>Ga0247829_10001839_pt1 | contig 10018 bp, 5 predicted proteins | sample 12C_Control_Day4_FD_207765 | JGI IMG/M metagenome (GOLD analysis project Ga0247829, IMG submission 207765) | Soil microbial communities from agricultural site in Penn Yan, New York, United States - 12C_Control_Day4 | ecosystem: Environmental > Terrestrial > Soil > Agricultural land | place: USA... | reverse complement strand
GGTGTCGACGATGGTGACGGGCCGGTAGTCCTCTCCCGGGCTGCCTCCGGTTTCGACGAATTCGTCGTGGAGGCGTTCTTCACTGCTGGGGGAGCCACGGCGCTTCGCTCCAACCTTCGCGGCGGATCGGGGGCGCTTTAGCCCTTGCCGAACGCCGCCGAGGAACCGCGCGACCTCGTCGAGCGGACGCTGTGTGGCCGAGAGGCCGATCCGCTGCAGCGGCCGTTCCTCGCCAGTGATCGCTTCGAGCCGCTCAAGCGAGAGCGCGAGATGTGCCCCGCGCTTGGTCGGCACGAGCGCGTGGATTTCGTCCACGATCAGGGTGTCCACCGATCGCAGGGCGTCCCGCGCGTTCGAGGTCAGGAGCAGGTACAGCGATTCCGGCGTCGTGATCAGGATGTCGGCCGGTTCCCGCATGAATCGCGCGCGCTCGATGGCCGGCGTGTCGCCCGTACGCACCGCGATGGCGGGCGAGTGAAACGCATCCCCTCGCGCAGCGGCGCGGTTGGCGATGCCGGCGAGCGGGGAGCGGAGGTTCCGCTCGATGTCCACGGCGAGCGCCTTCAAGGGTGAAATGTAAATGACCCTGCAGCGCTGCTTCGGGTCTGGCGGCGCCTCGAACATGAGGCGGTTGATGCACCAGAGGAACGCCGTCAGCGTCTTGCCGCTGCCGGTCGGCGCCAGGATCAGCGTCGACTCACCCTCGGCGATCGCCGGCCATCCTTTGCTCTGGGGCGGCGTGGGCGCCTCGAATGAGCTGCGGAACCACTCGGCCACCGCCGGATGGAACAGATCGAGCGAGCGCGAGCGGCTGGCCACGATCAGATTTTATCGTTGCGTCGTTGTAGTTCCGGCGGCAGTCGGTGCAGAATGGGAGAAATGGGTGACTCAGGAGAAGGACTCGTCGATGCGGATGCGCGCATTCAGGAGCGCATGGAAGAACTCGAGGCGGAGCGGCGGAGGCGCGCCGGCGGCGCACCGAAGATCGATCCCGACAAGGCTCGAGAAGCGCAATCGCTGAAGCTCGCACGGCTGAACCTCGAGAAGCAGGCCGAGGCGGCATCCCATCCCGTCCGCAAGCAGCAGATACAGCTCGCCATCGCCGAGATCGACAAGCGCCTCGCGGCGATCTGACGCTGCGGCGCACGTCAACTCCAGACTTCAAACTACAAACTCCAAAATGTTTGAAGTCTGTAGTCTGTAGTTGTCCCGCGTCGGAGGCGCAGCCCTCGGACTGCGGGTTCAGGAAGCCAGCAACTGCGCGAAGGCGTGAACCGAGAGCGGCCTGCTGTCGGGATCCAGTTCGAGTGCGGCGCGGATTGCGTCCTCCAGCGGCAGCGGTATGGTGTGATTCGCGGGGAATGCGGGTATACCCCGTGCGTGCGCGAGCACGATATCGGCCAGCGTTCCGCGCCCGAACGGCAGCTCGCCGGTCAGCATCTCGAATGCGATCACTCCCAGGCTGAAGATATCGCAACGCGCATCGAGCACCAGACCGCGCAACTGTTCCGGCGCCATGTACGCGGGCGTGCCGATGATCATGCCGGGGGCGGTGATCAGCGACCCGTCCGCGGCGATCGTCTCTCGTTCGCCGATGTCCTCGCGAACCACCTTCGCGACGCCGAAGTCGAGCACCTTCGCGACCACCGGACCACCGGGGAGGAGGATGTTCTCCGGCTTGAGATCCCGGTGCAGCACACCTTCGCGGTGCGCCACCTCGATCGCGCCGCACACCGCATTCAGGATCCGCAACGCGCGATCCGGTTCCACCCATCCTTCGCGTTGCAGCACACGGCGAAGATCCTCGCCGCGTACCAGTTCCATCACCAGGTAGGCGCCGCCGTCGGCAAAGGTGCCGTAATCGAAGATCGAAACGATGGACGGGTGCTGGAGGCCGGCAACGATCTGCGCCTCGCGCCTGAATCGCTGCCGTGCCTCGGCGTCGCCGAGGAGCTCCGCGCGAACCACTTTCAGAGCGACGAGCCGATCGAGCCGCACGTCGCGCGCCCGATAGACCGCGCCCATTCCGCCGCGGGCGAGCAGCTGTTCGATCCGGTACTTGTTGTCGACCACACGCGGCACGGCGGGGACCGCCTCCATCAGCGTGCCATCGGCCGGGCAGCGGATCGTACCCGCGTCTTCGCAGCGTCCGCACGTCGGGCACTGCATCATCGGCTGCGAGTTTCTCGCGATCAGGCGTGTCGTCGAACTGTCGGTCGCGCCGGACGAGTCGATGCGCCGGCGAAGTCGCGCAACGTCGAAGCCGAGCCCGACCTGTGCGGCGATGCTCGCGAGGAGCTGCCGGTCCTCGTCGGTGTACGCCTCTTCGGACAGTTTCTCCCCGAGCACGATCGCGGCGAGAAGCACCTTCTCAGCGTCCACGACCGGTACGAGCAGCGACGCGCCGGTGCGCTCCAGCCATGACTGCTCCTCGGTGGGAAGCCGGCGCACCGGCGACCGCGGGTCCTGAAGAAAGAGCTCGAGCGGTTGATCCGACCATCGCAGCATCGCCACAAGTCCGCTGTCGGATGGGAGAGGCTCGATGTTGCCGTGAAGCGCCGCCACTGGTGACAACCATCCGGCTTCGACCCCGTCCACGATGAACGCCGCCATCTCAGGATGCAGCGCACCGTCCAGCTGCTTCACGACGAGCTCGGCGAGATCTCTGGGGTCGGTCTCGAAGCGGACGCGGCCGGCCAGCGAGAGCAGGATCTTGCGGGCGTCGTACTCTTCCCTGAAAAAGCGCTGATCGAGCCAGCTGCGCGCGCGCTCGCGATACCAGAACGCGGCAACGATCATGGCGATCAGGGCTACGTACGCGAGCCCCTTCTGCAGCACGACATCGCCGACGGTCAACTGGCGGTCCTCGATCAGCATCGCGATCAGCGAGACCGCGGGCAGCAGGGCCACGATCGTCATGGACCGCGCAGCGAGGGCGTACTGCAGGCTGCGCCGGAGCACGACGCGCGGACCGAGCACGCGCTCGACGCCCACGGCGTACACGAGCCCAAAAGCCGGCAGCAGCACGAGCGCGTCCAGAACGGCGATCCACGCCGGTCCATACGCCGGTGGCTGAATCGATGCGACCTCCCACACGGCTGGAACGCCTTCCTTCACCACGTAGGCGAGCACGCCGGGCACGGCGGTGTACAACGCCATCCGGATCCGGCGCCTCTCGTTCGCGTTGTGATTGAACCTGTACCGGTAAATGCCTTCGACAATGACGGCCACATTCACCGCGAGCGCGGCCGAGAACGACGCGTAGTAAAGCGCGGGATGCGAAGCGTCCCAGGCCACGACCGGCGCGAGCGCATCGAGACCCCACTGATGGAGCGCCCGCGCCACGCCCAGCACCAGCATCGGCGCCGCCGTGATCCAGGGCACGGTGTGAAGCGCGGGATACCTGTTCAGCAGCGGCGACTTCGACGGAAAGTAGAGGATCGCGAGCGCGACCACGGGGAACGCAACCGGTCCTGCGATCCACGAGATCCCGGTCACGAACCCGCCGAACGCGCCGTTCCACACGAACCCGCGCGCGGGGCTCGCGTTGGCGATCCCGCTCAGCGCCAGCGCGAGCACCGACAGCGCGGCGGTCGCATCGCTGCTGCGGAGGAAGAAGAGGACGATGGCCGCGCCGGTGAAGACGATCAGCTGGAGGATCTGTGCGGTTGGCGTGCGGGCAGCGGCCGGCACTTGCGGCAGCAGGATCCCGATCAGTACCGCCGCATACACGAGAGCGAGAACGAGCACGCCAGCGACACCGTAGGCGTACCGCGGCGCGTTATCGAGCCCGAGCGCCTGGGGAGCGCGCATTGAAGGCGTATTGTATCGGGGTCCGGTATGCGTGGATGCGGATGCGGGTCTCGGGGATTCCTCATAAATGCCCGTTAAGATGTGCCCGTGATCGAGTCGCTCCGCGCCTTGTTCCGGCCCCCGCGGCATCTCGTCGCGCTTTTCGTACTCGTCACGCTTTTCGCGGCGTTACTGCTGCTCGCGTTCGGCTGGCGCTTGCTGCAGCAGGAGGTCAAGCTGGAGGAGGCGCGCCGCGAAGCGGACCGCGTCGCGGCCGCGGATCTGCTCGCAACCAGACTCGAGCAGGCCCTCTCAGCCACCGAGGAGGTCTTGCGCGATCCCGAGGCGATGCGGCTCGCGGCCGTCACTCCGGACTCGGTGACGCTGGCGATCAGTGAGACACAATTCGAAGTGTTGCCGCACGGGAGGCTGCTGTATTACCCCGTACCTTCTGCCGGCGCCGCTGCACCAGACGAAGTCTTCGCTCACGGTGAAGCGATCGAGTCCGAGCAGAAGGATCCGCGGCTTGCGGCCGCGTGGTTTCAGCGGCTGGCGCGAGGTGCCCCCGTCGAGGTCAAAGCCGGGGCCTTCGTGCGCGCCGCGCGTAACTTGCGAAAGTCCGGCCGGTCCGACGCGGCGCTCGCGCTGTATTCGGAAGCGGCTCAGCTGAAGACGACGGCAATCGATGATGTGCCAACTGAGTTGTTCGCGCGATCCGCACGGTGCAGTCTGCTGGCGGATCTGCAACGGACCTCTGCGCTTCGCGCGGAGGCCTTCGAACTTCGCGAACTTCTACTGGAGGGGCGTTGGCGGGTCACACGCCCGATATTCGAGGTGTATCTCGAATCCGCCTCCAATTGGGCTGGCGCAGGCGAGCCGCCCGCGAACTACCTGATCGCGCTATCCGAGGCTGTTCATTCTGTCTGGTTGGCGCAGGCAACGGCGCCGCCGGGCAGCGAGCCGGCAGATCGCTGGGTTGGGCACCGCACGGTCATTGCAGCCGGCGGTTTCCAGTTCACCGTCCTGTCGCAGCGGTTCGGTGCCCGCACGCACATCCTGATTGCAGGCCCAGCCTATGTCGAGGACCAATGGAAGTCGCGTATAGCCTCGCTCGAAGCGCGTCACCATGTGCAAAGCACGCTTCAGGCGCCTGGCCAGCGCGGATCGGGCGATGTCATCCGTCGCGCCGCGCCGGAGACGGGTCTGCCATGGACCCTTGTGGTCAGAGACGCGTCTCCACGTAATGGTGCTCGAGAATTTGCTGCCGGCCGGTAACGGCGCAAAGCAGGTAAGGCGTACGTGTGAAAGGGCCGGCGAAAGAAACCCGGAGCTCCGAATGGCGGCGAGTCAGAGGTCTGCGGCTGTGAACCGGCTCCTCAGAGGTCTTTCAGCGGCCCGTAAAGCCGTGAAGGCCGGCTAAAGCCGGCCTCTACTTCCTGACTCCTGGCTCCTGTCAAAGTCGCGCGTCGGCGCGGCGCAGAAGCTCCTGGATCTCGTCAGCCTCGAGCGACTCCTGTTCGAGCAGCGCTTCCGCCATGAGCCGCACGGCGTCGCGGTTCTTCTCGATGATCGCCGTCGCGTGGCCGTACGCGTTCATCACGACGGTGCGGATTTCTTCGTCGACGCGCTGTGCGGTCGCTTCGCTCACGGTATGGTGTTTGTCGCTCTCGAACGCGTTCCCCGGCTTGCGGAATGCGAGGGGGCCGAGCGGCGACATGCCGAACTCGCAGACCATGTGCTGCGCGATGTCGGTGGCGCGCTCGATGTCGTTCGAGGCACCGCTCGTCATGTGGTTCATGAAGATCTCTTCGGCGACGCGCCCGCCCATCAGCACGGCAACCTGCGTCTCGAGGTAATGCTTTGTATACGTGTGCCGGTCCGCCTCAGGCAGCTGCATCGTCACACCCATCGCACGGCCACGAGGGATGATCGTCACTTTGTGCAGCGGATCGGCATCGGGGAGCAGCGCGGCAACTACTGCGTGCCCGGCCTCGTGATACGCGCAGTTCACGCGGTCCATCTCGCTGAGGACGACCGAGCGGCGCTCGACGCCCATCAGGACCTTGTCGCGCGCCTCGCGCAGGTCCGAATCCGTGACCATCGCGCGGCCCGAGCGGCCGGCGAGCAGCGCCGCCTCGTTGACGAGATTCGCGAGGTCTGCGCCGGAGAACCCCGGGGTGCCCCGCGCGATCGATCGCAGGTCCACAACCTCGGCGATCGTGATCCGTCGCGCGTGCACGCGAAGAATGGCCTCGCGTCCCTTCAGATCCGGATTGCCGACGGTGACCTGGCGGTCGAAGCGCCCCGGACGCAGCAACGCGGGATCGAGAATGTCCTGACGGTTGGTCGCGGCAATGACAACGATCCCCGCGTGGCCCTCGAAGCCATCCATTTCGACGAGGAGCTGATTCAGCGTCTGCTCGCGTTCCTCATGGCTCAGCGAACTGCCGCCGCGGCTCCGTCCGACGGCATCGAGCTCGTCGATGAAGACGATGCACGATTTGTGGCGGCGGGCCTCTTTGAAGAGTCGACGCACGCGAGAGGCGCCGACGCCGGCATACATCTCGACGAAATCCGAACCACTGGCGAAGAGGAAGGGCACGCCGGCCTCCCCGGCGATCGAACGCGCAAGCAGGGTCTTGCCGGTCCCAGGAGGGCCCACGAGAAGAACGCCCTTCGGGATGCGTCCGCCGAGACTCGAGAACCGCTCGGGCTCGCGAAGGAAGTCGACGATCTCCTTCACTTCGTCCTTTGCCTCATCGACACCTGCGACATCCTGGAACGTGATGACGCTGTCGCCGCGGACCGCGACGCGGGCGCGGCCCGTCATCGACGGGATTCGTCCGGCGGTGACCCGGTAGACTGTGAAGCCGATGAGCCCGAGGAAGGCCATGCCAATCATGATCGCGGGGTAGTTCAGCGCGTTCGGATCGGGTTGCGGCCGCGCGTCTACGCGGATCCCGCGGCTGACCAGGTTGGTGACGAACGAGGCGTTCGCCGCGAGAAATTGCGGCGGCGGCACCGTGCGGATCGCGGTGCCGTCCTTCAGTGTGACTTGAAGATCGCGCTCGTCGAACATGACTTGCGCGACGTGCCCGGCCTCGACGCGCTGGAGGAAGTCTGAGAAGGGTACCGATGTCGGGGCGGGCGCGCGGCTGGTCAGATACAGAATGGTCGGCGCGCCCGTCAAGGCGAGCACGACGACAAGGAGAATGATCAGTCGGCGACGAGGGCGCGGTAGCTCCACAAAAGTTCCGTTCCGAGTGGCCCCCAGGCGCGAGAGCCATTCGAACGCGGACCTCCGTCCACGGACGCGGCACTGCAGCTGGCAGCGGATCTAATGTTTGAAGAAGAACACTCCGCTGGGGGTGGAATGTGCTCAGATTTTACAACGTGCCGGTGACTTAAGTAAGAGGGATGACTGCAAAAAGCTCGCCTCAGCCGTTTGCCTGGCTCGTCCATTTCTATACGGCGAGTGGCGCTGTGCTCGCCTTCATGGCAACGATAGCGACGTTCGATGCACGCTTTCGCATGGCGTTTCTCCTCCTGATCGTCGCGACGGTGGTGGACGCCACTGACGGGATGCTCGCGCGGCGATCGGGGATCCCGGGGGCCACCCCCAACTTCGACGGCGCGCGGCTCGACGATATTGTCGACTATCTAACGTTCGTGTTCGTACCGATGCTGATCCTTTACCGCGCCGGCGATCTCCCGGACCGCTGGGACATATGGATCGTGGCAGCCGTCCTGCTGTCGAGCGGATACGGCTTCGCGTCGCTCGATGCGAAGACCTCCGATTACTTTTTCACCGGCTTTCCGTCCTACTGGAACATCGTGGCGCTGTACCTCCATGCGGCGCGGACTCCCGACGTCGTGAACGCCGCCGTGCTTCTTGCATTCGTGGTGCTGGTGTTCGTACGGATCGGGTACGTCTATCCGTCGAGGACGCCGGTGCTGCAGGGAGTGACCAACGTGCTTGGGGCGGTCTGGGGTGTGATGATGCTTGTCGTCGTCTGGCGACTGCCTGACGCTCCGCAATCCCTGCTGATCGCGTCCCTCTTTTTTCCCGTCTATTACGCCGTGCTCTCTTTCTGGCTCCACGCCAACCGTCCTTTCGTGCGATCAACCTAAGTGCCTCTCTATCTGAGAGTTGAAGCAAACGGGGCCTGTCCCCGGTTTGGCGCCGACGGCGCCAAACCGGGGACAGGCCCCGTGTTGGCCACGCCGTGCTGAAAACGGGGACAGGCCCCGTGCGGGACCGCATCGCGAAGATCGTCTTCGCGGTGCTCGTGATCGTCAGCGTCAGCGGACTCACGTGGCTCATGCGGCAGACGTACGTCGTCTACAAGCTGCGCCGCGGCGTTGGGGATACCTGGTTTCTCGCGGCTGACGGGACGCGCTGGTTCAGGCTCGACGAACACCGGCACGACGTGCCGCTGGCGGACATCCCGCCGCACGTGCGCGCGGCGTTCGTCGCCGTCGAGGATCACCGCTTCTACCACCACATCGGTGTGGACCCTCTCGCGCTCGGACGGGCCATCGTGCGCAACGTCTCCACGGGATCCACGCAGGGCGCCAGCACGCTGACGCAGCAACTCGCGCGAACGCTGTTCCTCTCGAACCAGAAGTCATACGGACGCAAGCTGAAGGAGGCGATCCTCGCCGTCAACATCGATGCGCAGCTGACGAAGGATCAGGTCCTCGAGCTGTACTTGAACCGCATTTACCTGAGCGCCGGCGTGTACGGAGTGGAGACGATGGCGCGCAGCCTGTTCGGGCGGCCGGCGCGGACGCTGACTATTGCGGAAGGCGCGCTGATCGCCGGACTCGCGCGCGCGCCGTCCGCGCTGTCGCCGTGGTCGAATCTCGACGGTGCGATCGAGCGCAGTCACGTCGTGCTGACGCGGATGCGCGAGGAGGGCTTCATCACCGAGGCACAGGAACGCGAGGCCAAACGGGCCCGCATCCGGATCCGCCCCTATCCCGCCGCCGCGGATCCGCGCGGCGGGTACGCGAAGGAGTATCTGCGTCAGCAGTTCCGCGACGAGTTCGGCGGTGATCATCCGCCCGACTGGGAGGTCCACACCACCTTCGTTCCCGAGTTGCAGGATGCCGCAGAGCGTGCGGTCAGCGAAGGCCTGCGGCGCTTCGGTGATGCCAACCTCCAGGCGGCGCTCGTGGCGGTCGACCCCGAGACGGGTGACATCCTCGCGATGGTTGGCGGCCGCGACTTTCGCGAATCGCAATTCAACCGCGCCGCGCGCAGCCGGCGTCAGCCCGGTTCTGCCTTCAAGCCGTTTCTGTTCGCCGCGGCGCTCGAAGGCGGTTACTCGCCAGTGTCGGTGCTCTCCGGCCTGGCGAACATTGCGCCCCAGGGCCCCGAGGAGTGGTCGCCGCGCAACTCCGATGGTGAGATCGTTGATGCGGTGACGATCCGCGAAGCGGTCGTGCGCTCGAACAATCGCGCGGCTACGGCGCTGCAACAGCGCATGGGATCACGACCGGTGCTCCGTCTCGCCTCTGACGTCGGCATGCACGATCTGCCGGACGTGCCTTCGCTCTCGCTTGGCTCCGGCGTCGTGACCCCCATCGAATTGACCGTGGCGTTCGCGGCCTTTCCCAACGGTGGTTACGCGGTTCGTCCACGCGCGATCAAGACGGTGATCAATGGAGACGGCGCCACCGCGCTGCTGCGCGACAGCCAGCCTGAGCGCGTCATCTCCGAGCAGACGGCCTTCCAGATGGTGTCGATCCTCGAGGACGTCCTCGACCGCGGCACCGCGTCCGCGGCGCGCAGCTGGGGCATCACCTTTGCCGCCGGGGGCAAGACCGGCACTACGAACGATTTCAAGGACGCCTGGTTCGTCGGCTTCTCGTCTTCGATCGTCGTCGGGGTGTGGGTTGGCTTCGACCAGCCGAAAACGATCGCGCCGAACGCGTATGGATCGCGTTACGCGCTCCCGCTATGGGCAGACTTCATGCGCCGCAGCACGCGCCTCCGTCCGCCGCAACCCTTCGAAGTGCCCGCGGGCATGCGCGAAATCGACCTCTGCGCCGTGTCGTACCTGCGACCCGTCGACGGCTGCCCGGTCTACGTGGAGTACCTCAAGGAGGGCGACGAGGCGCCGGGCCGCCTGTGCACAATCCACAAGGGCTCGGTAAAGCAACGCGTCCGCCGCGCCGTCGAAGGGCTCTTCACCGGCCTCGGCAAGAAGCTGAAAGGCAT
>Ga0247829_10001838_pt1 | contig 10018 bp, 11 predicted proteins | sample 12C_Control_Day4_FD_207765 | JGI IMG/M metagenome (GOLD analysis project Ga0247829, IMG submission 207765) | Soil microbial communities from agricultural site in Penn Yan, New York, United States - 12C_Control_Day4 | ecosystem: Environmental > Terrestrial > Soil > Agricultural land | place... | reverse complement strand
GCGAGCCGATCCGCGAGCGCGCGGTCCAGCGCACGGACCTCATCGGCCGCCTCCGCCGCGTTGGCGCGGTAGCGCTCCGCACGCTCCGGGTCGAGCGCGGCGAGCCGCTCCGCGATGGTCCGAAGGACCGTCACGGCATTCGCCGGATCGAGCCAGAGATGCAGATCCATAGGGCCGTGCTCGTGCTCCTCGGCCTCCTCTTGATCGTGGCCGCCCCACCCGGCCCCGGTACGGCGCGGCAGCAGAGTTACCCCGGGAAGCTCTGCGACGGTCAGGACCGCTCCTGTCTGCGCGAGCGTGGCGATCGGCTTGGCGAGGAAGCTCTCCAGTCCTGGCCCGATCCAGATCACCAGATCGGCCGCACCGAGTGCGCGTGCGTCTGACGGCCTCAGGGCATAGGCATGTTCCGAGCCGCCCGAGCGGACCAGGAGCTCCGGTTCCGCGACGCCCTTGAGCACCGCGGCGGCGAGCCCATGCAAAGGCGATAGGCTGGCCACAACGCGAGGCGGCTCGGCTGCGGAAGCCGCGCCCGCCAGCGCCAGCATCAGGAAGAGCGCTGCCGCCCATCGCGCCATTTGCGCGCCCGCCCGCCTTGCTAAACCTTTCATGGTGTTACACTATAACATTGCATCAGCGAGACCCTATGACCAGAGCTGCGAAGCGTCGCGCCGCGTTCCGTCCGGAGGGCCACAACCATGCCGGCTGCATGGCCGAGGCGCTTCGCTCGGCCGAGCGGCTGTGCGTGCGCCGCGGCGCGCGGCTGACCGAGATACGCCGCCGCGTGCTGGAGTTGATCTGGCGCAGCCATCAGCCGGTCGGCGCCTATGCCATCCTCGAGCGGCTGGGACGCGAGCGCGGGCGCGTCGCGCCGCCGACGGTCTATCGCGCGCTGGATTTCCTCATCGCGCACGGGCTGGCGCATCGCATCGCCAGCCTAAACGCCTATATCGGCTGCGCCCGTCCCGAAAGCGAACATATCGGCCAGTTCCTGGTCTGCTCCGATTGCGGCTCGGCTGCCGAGCTGGACGACCGGCGCATCGACCGGGCGGTCCGCAGCGGCGCGGAGGCGGCTGGCTTTGCTGTCGAGCGGCCAGTGATCGAGTTGGCGGGCCGCTGCCCCAATTGCCGGGCGGGGCGAGGCCATGCATCGCGCTGAGGCCTCCCTGATCGCGGCCGAGGGCGTCAGCCTGGCGCTCGGCGGCCGCGCCATCCTCGACGGGATCAACCTGTCGGTGCATTCGGGCGAGATCGTCACCCTGATCGGCCCCAACGGCGCTGGCAAGACCAGCCTCGTCCGGGTGCTGCTCGGCCTTGTCCCGCCGGACCGCGGCCGCGTCCTGCGTAAGCCGGGCTTGAGGGTCGGCTATGTGCCGCAGCGCATGGACCGCGACCCCGTCCTGCCGCTCGATGCGGACCGGTTCCTGGCGCTTGCCGGACGCACGAGCGCCGAGCGACGGCGCGCGGCCCTCGAAGAGGTCGGCGCCGGGCATGTCGCGCGCCAGCCATTCCACGCCCTCTCCGGCGGCGAGCTGCAGCGCGTGCTGCTCGCCCGCGCGCTGCTCTGCGATCCCGACCTCCTGGTGCTGGATGAGCCGGTGCGCGGCGTCGATGTCGGCGGGCAGATCGCGCTTTATGATCTGGTTGACAAGATCCGCAAGACCCGGCGCTGCGGCGTGCTGATGGTCAGTCACGACCTGCATCTGGTGATGGCGGCGACCGATCAGGTGATCTGCCTCAACACGCATATCTGCTGCGCCGGCAGGCCGGAGACGGTGACGCGCCACCCGGAATATCGCGCGCTGTTCGGCACCGCCGCCGAGCGGCTCGCGGTCTATGTGCATCATCACGATCACGCGCATGCGCTGGCAGGCGAGGTCCTGCCGATCGGTGATGCCGGTACGCATCCTCACGAGCACCGATGATCGAGGACTTCCTCTTGCGCGCCGCGCTCGGCGCGATCGGCCTGGCGCTCGTCGCGGGTCCGGTCGGCTGCTTCGTGGTCTGGCGGCGGATGGCCTATTTCGGTGACAGCCTCGCCCACAGCGCGCTTCTCGGGATCGCCCTCGGATTCCTTCTCGGCATCGACCCAACCCTGGGGGTCGCGGCGACGGCCATCGTCGTGGCGCTGCTGATGGCGGGCCTCCAGCTGCGCGGGCGCCTTGCGGGCGACACGCTGCTCGGCATCCTGGCGCATGGGGGCCTCGCCTTCGGGCTGATCGCCATCGGGCTGACGCAGGGCTTGAGGGCGGACCTCTTCGCCTATCTCTTCGGCGATGTGCTGGCCATCGGTGCGCGCGACCTCGCCTGGATCTGGATCGGTGGCGGCGCCGCCCTGCTCGGACTGGCGCTGATCTGGCGTCCGCTGCTGGCGCTCACGGTGCATGAAGAGCTGGCGCGCGCAGAAGGCAAGCAGGTGGCGCTCGCCAAGCTTGCCTACCTGCTGCTGATCGCCCTCGTAGTGGCGGTCGCCATGAAGATCGTCGGCGTCCTGCTGGTGACCGCGCTCTTGATCATCCCGGCCGCTGCCGCCCGCGCCCTCGCCCGCTCGCCGGAAGGCATGGCCGTGCTTGCCGCGCTGATGGGCGTGATCGCGGTGCTCTTGGGTCTCGCCGCGTCCTGGTGGCTCGACACCCCCTCGGGACCCACGATCGTGGCGGCGGCGACGATCGTGTTCTTTGCAACGGCGATCGTGAGCGGTCTTCCGTCAGCGTTGCGCCGCTGACGGCGGCTGCAGCGCCGCGATGAGGGCGCGCGCCTTGGCGAGAGACTCCTCGTACTCGGCGGCGGGATCGGAATCGGCGACGATGCCCCCGCCCGCCTGGAACGTCACCCACCCGTCCTTGATGGCGAAGGTGCGGATGGTGATGGAGGTGTCCATGCCGCCGTCGAACCCGAACCAGCCGACGCTGCCGCAATAGGGTCCGCGCTGGGTAGGCTCCAGTTCGGCGATGATCTCCATCGCGCGGATCTTGGGCGCGCCTGTGATCGAACCGCCCGGGAAGGAAGCGCGCAACAGATCGACCGCGCCTAGATCCGGCCGCATCTGCCCCACCACGGTGGAGACCAGGTGGAACACGGTGGCATAGCTCTCGAGCACGCAGAGCTCGGGCACCGTCACGCTGCCATCGCGGCAGACGCGGCTGAGGTCGTTGCGCAGGAGATCGACGATCATGACGTTCTCGGCAGTGTCCTTCTCCGATGCAAGCAGCTCGGCCGCGAGCCGCTCGTCCTCGTCGGGAGTCTTGCCGCGCGGGCGCGTGCCCTTGATCGGCCGCGTCTCGACCCAGCCGTTCCGCAAGCTAAGGAACCGCTCAGGCGAGGCGGATGCGATCACGGTATCGGCGCAATTCAAGTAAGCGGCGAAGGGGGCGGGATTGATGGCCATCAGCCGCCGATAGAGGGCGAAGGGCGTGAGCGCCTCGGGCATGCGCGCGCGAAACCGCTGCGTCATGTTTGCCTGGAAGATGTCGCCGGCGAGGATGTAGTCGATCACCCGCTGGACGGCAGCCTCGTAGTCCGGCCGGGAGAAGTTGGACTGGATCGCGGGCGCCGCATCCGCCGCCAGCGGCGGCTCTGCCTCGTTCTCTCCGGCAAGCTCGCGCGCGAGCCATTCCGAGCGCGCGATCGCGCGCTTGCGGCGGGCGGCCGCATCGGGCTCGGGCCAGCCGCTGGACAGGACGAAGGCGCGGCGGTCGCGATGATCCCAGGCGGCGATCACGTCATAGAAGCCGAGCGCGAGATCGGGGAAACCCATATCGTCCGCGCGCGGGCGCGGCAGCCGCTCGAGATGGTGGCAGAGGTCGTAGGAGAGGAACCCGACCGCACCGGTCTGGAACGGCGGCAGCCCATCGCGGTGGGTGAGCGGAAAACCCGCGAGCCGCTCCCGAAGCACCTCGAAGGGATCGCCCTCGAAGCTCTGCCCGTCCAGCGCGATGCGCCCATCCTTCGCCTCCAGGACGGAGAAGGGATCCACGGCGAGGAAGGAGTAGCGGCCAAACCGGTCCATGAGTTTGGCGCTGTCGAGCAACGCCGCGTAAGGGCGCTCCGCAACGCGCGCGAACCGCGCGAGCGGCGCGGGCTCGTACGGGATCTCGAGGGCATGGACGATCTCGGCCATGGCGTCGCGCGACAGGGCCTCACGCTCAGCGGCGCAGGATGGCGTCGCACATCCGCGCCACCCGCGCCATCGGCTTGACGTCATGGACGCGGACGATGTCGGCGCCGCGCGCGATCGCGACTGCCACTGCGGCGGCGGTGCCCTCGACCCGCTCCTCGGGCGGAAGGTCGAGCGTGTAGCCGATGAAGGATTTGCGCGACGGTCCGCACAGGACGGGAAAACCCAGCTCCTTGAAGCGGTCGAATCGCCGGATCAGGGTCAGGTTCTGCTCGACCGTCTTGCCGAAGCCGATGCCGGGATCGAGCACGATCTGCTCGCGCGCGACGCCGGCCGCCATGGCGGCATCGGCCAACTCCATCATCTCGCGCGGCACATCTTCGAGGAGATCGTCGTAGCGCGCGCCGACATAGCGCCCGCCAAGCCGCTCCTCGAAACGCGCATCCTGCGGCCGGCTGCGATTGTGCATGAGGATCACGGGGCAGCGTCGCTCGGCCGCAAGCGTGCCCAGCTCGGGGTCGAGGCGGAAGCCCCACACATCGTTGAGGATCGCCGCCCCGGCATCAAGCGCGGCGCGCGCCACCTCGGCCTTTGAGGTGTCGATCGAGACCGGCACGTCGGTGCGGGCCACGAGGCCTTGGATCACCGGCGCCACCCGGCGGATCTCCTCGTCGGGGGGGATGGGCGTGGCGCCGGGCCGGGTGCTCTCACCGCCCACATCGAGGATGTGCGCGCCGTCGGCGACCTGGGCAAGCCCCTGCTCGATCGCGCGCTCCACCCAATCGGCCCCCTGGATCAGCCCGTCGCCGGAAAAGGAATCGGGCGTCACATTGAGGATGCCCATGACATAGGTCCGCGCGCCCCAGTCGAAGCGCTCGCGCAACGAGAGGGCCGCGCGGGTCATGGCTTCTCGCCGCCCTTTGACCCATAGAACACGACCCAAAGGGCGAGGTCCGGGGTGAAGCCCTCGAACCGGTGGGCGACGCCCGCGGGCACGAACAGCGTGTCGCCGGGCCCGAACTCGTGTCGCTGATCCTCCACGACAAAGGTGCCCTGCCCCTGCATGACGATATAGACCTCATCCTGCTCATGGGGGGTCTGTGGGTCCGTCCCACGCGGGGCATAGAGTCCGAGCTCGAGCGTGCCGTGCGTGAAGGCGACGGCCCAGCGCTCCTCGTTGCCGACCGTCCGTTTCAACATCTCTTCGAGAGTGCCGCGATGGAACCTGTTCATGGCCTGATCTCGTAGGTTACCCAGTGAGTCTTCTTCGCCACCCGGTCATAGAGCCGACGGGCCCGCGCGTTGTCCTCGGCCGTGATCCAGCGCACCGCCGGCCAGCCCTGCCGCCGCGCCTCCTCGACGACCGCCTCGATCAGCGCCTCGCCGAGCCGGCTGCCGCGCGCCTCCGGCACCACGAAGAGGTCGTCTAGGAAGCAGATGTCCCTGCCCCTGAGCGGGCTCGGCATCGGCCTGTAATGCGTGAGGCCGAGAAGCTGCCCGTCCGCCCCCTTGGCCACCAGGCCCTTCACGGGGTGCGCCGGGTCATGGAGCCAGCTCCAGACCAGCCCTGCGGTCGCCTCGTCCATCGGCATCCGATAGAACTCGGCGTATAGCTGAAACAGCCGGCGCCAGCCGGCCCGGTCCGTCTCGACAGGCTTGCTAATGGTCGCATTCATGGCTTTCGAGGTCGCTCTCTTTCAGGCCGGGCAACTTCCGGGTTAGTCTAGCGCCTCGACGCGCCCGAAAAACAGGTGCCGCGGGAGAATGGCATCACCCGGCCGCGCCGGGCGTTTGCCCCACAGGTTCTCGGTGACCGATGTCGATCGAACGCATCCTGGCCGGCCAGATCCCCTACCAGCGCGTCGAGGCGCAGCCGGGCGTCTACCGCATCTTCATCCGCGAGCTGGTGCTGTCCTGCTCGATCGGAGTCTACGACTACGAGAAGCTCGCCCCGCAGCGGGTGCGCATCAATGTCGACGTGACCGCGCGCGAGCCGGGCGCGGCGCTGGCCGACGATATCGGCAAGGTGGTCTCCTATGACGACCTGGTGAAGGGGATCCGGGCGATCGCCACCGAGGGCCACATCAACCTGGTCGAGACCCTGGCGGAGCGGGTCGCAACCTTGTGCCTCTCCGACCCGCGCGTGGTTATCGTGCGGGTGCGGGTCGAGAAGCCGGACGTCATCGTCGAGGCCGGTGGCGTCGGCGTCGAGATCGAACGCCGGCGGTCCGATGCGTCGGCAGCGGAAGCGGCCGCCTTCCCACCGCTGCCGAGCGGCACGTGAGCGAGCGGGCGCTCCCGCCCCTGATCCTGAAGCTCGGCGGCAGCCTTGCACAAGGCGACCATCTCCGGTCCTGGCTGCGCCTCGCCGCCGATCTCGCCGATCGGTTCATCGTGATAGTGCCGGGCGGCGGACCCTTTGCCGAAGAAGTGCGTAAGGCTCAGGGCACGCTCGGCTTCGGCGACGGGCCGGCGCACCGCATGGCGCTGCTGGCGATGGAGCAATATGCGATCGCCATGGCCGGCATGGAGCCGCGCCTATGCATGGCGTCCTCGCCCATCACCATCGAACGCGCGCTGATCCGCAAGCAGGCGGTCGCCTGGCGCCCCAGCGCCATGGCGCTGGGGCGGCCGGACCTGCCGGAGAGCTGGGAGTTGACCTCCGACAGCCTTGCCTGCTGGCTGGCCGAGGAGCTCTGCGCCCGCGGGCTCGTGCTGGTCAAATCCGCAGAGCCCCCGGGGAACGATCGCAGCCCCCAAGCGCTCGCCGCGGCCGGGTATGTGGACCCGGCCTTTCCGGAGTTCCGCAAACGGTATCGGGGCCCGGTGGCCTGCATCGCGGCCTCCGATCATGCCCTTGCGGCCGCCGCTCTGGGCGCCGGGCGCGATTTCGGCGTCCCGATCGGGGTGGCGTGACGGCGGATTGACCTCCTCCCGTTCGAGGCCGGCCTATGGCGGCGACCTCAGGATGAGGCGGTCAAACGTGACTCACGCATCGCGGGTTCATCCTGACATGCGAGCGCCCTTTACCTCCCCCCCGCGTCCTCATCCAGCAGGTGCGAGCGCAGCGAGCCTCGAAGGAGGGCACGCGGGTCGCTTAGGAAAGGGCGAGCCCCAGCCATGATCGTCGTCGCCCCTGTTCGCGAGCCGGGGCTCCTTTAAAATGCGGGCCATGCAAGGGTCGGACCCCCACCCGGAGCGCATCCTGTTCCTGACCGGCAGCCTCGCCGAGCGGCGGCTCAGGCGCGCGCTCGAAGCCATGGCCCCCCAGGAATTTGCATGGGAGGTGCGGCCGATCGGCGTCAAGGTCGCGGCGCTGATGACGACCGAGATCATCCGGCGGCGGCTGAAGGATCTGAACGGCGCCAGCCGCGTGCTGCTGCCCGGACGGTCGCGCGTGAATCTGGCTGCGCTGTCCGAAACCTTCGGCGCGCGATTCGAGCGCGGGCCGGACGACCTCAACGACCTGCCGCGCCATTTTGGGCGGGAGGGCGGACCTCCGGACCTGAGCCGGTACGATATGCGCATCTTCGCCGAGATCGTCGAGGCCCCGACCCTTGGCACGGAGCAGATTCTCGCGTGCGCGGCGGAGTACCGGGCCGCCGGCGCCGATATGATCGATCTGGGCTGCCTGCCCGACACGCCCTTCCCGCACCTGGAGGACGCGGTGGCCGCCCTGAAGGCCGCCGGGCACGCGGTCAGCGTCGATTCCGGCGATCCGGAGGAGTTGCGGCGGGGGCAGCGCGCCGGCGCGGACTTCCTGCTCAGCCTCACCGAAAAGACGCTCGCCATCGCCGAGGAGGGGGATGCGGTCCCCGTGCTGATCCCCGCCGAGCCCGGCGACCTGGACTCGCTGACGCGCGCGATCGAAGCGATGCAGGCGCGCGGACGGGCGTTCCTCGCCGATCCGGTCCTCGATCCGATCCATTTCGGATTCACCGAGAGCCTCATGCGCTATCGCGAGCTGCGGCGGCGTTTCCCGGACGTGGAGATGCTGATGGGCATCGGCAACCTGACCGAGCTCACGGATGCCGATTCCGCGGGCGTTACGGCGGTGCTCTCCGGGATCTGCTCCGAACTCAGCATCCGCAACCTGCTCGTGGTGCGCGTGAGCCCGCATTGCCGCCGCGCGATCGAAGAGGCCGACGCGGCGCGCCGGCTCTTCTTCGCCGCGCGCGAGCGGGACGCGCTGCCGATGAACCTCTCCGACGCGCTGATCGCGCTGCACGAGCGTCGCCCCTTCCCGAACACGCCGGAGGAGATCGCCGAGCTGCAGCGCGAGATCACCGATCCCAACTGGCGCATCGAGGCGAGCGAAGCCGGCATCCATCTCTACAACCGCGACCGGCATGAGGTGGCGGCCGATCCGTTCGCCTTCTTCCCCGCGCTTAAGGGCGTCGTCGACGCCCCGCACGCCTTCTATCTCGGCGTCGAGCTGGCGCGGGCGCAGATCGCCTTCCAGCTCGGCAAGCGCTATGTTCAGGACCGCGAGCTGGACTGGGGCGTTGCAGTGCCGCGCGCGCCCGAGGCGCTCGACCGCTTCGAGGCGCCGGGCGCGACCCTGGCGCGCGACGCGCCGCAAGAGGGCGAGGAGGAATGATCCGCGAGAGCATCGTCACCACACTGGGGGCCGACGGTCGGCCGCACATAGCGCCGATCGGCCTCATCGTCGAGGCGACGGGCCTGGTCATCGCGCCCTTCCGCCCCTCGGCGACGCTCGACAACCTGCTCGCGCGCAAGACGGCGGTGGTGAACTACACCGATGATGTGCGCGTATTCGCCGGCTGCATCACCGGCCGCAAGCGCGACTGGCCGACCCGGCCCGCCGAGCGCATCGAAGGGGCGGTGCTCGAAGCGGCGCTCGCGCATGAGGAGCTGGAGCTGGCGGAAGTGCGGGATGACCCGCAGCGTCCGCGCCTGGTCTGCCGAACGATCCACGCAACCACGCATGCGCCCTTCCGCGGCTTCAACCGCGGGCAGAGCGCTGTCATCGAGGCAGCGATCCTGGCCAGCCGCCTTTCCCTGCTGCCGCGCGAGAAAATCGAGCGCGAGCTGGCCTATCTCACCATCGGGCTGGAGAAGACCGCGGGCCCGCGCGAGCGCGAGGCCTGGACATGGCTGATGGAGATGATCCGGGCCCATCTTGCCCAGCCGGACCGCCGGAGCGCCGGCGCGTGACCCGGTTCCTCGCCAGCATCGCCTCGGTCGAGGAGCTGCCTGCCGCCCTTGAAGGTGGCGCCGATCTCATCGACGTGAAGGACCCCGCGACCGGCGCGCTCGGCGCGACCGACCTCAAGACCATCCGCGCCATCGTCGCCGATGTGCGTGGCCGAAAACCCGTGAGCGCGACCTTGGGCGACCTGCCGATGCAGCCGGAGCGGCTCGTGAGCGCCGCACGACGAACCGCCGCGGCCGGAGTGGATTTCGTCAAGGCCGGAATCTTCCCCGATGGAGATGCGAAAGGCTGCATCGCTGCGCTTGGAGCCGTCGCGGCCGAGGGCGCGCGGCTCGTGGCGGTGCTGTTCGCAGACCGCGCGCCGGAATGCGCCCTCCTCGATCGGATCGCCGCGGCCGGGTTCGCCGGAGCGATGCTCGACACCGCCGGCAAAGGCGCGAGCGCATTGCCAGACCATCTGCCTGTCGAACGGCTGCGCGCCTTCGTGGGGCGCGCGCGGTCGCTCGGGCTCATGACCGGCCTCGCCGGCTCGCTGCGGCTCGAGCATGTCGCCCCTCTGGCCGCGCTCGGGCCGGACTATCTGGGCTTCCGTGGCGCGCTCTGCGCAGGCGGGCGCGCGAGCCGCATCGACAGCGCGCGGGTGCGCGAGGTCCGTCAGGCGCTGGACGCGGCCAGCAGCGCAACGGCGGCTGCGGGTGCGCTGATCGCGGCGGCCTCGCGCGCGTCGG
>Ga0247829_10001836_pt1 | contig 10020 bp, 8 predicted proteins | sample 12C_Control_Day4_FD_207765 | JGI IMG/M metagenome (GOLD analysis project Ga0247829, IMG submission 207765) | Soil microbial communities from agricultural site in Penn Yan, New York, United States - 12C_Control_Day4 | ecosystem: Environmental > Terrestrial > Soil > Agricultural land | place: USA... | reverse complement strand
GGTCGCGCGCTCGTGTGTCGACCCGAGCACCAAGCCGTTGCTGTCGGCAAGCTCCAGGATGTCGTAGTTGCCGACATCCTCGCTCTCCAGACCCGGAATGCGGCCGATCGCAAGGCACGCCATCTCGTACATGAGCGCGCGCCCCTCCAGAGACCGCAGACGCGTTGTGCGCACGACCGGCTCGCGCGCAGCCAGCTGCAGCCGGTCCCGTTCGGCCGTCGTCGCCTCGCCCCGCGTTTGCCACAGCAGCTCGACGCTGCCCTTGGTGTCCGCACCCATCGCAGTTCTCATGCCCTCGAAATCGAACGCCTCCCGATCGCAGGCACAAACAAACGCGCGCCGTTCGCCCGCTTCGGGCGACAGCGGCATCTCCAATTCAACGAGGCAGTCGAGAGGCCTGGAAGTCGAGAGGATTGCCTTCAGCCCAATGGCCGGCGCTACCTCCGCGCCGGAAGGCCAACATCACTTTGAAGCACCCAATCCAGCCCCTGCGGTGCGCCCCAAGCGATCCCTCAGCCACGTTCAGAGATCCTTGGATGGCTTGCTGGCGCGCCATACCGGCCTCTCAAGTGTTATCGCATCGCCGTCGGAACAACTGTACAAGTTGCCGCATGGGCATAGTGGGGTCGCCGCGGCCGCCATGCACACTGGTGAAAACCCCAGGCGGCATACGGAACGATTGGGACGCGGCGGCGGTATGCGAATGCTGCAGTACAGAACGACCAATCCAGCATCCCGGTTCCTCAGAGCTCCAACAGTTTGCTCCTGATTCGCAATCACCACTGCGGCCGTACGGTTGCCCGCACCGAGCTTTTTGAAGATGTTGCCCACGTGATACTCGATGGTCTTCACGGCCACGCTCGTGATTTCGGAGATCTCGGTGTTGTTCTTGCCGTGCTTGATCCACCTCAGAATCTCGAGCTCCCGGCTCGTCAACGCGATCGCCTCGGTCTCCCCGGTCAACGAGCCGCCAATCAGATCGGCGTATCGGCACCAGGTCTGTGCACAGATGGCCTGCAAGACGGGGATGCGGCGAACGTCCGGCCGCCCGGCGTGGCGCCGGCTTATGCCTACGATATCGGAGCGGCCGTCCTGGCTCTGGAACGGCGTGACGATGATCGCGTGCACGCCGGCCCGCTTGCATTCGTCGAGCATCGCCACCTGGCGCTGGCTGAACATGAGGGTCGCGGCCGCATCGTCCCAGCAGAATGGCCGGGTGGCTCTTGCCGTGAGCGACAGGATCGGATCGACCTCGTACCAGTGCTCGGCCAGATAGGTCTCGAAGTGGCTCTCGGGAAAGGCGAGCCACGTGGCGCTCAATACGTTGTGCTGTGTGATACTCCCGAGGAAGTAGTTCTCGAACCCTTCCTCGGCCATGACGCGCACGAACAAGGACTCGAGCTCGGCGACGGTCTCCGCGCGCTGGCTCTGCTCGACGAAGCCCTCGAAAGGCAGCACCCCGCATCCCCCATGCTTCCGAGTTGAGCTTGGCTATCGCACCGCGTGCGACTTGTCGGCTGGCTGGCCCGCAGGAAAGCATTGCAGGCACAGAGCATCGGTTCTGCGCCTCGCTTAGTCAATGCGTGGTGGCTATGCCTCAGCCCCGTCCTTGATATGATTGGCTTTGGCACCCGTTGTCGGAGATCGGAATGACGACCCCCATCGGCCTTTTCAAGGGCGAGCGCGCGCTCGTCACCGGCTCCGCCTCCAATATCGGCCGCGCCATCGCTCTGGCGCTGGCGCGCGAGGGGGCTTTTGTGCGCTGCGTCGACGTCGATGCAGCTCGCAACGCCGCGACGGTTGACGCAATCGTGAAGGCGGGAGGCTCTGCCGAGGCGGCAACGGTCGACCTGTCCACCACGGATGGCTGGCGCGCAGCGTTGCCTGCGGAAGGCCAGCCGATCCACCTGCTCGTGCATTCAGCCTCGCCGGCGCGGCGCGAGACCGATACCGCGCTCGCCGTCTCCGAGGCGGTCTGGGACGGCATGGTCAACACCAACGTGCGCTCCGGCTTCTTCATCGCGCGCGAGCTCGGCCGGCGCATGAAGGCTGCCGGCATCAAGGGCCGCATGCTCTTCATCACCTCGCTGCACGCGGAGACGCCCCGCAACATCCCGCACTACGCCGCCTCCAAGGCGGGCCAGACCATGGTGGTCAAGGAGCTCGCCCGCGCGCTCGGGCCCGCGGGCATCCGTGTCAACGCCCTGGCGCCCGGCGCCGTGCCGGGCGGCGGCTTCAATGCGGCCGCCTTCAGCTTCGACGGCAAGATCCCGCTCGGTCGCCTCGGCCGCCCCGAGGACATGGCCGACATGGCGCTCGCGCTGCTCTCGGATCGCTTCTCGGGCTACGTCACCGGCACGACGGTGGCCGTCGACGGCGGCATCGCCCTCTTCAACTGGATCCCGCTGCCGACGGAGTAGCGCAGCGCCGACGGTGCGGGCGTCGCCCGCACCAAGGAGCAAAGAGGTGGTCCATGCGGATTCGCGCTGCCGTGCTCGAGGAGATGGGTCGCGCCCCTCCCTATGCCGCGTCCCGCCCCCTGACCATTGCCGAGGTGGACCTGTCGCCTCCGGGTCCCGGTGAGGTGCTGGTGCGCATCGCGGCAGCGGGCCTCTGCCACTCGGACCTCTCCGTGATCGATGGATCGCGGCCGCGACCGACCCCGATGGTGCTGGGCCACGAGGCGGCGGCCGTGGTCGAGGAGATCGGCCCCGACGTCGACGGCCTCGCCAAGGGCGACCACGCGGTTCTGGTCTTCGTCCCGAGCTGCGGGCATTGCAGCCCGTGTGCCGGCGGGCGTCCCGCCCTGTGCGAGCCCGCGGCCGCGGCAAACGGTGCCGGCACGCTGCTCTCCGGTGCGCGCCATCTCTCCCGCGGCGGCGCGGCGCTCAACCATCATCTGGGCGTCTCGGGGTTCGCAGAATATGCAACGGTCTCCCGCCGCTCGCTCATCAGGATCGACAAGGATGTGCCGCTCGACCTTGCCGCGCTGTTTGGCTGCGCCGTGCTGACCGGCGTCGGCGCCGTGGTCAACACCGCGCACGTGGCGGCGGGATCGACGGTGGCCGTCGTCGGCCTCGGCGGGGTCGGCCTTGCCGCGCTGCTCGGAGCGATCGCGGCCGGAGCCGAGCGCGTGCTCGCCGTCGACCTCGCGCCCGACAAGCTGCAGCTGGCGGCCGGTCTCGGCGCTACCGACACGTTCAATGCCGGCGATGCCGATGCCGTCGACAAGATCCGCGAGGCTACCAAAGGCGGCGTCGATGTCGCCCTCGAGATGGCAGGCTCGGTTCCCGCGCTGCAGCTCGCCTATCGCATCACGCGGCGCGGCGGCACCACCGTCACCGCCGGCCTGCCGGCACCGGCCGCGATGCTGTCGATCCCCGCCGTCAGCCTGGTTGCCGAGGAGCGCACGCTCAAGGGCTGCTACATCGGCACGTCCGTGCCCTCGCGCGACCTGCCCCGCTATCTCGCGCTGTTCCGTCGCGGGCGTTTGCCCATCGATCGGCTGCTGACCCATCGCCTGCCGCTCGCCGACATCAACGAAGGCTTCGACCGGCTGCGCGAGGGCCGCGCCGTGCGCCAGGTCCTCCAATTCGGGTGAGGGATCGATCCCATGTTTCGCCGAGTGGAATTTCGCCGCTGGCAATTCACTTGTGCTCACTCGCCTGCACGCAATCGCGTCAGCCTGCCCGCGATACCGGCATATACCCATGAGCGGAATTGTCATGTCCGCCCCCGGGCGAAGCGCCGGGCATCAAGGCCTCACGGCACGCCGGTGAGATGGTGAGTGGTGAGATTGAGGGTGGAGACTAATCTTTCGGGTTGAACTCCCCCCCCGCGCCACACGGCACGCCCGCGACCTCACCACTCACCACCTCACCCAGCACAAATCGCCTCGCGGGCGGAAGCCCCGAGGGTTTGGGAGAGAAGGGAACGGGGCGCTTAGCCGCCGGACCGTATTTAGAGGCCTGAGCACTCGGCTCTTGCGCCCCGCCGCCGCGATGGATGCTGCTTGACCGATCCGATCACCTAGCCCCGGCTCACGGATTGACTACCGTGGCGCCTTTACGCGGCCCCCCGGCCGTCCCATGAAGCCGCCCCTCGAGTGGCAGCCTCGCGAGCCGAGGTGGGAGCAGTATGCCACGGCCGGCAAGCGCGGGGATAAGTGCCCACATGGTGAGCGAAGATCGGGCACGCCCGCTTTGTTGCGCCGCACGAGATAGTGCGTACACCAGCTTGTTGGACGGAATACTTTTCGCTATCGTCCGCTCGGGATTTTGACGGCCGGGACAACCGGCTGCCTTGGGTCATCGCCCACGGTGAGGCGGGACCCCGGCGGTCCTAAGGGAGAAAGAGCGATGTCTGACGAGTGGAAAGAGCAGAAGTGGGCGCAGGATTCCTGGTACAGCGGCAAGGTCACGCGACGGCGCCTGCTCGGCTACGGCGCGGCCACGGCCGGCGCGCTGGGCGCCACGATGTTGGTTCCAGCTCCCTGGCGCTCGGCGTTCGGTCAGGCCAAGCCCTACAAGATCGGCTCGCTGCAGCCGCTCTCGGGCGCAGCCGCCGCTGGCGGCAAGACCGCACTTGTCGGCGTGCAGATGGCCACGGACCGCATCAATTCCTCCGGCGGCATCAATGGCCGGCCGGTCGAGCTTGTCGTCGCCGACGATGAGTCCAAGCCCGACGTCGGACGCCGCAAGACCGAGAAGCTGGTGGTCGAGGACAAGGTCGACATGCACCTCGGCGGCTTCCTCTCCAACATCTGCCTCGCCTGCATGCCGGTGTTCGAGGAGGCCAAGATCGTCAACATGATCACGGTGTGCCTCGACACCACGATCACCACCTCGAAATGCAACCGCTACACCTTCCGCCCCTTCGACTACGCGCCGGCGCAGGCGGTGGCGTTCGCGCCCTACCTGGTTGGCAAGATGGGCAAGAAGTGGCACATCGCCTACGCGGACTATTCATGGGGCCAGTCGACCAAGGACGCCTACGCCGAGCAGATCAAGAAGGCCGGCGGCGAGGTGGTCGGCACCACCGGCATCCCGCTCGGAACCGCCGACTTTACGCCGTTTCTCTCCAAGATCACTGGTGACTTCGACGGCTTCTTCGGCATCTTCTTCGGCAAGGACGGCGTGACGATCGGCAACCAGGCCTTCGATCTCGGCATGACGAAGAAATACAAGTGGGCCGGCGACGGAGCGATCGCGGAGTCGACCAACCTGCCCGCGCTGGGCAACAAGATCGAAGGCTTCGTCGGCATCAACCGCTATGTCCCTGTGCTCGAAGGGCCGCTCAATACACCGGCGCACAAGAAGTTCTTCGACGAGGCGCTGAAGCGGCTGAAGGCGATCGACCCGTCCGGTCCGCTGCCCGACCGCTACGTGCAGTCGAACTACGAGGCCATGAACGCCCTCAAGATCGGCATGGAGAAGTCGAAGTTCCAGGGCCGCGCCGACACTATGAAGCTCATCGAGGCGCTCGAGGGGCTGGAGATGAAGGAAGGGGACGACTTTCCGCAGGGCGACAAGCTGCTGCGCAAGGAGGACCACCAGGCGTTCCTGCGCGAGTTCATCTTCGACATCAAGGATGGCAAGCACCGGATCGTCGAGACGGTTCCCAAAGAGAAAACCATCTTCCCGCCGGCTTGCAAGTTTGCGTAAGTGACCGCCGACACGTCCGTGACCAAGCCCCCCTCGGCCACAACTGGCCAGGGGGGCGCCTCCACCACCGCCCTGCGCACCGAGGGTCTCACCGTCCGCTTCGGCGGATTGGCTGCGCTCAACAACGTCAACTTCGAGGTCGCGCGCGGCGAGATCAGAGCCATCATCGGGCCGAACGGCGCCGGCAAGAGCACGTTCTTCAATTGCCTCACGGGCGTGATCCGCCCGACCGCGGGGCGCGTGATCTTCAACGGCGAGAACATCACCGGCCTGCCGCCCAACCGCATCTCGCAGAAGGGCATCGCGCGCTCCTACCAGATCACCAACATCCTGCCCAACGCCACCACGCTCGAGAACGTGCGCATCGCCGCCCAGTCGCGGCGCCATAGCTGGAGCATGTTCACCCACCACGCCGATTTCCGCGACATCATCGACAAGGCGAAGGCTGTGCTGAAGTCGGTGGGTCTGGAGGGCAAGGAGGAGGAGCTCGCCGCCAACCTCTCGCACGGCGAGCAGCGCAACCTCGAGATCGGCATCGCACTCGCCACCGAGCCGCAGCTGCTGTGCCTCGACGAGCCGACGGCCGGCATGAGCGCCGCCGAGACGCACGACACCATGGAGCTGGTGCGCCGCATCGCCCGTGACGACCTCACCATCCTGATCGTCGAGCACGACATGCACGTGGTGATGGAGCTCGCCAACCGCATCACCGTGCTGCACTACGGCGAGATCCTGGCCGAGGGCCCGCCTGCCGAGATCCAGCAGAACCCCAGGGTGCAGGAGGTCTATCTCAAGACATGACCGCCGCACCCTCTCCAGAGCAGACTCTCGTCAAGATCGAAGGCGTGCACACCTTCTACGGCAAGAGCCACATCCTGCACGGCGTGTCCCTCGTCGTCGGCAAGGGCGAGGTCGTGGGCCTGCTCGGCCGCAACGGCGTCGGCAAGAGCACGACGCTCAAGACCATCATGGGCCTCGTCACGCCGAGCCAAGGCAGCATCGTGTTCGAGGGCAAGCCGATTGCGGGCCTGCCGCCGCACAAGCTCGCCCGGCAGGGCCTCGGCTACGTTCCCGAGGACCGGCGCATCTTCAAGCTGCTGACCGTGATGGAGAACCTGCGCACGGGTCTCGACCGCTCCGGCGTCACCGACGCCAGGCGCAAGGAGCTGCTCGACAAGGTCTTCACCTACTTCCCCCGGCTCGCCGAGCGACGCGACCAGGCCGGTGGCACGCTCTCGGGCGGCGAGCAGCAGATGCTGGCGATCGCCCGGGCGATGATGCTGGAGCCCAAGATCATCCTGCTCGACGAGCCAACCGAGGGGCTGATGCCCCGCATGGTCTCGCAGATCAGGGAGATCGTCGAAGTCTTGCACCGCGAAGGGGTTGCGATCCTGCTCGTCGAGCAGAACGTGCCGCTCACCCTCGCGGCCAGTCAGCGCGTCTACTTCATGGAGAAGGGGGAGGTGCGCCACCACGCCATCTCTTCCGAGCTCAAGGTCGACGATCCCGTCATCCACCAGTATCTAGGGGTTTGAGCCATGGCGATCCCGTGGGATCTCATCGTCATCCAGACGGTCAATGGCATCGTCACCGGGATGATCCTGGCTCTCGTCGCCTCCGGCCTGACCCTGATCTTCGGCATCATGGACGTGGTCAACTTCGCCCACGGCGAGCTCTTCATGATGGGCGCCTACATCGGCGTCGTGGTGCTCGTCGCCTCGGGCAGCTTCTGGATCGCGCTCGTGCTCTCGGTCATTTCCGTGGCCCTGCTCGGCGCCGCCATGCAGATCGTGACGTTGCGACCGTTGGTCGGCCGCGATCCACTGACGACGATCCTCGCCACGTTCGGCATCTCGCTGATCCTGCAGAACTACGCGCTGTGGCAGTTCGGGCCGGTCGCGCGCAAGATCCAGGAGCCCATCACCGGCCAGTTCACGCTCTTCTACCTGCAGTATCCCTGGTACCGGCTGCTGATCGCGGCGCTTTCGGCTGCCATCATCGGCGGGCTCTACCTGTTCCTGAAGTACGGCCGCTACGGCATCTGGATCCGCGCCACCACGCAGGACCGCGTCATGGCCCAGGCCATGGGCATCCCCGTGCCTTGGGTGCACACCGCCGTGTTCGCCATCGGTGCGGGCATGGCAGCGGCGAGCGGCGTGCTGTTCGGGCCCTTGGTCGGCGTCAACCACGCCATGGGTCTCGACTGGGTCCTCAAGGCCTTCATCGTCGTGGTCGTGGGCGGCATGGGTAACCTCGGCGGCTCGATCGCGGCGGCGATCTTCATCTCGCTGCTCGAGGCCTATGCCGCGATCTTCGTCAGCCCCGCGCAGGCCGTCATCGTCTCCTTCGTGGTGCTCATCCTCACCCTCCTGTTCCGGCCCACGGGCCTCTTCGTGCCGACACCCAAATGACCGCCAGCGACAAACGCCACGCTATCGCCTACTGGACGGCCTTCGGCATCGTCATGGTGCTGCTGATCGTGGCGCCGTTCATCCTGCCGGAGTTCTGGCGCCGCTTCCTGACCGAGATCCTGATCTGGGGTCTGCTCGCCATGTCGTCCGATATCCTCATCGGATACACGGGCATGGTCTCGTTCGGCCATTCCGCCTTCTTCGGTCTCGGCATGTACGGCGCCGCCGCCGCACTCCTGATGGTGAAGCCGCCGAACCTGTGGCTCGCCCTCCTCTACGGGCTCGTGGGCTCGGCGATGGTCGCCCTGTTCGTCGCCTATTTCTCGACGCGCCTGCGCGACATCTACTTCGCCATCACGACGCTGGTGTTCTCGCAAATCTTCTACGTCATCATCTTCACCTGGACCGAGGTGACGGGCGGAGAGAACGGCCTCACCTTCAGCCGGCCGCAGCTCGGAATTCCCGGCATCTACACCGTGCCGTTCACGGCCGAGACCCTGCACTGGTTCGTGCTCGCCGTGGTCACGGCCTCCTACCTCATCCTGCGCCGCATCACGCGATCCCCATTCGGCATGGTGCTGCAGTCGATCCGCGAGAACGAGCCGCGCACACGCGCCATCGGCTATCCCGTCGAGCGCTACAAGATGATGGCGGTGATGCTGTCGGGCCTGTTCGCAGGCCTTGCCGGCGTGCTCTATGCCGTGCAGAACCGGTTCGCCGCGCCCGATTTCGTGTTCTTCCTGATCTCGGGCGAGGCCGTCATCTTCAACGTCATGGGCGGCATCGGCACGCTCGTGGGGCCGATCGTCGGCGCCGGCTTCTTCCTCGTCATGCGCGAGGGCCTGTCGCGCATCTTCGGCGACCAGTTCCCCTACCTAATTCCGCTCGGCGTGATCTTCATCGTCATGGTCATCTTCCTCCCTCAGGGCCTGCTCGGCTTCGCCAAGCGCTGGCTCAACCGCTAGGGCGGACGCTGCGCACACTCGCGTGCGTAGCGCCAACCGGCATCAGCGGCGCGCCAGCTCGAGGAGGTGCTCCTCCAGCTCGCGCACCGTCCCCACGTCGTCGAACAAGGCTCCGCGCTCGGCTTCGATGCGACCCTTGATCTCGCGCCGGCGTGATGGATCGCCGGCGAGCCGTACGGCCATCTCGACGTAGGCGTTCTCGTCCGCAGCAACCAGCTCGCCGAGCCGCATGCTCTCGAGGATGCCGCCGGCGAACCGCCCGCGCATGAAGCGCCCCTCCCGCGTCACGATCGGCAGCCCGCACTCCACCGCCTGCATGGCCGTGTTGAAGCCCGAGAACCCGATGGTGTCGAGCATCAGGTCGGCCCGTTGCATCAGGCCGTAGAAGGCGGGCTTGTGCTGCCACGGCAGCACGACGCAATGCTCCGCGAAGCTCACGCCGCGCGCGGTGAAGGCCGCACTTATCCGATCGAGCAGCTTCGGGTAGAGCGCGCTCCAGGGCGCACCCGCGTCCCTGAACAGAACGATCGTGCATCGGCCAAGCCTTGCTGCGATCTCGGCCAGCACCCAGTCGTGCTCGGGCGCATACTTGTAGGGCGTGCCGGGCGAGAGCAGCAGCGGGCGGTCCGCGCGGATGCCCAGTGTGGCGAGATCGACCTGCGCTGCCTCCACTCCCGACGGCGCAAAGCAGCACCCCAGCCGCGGCAGGCGGATCAGCCGCTCGGTGTAGTGCTCATCGCCGTCCGGCGGCTCGAGCGCGGCGGCTGAGAAGAAGCAGTCCATGGTCGGCATGCCCGTCGTGTGCGGGTGGCCCCAGGTCGCCGCCTGCACCGCCCCCAGCCGCTGACTCGCGAGGTATGCCGTCGCCGGGTCCATCCCGACTTCCGGGTAGAGCACCACGTCCGGCTCGCGCGCCCGTATCCGCTCGGCCCACAATTCGGGCGCGAGCGGTCCCTGCTCGAAGTGGCGCGATCGCGTGCG
>Ga0247829_10001835_pt1 | contig 10023 bp, 8 predicted proteins | sample 12C_Control_Day4_FD_207765 | JGI IMG/M metagenome (GOLD analysis project Ga0247829, IMG submission 207765) | Soil microbial communities from agricultural site in Penn Yan, New York, United States - 12C_Control_Day4 | ecosystem: Environmental > Terrestrial > Soil > Agricultural land | place: USA... | reverse complement strand
CCCCCACGCTGCTCATGGTCGGCAGCCGGGACACCGTGGTGCTCGATCTCAACCGCGCGGCGCTCGCGCAGCTTCGGTGCCCGAAGGAGTTGACGATCGTTCCTGGTGCCGGCCACCTGTTCGAGGAGCCGGGCACGCTCGCGGCGGCGGCGGGACGGGCCGCGGGGTGGTTCGTGCGACACTTGGAGATGGAGCGAACCTGGCGGGGTGCAGATCCGCGCGCGGATCATCCGGGCACCGTGGCCGGATGGCGAGCAGCACCCGACTGGCGTACGCAATCGGACGGGCCGCCGCGGTGAGGGTGCCGTCGCAGTCGATGGCAACCCGAACCAGCGGCGCCGCGCCGTAACGTCGGGCTGGCGGAAAGAAAAGAGGTCAGAGGCGAGAGAGGAGTTGCCCGTGCCCACCAGATTTCTGCCTTCTCGCGGCTTCTCTGGGGCAGTAGCGACCGGTTCCTTTATTCACGCGACCCTCCTGCGCAAACAGCATTTTCATGCGAATCCCACTCTCCCTTCACCGGCCTGCTTGTACAATTCCGCTGTGCCGCTAGTGACGGGGGTGGGAAATGCGGTGCGCCGCACTTCATCGCATCACTGCTCTGCTGGTACTGCTCCTGTATCTCCCCAGCTGCGCCCAGCGGCGAGCTGAAACTCGACCGGTGCCGGAACTCTTTGCGAAAAAGCCTCCCTCAGCGGTTCGGGTGACTCGCGTGGATAGCAGCCGCGTGGTGCTTCATGAGCCAATTCTTGTGGGTGATTCGCTGACCGGCATCACCGGTGCCCGTCGACCACCGAAGGTCTCGGACGTAGGTGCCTACGTGTCGGCACACGGATCTTGGCTCACTGTGGCACTCGCGGATGTTCGTCGCATTGAGACGAGCCATGAAAACTGGATTGTGCCAGCCATCGTTGTCGGCGTGGTTGCAGCTTATGTCGGGGTCGGCCTCGCGGTTGCATCGACGTTCCCAGATTAGGTGACGGAGCCAACGCCCGCCGGAGCTCTCCGATGGCCGCGCCTCAGCCAGCCCCACGATCGGGCCGCAGCTTTACCCGGGCGCGCTTCTCCAACCGGCGCGCCGTGGGCGCACTTCTGGGCACCGCCGAGATCGGCCGCTCCGCCGCGTGCTTTTGAAAGATTGGAGGGTGTCCGGGGGGAACATGGCCCGCTCGCCGAGTTTGCGCTCCGCGAGCGGGCCATCCACGACCGGCCACCGGCAGTCAGAGAATCGCTTCCCTGTTTTTCTTCTGTCGGCGCCGCCAAGTCGATTTGATTCGGCGGTTGAGCCTCCAGAGCTCCGGCTTCGATTCGCAGGCGGTGTGATCTCACCACCTGGTTCACCGATCGGGGCGCTGCGAGTCGGATGCGTCGCGGGCCATCTTCTCGCAAGGCACGCCGCCGCGCCGCTGCAGCGTGGGTGAGACGTGCGACCGTTCTCACCTGCCGCCCAATATAGGCCGCTCAGCAGAAGGAACCGTGAAATCGCGATGAAGATATTGAGCACGCCGCGCAGACGGGTCATTGGCTTTCTCGTCTCGCTGGCATGGCTCGGTGCGCCGCTCCGCGCCACGGCACAGGTCCCAGAGGTGGTGGTGCTCCGCGGACTCATGGCCGCGGCGCGCGTGCCCGGTGCCCGGTGGCCCGATTTTCCCCGATACGTGGACGATGTGGCACGGCTGTACGCGTCGCACGACATGGCTCCGATCTGGCTCCGTACAGGCCGTTTCTCGGTTGCCGGAAGGGCGGCCATCGACGCACTGCTCGACGCCGGGAGCCATGGGCTCGAGCCCAGGGATTATGACGCGGCGGCGCTCGACAGCCTCGCTCGCGGATCGGAAAAGGCGCCGCTCACACCCGCCGAACGCGGACGCGTCGATCTGATGCTCACCGTGGATTTGATGAGCTACCTCGATGACCTGCGCCACGGCCGGACCAAGGCGGTTGTGGGGAGCGGCAGCGTGATCCCGAGCGGGCCGCAGGACCGGGCCGGCGCGATCAGTCGGGCCCTCGCTGGGGACAGCGTCGGTGCCCTCGTGACGCAGGCCGCTCCCGCGCTGACCCAGTATCGCAACTTGCGTTCGCTGCTCGAACGCTATCGCCGGCTCGCGGCCACCGGTGGGTACGCGCCGCTGCCGCCCGGATCAGTCGCCGGGCCGGGGCAAGGCTACGCGGCACTGCCGGAGCTGCGGCGCCGGCTCACGGTGTTGGGTGATCTCGGCCCCGAGGGTCGGGCGGAGGACGACACCTTGTATGCCGGTGCGATGGTGGAGGCGATTCGACGTTTCCAGCAGCGGCACGGGCTCGTCGTGGACGGCATCATCGGGCCAGGAACTCTGGCGGCGCTGAACGTCCCGCTCACCCACCGCGTGCGCCAGATCGAGCTCGCTCTCGAACGCCTTCGGTGGTTGCCCCCGCTCGGCCGGGAGCCGTTTATCGTGGTGAACATTCCGGCGTTTCAGGTGTTCGCCTTCGACTCTGCCGGTGGGACCGGCGCTCCCTCGTTCAGCAGCCGAGTGGTGGTCGGCCGGGCACTCGACACCGAGACGCCGGTACTGTACGAGCTGCTGCGCTATGTGGAGTTCCGCCCGTACTGGAACGTTCCCCGGAGCATCCTGATCCACGAAATCCTTCCCGCGCTGCGACGGGAGCCCGGATATCTCCAGGCGCATGACATGGAAATCGTCGGCCCGGCCGACCGGTCGCTCGGCGCCGGCGTCACTGATGACCTGCGCCGCCGGCTCCTACGCGGCGAGCTCCGGATCCGCCAGCGACCCGGTCCGTCCAATGCCCTCGGCCTGGTCAAGCTGGTCTTTCCCAATGCCGCCAGTGTGTACCTGCACGATACGCCCAATACCGAGTTGTTCGACCGTTCGCGCCGGGACTTCAGCCACGGCTGCATCCGCGTCGAGGACGCCGAGGGGCTGGCAGCCTGGGTGCTCCGCGATCAGGCGGTGTGGGCGCCGGACCACGTACGCGCCGCGATGGACGGGTCCAGCACGAAGCGCGCGCTCCTCACCCGGCCGATGGCGGTGGCAATTGTCTACAACACCGCGGTGGCGACGCCGTCGGGCGAGGCCTGGTTCTTCGGCGACATCTACGGACACGACGTTGACCTGGAAGAGGCGCTGCGAGCGGGTCCGTTACCGCCGTGAGCCGAGTTGCGACCGGCGGCCCGTCGGGTGTAGCGTCCGTCCTCCGGCAAACTGATGGGTAACAGCCGCATGCGAGCAGTGCCGTACGCCGTCGCTGTTCTTGGTCTCGTCATTACCTTCGCGCAACCGGCCGCGGCTCGTCCCGCCGGGCAGCCGGCCGGGCCGCATCTGGCGCGCCGGCTCGCCATCGCCACAGCGCGCAGCGGCCTCCGCCCCGACGTGCTCCGCCTGGCCCTGCGGGTGCATGCGCGAGCAGTGGCGGAGCACCGCACCCGGCGGCCGCTCCTCACCGTCATCGACTTCAGGCTCCTATCGCGTGAGAAGCGTCTCTGGGTGATCGATGTCGAGCGCGGCCTCGTACTCGCGCACGAGCTGGTCGCGCACGGCCGGAACACCGGAGAGGATCGCGCGGAGCGGTTTTCCAACGAGGCCGGCAGTCTCCAATCCAGTCTCGGCACATTCCTCACGGGGCGCTCCTATCGGGGAAAGCACGGCTTGTCGCTCCGGCTGCGCGGGCTGGACAAGATCAACGATCGGGCTGAAGTCCGCGCGCTTGTGGTGCACGGCGCCGACTACGTGAACCCCGCTATTGTCCAGCAGCTCGGCCGGCTCGGCCGGAGCCAGGGCTGTCCGGCGCTGAGCCGGTCGGCAGCGCCGCGAATCATCCGACTGATCCAGGACGGGACGATCCTGTTCGCCTACCACCCCTCGCTGCGCTCGGAGCTCGCCGGCCTATAGGCGCGACCTCATTGGAACAATCGAGCACGGCTGACTGGCCGTGGCGACACCGTCGCGTCGTCGTCCTCGTCTTCGTCCTCGCCGCGGCCGTCATATTCCTGCTGGCACGCCCCGTTCACGATAAGCTGCTTGTCGGGCTGGGCGCGGCCGAGCCATTGATTCGAGAGCACCCGAAGCTCGGGATGGCGGCGTTCGTAATGCTTGCAGCTGCATCCGCTCTGGTGGCCTTCTTCTCCAGCGCGCTGCTGGTTCCGGTGGCCGTATACGTGTGGGGACCGGCCACCTGTGTCGCGCTGTTGTGGACCGGCTGGTTGATCGGGGGCATCGTCGCGTATCTCGTCGGGCGGCTTCTGGGTCGGCCGGTGGTGCGGGCGCTGTTACGGCCCGGGACGCTCGCGCGGTACGAGGGCTGGATCCGGCCCGGTGCCGGATTCGTACCAGTGTTCCTGCTCCAGCTCGCGATCCCGTCGGATGTGGGAGGCTACCTGTTCGGCCTGGTGAGCTGCCGATTTCGCGTCTTCCTGCCGGCGCTGGCAGCGGCAGAAGTGCCGTACGCCATCGGTGCGGTCTACCTCGGCGTCAGCTTTCTCGCCCGAGACGTGCTGCCGCTGGTGGCGCTGGGCGCGGCCGGCGCGTTCATGAGCATCGTCGCGTTCCGTATCCTCCGCCTCAGGGCTCGCGGCACGTCCGTCAGTCGCTAGACTTGCGGGCCGGCGCCATCTGCCGGCTGATGAACCAGACGTACGCAGCCACCTGGCTTACCTGGGTGGCGTCCAACCCCGTCGGCCCCCGCATTGGCCTGGGGTCATCGCCGCGAGCGGGTGCGCCCCAGCCCGCGTGCTGGGTCATGTGGACCAGCCAGTCGTAGCTCCCATCCCCGAGCCGCCAGCTTCCCGAGACCAGCGTTGGTCCGTCGGGGGTGCCTGCACCCCGCTCGCCGTGGCATGTGCTGCAGGCGGCGCTACCATGGAAGAGATCGCGGCCCGCAGCGATGGACGCTTCGCTCACGTGACTCGGGAGCGGCAGCGTATCCTGGGCGCGCGCGTCGCCGAGGCTGCCGATCAACGGTAGGGCGAGCATCAGGCAGAAGACATACTTGGGCATGAGATCCTCGTGGGATGTGCCTGAACCTCAAGGGGGCAAGCTGTTCGCACCCTGCAGTCGAGCAGATCCGCCACCTCACGGAACAGCCGCGCCACCTCGGCGTTCTCGATGGCCATGGGAGCCCACCGGTCGGGCAGGCGGCAGCGACCCGGTGTCGCTGCCGCTCACCCGCGGACGTTACACGCCCACAGGCATAGGCACAGCGATCATGAGGTTGTTCTCCACCTTGGTCACGCCTGGCGTCTGCCAGGCAGCGCCCTCGGCATCCCTCTTTTCCGCGAAGGAGCGCACCGTGCCGTGCAGTCTGGCGGTGTGATCGATCACCTCGACCGTAACATGCTCGGCATCGAACGTGGCTTGGCGCTTGAGCATGTCGACGATGTGCTGCTTGATATCCGCCCGCGTGGGAATCGGGCGCAGGCTGATGACGTTGCTGACCCCACGCACGCCGATGAGCGAGCGCACCGCGCGCTCCGCTGCGCTCCGCTGGTACTGCCACTCGACCTCGCCCTGGAGCGTGATCCACCCATTGGCCACTTTGACCCTGATCTGCTCCTCGGGCACTTCGATGTCCCACTTGAGCGCGTTGATCGCCGCATGGGCGATGTCAGAGTCGGAACGCTCGTTCGCGCCGGGCAGCTTCACCTTCAGGTCGTTGACGATTGCACGGGTGCCTTTCACCCGCTCGACGGCACGTTCGGCAGCGTACCACTGCGCGTAACTGTCGATCGTGCCGGCCAGCATCACGGCCCCCTCCTTGACTGCGACAGCGATATCCTCGTTACGAATGCTCGAATCCCAGTTGAGCTCAGCGGCGACGTCGCGCTGCAGCTCCGTATCAGACTTCATGGTGCCCTCCTCCGAACCAGCGTGAGGTGTATCGGGGCATGCGCCGCGTCCCGTCCGCTCCGGGGATGCGGATCCGGCGCAACATGAACAGTATGCATCGCATGATGAGCCGCGTGTGAAACCGGAGTGAAGGTTTGCGTACAGCGACGACGGCCAAGTCTCGGTGAGGCCCGCCCAGTTCGAGGCGGCTGCCCGAGCGGTGGCCCGGTCGCCGCTCCGGTCGGGGTCGTAACAGCGGAACTGCTCATACGATTGCGGCACGATGGCGACTTGATTGCCATCGACACGGCACGCGTCCGCAAGCTCTTCATGGCCGTGCAGGGTGACGTCGATCGCTACATCCAGGGCTGATCGCCGTTCACGCCGCGTTCGGCACGGGACCTCAGCACCTTCCGTGACCGGCGCGGAAAGGATCGTCAGTCCGCCAGTAACGGCGTGACCAGCACCGGCGTATCGCCGCCCCGCACGACCTTGTCGGCGACGCTGCCGAGCACGAGCCGCGCGAGCCCGCGCCGGCCATGGGTTCCCATCGCGATCAGATCGGCGCCGGTCGTCCTCGCAAGCTCGAGGATCTCCGCCGCGACTGGCCCGCCCACCATCACACGCGTCTCCACGCTCAGGCCATGCTCGGAGAGACGCTCCGCCAGCGGCGCCAGATAGCCCATCGCAGCATCGTGTCGTGCCCGGATCCACTCCGGCCCGAGCAGCGGTGCCTGCACCGGCACCGGCGGGAGGATCGGCGGCGGGGGTTCGATCACGTGGACCAGCACGTACGAGGTGGCCCCAGCCACTGCTCCCAGGGTGAGTGCCGGCTCGATCAGCTCCAGCTCGGCCCGCTCGCCCACCGCCACGAGGACGCGCCGATAGTCGACCGGCTGCGGGGTGTCCCGGGCCCGAAGCAGGAGCACCGGCACGTCGACGGTGCGGAGCAGGCGGTCGGCCACGCTTCCGAGCCATATGCGGCTCAGGCCGCCCCTACCATGAGTCGTCATCACGACCAGCTCGATGCCGTGGTCCCGCACGTAGGCGGCGAGGCACTCCGCGGGCGGCCCCTCCAGCAGCGCGCTCGCGATGGTGACGTCGTCGCATCGAGCCATCGCCGCCACGCGCTCAACATAGGCGCGCATGGCCTGCGCCGTGTCCTCCTCGATCTCCTGCGCCATGGCCGCCACATCGGACGTGTGCACCAGGGGCGACATCGGCGGCTGGACCGTGACCAGGTGGAGGGTGGCCCCGCAGCGTCGCGCCACCTGCCGACCGACAGGGAGCGCCTGCTCGGCGAGCGGATGACCGTCGAGCGGGACCAGGATCGAGTGAAAGCCGCCCTGGCTGGACATCGATTCCTCCGTTCAGCGGAAACGCAGGTATGCGGCCAGTCCATCGACCAACTCCGCGAGCGCCGCGTCGTCCACGACGGCGATCTCCACGTTCTGCCGCAGCGCCTCCTCGACGGCCTCGTCCACCACATCCCGGACGGGATCAGGCTCACCTTCCCCGCGGCACTCCCCCTTCGCCAGCACCAGGCGGCCGGTGTCTCGGCAGCGATAGCCCGCCCCTGAGAGGTCCTCCCGGACAATCAGTGCCCGCACTTGACCGCGGGAGAGCGCCCGGAGCGTTTCGTGCGCGCCGTTGACGGCCCAGCCGGAGCCGACGGCGTTCTCGACGCCGCGGATGAGCCCCCCGATCGCCTTACGGCGGTGCTCGGCGGCGCATTCCAGCGCTGCCGTCTGAATCTCCGCCGGGGTGACTGCCCGCGGGTTCAGCTTTCGCGTGCCCAGCAGCTGACTCGCGAGTCGTGGCGGGAGAAAACGCCGCAGCGCGGCCGTGTGGTCCGCGGGTCCCGCGAGGAGGAATCCTCGATTCGGGTTGCTGGCGAGCAGCGACTCGAGCGCGTCCACGATGGCTGCGTAGTGCCGGTGCCGCTCCTCCTCGAGGCGGCCGTGATACCGGTGCTCGCCCCAGCCGGGTGCATCCTCCCGATCGGGGAGGAACTTGCCCCCTCGCCGGGCCGGCGTGATGGGCGCCGCCAACTCTACTACCTCCAGGGGGCTCACCCGGAATATCCGGGCGTGCGTGCGGTCGACCGCCGCGACGAGGACGCGGCCCAGGTCCCGCTCCGCCGCGACCAGCTCCAGCACCCACGGGGTATCGTCCAATACGAGACGATGCCGATGGACTCGCGGAACCGGCACGACCGCGAACAGTTCGAGTTCCTCACAGGCGAACAGCGCCACCCCCCGGCTGTGGGGCAGCTCTGCCCGATGATGGAGCGAGGCGAGGATGCGGCCGAGGTCGCGCTTCACCGCCAGCTTCCGCTCGCGGGGCAGCGTGAGGTCGAGCGCGCCGGCCCGGGTCTTGATCTCGGTCAAGTAGCGGTTGCCGGTCCGATCACCCGGATCGAGGCGGACATAACAGGACAGGATGTCATAGCGGCCCGGCTCGATGGCGCAGAGCCTTTGCAACAGGCTGGTGACCGTCCATCTGTCTATGGGACGGGAGGTCGAGTGTTCGATTGTCGCTGCGATCATGATGGCCATCCCCGCTGGAAGACCGTGTGTGAACTGCCCTCCAACGTGCGCACCCGGGGATGATGCCGCGATGAAGTGACGCTCAAGGAACCTTCATGGTCGGCTCGGGCCGCCTTGCTATCACTGGGTGTCACGACGAGCGTCGCGGTGCTTCAGCCTCCGTAACCGATCTTTTTGCTGCGGGCTCATGAAGACCAGTGGCCGGGAGTTCCGGCAGGTCCAGTCGCACCCGCAGCCCTCCCGTCGCCGATCGGTCCGCACGCGCGAACCCCTCGTGCATCTCGACGATGGAAGCAACGAGAGTGAGCCCGAGGCCGGGCCCGCTTTCCCGGCCCCGGGCCTCGTCGGTGCGGAAGAACGGCTCGAAGAGGTGGGCCAGGAGCTCGTCCGGGACGCCGGGGCCGTTGTCCTCGATGATCAGCACGACGCGGCCATCGGTCAGCACGACCGACAACTCGATGAGCGTGCCGGGGGGAGTATGCCGCATGGCATTGTCGATGAGCTGATCGAGCGCCAGACCGAGCAGGCGGGCGTCGCCGAGAACGCGCCCCGCCTCTGCAGGCAGGGCATAACGAAACACATGGCCGCCGATTCGCTGTTGCACCCGGCCCACCGCACCGGCTGCCACGACGCCGAGGTCGACGGGCGCACGGTCCACCCGAAGATCGCCCGACTCCAGGCGTCCGAGCAGTACCAGCGCGTCGCTGATCAGTGTCAGCCGCTCGATCTCCTCCATCGTGCTGCCGAGCACCTTGCGGTACTCATCCGGCCGCCGCTCCCCCCACAGCGCGACCTCTACGCCGGCGCGGAGCGCCGTGATCGGCGTGCGCAGGTCGTGTCCCAGGTCGCGGACGATGCGGCGGTGCCATGCGGCGGCATGTTCCAGCCGGCCGAGCATGGCGTTGAGTACGTCGATGAGACGCTGAAACTCGATCACATCTCCGTGGACCGTGATCCGCTGGCCGAGCCGCCCGCCCGAGATGGCCTTGGCCTGGGCCGCGATCTCCGCAACGGGCGTGAGGGCGGAGCGCGCCAGCCACCCGGAGCCGAGCAGGGTTGCGAGCGATGCCAATGCCACCGTCATCGCCACCAGCCAGAGGATCGTCTGCAGCTCCTGCTGGAGCGGGAGCAGCGAGGCGGCGACCTGAATCACCCCGGCTTCCGCGTCCGGGCGCGCGGGCGCGGCCGCGTAGATGGTTCGCACCGGCTCGCCATCCCAGGAGGCGGTGCTCCAGCTGCGTCCGCCGCGCCGGGCAATACGGAAGCCAGCGGTGTCGAGGGGGAGCGCATCGGCAAGCCGCGAGTTGGTTTGCGCGATGCGTCCGTCGCGATCGCGGACCAGGATCAAGCGGTTGAACTCGCTGACGAATCGACGGCGGTTGGCGTTGCCCGGATGCTTGGGGATGATGAGATGCGCCGCGAGCACGTCCGCGGCGGTCTGGCTCGAGCTCAGGAGCATTTCGTCCACCTGGCGTTGCAGGGCGTAGCGGACCCCGAGGTACGCCCAGGCCCCGATGAGCGCAAGCGCCACAAGCATCGTGCAGCAGAACCGCCTTCGGAGCGTCGCCTGCAGGCTTCTTGACATCGGTGCCTAGCCGCCGGCGTGCTGCGCGAGGAGCGAGCGCATCCGGTCGAGGAGCTCCTGGAAGCGGAAC
>Ga0247829_10001834_pt1 | contig 10025 bp, 9 predicted proteins | sample 12C_Control_Day4_FD_207765 | JGI IMG/M metagenome (GOLD analysis project Ga0247829, IMG submission 207765) | Soil microbial communities from agricultural site in Penn Yan, New York, United States - 12C_Control_Day4 | ecosystem: Environmental > Terrestrial > Soil > Agricultural land | place: USA... | reverse complement strand
TGACAACGGGGGAAGCGTTCGGGGGATGCACACCAGGCGCCACGCACCGTTGGGTCGTCGCCGCGTCCATGTCGGCCACAGCCAGCCGAGTGCCCGCACCCACGTCTATCTCGGCCGCAGCCATCGCCCGCTCGGCGACATCTACGTCAGCGACCATGCCGATGCGCGTCAGGGCGGCCGCTACCGCTGGGTGCTGAGCACGTGCCTTGCCGCGGCGGTCGGCGTACTAGCCATTCTCGTCGTCATCGCCGGGTCCACCGATACGTCCGAGACCGACGGTGGGCTTCTGCCGAGCCTGCAGCGGGTGCGCGAGGCTCCGCTGGCCTCGTTACGGCTGCCCTCGGCGAACGTCGACGGATTGCGCTGGGCGATCCCCAAGACCGACCGGCTGCTCATTTCGAGCGGTGCCATGGCGACCAAATTCGTCATTCTGGATGCCGTGCGCCAGCGGCGCGGCAGTCGCGACTACATCAAGAACAAGCCCTACGCGCGGCTGGTAGCCAGGCTCGGTCCGATCTCCAAGGCGGAGGCCCAGCGCGTGCCGCCATTCAATCCGTTCAAGCTCTACGCCAATACCGCTCCGGTAGGCACCGCCGAGCGGCCGGAGGACGGCCAGCAGGATGCCAGCGCCAAGATCGTCGAGCTGCTGGGCGGCACGATACCGAGCGACGATGGCCAGGAGCTCTCCGCCGAGGAAGTCGCGGGCCTGATCGGCCGGTCGCTGACAGCGGCCACCGATCCAGCCGTGCTCCGGCCCGGCTTCGCCCCCGAGACCCAGGGCCCTTCCGCCGGCGACGTCCTGGCCGAGAGGTCGGGGAAGACCGCCACCGACGCCTCCCAGCCCAACACCTCGACCCTTGCCAAATCGAAATTCGAGGCCGAGGAGACGGTCGAGGACCTGGAAGGCCGCGAGGTGCGCGTCGTCAGGGCGCAACGCGGCGATACGCTGGTGCGCATCCTGCAACGCATGGGCGCCGAGACCTGGGCTGCCCGCGCCATGAGCGATGCGGCGCGTAGCTCCTTGCCCGATGGAGCGCCGCAGCCCGGCCAGGAGGTGCACGTCACGCTGGTGCCCTCCGTGGTGCGCGCCAGCCGCATGGAGCCGATCCGCTTTAGTGTCTTCGGCGACGCCCAGGACCACAAGGTGACAGTGACGCGCAATGCTGCGGGCGAGTTCGTCGCCAGCGCCTCACCCATCGACAAGCGCATCATCTCCACGGAGCTTCTCGACGACGACCAGCCGCAAGCCTCGAGCCTCTACGCCAGCCTGCACTTTGCCGCCGAGCGCCAGGGCATCGCGCCCGACGTCATCCTCCAGATCATGAGGATCCACGCCTACGAGACGGACTTCCGCCAGCGTGTGCGCGCCGGCGACGGCTTCGAGTTCTTCTTCGACGTCAAGGAGGAGGACAAGGGCGCCGACGGAAGTCTCGGCGAGTTGCTCGCCACCTCCGTCACCTCGGCCGGCGAGAACCGCAAATTCTACCGCTTCCGCACACCCGACGGCGCCATCGACTACTACGACAACGAGGGCAACACCTCGCGCAAGTTCCTGATGCGGCGCCCGGTGCGCGGAGAGGACGTGCGCATCACCTCGGGCTTCGGCGTGCGCCGACATCCGATCCTGCAGATCCCCAAGATGCACACCGGCGTCGACTGGGCCTGCGCGACCGGCACGCCCATCATGGCGGCGGGCAGCGGCGTCATCGAGGAATCGGGCCGCAAAGGCGAATACGGCAACTACATCCGCATCCGTCACGCCAACGGCTACAAGACCGCCTACGGCCACATGTCCCGCTTCGCCCAGGGCGTGGGCGAAGGCATCAAGGTGCGCCAGGGCCAGATCATCGGCTTCGTCGGCACCACCGGCTTGTCCTCGGGTCCGCACGTACACTTCGAGGTGCTCGTCAACAACAGCTTCGTCGACCCGATGTCGATCCAGGTGCCGCGCGAACGCCAGCTCGAGGGCAAGCAGCTCGCCGACTTCCAGAAGGAGCGCTCGCGCATCGACGAGCTGATGCGCCGCAATCCCGTGTTCACGAGGGTCGCAGCCGCCGGCGAGCGGCAATAAGCGCACGCATCCAAGGGTGCAACGCTCCCCTTCTCACATCGGCGCCTGGCCGACCGACAGTCCGCCGTCGACGTAGAGCACCTGGCCGGTGGTGAAGCCGGCCTCGTCAGAGAGAAAATAGGCGCAGGCGGCGGCGATCTCGCTCGTCGTTCCCACGCGAGCCATCGGCACCGCGCCGGTGATGCGGGCACGCTCGGCCGAGCCGTGCGGGTGGTTCTGGACGAACATCTCGGTCTCGACCGGGCCCGGTGCCACGCAGTTGGCGGTGATTCCGTCCTTGGCCGTCTCGAGCGCCAGGGTCCGCGTCATGGAGAGGACCGCGGCTTTGCTGCCGCCGTAGACGACGCGGCCCTCGCGCCCGAGCAGAGCGCGCGAGCCCAGGTTGACGATGCGGCCGAACCTGGCGGTGCGCATGGCCGGCAGCACGGCCTGCGTGCATTGCAGCACGGCACGGAAATTTATGCCCATGACGTCATCGACGTCCTTGACGGAAAGCTTCTCGGTCGGGGCCGCGATCGAGATACCGGCGTTGTTGACGAGGCGCAACACGCGATGCTCGGCGGCGATCCTGGCCAGCACTCGGGCTAGGCTCGCCGCATCGGCGAGGTCGGCGGCGTAGAACGCCCCCGTGAACCAGCTGCCCGGGCGCGTGCGCGACAGGCCGACCACATGATGCCCGCGTGCGCCCAAGTCCTCGGCGATCGCCTTGCCGATGCCCTTGCTCACCCCCGTCACCATCGTCACCGGCTTGTCCATCGCGCGCTCCTCGAAGCTCTCCCCATTCGCCAGTCTGCCCCCTGCCTCCGATCCGGTCCACCCCCGCAGCAGGCCGTCATAAGCGTAGCGCCGAACGCGATTGCAGCCATCCGATCTTGCACGCGCAATTTCTTCCTGACGAGCGCGCTCCGCCGGCAAAGATTTACCGATGAGCATCTCGCTCATCGGTGGGCTCCTGTTTCGAGGTTGGGGTTGCGAACCCCTCGATCCTCAAGACGGAGCGCCCACCCCTTGATCTCATATCGGCAAGCCGACTATCGCAGCGCCAGCCACAAGTTCCATCTTGCTCGCAAGCGCCCTCCCGCGTGAGCGGGTTGGTTCTCTGACCCGCAACCGCCATTGCCGGCCACTATGCGCCGTGCTTGTCCAGAAAGGCTTCGGGCGACAGGGTGCGGAAGTCGGGCAGGGCGGCACGCAGCTTGTCGTGGTCCCAGTCCCACCACGCGAGCGCCTCGATGCGCCGCGCGACCGCCGGCTCGAAGCGCATCCGCACGGGCCTGGCCGGCACGCCCGCCACGATGGCGTAGGCCGGCACGTCCTTGGTCACGACCGCTCCTGCCGCGATCACGGCGCCGGTGCCGACGGTACGGCCGGCGAGCACGATGGCCCCATGGCCGATCCACACGTCGTGGCCGATGGTAACGGGGCGCGACCGGCGCCAGTCGAAGAAGGCGGCCTCGTCGTCCTCACCCGCGAAGTAGGCGCTGGCGCGGTAGGTGAAATGGCTCTGCGAGACGCGGCCCATGGGATGGTCGCCGGGGTTGATGCGCGTGTGCGCCGCGATCGAGCAGAACTTGCCGATGCGGGTGTAGATGATATCGGCATCGTTGACGACGTAGCTGTAGTCGCCGAGGGCGGTCTCGATCAGCGAGGTGCGCGCGCCAACCTCCGTGTAGCGGCCGAGAGCGCAGCGCTCGACCCTGGCGGTCGGGTCGATCAGCGGCGCGGGTGCGAGCATCTTGGCCACGTGTGGCCGCGCCTCAGACCAGGGCCTTGCGGATGCGGGCGCTGACGAGATCGATCAGCATGACCGTGACGACCACGATGATCACGATCGCCGCGGTCTCCGAATAGTGGAAACTGCGGATGTTCTCGTAGAGCGAGTGGCCGATGCCGCCGGCACCGACGATACCGAGCACGGTGGCCGAGCGCACGTTGGTCTCGAAGCGGTAGAGCGTGTAGGAACTCCACAGCGGCATCACCTGCGGCACGACGCCAAAGATGACCTCCTGCAGGCGCGTCGCTCCCGTGGCGCGGATGCCTTCGACGGGCCGCGGATCGACGGCCTCGACGGCTTCCGAGAACAGCTTGGCAATGATGCCGATGTTGTGCACGGCAAGCGCCAGTACGCCCGCCAGCGGCCCGAGCCCGACGGCGACCACGAACAACAGCGCGAACACGATCTCGTTGATGGCCCGGCAGGCGTCCATCAGGCGACGCACGGGCTGCACGACCCACTGCGGGCAGACGTTGGCCGAGGCGAGGATGGCAAAGGGAATGCCGAAGAACACGGCGAGCGCGGTGCCCCACACGGCGATCTGGACCGTCTCCACCATCTCCCACGCGTAGGCGTCCCAGTCGTGGAAGTTGGGGCGCAGGAAGCCGGCACCGAACTCCGCCATGTTGCGCCAGTCGGTGACGAGAGAGGTGATCTTGCGCATCTCGGTCGGCCCCCAGCTCCAGGCGAGCAGGGCGGCGATCGTGAGCCACAGCAGCCATGTGCGCGCGCGTGCCGGGAGAGGCCGCTGCGGCACAACGATGGGGCCCGGTCCCTTGCCGGAGCGGTCGGCGGGGCTGGTGATGGTCAAAGGCGCGTCTCCGGACGGCCACTGTCAGGGAACCGGGCCTGGTTCCCTGACAGCGGGTCTAAATCACGAGTGTGCTGCCGGCTACTTCTTGCGCGCGTCAATCTGGCGACCGACCTCGGCGAACTGCTTCTCGAGCTCGGCGAGCTTCGCCGTCTTGTCGGCGGCAGCGGTCTTCTCGTCGCCCTTGAGCTTCATGATCTCCTTGTTGAGCTCCATCTGCCGGATCGGCAGCAGCTGGTTGTTGTCGGACTTCTTGAAGGGCGCCCACTGCAGGCCCCAGGACGTTCTTCTCGGCATCGGTCTTGCCGTAGGCGAACAGCCAGTCGCCGATCTTCTTCTTGAGGCCGGCATCGAGGTCCTTGCGCCACACCAGCGGATCGGACGGGATCAGCGGGGAGGTCCAGATGACGCGAATTTCCTTGGCCTTCTCAGGCGAGGTCTTTGCCAGGCGCTCGAGGTTCTCGTTGTTGTTGGCAGCCGCGTGCACCAGCTTGTTGGCGACCGCCAGGGCGTTGGCCTCGTGATTGGCGGCGCGGACCGTCCTGAAGCACTGCTTGGGGTCTATGTTGCGAGCCGAGAACACGAACGTCGTCGGCACCAGGAAGCCAGAGGTCGAATTGGGATCGCCGATGCCGAAATCTAGCGACTTGTCGCACTTGAGCACGTCCTCGAGCTTCTGGAACGGGCTGTCCTTGTGCACGATGACGTGGGAGTAGTAGCCGTCCTGGCCGTTGGCGGCGACGGTTTGGGCGAACACCTCGCCCTCGGCGCGATCGACCGCCTCCATGGCCGACTTGTTGCCAAACCAGGCGAGCTGCACCTTCTTGAAGCGCATGCCTTCGATCACGCCGGCGTAGTCGGAGGCGAAGAAGGCGTTGACCTTCAGGCCGGTCCCCTTCTCCATGTCGGCCAGGAAGGGATCCCAGATCTTCTTGAGGTTGGAGGACGCTTCGGTCGAGATGATCCCGAAGTTGATCTCCTCGGCGGCGCGTGCCGGGGCGACAGTCATCGTTACGGCGACCGACGCCGCCATCAATGCGCGAAGCATGCTTGGACTCCTTGCCTCTTGCTCGGTTTCGCTCAGTGCCTACCGGGATTGGCCCGGACAGTGTGGAAGGGGTGGGGGCGGGGTCAGGCTTGCGCCGCCGCAATCTGCGTGGGGTGCCAGACGGGTCGAGGATCGCCGTGGGTGGCGCCGCCGTTGGCGATGGCAGCCGCAGACTCGACGGCGGCGGGCAGCACCAGCTCCTCGCTTTCCGCGCCGTAGAGCTCGCTCAGGAAGGCCCGGTTGAGGGCGCTGGAAGGCCCGTCATAGACGATGCGGCCGTCGCGCAGAGCAATGGTGCGGGGACAATAGGACAGCGCGTACTCGACCTGGTGCAGCGAGACGAGCACGGTGATCTTGTCCTGCCGGTTGAGCTCCGCGAGGATGTCCATGACGCGGCGCGCCGCCTTGGGATCGAGCGAGGCGATGGGCTCGTCGGCGATGAGCACGCTGGCGCCCTGCACGAGCGTGCGGGCGATGGCGGCGCGCTGCTGCTGACCCCCGGAAAGCTCGGAGCCGCGCTTGAGGGCGTGCTCGGCGATGCCGACACGCGCTAGCGCATGCATGGCGCGGCGCTGCTCCTCCAGGCTGAAGCGGGCAAACGTGCCGCGCCTGCCGGGGATCTGCCCGAGCAGACCGAGGCACACGTTGGTGAGCACGGAGAGGCGCGGAACCAGGTTGAACTGCTGGAAGATGACACCGATGCGCGCTCGCAGCCGCGCAGCGGACGCCGCGATGCGCCCGTCCTCCTGCATCGGCTCGTTCAGGATGGCGATGCGACCGCCTCCGGGCTTGCCACCGCGGCGATCCGGCCGGTCGACGTTGATGAGGCCGGCAATGGCGCGGATGAGCGTGGACTTGCCCGATCCCGAGGCGCCGATCAGCGCCACCATCTCGCCGGCAGTCACGGTGATGTTGATGTCCTTCAGCACCGGAGCCCCGGCATGGAAGGACTTGGCAACTCCGACGACCTCGATTGCTGCGGTGCTCAAACGCGGCGCCCCCTGGCTTGTGTCGCTTGTCGCCGCGGACACCTAGCGGCAAGTCGTGACAAGCAAGCCACGGGTTCATGACAGGCGTGTAACAAGCCCCAAGCGGATCGGCGGACGGTGGAGCCCGTCACAAAAGCTTTAAGCAGCTCCACTAAGACCCGCGCGATGAGCATTGCGAGGGGGACCAGCGGCGGCGCCAGCGTCGACGTCGGGGCGCGTCAGGCCCTGATGCGGACGTGTGCGCAGGCGACCGAGGCGGAGCTCGAGCTGGCCCTGGCTGCGCTCGGCGATCTGCCGGCCTCGGCGGAGCTGCGACCGGTCGAGACCGGGCTCGTCATGCTGCGAGGCCGCATGGGCGGCAGCGGGCCGGCCTTCAACATCGGCGAGGCGACCGTCACGCGCGCAACCGTGCGGCTCGATACCGGCACGGTCGGCTTCTCCTACCTGCTCGGGCGCTCGCACCGGCGCGCCAGGCTCGCGGCCCTCGTCGACGCGCTGGGGCAGGATCCGGCATGGCGGGAGGGATTGGAGAGGAACCTCGTCGCTCCGGTCGAGGAGCGGCAAGCCGCCACGGACGCGCGCGTGCGTGCGGACACTGCCGCGACCAGGGTCGACTTCTTTACACTTGTGCGCGGCGAGGACTGAGGCGATGCCCGCGCTGCCTGCACCGGAGCCCGCCTTTCGCGATCCCGTGCGCCAATCGCAAACGGTCTTCCGACTGGTGATGGAGGCGATGGCGTCTCCCGGCCGGATCGTCGCAGTGCCGTCGGGACTTGCGCCCCCGGCGCCGTTGAACGGGCCTGCCGCCGCGCTGCTGCTCACGCTCTGCGACTACGAGACTCCGGTGTGGCTGGATGAGGCGCTCGACGAGACCACGGACGTGGCGACGTTCCTGCGCTTTCATACCGGCGCCACTCTCGCGCGCTCGCCGTCCGATGCGGCCTTCGCGGCAATTGCCGCCGCCGCCGCCATGCCGCCGCTGTCGTTCTTTGCCCAGGGCACGCCCGCCTATCCCGACCGGTCCACGACCCTGATCGTGCAGGTCGAGACACTGGCCAACGACGGGTGGAGGCTCGAGGGTCCGGGCATCCGCGGCTCCGCTCGCCTGCGGGCGGCGCCGCTGCCGGCCGATTTCGTCGACCGACTGCGCGTCAACCGTGCCGCGTTTCCCTGCGGCGTCGACATTTTCTTTGCCTCGGACAGGACCATCGCCGCCCTGCCTCGCAGCGTGCGCGTGAGCGAGGCGGCCTGACATGTACGTCGCGGTCAAAGGTGGCGAGGCGGCAATCTCGGCGGCGCACGAGCTGCTCGCCAGGGAGCGGCGCGGTGATCTGGGCGTGCCCGAGATCACGCCCGAGCAGATCCGCGATCAGCTCACCCTCGCGGTCAATCGCACCATGTGCGAGGGCTCCCTCTACGATCCGGAGCTTGCAGCGCTCGCCGTGAAGCAGGCGCGAGGCGATCTTATCGAGGCGATCTTCCTGCTCCGCGCCTACCGCACGACGCTGCCGCGTCTCGGTAATGCCGAGCCCGTCGATACCGCGGCCATGCGCATCCGGCGGCGGATCTCCGCGACCTACAAGGACCTGCCGGGCGGCCAACTCCTGGGCCCGACGTTCGACTACACGCATCGGCTGCTCGACGCGGCTCCGGTCTCGGCGCGCGAGGCGTCCGAGCCCGTTGCCCCGGCCTCGGCGGAGGAACCGGTGCCGCACGTGACGGCCCTGCTCGATCGCGAGGGCCTGATCGAGTCCAATGCGGCGACGATCGATGGCGCACCGGTCGGCGACATCACGCGCGATCCCGTGACGTTTCCCGCCGGCCGCGACATCCGCCTGCAGGCGCTGGCGCGCGGCGACGAGGGGTTTCTGCTGGCGCTCGGCTACTCCACGCAGCGCGGCTACGGGCGCACGCATCCCTTCGCCGGAGAGATTCGCATGGGCGAGGTCGAGATCGAGCTGGTGCCGGAAGAGCTGGGCTTTGCCGTGCCGCTCGGGCGCTTGACCCTCACCGAATGCGAGATGGTCAACCAGTTCAAGGGCTCGGCGGACGCCCCGCCGCAGTTCACGCGCGGCTACGGGCTGGTGTTCGGCCACAGCGAGCGCAAGGCCATGGCCATGGCGCTCGTCGATCGCGCGCTGCGCACGGAGGAGCTGGGTCAGGAGGCCACGACGCCGGCGCAGGACCAGGAGTTCGTGCTGGCCCACGCCGACAACGTGCAGGCGACGGGCTTCGTCGAGCACCTGAAGCTGCCGCACTACGTCGACTTCCAGGCCGAGCTCGCCCTCCTGCGCCAGTTGCGCGCGGAATGGCAGGCGGCGCGCGCGGATCGCCCGGTCGAGGATACTTGCGCCGAGCCTCAAGCCGGCAGGGAGGCAGCGGAATGACTGCGACGCTGCCGGCCTACAACTTCGCCTACCTCGACGAGCAGACCAAGCGCATGATCCGGCGCGCGATCCTGAAGGCGATCGCCATTCCGGGCTACCAGGTGCCGTTCGCCAGCCGCGAGATGCCGATGCCCTACGGGTGGGGCACGGGCAGGGTGCAGGTGACCGCCTCGATCCTCGGACCCGACGATGTCCTCAAGGTCATCGACCAGGGCGCCGACGACACTACAAACGCTGTTTCCATCCGCCGCTTCTTCGCGAGGACCGCGGGCGTCGCCACGACCACGCGCACGAGCGAAGCGACCATCATCCAGACCCGCCATCGCATCCCCGAGACGCCGCTGAAAGAGGGCCAAGTCCTCGTCTACCAGGTGCCGATCCCCGAGCCGCTGCGCTTCCTCGAGCCGCGCGAGACCGAGACGCGCCAGATGCACGCGCTCGAGGAGTACGGGCTGATGCACGTCAAGCTCTACGAGGACATCGCGCGCCACGGCCACATCGCCACGACCTACGCCTATCCCGTCAAGGTCGAGGGGCGCTACCTGATGGACCCCTCGCCGACGCCGAAGTTCGACAACCCGAAGATGGACATGTCGCCGGCGCTGCAGCTTTTCGGCGCGGGTCGCGAGCAGCGCATCTATGCGCTCCCTCCATTTACGGGGGTGGTAAGCCTCGATTTCGAGGACCATCCCTTCGAGCGCACGCGCTTCGAACGTCCCTGCGCCCTGTGCGGCGCCGCCGACGTCTACCTCGACGAGATCGTCACCGACGACGCCGGGGGCCGGATGTTCGTCTGCTCCGATACCGACCATTGCGAGGCGCGGCGGGAGACGGCTGCCGGGCCGCCAGCGCAGGAGGCCCGTCGGTGATCGCAGCCGAGACACCGCTGCTCGCCGCCGAGGGCCTCACCAAGCTCTATGGGCCGCGCGTCGGCTGCATCGACGT
>Ga0247829_10001833_pt1 | contig 10025 bp, 3 predicted proteins | sample 12C_Control_Day4_FD_207765 | JGI IMG/M metagenome (GOLD analysis project Ga0247829, IMG submission 207765) | Soil microbial communities from agricultural site in Penn Yan, New York, United States - 12C_Control_Day4 | ecosystem: Environmental > Terrestrial > Soil > Agricultural land | place: USA... | reverse complement strand
AGAAGGAGCGCGAGCCCACGCTGCCGCTCTGCGGCCCCGGGTAGATGTTGTTGACGATCGGGTACTTCCGCGTCGAGTCCAGGTTCGACGGCGTGTACATCAGCCCGTAGATGTCGGTGGTGCCGTCGCGCCCCTTCATCCGCACCGGCGTCGGCGGCTTCCAGCCTGTCGCGAGGAGACGCGAGACGTCGGCGCGCTCCAGCGTCTGCACGAGGCGGCCGTTAACGTCGCGCAGCACGGTCACCGACGGCGTGTTCGGGGTGGAGTACGAATCGATGAAGTGCCGGCCGTCCGGCGAGAGCGTGACCACGTGGTTCGCGTCCTCGGGCGTCAGCAGCCGCAGCCCGCGCCCGTCGAAGCCGACGCGATAGAGGTGCTGGTAGTACGGGTCGCGCCCCTGCTCGCGCCCCTGTCCGATGAAGTAGATGGTCCGTGCGCGCTCGTCCACGTGCACGATGTCCATCACGTTCCCTTCGCCGGTCGTGATGCGGTTCTTCAGGCGCCCGGTCGCGAGATCGTACAGGTAGAGGTGGATCCAGCCGTCGCGCTGCGACCACCAGATCACCTCGTTCGATGCCGGCAGCACCTTCCACAGCGACTCGCTCAGCGACGCGTCGCCGATCTGTGTCTCGCTCCGCTCCTCGAAGAGCGTGCGGACCTCACCGGTCTGCGCGTTCGCCACCCGGAACCACGCCTGCTTGTGGTCGCGCGAGCTCGAGACGAACGCCACGTGCGATCCATCGGGGTACCACTGGAGGTCGCAGACGGTGCCGCCGCTGCACGCGATGTGGTCGGTGACCGTGGAGCGGTGCGCGTCCGGCGGCATCTGCAGCCGCACCACCTGCGGCCGTCCCGCTGCGTCGCGCCGGATGACGACGCGGCTGATGCGGAAGATGACGCTGTCGCCGGGGAGCGGGTACTTCCATGCTTCGAGCGCCGGCTCGCCGACCTGCGTCCTGACCAGATGCATGTCGCTCACGCCGCGGCCATCGTGCTGGAACGTCGCGATATGGCGCGAGTCGGGCGACCAGCTCACGATCGGGCGGTCGCTGTGCGTCCACCCCGCGTTGTCGGTCGCATAGCCGAAGTTCGCGATGCCGTCGGTCGTGAGCCGCGTCTCCGCGCCGGTCGCGACATCGCGCGCCCAGAGGTCGTTCGCGCGGATGAAGGCGACGGTCTTTCCGTCCGGCGACACGCTCACGTCGCGCGACGCGGGCGGCGCGGCGGAGGTCGTGTCGCCCGGCATGCAGCTGTACTGCTGCAGGTCGCACGTCCATGTGCGCCCCTGCACCGCCACCGTCATCGAGCGGCTGTCGCGCGACAGGTCGAAGCTCTGGAACGGCAGCCGGTCGGGATCGATACGACCACCTGACGCGGAGGCGAGGGCGGCCGCGAGGCGCGGATGGTCGAACGCCGGCTCACGGGTGCGCCGCGACGGATCGACCACCACGAACCGGCTTCCCTCGGGCGTCATGGTCCGGTACCAGAAGCGGCTGCCGTCGATCCATGTCGGACGCCCGACGGTGCCGGTGACGAGCGGCACCGTGTTCACGCCGAGGAAGCGCTCGGCGCGCGCATAGTCGTCCGCGGTGAGCTGGCGTGGCTGCTGCTGCTGGGCGGCGAGCGGAGCGGCCGCGGCGAGCAGCAGGGCGAATCCGGAGAGTCGCGTCATGTCTCGGTGAGTATGGGAATAGGGCCGCGCCTGGCGGCCTGGCCCGCACAAGCTACCACATCATCCCCGTTCGACTCCACTGTCCGGTGCCCTGCCAGGGCGGCGCGGCCCCGCCCGTCGGCGCGGCGCGCCGCGAAGAGAGCAATGGCGTACACCCTGCGATGCTCGATGGACTCGCACCGGACGGTTCTCCTGTGGGCACCGGCTCCGTTCCTCGGCACCAGAGCGGCGCTACCTCACCCCGTGGCGGCGTCTTCGCACGCCTGAGCTTTCCATGGGTCGTGCTCCTCGGCAGCCTGCTCATCACCGCCGTCAGCGTAGCCGCGATCGTGACACGCGGACAGGCGCGGGAGCGGGCGCGCTTCGAGCGCAACGCCGAGGATCTCCGCCAGCAGACGATGTTGCACATGGCGACCTACATCGCCCTCCTCCGCGGCGCGGCCGGCTACTTCGCGAGCAACCCCGAGTGCACCGCCGAGGACTTCAGGGCGTACGTGGGCTCGCTGAACCTGCGCAAGGCCTATCCAGGCATCCAGGGGATCGGGCTCACGAGGCGGATCGCGCCCGGTGAGGTGGCAGCATTCGAGCGGCGCATGCGGGCGCAGGGGATGCCGAACTTCAAGGTCCTCCCCGACACGCCGCGCGACGAGTACTTCGTCCTCACCTACCTCGAACCGCGCGACCAGCGCAACCTGGCGATGATGGGGTTCGACATGTCGACCGCTCCCCTCCGCCGCGAGGCGATGGAGCGAGCCCGCGACACGGGGGAACCTGCGCTGTCGGGCGAAATCAGGATCGTCCAGGAGATCGAGGGCCCACCGGAGGAGGGGTTCCTCCTGATCGCGCCCGTGTACAGCTTCGGACCGCCGCCTACCACCGTCGCCGAGCGGCGGAGACGCCTGCTGGGATTCGTGAGCGCTCCGTTCCGTGCCGACGGTCAGCTCGATGCGATCTTCGCGACGCCGCTCGGCCGGCGTCTCGGGATCCAGCTGTATGACGGGCCCGTCCCGGACGAGAGCAAGCTCCTGCACGACGACCGGCGGGCCGCCGGTGCCATCGACGACTCGCCGCGCCTGGCGGACACCTTGCCGATCGACATCGCCGGGCGCCGGTGGACGATGGTCGTCACCCCCGGGCGGGCGTTCGGGGTGCGTCCCACGGACACGCTCGGCGTCTGGGTGATGGTGTTCGGCCTCATAGTCAGCATCTCAACGTTCATGCTCCTGCGGTCGCGCCGGCAGGCGATGGCGCGGGCTTCCAGGCTGCGCGACCTGTTCAACGACGTGATCGAGCAGGCCCCGGTCGCCATCTCCGTCACGCGCGGCCCCCAGCACATCTTCCAGATCGCCAATTCGCGGTTCCGCGAGATCGCCCAGCAACCCGAGCCGATCGGGCTTCCGGCCGGTGACGTGCTCCCGGCAGCGCGCGAGCGGGGGCTGGTCGCCATCCTCGACCGCGTGTACGCGACAGGCACCCCCTGGACCGCGCACGCTGCGGAGTACGCCTACGATCGCAGGGGGTCGGGGACCCTCGAACCCGGGTACTTCAACATCGTCTTTCACCCGTTCTTCGGCGGGTACGACCGGCCCGTGGGGATCATCGGCGTGGCGTCGGAGGTCACCACGGAGGTGGAGGCCCAGCGCGACGCCGAGCTCGCCCGCCGCGAGGCGGAGAAGGCGAACCGGGCGAAGAGCGACTTCCTGGCGGCGATGAGTCACGAGCTGCGCACCCCGCTCAATGCCATCACCGGCTACGTGCAGCTGATGGAGCTCGGCATCCACGGCCCCGTGACGAGCGAGCAGCTGCACGCCCTGGATCGCATGAGGAAGAGTGCCGCGCACCTGCTCTCGCTCATCAACGACGTGCTGAACTTCGCCAAGCTCGAGGCGGGGCGTATCGAGTTCGAGATCAACCCTGTTTCCCTCAGGGGCGCGGTGGACGGCGTCGTGCACATGGTCGAGCCGCAGCTCAGGTCGAAGGGACTGGAGCTCCGCGTGGACGTGCCGGGGGACATCACCGTGTCGGTCGATCTCGAGAAGCTCCACCAGATCCTGCTCAACCTCCTGTCCAACGCGGTCAAGTTCACGGAGCAGGGCGGCATCACGGTCGACGTGGTCATGCTCGAGCACGACCCCGAGCACGTCATTCTCCGTGTCGTCGACACCGGGATCGGGATTCCCGAGGAGCGGCTGGAAGCGGTGTTCGACCCGTTCGTCCAGGTGAACCGCACGCGGATCTCCAACATCGAAGGGACGGGGCTCGGGCTCGCGATCAGCCGCGACCTCGCGCGCGGCATGGACTCCGACATCACTGTCCGCAGCACCGTGGGAAAGGGATCGGAGTTCAGCGTGATCCTTCCGCGGGTCCTCGAGACGGAGCGGGTCGTCGACCGGCCGGCGGTGGAGCGCGCGGACCGGCCGGAGGCGAGCGGGTGATGATCTGTCGCGCCATGGTCACGAAGAGCATGGAACTTCGATCGCTCGGATCACGGCCGGGAACTGCCGGATCGCTCCGCGTGCGGTGAGAGAATCGGGGCGCAACGAGCCGGGAATTGAGCTTTGAAAACGACGGAACGGCCGCCGGGTGAGACTGACTCACCCGGCGGCCGTTCTGGTTTTCTCAAAGCATCAGCTGGAAGCCTTCACCGCCAAGGCGCCAAGAGCACCAAGGAAAACCTGCCCGTCAGGCTGTTCTCCGTGCCCTCCGTGGCTCCGTGGTGAAATCCTCGTAGTTCCCGCCGTTGTGACATCCTGCAGTTCCCGCCGTGACCGCCGCTCAGTCCTCCGCCGCCTGCTGCGCCACCCGCTCCACCGCGGCCATCACGCGGAGCAGGTTCCCGCTCCACAGCTTCGCGATCTGCTCCTCGGTGTAGCCGCGCCGCACGAGCTCGATCGTCACGTTCGGCGTCTCCGACGCGTCGTTCCACCCCTCGATGCCGCCACCGCCGTCGAAGTCGGAGCTGATCCCCACGTGGTCGATGCCGATCAGCTTCACGGCGTAGTCGATGTGGTCCACCAGATCCTTCACCGTCGCGCGTGGCGGCGGTGGGAAGCGGCGGTTGAGCTCCTCCGTCCGTGTCTGATACTCGCCACGGCGTTCGGCCGACAGCTGGCGCAGCGTGCCCTGCCCCTCGCCCAGTCCGAACTCCTTGCGCAGCGCGGCGAGCGCCTCCGTGCGCTCCGCCGACGGCGGCGGCGGCGTCTTGAGGTAGCCGTTGAACGCCACGATCTGCACGACGCCGCCGGTGCGGGCGAGGGTGCGGAGCTCCTCGTCGTCGAGATTGCGACTGTGGTTGCAGAGCGCCCGCACGGCCGAGTGCGATGCGATGACGGGCGCGCGCGAGAGCGCCATGGTCTGCATGTTGGCCGCCTTCGACGGATGCGAGATGTCCACCATCATCCCGAGGCGGTTCATCTCCCCGATCACCTGCTTCCCCAGCGGGGAGAGCCCGTTCCACTGCCAGACGGCGTCGCGCTCGCCCGTGTTGGAGTCCGAGAGCTGCGAGTGGCCGTTGTGCGCGAGCGACATGTAGCGCGCGCCGCGATCGAAGAACCGCCGGACGTTCGCAAGGTCCATCCCGATGCCGTACGCGTTCTCGACGCCCATCAGGGCGACCTTGCGCCCGCTCGCGGCGATGCGGCGCACGTCGTCGGCCGTACGCGCGATCGCGATCCGGTCCGGCGCGATGTTCGTGGCCAGCCGCTGCACCGCATCGAACTTCTCGTTCTGGGTCGCGAGCGCGGCAGCGTACCCTTCCGCGGTCTGCGGCCCCTGCCCCACGTAGATGGAGAAGAACACCGCATCGAGCCCGCCCTCCTGCATCTTCGGCAGGTTCACCTGCGTCGAGAGCCGGTCGGCATAGTTGGGCGATTGCGTCGTGAAGTTCGCGGCGTTGATGTCGACGTGCGTGTCGAGGGTGAGCACGCGGCTGTGGATGGCGCGCGCCGCGGCGACCAGCTCGGCCTCCGACGCGTAGGCGGGAGGCTGCTGGACGGTGGCGCGGGCACACGCGACAAGCGCCAGGGCAATCGGAAGCGCAGCGAGACGATGCACGGGAGGGGGCGAGGAGGTGGACGTGCAGCCGGGGATCCGGCGGGGTGCCGACGCGATCGTGGCGAGGCCGTCACCGGATCAACATGGGATACGCACGAGCGACGAGCAACGTTCCGAGGGTTACTCGCCGCCCCAGGCCGCACTACCTTGAAAAAATAGCGCCGGTTCTTCCGGGGGCTGTCGCCTTACCCTTACCCCGACGACGCATGCACCACGAAACCGCCCTGATCGCGACGATCGCCGGAGGCCTCGGCCTCGCGTTCATCCTCGGCTTTCTCGCGACCCGCCTGCGCCTCCCGCCCCTGGTCGGCTATCTCGCTGCCGGCGTGGTCGTAGGCCCCTTCACTCCCGGGTTCGTCGCCGACGGCGGGCTCGCCTCGCAGCTCGCCGAGATCGGCGTGATCCTGCTGATGTTCGGCGTCGGGATGCACTTCTCCATCCGCGACCTGCTGGCCGTGCGCCGCATCGCGATCCCCGGCGCCATCGCGCAGATCGTCGTCGCGACCGCACTCGGCGCGGTCGTGGCGCACTTCGGCGGCTGGTCGTGGGGCGCCGCGGCCGTGTTCGGGCTGTCGCTCTCCGTCGCGAGCACGGTCGTGCTCCTCCGCGCCCTCGAGGAGCGAGGGCTGCTCGACTCCGTGGACGGTCGCATCGCGGTGGGCTGGCTCGTCGTCGAGGACCTCGTCACCGTCCTCGCGCTCGTGATGCTGCCGGCGCTCGCGGGGGTACTGGGCGGCAACGCGCCGTCCGCCACCGGCGGCATCTGGACGACGCTCGGCATCACGTTCGCCAAGGTCACGGCCTTCGTCGCCCTCATGCTGTTCGTCGGCACGCGCTTCGTGCCGATGCTGCTGGAGCGCGTGGCACGCACCGGCTCGCGCGAGCTGTTCACGCTGTCCGTGCTCGCGATCGCGCTCGGCATCGCCTTCGGCGCCGCGGAGCTGTTCGGCGTCTCGTTCGCGCTCGGCGCGTTCTTCGCCGGCGTGGTGATCAACGAGTCGGACCTGAGCCACCAGGCCGCCGCCGAGGCGCTGCCGCTCCAGGACGCATTCGCGGTGCTCTTCTTCGTCTCCGTCGGGATGCTGTTCGATCCGACGGTCCTCCTCCGCGATCCGCTCTCGGTCCTCTCGACCGTCCTGATCGTCATCCTGGGCAAGTCGATCGCGTCGTTCCTGATCGTCCTCGCGTTCCGCTACCCGGTCCGCACGGCGCTCACCGTCTCGGCGAGCCTGGCGCAGATCGGCGAGTTCTCGTTCATCCTCGTGGGGCTGGCGCTCGTCCTCGGGCTCGTGCCCGTCGAGGCGCAGAGCCTGGTCCTGGCAGGTTCGATCATCTCGATCGCGCTGAACCCGCTCATCTTCGGGACGGTCGAGCCGGTCGGCCGCTGGATCAGCGCGCGGCCGCGACTCCTGCGCATCCTGCAGCGCGAGGAGCCGCAGGTCACGGAGGTCGCCCCGGTGGACGAGGAAGGGCTGCGCGACCACGCGGTGATCGTGGGCTTCGGTCGCGTCGGCGGCACGATCGGCCGGGCGATCGAGCGGCTCGGCATCCGGTACGTCGTGCTGGAGCAGAGCATCGAGGCGGTCGACGATCTCCGCGACCGCGGCATCCCCGTGCTGTTCGGCGATGCCACCAGGGCCGGGTCGCTGGAGCGGGCGCACCTCGAGCGGGCGCGCATCCTCGTCCTCGCGTCCCCCGGCGGCTATCAGTCGCGGCAGATCCTCGACATCGCGCGCCGCATCAACCCCAACATCGACACCGTGGTGCGCACCCACAGCGCTGCCGAGCAGCGCTTCCTCGAGAAGCAGGGCGTCGGACTCGCGGTGAACGGCGAGCGCGAGCTCGCGCTGGGGATGACGCGCTATGTCCTCCAGCGGTTCGATACCGATCCGAACCAGCTCGAGACCATCGTCAGCGCGCTGCGCACGTCGGGACAGGGGCCCATGCTGATCGAGCCGCCGGTGGCGACGCCGGGGGCGCTTGCGTCGTGATCGTCAGGGCAAATCCAATGAACCGCTGACCAGCGCGGACTGACGCTGCAGCATCCTCGAAAAGTCCGCGCCATTCAGCTTTCCTCGGCGGTTCACGTGCGATCAGCGCTTCTGAAGCGCCGCCGGGGTCACGGACGGCAGGGAACCGCGATGGCTGCCTGGATCGACAGCCGGAGCGAGCTAGCACCGGAATCCGAGCATCAGAGCTGAACTACGGGGATTTCACCACGGAGACACGGAGGGCACGGGGACCACGGAGAACAGCCTTGAGGGCAGGCTGTTGTTGGCGGTCTTGGCGCCTTGGCGGTGAAAGCTTTTCCTGATGCCTTGAATACGGCGCGAACTGCACGAACGGCGGAACACCACCTGGACGCGAAGGAACACGAGGGGCACGAAGGTCACAAAGAACAGCCGTTGATTTCAGAGCCGTACGGCAATGGCTTTGTGAATGACTGCCTGCCGGGCGAGTGGCGCCTCACTTGGCGAGCGTCGTTCCGCAAGCAAGCATCGGTGATCTCTCCTCTACCGAGACATGGCGAACGGCCACGGCGTGGCCCTTCGTGTTCCTTCGTGCCCCTTGTGATCCTTCGCGTTCTCCTTGGTTTTCCGTCGTTCCGTTGTTGTTGAAGTATCGCAGAAGCCTTCACCGCCAAGGCGCCAAGACCGCCAAGAACTACCTCCTCTCAAGGCTGTTCTCCGTGATCTCCGTGGCTCCGTGGTGAAATCCTCGCTGTTCCGCTGTCCCGCGGTGAAATCCCTGTAGTTCCCGCCATTGCAACAGACACGGCCGCCTGGCGAGATCGATCTCGCCAGGCGGCCGTTCCGTCTTTCGTCAAAGTCCAATTCCCGGCTCGTGGCGCACCGACCCTCGACCCGAGCCCGGAGCGATCCGGCAGTTCCCGGCCGTGCATCCGGGCAATCGAAGGTCCCTGCTCTTCGTGACCCCGGCGCGACGATAACTCGCCAGGATCACCGACCGGTCAGCGATCCCGATCCGCATCGAGGATCCGCTCGATCTCCAGCCGCACGTCGCGCAGGTGCAGCCGCGTCATCGGGTCGCTCGTCCGGTTCAGCGCCGAGGCCGCGAGGCGGTCGATCTCCAGCAGCTCACCGCGGAGCGCCGGACGGACGTCCGAGTTCGGGTGCGACTGCGCCTGCCCCTGCGCGGCAGCGCCTGAAGCTGCCGGCGGGTGGAGCACGCGATCGACTGCCTCGAGATACGACCGCTGCAGGCTGCGGCGATGGATCGGCACCGTCGCACCCGAGGCGAGCTCGGTCCATACGCCGTTGCGCGTGTCGCGGAGCATCTCCGGCAGCGTGTACAGGTCCTCGCCGGGGCGCGCGGTCACCTGGTAGTCCACGAGCCGGTTGAGCCGTGGCGCCGAGAGCAGCGAGTACATCACGCTCTGCTGCGCGGCACGGATGCGGTTGACCGCGCCTTCCTGCTCGACGCGCCGCAGCACATCGAGATCGACGAGCCACGCCGGCACGCGGAACGCCATCTCGTTCAGGTAGTTCATCGCGTTCCGCTGCACCGACCTGGGGAGCGGGACGAAGCGCTCGCCGGTGCCGTACCGCTCGAACGTCTCCGCGCCACCGATGCTCGCCGCGACGTGGGCGTTGTAGCGCCCCCACTGGCCGACGACGTTTCCATACAGCTCCGAGAGCAGGTCGTAGTTCTCGCCGGGCCGCTCGGCCGCCGGGCGCAGCATGGTCATCACGCGCTGCAGGTTCCGCATGCCGAGCCGGCTCGACTTCGCGGCGTCGGCATCGCCGACCGCCTCGGTGAGTGCCGCCGGATCCTGCGTGGCGTCGTTCGTCTCGAAGCGCAGCCACGGGACGCTGTCCTGAACGCGGGCCCACTGGTCGAGCGTCGCGCGCTCCTCATCGGGCGTCCGGGCGCCGGGGATCGGCTTGTTCTGCCACATGATCGCGAAGCGATCGTACGGCCCCACGTCGGGAACGAGCAGCTCGGGCGGAACGTTGTCCTCCGGCTGCGCGACGTAGTTGAAGCGCGAGTAGTCCATGAGCGTCGAGACGTGACCGCCCATCCGCCGCAGGAAGCTCACGCTCCGGATGCTGTCCGCCGGATACATCGCGCTCGCCTTCATGTTGTGCGGGAAGCCGATCGCGTGCCCCACCTCGTGGGCGACGACGTAGCGGACGAGCCGTCCCATCAGCGAATCGGGGAGCGGCAGCCGCTGCGCACGCTGGTCGAGCGGGCCCACCTGCGTGAAGTACCAGTTGCGCAGGAGGTTCTGCACGTTGTGGTACATGTTCACCTCGGCCTTCAGGATCTCGCCGGTGCG
>Ga0247829_10001832_pt1 | contig 10025 bp, 9 predicted proteins | sample 12C_Control_Day4_FD_207765 | JGI IMG/M metagenome (GOLD analysis project Ga0247829, IMG submission 207765) | Soil microbial communities from agricultural site in Penn Yan, New York, United States - 12C_Control_Day4 | ecosystem: Environmental > Terrestrial > Soil > Agricultural land | place: USA... | reverse complement strand
TACATCGCGCTCGTCGACAAGCACGCCCGGTAGTGGCCAGCCGAGTAGCCGGGTGACGACCCCCGCGGGGGCTGAAAGTCCTGCCCACCGGTGTTTGCACAGCTGGCTCAAGTGCGCGGAATCGCAGGCAGAGAGATCTCTTTTGCGTTGGCCGCGAACTTGCTCGGTCCCTGGCCATGCGTCTTACGTGGCTCTGCGTCGCTTCGCTGTTTACTGGAGCGTGCACCGTCGAGATGGCGAGCCCCACCGGGCCCGGCATCGACGAGTACATCGAGTCGCTGCCGTACCTGCCGGTCGCCGATCCCGCGGTCGAACAGGGTGCGCGCAGCGCCGAGCAGCGCGAGGGCGACTACCAGTGCACCACGCAGAACCTCAAGGAGACGCGCCAGTTCGATCGCATCGTCGCGTACGCCGCGAACTCGGACTCGCTCTACCCCGGCGCGCTCGTCAGCGCGGACTCGGTGCTCACCGGCCTGTTCACGCAGATCGTGCTGCCGCGGTCGCCCGCCACCATCTCGGTGAGCCTCGAGAACCTCGCCGGCGGCAAGACCGCCGTGATCGAGGAGCCGAGCCTCTCGGCGTATCGCGACGCGCTCGCCGGCATCCTCGACACCGAGATCACCGGCTCGACGCCCGCCAACCTCTACTCGGAGATCGAGCAGGTCCACACCGAGGAGCAGCTCGACATGGCGCTCGGCATCCAGGCGAGCTGGGGCCTCGGCACCGCGTCGATCAAGAGCAGCTTCGACTGGTCGAAGCAGACGACGCGCTCGCGCTACCTCGTCAAGTACACGCAGGCCTACTACACGGTCGACCTCGACGCGCCCGGCAAGCCGAGCGACGTGTTCAAGCGCAGCGTGCAGCTCGCCGACGTCCAGGAGGAGATGGACGAGACCCGCCCGCCGGCCTACGTCTCGTCGGTGACCTACGGCCGCTTGGTCCTGTTCACGTTCGAATCGGAGTACTCGGCGGAGGAGATGAACGCCGCGCTCGAGTTCGCGTACTCGGGTGGCTTCGACATCTCGGGTGACACCTCGGTCACCTACAAGGACATGATCTCGAAGAGCAAGATCACCGCGTTCATCCTCGGCGGCGACGCCGGCATGGCGGTGCAGAGCATCGACAGCTACGAGAAGCTGATGGACTTCATCAAGCAGGGCGGCAACTACTCCAAGGTGTCTCCGGGCGCGCCCATCGCGTACAAGCTGAACTACCTGAAGGACAACTCGCCCGCGCGCATGTCGTTCACCACCGACTACGAGATGAAGGAGTGCACGCGCGTCTCGCAGAAGGTCCGCGTCACGCTCAACCAGATCACGGTCGACGATGACGGCGGCGATGCCGGTGACGACCTCGAGATCTACGGCCAGATCTGGGTCGAGGGTACGAACATGGCGACCCTGTTCAACAAGGGCAGCAACAACTACGTCACCATCCGCAACGGCCAGTCTTTCGGCGTTGGCCAGCCGATCGCCGAAGCGGTGATCGACGTGTCGCCGGTGGGCGGCCAGAGCATCAAGCTGCGCGCGAACCTCCGCGACGTCGACGACTACCTGAACAGCGACGACGACCTCGGCAACGAGACCACGACGCTGCCGTTCGAGACCGGCTGGCGCAAGGATGCGACGGTGACGCTGACCGGCAGCGACGCCCGCGTCCGCGTCACGTTCACGCTCTCCCCCATCTGAGAGGTCCTCCCCTCGGGGATCGAAAGTTGCCCGGTCCCGCGACCAGCGGGAACCTCGGGGCCATGGACAAGAAGGCCCTCGTCGACCAGCTGGTGCGCCAGCTCGAGACCTCCGCGCGCGCCGCCCTCGCTCAGCGCGATGCCGTCGCCGCCGAGGCACGCGACGGCGCCACGCCAGACGAGAAGCGAGAGGACGCGCGCGCCGCGCACCAGCTGCAGAGCCTCGGCCGCGCGCAGCAGGGCCGTGCCCAGCAAGCGCTCGCCGATGCGGACTCCCTCTCGAGCTTCCGGCCGGCGGTGCTGAGTAAGTCAGCGCGCATCGTCGTCGGCGCGATCGTCGAGATCGAGGACGCCGAGAGCGGCGAAGGCCGCACGTTCTTCCTCGCGCCGGTCGGTGCCGGGATGACGCTGACCGGTCCCGGCGGCGATGGTCACCTCTCGGTGGTCACCCCCGCCTCACCGATCGGCCGCGCCGTGCTCGGTCGCACCACCGGCGAGATGGTCGACGTCACGGTCGATGGTGACGTGCGCGAGTGGCAGATCACCTACGTCGAGTAGGCGTCACGTGACGACGGTGCGGCGCCTGCCTCCCACCAGGTGCAGGATCAACAGCAGGACCACCGCGCCGATGAAGGCGACGAAGATCGTGCCTGCGAGCCCGCCCCACGGCGCGCTCCAGCCCGCAGCGCGGAACAGCCAGCCGCCGACGAAGGCGCCGACGATCCCGACCACGATGTCCCCGATGATGCCGTAGCCGCTGCCGCCCACGATCAACGACGCGAGAACGCCAGCGACCAGACCGACGATGAGCCAGGTGAGAATCTCCATGCGACGAGGTTCAGCATCACGTGTGCCACGCGGCGTAACTCCGATTACGCCCGATGCGATGTGACGTCGTGTGCCGCGTTATCCGCCAATCGTGGCGCCACGAGCATGCCGACGCGGCGATCGGCTCCGGAATCGGCTTACGATCGCGGCATGCGTAACCTCGTCGTCGCACTGCTTCTGCTCGTCGCCGCACCGGCCGTCGCTCGCGCGGAGGTCGGCATCGGTCTGTTCGTCGGAGATCCGGCGGGCCTCGACGTGAAGTTCGGGATGGGCCCGCGGTCGGCGCTCGACCTGCTGGTCGGCTGGAACACGTTCCGTGACGGGCGCAGCGGCTACGGCCACCTGACGTATCTGTACACGCCGTTCTACGGGCGCGGCGACTCCGTGATCGTCCCGCTGCGCATCGGCATCGGCGGCGCGGTGTACGGCAACGAGGACGACGTGAACGTCGGGGTCCGCGCACCTCTCGAGCTCGCGCTGCGCTTCACGCGCACACCGATCGAGATCTACGGTGAGCTGGCGCTCCTGCTCACGATCATCGACGAGAACAACAACTTCGACGACATCGACCTTCAGGGCGGCATCGGCCTGCGCTTCTACTTCTGATCTGCCACTGCGTGTCGTCGGCGCGCGCCGCGTGGCACATCGCTTGAAGTCTGCGGTCTCGGAGGATCGCCATGCGAACGAGCCCCAAGGACAGCGGCGCACTGTCGTCTCTGTGGCAGGACACGCGACTCGCCCGCTTCGACACCACCCCGGAGGCGCACGCCGACGTGTGCATCATCGGCGGCGGCATCGCCGGCCTGACGACGGCGCTCGAGTTGGTCCGTCGCGGCGCCAGGGTCACGGTGCTCGATGACGGTCCGATCGGAGGTGGTGAGACCGGCCGCTCGTCCGCTCACCTCGCCTCCGCGGTCGACGATCGCTACAACGTCCTCGAGGACAAGTTCGGCGCCGACGGCGCACGGCTCGTCGCCGAGAGCCACGCCGCGGCGATCGACTACATCGAGGCGATGACGCGCGAGCTCTCGATCGACTGCGACTTCGAGCGCGTCGACGGCTACCTGATCGAGCCGCCCGGTCATCCCGTCGGCAAGCACCGCGAGCTCGAGCGCGAGCACGCCGCCGCCCAGCGCGCCGGCCTCGCATGCGAGCTGGTCGACCGGGCGCCGATGCCGCTCGCGACCGGGCCCGCGCTGCGGTTCGCCCGCCAGGCCCAGTTCCACCCGCTGAAGTATCTGCGCGGGCTCGCCGATGCCGTGGTGAGCTTCGGTGGCCGGATCCACACCGGCGTGCACGTCCAGAACGTCGAGCCGGGCACGCCGCTCGTGGTCCGGCTCGCGGACGATCGGCAGCTGCTCGCGCGCGTCGTCGTCGACGCGACCAACAGCGCCATCACGAGCCGCGTGCACATGCAGCTGCGCCAGGCCGCGTACCGCACCTACGTCCTCGCGTTCGCGATCGATCCGGGATCGATCCCGCACGTCCTCGTGTGGGACACGGCCGACCCGTATCACTACCTGCGCGTCGCGCGCAGCCCGTACGGAGGCGAGGTGCTGATCGTCGGCGGCAACGATCACCGCACGGGCCACGGCGATCCACAGCAGGCGATGGCCGACCTCGAGGCGTGGGCCCGCGGCTGGGTCCCCGGCCTCGGCCCGATCGTGTCCCGGTGGTCGGGGCAGATCATCGAGCCCGTCGATCACCTCGCGCACATCGGGCGCAGCCCCGATCTCGAGCACCTCTACATCGCCACCGGCGACTCCGGCAACGGCCTCACCCACGGCACGATCGCCGGCCTGCTGCTGCCCGAGCTCATGCACGGCCAGGCGCCCGCGTGGGCGCGCATCTACGACCCGAACCGCAGCCACCTCCACACGCCCGGGAACTTCGTGCGCGAGGCGGTCCAGTCGTCGGTGCCGTACACCGATTGGCTGCGCGGCGGCGACGTCCGCGAGATCGAGGACATCCCGCGCGGTGAAGGCGCGATCATCCGCCGCGGCCTGCACCTCTACGCCGTGTACAACGACGAGAGTGGGCGCCCGCACCTGCGCTACGCCACGTGCCCTCACCTGCGCGGGTGCGTCCACTGGAACGCCGCCGAGAAGACGTGGGACTGCCCATGTCACGGCTCGCGCTTCGATCGCTACGGTCGCGTGATCAACGGTCCGGCGACCTCGGACCTCGCCGGACTCGAGGTGCCACCACAGGGTCACCCGATCCCGATCCGTCGCGACGAGGAGCGCGAGGAGCGTCGCGGCTTCGAGTCGCTCCCCGTGATGCCGCTCGAGCAGAAGTGACGCGAGCTCGCAGCCTCAGAGCAGGTCGGCGAGCGCGCGCACGCCGCCGGTGAACACGCCGGCCTTGCCCGCATCGAAGAAGCCGACCTCACCTCGCACGTAGAGATCGAGGACCGGCGTGCGCAGCTTGCCGATGGGGGTGAGGTGTAATGACAGCTCACCACCGAGCAGCGGCGCGGTATCACCACCGCCGCGCATCATGCCGCCGCCGAGGCCAAGGCTGACCGGGCCGATGCCCTTGCCGGCGCCGAGTCGTACGAGCCACGCATCTCCGAGCACGCCGCCTTCGACCACGAGCTTCAGCGAGGGCTTCTCGAGCACCTTGGGGCGGATCTCCTTGAGGCCGCGGAGCTCGCCGGCGAGCTCGTCGAGGACCTTGTTGCCCTCTTCCTCGACCACCGCCTTGACGTCGGGCGGCGGTGCGCCGGCGGCGACAGCCTCGGCGAGGCGCGCTTTCACGCGGCGCTCGATCATCTCGGTCGCGCGCTGCTTGAGGTCGAGCAGCGATGGCCGCTTGAACGTGTACAGCGCGAGCCCGAACGTGACGCCGAAATCGCTGTTGCCATCGTCGTCGACGACCGCGGCGGCGCCGACGTGAGGACCGATCGCGATCCCGCGCCGGGCCTGCTGGATCGAGCCCGAGAGCACGTTCCCCAGAAAGCCCTCGATCAGCGGCAGCGGCGCATCCGCACGCGCGTGCGTGGGCAGCAACGACAGTGCGCAGAGCAGCAGGAGTGAACGCATGACGCCCAGCCTACTTCTTGGCGAACCGATCGATCCAGGCGAGCACCTCCTCGTGCCACAGCTTGGAGTTCTGCGGCTTGAGCACCCAGTGGTTCTCGTCGGGGAAGTGGATGAACCGGCTCGGGATGCCCTTGCGCTGCAGCGCCGTGAACGTCGACATGCCCTGCGTGTCGACGACGCGGAAGTCGAGCCCGCCGTGGATGACGAGCGTCGGCGTCTTCCAGTTCTTCACGTAGTCGATCGGGTTGTGCTTGATGTACCCGTCGGCTTGGTTCCACGGGACGCCACCGTGCTCCCACTCCGGGAACCACAGCTCCTCGGTGTCGAAGTACGCCATGCGCTCGTCGAGGTTGCCGTCATGACAGACCAGCGCCTTGAACCGATCGGTGTGGCCGTTGATCCAGTTGATCATGTAGCCGCCGTACGACGCGCCGAGGGCGACGACGCGGTTCTTGTCGAGCCACGTGTACTTTGCGAGCGCGAAGTCGAGGCCCTTCATCAGGTCCTCGTAGGGCGCGCCGCCCCAGTCGCCGGTGATCGCGTCGGTGAACTTCTGGCCGTAGCCCGTGGAGCCGTGGAAGTCGATGAACACGACGCCGTAGCCGTGCCCCGCGTAGGTCTGCGGGTTCCAGCGGTAGTGGAAGTGATCGCCGAAGCTGCCCTGTGGCCCGCCGTGGATCAGCATCGCGACGGGCACCTTGCCGCCGCCGGTGTAGCCCGCGGGCTTCATCACGTAGCCGTAGACGGTGTCGCCGTGCGCCCCCTTGAACGAGAACTGCTCGTACTCGCCGAACTGGATCTTCGCGAGCCGCGCCTCGTTGAACCGGGTCAGCTGCTTCAGGTCGGAGCCGTCGGCCTTCATCGTGAACAGCTCGGCCGGAAGCTTCAGCGTGTCGCGCACGAACAGGATCCGATCGCCGGCGACCTTCGGCGTCGAGCTCGTGCCCTTGTCGACGAGCAGCTTCGCCGCACCGCTCGCGACGTCGATCGCGTACAGCGAATGATTTCCGACGTTGTCGGCCTCGGTGTAGATCGTCCGGCCGTCCGCCGACCACTCGATCGAACCGGCCGAGCGGTCCCAGGCTTCGGTGACCACGCGCGTCTTCTTCGTCGCCAGGTCGATCACCGAGATGCGCTCGCGATCTGCCTCGAAGCCCGCGCGCTTCATCTGGCGCAGCGCGAGCGACCTGCCGTCCGGCGAGAACGACGGCCCGAAGTCATAGCCCGGGTTGTCGGCGGTGAGCTCGACGGGCTTGCTGCGGCCGTCGGCGGCGACGAGGAACACGTTCGTGTTGGTCTTCCACGCGGTCTCGCGACCGCCGGTGCGCGCGACGAACGCGACGGTCTTCCCGTCGGGCGAGACATCGACCTCATCCATGCTGCCGAACGGATGCACCGGCGAGTCCGTCTTCTGCCCGGGCGTCAGGTCCTTCGCGTCGTCGGCCTTGCCACCGAGCTCGGGCGGAGTCCACACGAACAGGTGCGAGAACCGCCCGTCTTCCCACGTATCCCAGTGGCGGAAGAGCAGCTGGTCGTAGATGCGCGCCTTGGTCTTGGACTTCGCCTGCGCGGCGTCCTTCTTCACCGAGTCGGCGAGCGTCTTCGCGTCGGGCCACACGTCGATCGCGACGACGAGGCGCTTGCCGTCGGGGAACAATGTGAATCCGTTGATGTCGAGCGGAAGCTGGGTAACCTGATGACCCTCGCCGCCGACCGGCGAGATCCGCCAGACCTGCTGCGAGCCGCCGCGCGCGGAGGCGAAGTAGATCCACCTGCCGTCCGGGCTCCATCGCGGATCGCTGTCGTTCTCGGGGTGCGACGTCAGCCGGCGCACGCCTCCGGTCCCGTCGACGTTCGCGAGGTACAGATCCGTACGGCCGCGGTTGGCGTCCATGTCCGTGTCGCGGACGACGAACACGACCTGCTTGCCATCGGGCGACACCGCGGGATCCGAGACCCGCTGCATCGCGAGCATGTCGTCGACGGTGAGGCCCTTCGCGGCGACCGGGGCGGAAGCGAGGACGAGGGAGGCAACGAGCACCCTGGGCAGCTTCATAGGGCGCGCAGTATGTCACGACGGCGTCGCATGCACCGGCGTTCGCACCTCGCGCACGAGGTAATAAATGACCGCAGCAAACCCGGTGGCCGCGGCGATGCCGGCGAATGGCAGCGCCCGCCAGGGATCGACGACGGCGACCGCGCACGCGGTGAGCTGCGCGATCGTCGCGATCTTTCCGATCACGCCCGCCTTCGCGTGGCGCGCGCTGACCCCGAGCATGAACAACGTGAACACCACGGGAATGAGCAAGATCTCGCGGAGCGCGATCAACGCGACGAGCACCTCGTCATCGGTGTGCGCGAAGATCGTCGCGAGCACGATCACGACGAACAGCTTATCGACGAGCGGATCGAGCCAGCCCCCGATGTCAGGCTCCGTGCGCCCACGTCGCTGCATGTAGCGGGCGACGTTGCCGTCGGCGACGTCGGTGGCAGCCGCGAGGGCGATCAGTGCGATCGACCACCCACGGTGCCCCCAGGCCGCGACGATCGCCAGTGCGATCGGGAGCCGGGACAACGTCAGCGCGTGGGCGAACCACATCGCTCGAACCGTTCCATACGATCGCCATGCCGGCACGCCTTATGCGCGACGGCGCCCGCCACTGTCCCGAGGGAGGGCACGGGCGTTGCAGCCACGCACGCCGTGCGTCCCCGGATCCCTAGCCTCGTCGCAGGCGCCGCCGTCACGGCCGGCGCGATCGCACTCGCGGTGCGAAAGCGCCGCGCGGCACTCCGTCGCGTCGTGTGCAGCGAGCGCATGTCGCCGGCGGAGCTCGACGCCTTCCACGCCAAGAAGGTGGCGCGGATCGCGGCGCAGCTGCGTTCGCACCCGCACACGCGCCCCGTCTCCCTGCGCAAGCAGGCCCCACCGCATCAGGTGCCCAAGCGCGGCGACCTGCGTCGTCGCGACGACAAGATCGACATCAGCGACCTGACCTCGATCCTCGACATCGATACGGTGCGCCGCACGTGCACCGCCGAGTCGGGCGTCACGTTCGCCGATCTCGTCACGGCGACGCTGCGTTACGGCCTCGTCCCGATGGTCGTGCCCGAGCTCGAGACGATCACGGTCGGCGGCGCGGTCTCCGGCTGCTCGATCGAGTCGATGTCGTTCCGCTACGGCGGCTTTCATGACAGCTGCCTCGAGTACGAGGTGATCACCGCGCAGGGCGACGTCCTGACCTGCACGCCCGAGAACCAGCACGCCCTCGTGTTCCAGATGATGCACGGCGCGTTCGGGACGCTCGGCATCCTGTCGAAGCTCGTGTTCAAGCTCGTGCCCGCGCGGCCGTTCGTCCACGTCAGCTACGAGAAGTACCCGACGTTCGCGGCGTACCGCGCGGCGATCCTCGATCACTACGACCGCGGCGACGTCGACTTCATGGACGGCATCATTCATTCGCCAACCGAGTTCGTGCTGTCGGTCGCGAACTTCGTCGACCACGCTCCCTACACCTCGCGCTACGACTGGATGAAGGTCTACTACAAGAGCACGCGCGAGCTCGACGAGGACTATCTCGACACCCGTCACTACTTGTTCCGCTACAACCGAGGCGTCACCAACGTGGTGCCGCGCTCCGTGATCGGACGCCTCGTGTTCGGCAAGGTCCTCGACTCGACCACGCTGTTGCGGGCGGCCGAGCGCGTCCCGTGGGTCCTCCGCCGCGAGCATCCGACGGTGACGCTGGATGTCTTCGTCCCGATCTCGAAGGCGGACGAGTTTCTCCGCTGGTACGAGCAGGAGCTCGGGTACTTCCCCCTGTGGTGCGTTCCGTACAAGCGCGTGCGTGACTACGAGTGGATCTCCGAGAGCTTCTATCGAGACATGCGAGACACGCTGTTCCTCGATCTCGCGATCTACGGCATGAAGCAACGCGGCGATCGCAATGCGCACAAGCTCATCGAGGACAAGCTACGCGAGCTCGGCGGCATCAAGACGCTCATCTCGCACAACTACTACTCGCGCGACGAGTTCTGGTCGACATGGAACAAGCGTAACTACGACACCGTGAAGGCGCTCACCGATCCGGAGAACATGTTCCGCGACCTGTACACCAAGACCTGCCGCGCCGCGATGGGCCTCGACGAGCGCGGCTGAGGTCGTTCAGTCGACGCCGCGTACGATCGTCGGATTATCCGGGTCGGTCTCCAGCCGATACGCGACCCGTTGCTCGACTTTTCGCTCGCGCTCGCGCTGCTCGGGCTTTACCTGCGGCACCCGACCGGGCTCCGCGCGTGTCTCTTCGTCTTCTCTCTCGCGCATAGGTGTCGGGAGATGCAAGCGGCATGCGCGGCGCCCCGTACAGCATCGTCGTGCGCTCGCGTCCTACGCGACCTCGTCGCGCGTCGCGCCCTACGGAGATATCCGGAGGAGCGGCTGCGAGCGGCCGCAAATCGCGTGGACGTCG
>Ga0247829_10001831_pt1 | contig 10026 bp, 4 predicted proteins | sample 12C_Control_Day4_FD_207765 | JGI IMG/M metagenome (GOLD analysis project Ga0247829, IMG submission 207765) | Soil microbial communities from agricultural site in Penn Yan, New York, United States - 12C_Control_Day4 | ecosystem: Environmental > Terrestrial > Soil > Agricultural land | place: USA... | reverse complement strand
GTCGCCTGGTGGCCATGCTGGAGTACGCCTCCCTCGTCTATTCCGGCGTGGGGGACTTCGAGCGGGCGGCTGGCGCGCTCCGGGAGGCGGAGGAGCTTCTGGCCGGCGACCCGCGGACGTCGCCCGCCCAGCATGCCCTGCTCGACCAGCACCAGGCGCGCCTGGCCCTCGCGCAGCGCGACCCGGCGTCGGCCGTGGCGCACGCGGAGCGGGGGCTCACTCGGCCGCCCGCGATCGATGAGGAGTTGATGCTGCTGCTCGTCCTCGCGGAGGCGTTCAACGAGCGAGGCGACTTCGCGCAGGGCCGCGCCGTGGTCGAGCGGGCCAAGCCGGCCCTCGACCGGCTCGTCGGCAACCTGCCCCACTCGCTCTACTCGGGCGGGTACCGCCTCGAGCTGGGCATCGCCCTCGTCGGCCAGGGGGATGTCGACGCCGGGCGCAAGGAGCTGCGAACGGCGATCGAGCAGCTCGAGGCCAGCGTGGGACCGGACGCGGAGCCCACGAAGCGGGCGAAGGCCCACCTCCAGGGGATGGCCCGCGGGTCCGTGGCCGAGTCCCGGCCCCGCTAGGGAAATTTTCTTCGGTCGCCTGTCGTCTTTCCGGCGCCCTTTGCGCTCGCCCTGACAGAGGCCGGGCACCTTTCCTCGCCCGGGAGACCGAACGGCGTGCATCCACGATTCCTGGACGAATTCCGCCCATGTCGCTGAACGCTGAGCGCTGGCGCGCCGTCCTCCCACACCTGGATCACGCCCTCGAGATGGACGAGGCCGGGCGGCGGGCGTGGCTGGGCGTGCTCAAGGAAGAGGACGCGCCTCTCGCCGCGGAGCTCGAGGCCCTGCTCGCCAGGCGCGCCGCGCTCGACGACCAGGGCTTCCTGGAGCGTGGGCCCCTGCAGACCCCACCGCGTGTCTCGCTGGCCGGCCTGAGGCTCGGCGCCTACACGCTGCGCGCGGCCATCGGCCAGGGTGGAATGGGCAGCGTGTGGCTGGCCGAGCGGACCGACGGCCGCTTCGAGGGCTTCGCCGCGGTCAAGCTGCTGAACGCCAGCATGGTGGGCCGCGATGGCGAGTCCCGCTTCCGGCGGGAGGGCAGCATCCTCGCCCGCCTCCGCCACCCGCACATCGCGCAGCTCATCGACGCGGGTGTCTCGCCGTCGGGCCAACCCTACCTGGTGCTCGAGCGCGTGGACGGCGAGCGCATCGACCGCTACTGCGATGCGCGGGCGCTCGAGATCGAGGCACGCATCCGCCTGTTCCTGGACGTGCTGTCCGCGGTCAGCCACGCGCACGCGAACCTGGTCGTCCACCGCGACATCAAGCCGTCGAACGTGCTGGTCGGCAGCGACGGCCGCGTGAAGCTCCTCGACTTCGGCATCGCGAAGCTGTTGCAGGACGACTCGGGGGCCGAGTCGACCGTCGTCACCCGCGAGGGCGAGGCGGCGCTGACGCCGGGATACGCAGCTCCCGAGCAGCTCACCGGAAAGGACGTGACGACCGCGACGGACGTGTACTCGCTCGGCGTCCTGCTGTACGTCCTCCTGACCGGCCGGCATCCGACGGGCGGGGAGGGCGACTCTCCCGCCGAGCTCATCCGCGGCGTGCTCGACACCGAGCCGGCGCGTGCGTCGGATGCCGTGGCGGAGGAGCGCACGGCTTCGGGCGAGCCGATGACGGTGACGACGGCCCACGAGACGGCCACCCGCCGTGCCACCACGCCGCGGAAGCTGCGCGGCAAGCTGCAAGGGGACCTCGACAACATCGTCGCCAAGGCGCTCAAGAAGCGGCCCACCGAGCGGTACGCATCCGTGGAGGCGCTGGCCGAGGACCTGCGCCGCTACCTCGCGCACGAGCCGGTGGGCGCGCGCGCCGACTCGGTCGCGTACCGGGTGTCTCGCTTCCTGAGACGCCACCGGCTGGCGGCGAGCGCCGCCTTCCTGCTGGTCGCCTCGCTGGCGGCGGGACTGGGCGCGACCGCGTGGCAGTCCGCGCGGGCGCAGCGCGAGGCCGCGCGGGCCCAGGCCGTGACGGACTTCCTGATGCGGCTCTTCGAGCTGTCCAGCTCCCGGCGGCCGCAGTCGGAGACCGTGACCGCGCGCGAGCTGTTGGACCAGGGGGTGCGACGCCTCGAGGCCGACCTCGCCGACCAGCCCGCGATGCGGGCGAGCCTCCTCGCCGTCATGGGTCGCGTGTACGCCAGTCTGGGAGCCTACGACCCGGCCGCGGCGCTGCTCGAGCGGAGCCTCGTCCTGCTGCGCCAGCAGCACACGGGCGACGACTCCGAGCTGGCCCGCGTGCTGACGGAGCTGGCGGGCGTGCGGAAAAGCCAGGGCGACTACGCGCGTGCGGTCGTCCTCGTCCGCGAGAGCCTGGCCATGCAGCAGCGCATCCACGGGCCCGACCATCCGGACATCGCGGTCAGTCTCCAGCTCCTGTCGGCCGCACTGCAGGAGCAGGGCCAGCATGCCGACGCGGAGCCCCCGCTGCGCGAGGCGCTGGCCATGCGGCGGCGCCTCCATGGGGACGCGCACAAAGACGTGGTCGAGAGCCTGGGGCGCCTGGGCGGCCTCGCCTACGACAAAGGCGACTACGAGTCGGCCGAAGCGCACTATCGCGAGGCGCTTCGCATCGCCCGCTCCCTGCCCGGCGACAGCTACCCCAGCGTGCCATCGGCGATGGCGGACCTGGCTTCGGTGCTTCCCAAGCGCGGGCAGGTCCGGGAAGCCTTCGCGCTGTGGGATGAGGCGCTGCGGCTCTTCCGCGCGCGCATGGGCGACCGTCATCCCGACCTGGCGCCGCACATCCGGAACGTGGCGATCGCCCATCGGGCCCTGGGACAACCCAAGGAGGCGGTGGAGCTGTTCGAGCAGGCCCTGGCCATCGAGCGTGCGGCGCTGGGGCCCGAGCATCCCGAGGTCGCGAAGACGACGTGCGACATGGCCAGCGCGCTGCACGAGCAGGGACGCCTGGACGAGGCCGTGGCGGGTTACCGCGAGTGCCGCGCGATCCTCCTCAAGAGCTTTCCCGCCGACCATCCGTACGTGGGCCGTGTCCTGGTCGGCCTGTCGAACGTGCAGGTCGACCAGGGCCGGTACGCGGAGGCGGAGGCCCAGCTCCGCCAGAGCCTGCGGATCTTCGAAGCGGCGCTGCCGCCCGGGCACGACCTGACCGCCGGCGCACAGCACGGGCTGGGGCGTGCGCTCCTCGGGCTGCGCCGGATGGACGAGGCGCAGGTGCTCCTGCAGAAGTCGTTCGAGTCCCAGCGGACCAAGCTGGGCGAGAGCCATCCCACGACGGCCAGGACGGGGCTGACGCTGGCGGAGTGCCTGCTCGCCCGCGGGGATGGTGAAGGCGCGCGCACCCTGGCGCAGAGCGGCCTGGCGGTGCTGATGAAGGCATACGGGGAGGCCGACGCGCGCACACAGCTGGCCCGCAGGCTCGCTGCCGCCTCTCCCGATCCCGACCGTTAGGCCGCCTCTGGCCTGGCGTCTCTCGAGCGCGCATTCCGATCTAGGGGTTGATGAGAGCTCGCTGGAGGACGGTTCGTGGGAGGTGATCCCGGTCCGCTGGCCCGGCTGAACGGGCCCGGATGGGTCCCCCTGGGCGGGAGGCGGCCGCGGCCCACCCGCGTCGCGGAGGGGAAAAGGTCCCCGTCCGCGAAGACCCCGCCGCTGCGGGCCCCCTCCCAGGCCGCCCAGGCCGCCCTGGTCGACCGGATCCTGAAGGGGCAGTCGAAGGTCGGCATCGACGTGTCGTCGTTCACCCCGAACCCCGCCGTAGCGGATACGGACAGCGGCCGGGAGCGCCTGGCCACGGGCGCCCGCTTCAAGGCGCAGTACGAGGGCTACCTGAAGGAGCTGGCGGCGACGCCCGTCGGGTTCAAGCTCCTGTCCGACCTCGACAAGTCGAAGCACAAGACGACCATCGTGTTCGACCTGAAGGCGAACGGGAACCACACCTCCAACCCCAACGGCATGGACGCGGTGGACAAGAAGAAGGGTGACGCGCCCACCATCCTGATGAACCCCACCCTCACGCACTTCGACGACAACAAGGGCCGGCGGGACCAGCCGTGGATGAGCGAGCGGGAGAAGTACGGCTTCTACCACGAGCTGGTCCATGCGTGGCACATCACGCGGGGCACCCAGGCGACCGGCTCCCACAAGGGCGTGTCCATGAGCGAGTGGCAGGCCACGGGCTACGGCCCGCACGCCGACCGCGACCTGAACGAGAACGCGATCCGGAAGGCCTTCGGCAAGGCCGAACGGCCGACCTACAACGACGTCACCTACTAGGGCTGTCGTGATCCACTCTCCGTTTCCGCCTTCTCCAGCAGAGAGGCGGGGAAGCCCGCCTCGGAGAGGTCCCATGGAAGACCAGGCGGACGGACAGCGCGAGCTGATCTTCGTCGGCACGATCGAGAGCGTGGGCCCCCCTCCCTCGCACTGGAGCGGACCGCTCGCCGCCTACCAGGAGGTTCACTACCGGGTGGACCAGACGATCAAGGGCGAGCCGATCGGTCCCCATATGGTGGCGATCCACCCGGTCGTCCGCGACAGCCCGACCGCGGAGCCGGGCAACGTCCCAGGGTTGTCGTGTCGCCTCTTCCAGTGCGGGGCCACGCTGCTTGTCATGGGGGTCGCGCACTCCGGCGGGCTCTGCTGCGTGGCCAGCGAGCACTTCGGCGCGATGCCGTACTCCCGCCTCCTGGTGGAGCGGCTCCGCGCCTGCGTGACCCCCTAGGCGGCCCCGCGCGGGGCCGGTTCGACCGCTGTACCATCGGCCGGTGCGACTGAGCCCCGAGCGCTGGCGGGCCGTGATCCCTCACCTCGATCGCGGGCTCGAGCTGACCGCCGCCGAGCGCGCCCAGTGGCTCGCCTCGCTGCGCCAGGAGGATCCCTCCCTCGCGGAAGACCTGGGCATCCTGCTCTCGAAGCACGCCCTGCTCGAGGAGCAGGGCTTCCTCGATCATGGCCCCTCCGTTCCGATGCCGATGCCGGCGCCGTCCACGCTCGCCGGGCAGACGGTGGGCGCGTACACGCTGACGGCCCCCATCGGCCAGGGCGGGATGGGCAGCGTGTGGGAGGCCGAGCGGAGCGACGGGCGGTTCCAGGGGACGGCGGCGGTGAAGCTGCTGAACGCGAGCCTCGTCGGTCGTGAGGGCGAGGCGCGCTTCCGCCACGAGGGCAGCATCCTCGCCCGCCTCCACCATCCCCACATCGCGCAGCTCATGGATGCGGGCGTTTCATCGCTGGGCCAGCCCTACCTGGTGCTCGAGCGCGTCAGCGGCGAGCGCATCGACGTCTACTGCGACGGCCGTCACCTCGACGTCGAGGCACGCCTGCGCCTGTTCCTCGAGGTGCTGGCGGCCGTCAGCCACGCGCACGCGCACCTCGTCGTGCACCGGGACCTCAAGCCCTCGAACGTGCTCGTGGACGCGGAGGGCCGGGTCAAGCTGCTCGACTTCGGCATCGCGAAGCTCCTGGAGGGCGACGTCGACACGTTGACGGTGCTCACGCGCGACGGCGAGTCGCCGCTCACACCCGAGTACGCGGCACCCGAGCAGCTCACCGCGAGCGGCGTCACCACCGCGACGGACGTCTATGCGCTGGGCGTCCTGCTCTGTGTCCTGCTCACGGGCCGCCACCCCTCGCGCGAGGCCGCGCACTCGCCGGCGGAGCTGGTTCGGGCTGTCGTGGACACCGAGGCGTTGCGTCCCTCCGACGCGGCCGTCGGCGGCGAGCGGGCGGACGAGCGCGCGTCGGTGCGCGCCAGCACGCCCCGGCGCCTGCAAGGGCTCTTGCGCGGCGATCTCGACAACATCGTGGCCAGGGCGCTCAAGAAGCGGCCCGAGGAGCGCTACTCCTCGGCCGAGGCGATGGCCGATGACCTGCGCCGCTACCTGGCCCACGAGCCCGTGACCGCCAGGGCCGACACGTGGCGCTACCGCGCCGTCAAGTTCGTGCGTCGGAACCGTACGGCCGTCGCGCTGGCCGCGCTCGCGTTCCTCGCGCTGGGAGCCGGCGTCGCGGGCACCCTCAGCCAGGCGCTCCGGGCGCGGGCGCAGGCGTCGCGTGCCGACAGGGAGGCCAGGGCGGCCGCGGAGCAGCGCGACTTCGCCCTCCGCCAGCTCTCACGCGCCGAGGCCATCAACGACCTCAACTCCTTCCTGCTGTCCGAGGCCGCGCCCCTGGGCCGGCCGTTCACCGCCGGCGAGCTGCTGGCGCGCGCGGAGCGCATCGTCGACCAGGGCGAAGATCCCGACGGGAACCGCGTGGAGCTCATGGTCTCGATCGGGCACCAGTACGACCGCCAGGACGAAGTGGACAAGGCGCGCCGCGTGCTCGAACGCGCCTACGACCTGGCGCGCGGGTCGCCCGACCCGACCACCCGCGCGCGGGCGGCCTGCGCGCTCGCGGCCTCGCTGGCCACGACAGGCGAGAAGGACCGCGCCGAGCAGCTCTTCCAGGCCGGCCTGGCGGAGCTTCGGCCCCAGCCCACCTACGCGCTGCACCGGTTCTTCTGCCTCTCGCTCGGGAGCCGCGTCGCGGGCCAGCGGGGCGACAACGCGGCGGCCGTGGAGCGCGCCGAGGCGGCCTTGCGTGTCGCGGGGGAGGCGCCCTTCGCTTCGGCCCTCGTCATCCACAACGCCCAGATGACGCTCGGCTCCGCCTACCAGCGGATCGGGCGCTACCGCGAGGCGGCGGCGTCGTTCGAGGAGGGATACCGGCAGCTCTCGTCGATCGGCCGCGCGGAGACCCACAGCGCCGCGACGCTGCTCGGCAACTGGGGCCTCGCACTCCGGAACCTGGGCCAGCCCCTGAAGGCCGAGCCCCTCCTGCGTCGCGCGATCGAGATCACCGCGGCCTCCGGCAACGCCGAGAGCGTGACCGCGCAGAAGCTGGTGAACATGGGCATGACGTTGGAGGAGCTGGACCGGCACGCCGAGGCGCAGGCGTACGCGGAGCGTGCCTACGCGCAGGCACGGCGCACCGGCCAGGCCGGCGCGCTCACCCTGTCGCTCACGCTGCGCGCGGACGTGTACCGGCAGCGGGGCGACCTCCGACGCGCGGCCGCGATGGTGGCGGAGCTGGGGCCGCTGCTTCACCGCACCAACCGCCCGGGGCACGTCTTGTTCGCGGTGTTGGCCTCCCAGCGGTCGACTCAGGCGAAGGCGGAAGGAGACCTCGCGACCGCCCTCACGGAGGCGGACCGTGCCATCTCCCTGGCGGAGGCCGCCAAGGCGGGGTCCGTGTTCCTGCCCGGCGCCCGCTTGCGACGCGCCCAGATCGCGCTCGACCTCGGTCGCCCCGAGCAGGCCGGGCCCGACGTGGAGAGCGCCCTCCGCACGTACCAGGAACGCGCCGGCCCCGAGGCCCTCTCCAGCCACCTCGGGCGCGCCCACCTCGAGCGCGGCCGGATGCTGCAGGCCCTCGCCCGCTCCAGCGAGGCCCACGCCGAGTTCGCGACGGCGCTCAAGCACTTCGAGCCCTGCCTCGGCTCCGAGCACCCCTCGACGAAGCGCGCCCGCGAGCTCGCGGCCGCGTCGTCCGCGCCCTCCGAGCCCGGCCACTAGCGCTCCGGTCCTCTCGGTCGGACCTGACCTGACACCAACCTGATCCACCCTCGCCCTCGTCCGGGGCGAGTCGCCCCGTGGGGAGGGACGACATGAGACCCGCAGGCCGCGCTTCCGCTCCGCCCGAGTGGGATTCACTCCCACGAGGGCGGCATCTCGACGAGCGCGGCCGAGGACGCGGAGACCAGTGAGCGCGCCGCTGGTCGTACGCCGTGAGGACGGAGACGCGCTCGTCGCGATCCTCAAGTCCTTCGAGATCCAGAAGACGCTGGGCGCCGAGCCCGTCCTGGCCGCGCTGCGTCACTACCCGGCGCAGCCGCCGCAGTTCGCGGAGTTCCCGGACGACCTGCACCCGAAGCTGCGCGAGGTGCTTCTCGCCCGCGGGTACACCCAGCTCTACACGCATCAGCGCGACGCGTACGATGCCGCCGCGGCCGGGCGCGACACCGTCGTGGTCACGCCCACCGCGTCGGGCAAGACCCTCTGCTACAACCTGCCGGTCCTTGACCGCATCCTCAAGGACCCGGACGCGCGGGCGCTGTACCTGTTTCCCACCAAGGCGCTCTCGCAGGACCAGCTCGCCGAGCTGCACGCGTTCACGGACGCGCTGGGCGGCGACATCGGCACCTTCACGTACGACGGGGACACACCGCAGGACGCGCGCAAGTCCATCCGCGCGCGGGCGCACGTCGTGGTCAGCAACCCCGACATGCTGCACAAGGGCATCCTGCCTCACCACACCAAGTGGGTGAAGCTGCTCGAGAACCTGCGCTACGTGATCGTGGACGAGCTGCACACGCACCGCGGCGTCTACGGCTCGCACGTCGCGAACCTCTTCCGCCGGCTGGCGCGGCTGTGCGCGTTCTACGGGTCGCGCCCGCAGTTCCTCTGCTCGTCCGCGACAATCGGCAACCCTCGCGAGCTGGCGGAGACGCTGACCGGCCGCGAGGTGACGTTGATCGAGCGCAGCGGCGCCCCCCGCGGGGAGCGCTACTTCGCCCTGTACAACCCCCCGGTGGTGAACAAGGCGCTCGGCATCCGCCGCTCGGCGCTCGGCTGCGCGCGGGACGTGGCGCTGTCGTTCCTCACCAAGGGCCTGCAGACGATCGTGTTCGCGCCGTCCCGGCTCGCGACCGAGGTGCTGGTCACGTACCTGAAGGAGGCGATCGAGAAGAAGCCGGGCTCGGAGGGCGTCATCCGCGGCTACCGCGGCGGCTACCTGCCGGGCAAGCGCCGCGAGATCGAGCGCGGCCTGCGGGACGGATCCGTGCTGGGTGTCGTCTCGACAAACGCGCTGGAGCTGGGAATCGACATCGGTGCCCTGGACGTGGCGGTGCTGCTCGGCTACCCGGGCAGCGTCGCCTCGGCCTGGCAACAGGCCGGGCGTGCCGGACGCCGGTCCAGCACGTCTGTCGCGGTGCTGGTGGCGAACTCGACGCCCCTCAACCAGTTCATCGCCAAGAACCCCGAGTACTTCTTCGACGCGCCTGTCGAGCGCGGACGCATCAACCCCGACAACCTGCAGATCCTGGTCAACCACGTGAAGTGCGCCGCCTTCGAGCTGCCGTTCGATCCGGGGGAGACGTTCGGCGGCGAGGAGCTGCCGGAGATCCTGGGCTTCCTGGAAGAGCAGCGGCTGCTGCATCGCTCGGGCGGTCGCTGGCACTGGACCAGCGAGAGCTATCCCGCAGACGCGGTCAGCCTGCGCAGCGTGTCGTCCGACAACTTCGTGGTGCAGGACGTGACGCGCGACCCGCGGATCATCGCGGAGGTGGACTACGACTCCGCGCCGTCGATGGTCCACGAGAAGGCGGTCTACATCCTGGAAGGGCGCACCTACTTCGTCGAGAAGTACGACCACCAGGAGCGCCGCGTGCACGTGCGCGAGGCGGAGGTGGACTACTACACGGACGCGATCGTCTCCACCAAGGTGCGCATCCTGGACCGCTTCCAGGAGGAGCCTGCGTCGCGGGCCCGCAAGAGCCACGGCGAGGTCCACGTGACGTCGCAGGTGGTCGGGTTCAAGAAGATCAAGTTCTGGACGAACGAGAACGTGGGCGCGGGCGAGCTCAAGATGCCAGAGAACGAGATGCACACGACGTCCTACTGGCTCACGGTCCCGCGTGAGCTCCTGGCGGCGCTGCCCTTCTCGCTGGAGGAGCGGCGCGACGGGGTGGTCGCGCTCTCGTACACGCTGGGCCAGCTGGCCGCGCTGTTCCTGATGTGCGACCGGCACGACCTGGGCGTGGCGGTCGGGGACAACGGCCAGGGCGAGGCGACGGTCGAACGGGGACTGGCCCGCCTGGTCGGACCAGGGCGCTCGGCAGCGCCCCCGCCGATCGACTACGAGCCCAACGTCTTCCTGTATGACGGCTACCCGGGCGGAATCGGCCTGTCCGAGCCGCTCTACCGGCTGCACGACCGGCTGATCGCGGAGAGCCGGGCGCTCATCGC
>Ga0247829_10001830_pt1 | contig 10026 bp, 10 predicted proteins | sample 12C_Control_Day4_FD_207765 | JGI IMG/M metagenome (GOLD analysis project Ga0247829, IMG submission 207765) | Soil microbial communities from agricultural site in Penn Yan, New York, United States - 12C_Control_Day4 | ecosystem: Environmental > Terrestrial > Soil > Agricultural land | place... | reverse complement strand
AAATGATGCACTGGCGCCTTGCCTGCCCGCTCCACGATCGCGTGCCGCAGCGCCGCGCCGGGCACCTTGAGGTTGGGCTGGCGCGTGAAGTCGGCCGTCGACATCTCGTAGTCGGAGAACACCACCGCCGTATGGTCGGGCTTGATGGTCTCGAGCACCTTGTTGGAGGCCGTCACGACGAGATCACAGCCGAGCACCAGGTCGGCTCCCGCGACGCCGGCGCGGATCGCATGGATATCGTCCGCCGACTTGGCAACGCGCATGTGGCAGGCAACCGCGCCTCCCTTCTGCGCGAGGCCCGTCATATCGATCGAGCCGAAGCCCTTGTTCTCGAGGTGCGCCGCCTGGCCGAGCACGGCCGACAGCGTCACCACGCCGGTGCCGCCCACGCCCGTCACGAGCATGGTGTAGGGATGCTCGATCGACGGCAGCTTGGGCTCGGGGAGGCTTGCCAGCATGCTGGCGACGCCCGTCTCGCCCACGGGCTTCTTGGCGGCCTTCCGCACCTTGGCGCCGTGCACCGTGACGAAGCTCGGGCAGAAGCCGTTGAGGCAGGAGAAGTCCTTGTTGCAGGCCGACTGGTCGATGGCGCGCTTGGTGCCGAGCTCGGTCTCGAGCGGCATGACCGCCACGCAGTTCGACTTGACGCCGCAGTCGCCGCAGCCCTCGCACACGGCCGGGTTGATGAACACGCGCTTGTCGGGGTCGGGGAACAGGCCGCGCTTGCGACGCCGCCGCTTCTCGGCCGCGCAGGTCTGGTCGTAGACGAGCACGGAGACGCCCGGCACCTCGCGCAGCTCCTTCTGCAGGGCCTGCAGGTCGCGGCGATGATGAACGGTGACGCCCGAGGGGATGAAGCCCGAGGGATACTTCTCCGGCTCGTCGGTGACGACCACGACCTTGTCGACGCCCTCGGCCAGCACCTGGCGCACGATCATGCCGACCGTCATGCCGCCGTCGAGCGTCTGCCCGCCGGTCATGGCGACGGCGTCGTTGTAGAGGATCTTGAAAGTCATGTTGACGCCGGCGGCGCGTGCGGCGCGGATGGCGAGGCTGCCCGAGTGGATGTAGGTGCCGTCGCCGAGGTTCTGGAACACGTGCGGCGTCTTGGAGAAGGGCGCCTCGCCGATCCAGTTGCTGCCCTCGCCGCCCATCTGGGTGAAGCCCTCGGTGGAGCGGTCCATCCAGTGCGCCATGTAGTGGCAGCCGATGCCGGCGTAGGCGCGCGAGCCCTGGGGCACCACGGTCGAGGAGTTGTGCGGGCAGCCAGGGCAGAAATAGGGGATGCGCACCGCCGCCTCGGGCGTCATCGGCTGGTTGCCCTTGAGGCGCTTGAGCTCCGCCACGCGCGCCTTGATGTCGTCGCCGGCGCCATTGCGGATCAGCCGCTCGCCGAGCTTGACGGCGATGTCGCTCGGATCGAGCGCATACTTGGCCGGGAACAGCCACTGCTCGTTCTCGTCCTTCTTGCCCAGCACGCGCGGCCGGTTCGGCAGATCATAGAGCTGCTCCTTGACTTGGGTCTCGATCAGCGAGCGCTTTTCCTCCACCACCAGCACGAGGTCGAGACCCTGGGCGAACTTGAGCACGCCTGTCGGCTCGAGCGGCCAGGTCATGCCCACCTTGTAGAGGCGGATGCCGAGCTGGTTGGCCTTCACCTCATCGATGCCGAGCTCGTCGAAGGCCTGGCGCACATCGAGATAGCTCTTGCCGCAGGTGATGATGCCGATCTTGGGGTTGGCGCCGCCGCTGGTGACGATGCGGTCGAGCTTGTTGGCGCGGGCGAAGGCCAGGATGGCGGCGCGCTTGTAGTCGTGCAGGCGCGCTTCCTTGTCGAGCGCCTGGTCGCCGAGGCGGATGTTGAGGCCCTTGGGGGGCATGACGAAGTCGTCGGGAATCTTGATCTGGACGCGGTCGATGCGGCCGTCAACGGTGGCGGTGGCCTCGATGTTGTCCTTCACGCACTTGATGCCGACCCACACGCCGGCAAAGCGCGACAGCGCGAAGCCGAGGATGCCGAAGTCGAGGATCTCCTGCACGCCGGCCGGATTGAGCACCGGGATCATGTAGTCGACGAAGGCGAACTCGGACTGGTGCGCGGACGTCGAGCTCTCGCAGGTGTGGTCGTCGCCCATCAGGGCGAGCACGCCGCCGTGCTTGGCGGTGCCGGCGTGGTTGGCGTGGCGGAACACGTCGCCGGTGCGGTCGAGGCCAGGGCCCTTGCCATACCAGATGCCGAACACGCCGTCGTACTTGCCCTCGCCTCGGAGCTCGGCCTGCTGGGAGCCCCACAGCGCCGTGGCGGCAAGGTCCTCGTTGAGGCCCGCCATGAACTTGATGTGGTTGGGCTCGAGGATGCCCTTGGCGCGCAGCATCGCCGCTTCCAGCGAGGCGATGGGCGAGCCGCGGTAGCCGGTGACGTAGCCCGCGGTGTTGAGGCCGGCCTGCACATCGCGGGCACGTTGGGTGAGGACCAAGCGGACGATCGCCTGGGTGCCGGTCAGCAGCTGCCGGGTCTCATCGAGGGCATATTTGTCGTCGAGGCTGACGGTATGCTTGGGCATGTGGCGCTCGGGTCCTTCACGGGGCCACTCGCCACGGGCGAGGGCCGCCCCAATGCTCGTTCAAAACAGATGCCAGAGTCCGGCCCGGATCGCAAACTTCCCGTAGCCGAGGCTGCCTGCTTTGCACCCAATTGAGATGGGTAAGCTTGGTTGCCCGCGCAATCGGCAGTCGCAAAACAGAATTAGCGGCCGCATCCCACAGCGTGCGGAACCGAATTCTCCTACCGCGGCGCAACAAAATTGCCGGCCATGCAGTCGCGGCTGGCCCGGCATGCGCCGGTCGCTACTTCACGCGCGTCCAGCTGGTCGTGCGGCACAGGACGAGGGCCACGCATCCCGACAGCTCCAGGGTGTCCTTGGCTTTGACGGCGACGCTGCCGGCATAGGTCTTGCCGTCGGTCGGATTGTAGAGATTGCCGGACCACTTGGCAGGTCCCGCCTTCTTGGCACCCTCCATGATGACGAGCCCCATGATCGGCCGGCCGCGCTTGTCGGCCTCGGCATTCTTCTCGTCGATCGTGGCTCCGCCCGTAGCGAGCTTGGTAATCTTACCGCACAGTCCCTCGCCGCACCTGTAGAACTCGACGTTGGACTGGTTCTCCGGATTGAGCCAGACGCCGACCACATCCTCCGCCGCCTGAGCGGCGACCTTGGAGCTTGTCATCGCCAAGCCAATCAGAAGTCCCGCCGCGATTGCGATGCTCTTCATGGTTCCCCCAATGCTGTGTCACCGATCCTACCGTTGCCGCCATTTTGCCGGCGGACTGCGGCACGGACAGGGCGATTATCGCCGCACCACGCGCATGCGCCAGCCGAGCGCAACGATGGCGACCACGAGCGCCGCAAAGCCCACCTCGAGCCAGCCGACCGACTCGCCGAGCAGCACCGCGGCCGCGGCAAGGGCCACGAACGGCTGCAACAGCTGGATCTGGCCGACCTTGGCGATCCCGCCCAGGGCAAGGCCCTTGTTCCAGGCGAAGAAGCCCAGGAACATACTGAAGGCAGACACGTAGAGGAACCCGGCCCACGCCCACGGCCCGGCCGACCAGTTGATCGGCCCCGACATCAGCACCAGGGCGAGCATGACCGGCGAGGCGAAAACAAGCGCCCAGCAGATCACCTCCCAGCCGCCGATGCGGCGCGCCATCTCGCCGCCGAGCGCATAGGCCATGGCTGCGCAAACCGCCGACAGGGCGAGCAGGATGTCAGCCCACTGCAGGTCGCCGGAGCCGGCGCCCGTCATCAGCGAGTAGGCGAGCACCGCACCAGTCCCGGCAAAACCGCAGGCCCAGAACCCGAGCGACGGGCGCTCGCCCGCCACCAGCGCCCCGCCCATGGCCGTCAGCAGCGGCAAGACCGCCAGCACGACGGCGCCGTGCGAGGCCGGCGCGTATTGCATGGCGATCGCCATCAGCAGCGGAAAGCCGATGATGGAGAAGCCGGCGAAGGCGGCGAGCCGCGGCCATTCCCGCCGCTGCGGCGGCTGCGGGCGCGCCCATAGCAGAGCGACGCAGGCAAGCGCCGCTGCCACCAGCGACCGCCCGGCCGTCACGAACAGCGGATTGAGCTCGGCAACGGCAAGCCGCGTGGCCGGCAGCGTCAGGCCGAAGATCACGACGCCCAGGATGCCGAGCAGCAGGGCCTGACGGCTGCGTGCAGCGGGGTGTTCGGCCAACATGAGAGAATTCCGAGTGGCGCCGTTCAGGAAAGGAGTTGCAGCAACAGACGCGCGCCGCCGACGCCCAGGAAAGCCCCGATCAGGCACCCAGTCGCTCCGAGACATATGGCGCCGATCCAGCCACCAGCTTCGTAGCCGACCATAGTGCCGAGCCACAGGCCGAGCACGCCGATGGCAACGACCCAGATCGCGTGGATGATGTCGAGCAGGCGGTGCATGCCCTACACTCACTCCTGGAATTTTTGGCTGACCAGCCTACGCAACGCGCCGAAACTTGTCTGTGCGTCGGCTAGCCCCTGTTCCCGCCCAGCACCTTGCGCGAGATGACCACACGCATGATCTCGTTGGTGCCTTCCAGGATCTGGTGGACCCTGAGGTCGCGCACCAGCTTCTCGAGGCCGTAGTCCTTGAGGTAGCCGTAACCGCCGTGCACCTGCAGCGCCTGGTTGCAGACCTCGAAGCCGAAATCGGTCGCCATGCGCTTGGCCATCGCCGAGTACATCGTCGCCTGCGGGTCGGCGCGATCGATGGCGTCAGCGGCGCGATAGATCATCAGGCGCGCTGCCTCGAGATCGGTTGCCATGTCGGCGATCTTGAACTGCAGCGCCTGGAAATCGGCGATCTGGCGGCCGAACGCCTTGCGCTCGAACACATACTGGCGCGCCTTGTCGAGCGCGGCCCACGCCGCGCCCAGCGAGCAGGCGCCGATGTTGATGCGCCCGCCGTCGAGCCCGCTCATGGCGAACTTGAAGCCCTGGCCCTCCTCACCGACGAGGTTGGCCACCGGCACCCTGCAGTTGTCGAAGATCACCTGCCGCGTCGGCTGCGCATTCCAGCCCATCTTCTTCTCGAGCGCGCCGAAGGAAAGGCCGGGCGTGTCCTTCATCACCACGAATGCGGAGACGCCGTGGGCGCCCTCGTCGCCCGTGCGCGCAAACACGAAATAGAAGTCGGAGGCTCCGGCACCCGAGATGAACTGCTTGGTGCCGTTGAGGACGTAGCTGTCGCCCGAGCGTTTGGCCGAGGTCTTGAGGGCGGCTGCATCGGAGCCGGCGCCGGGCTCGGTCAGGCAATAGCTCGACAGCCATTCCATCGAGGCGAGCTTGGGCATCCACGCCGCCACCTGCTCCGGCGAGGCGTACTTGCCGACCATCCAGGCGACCATGTTGTGGATCGAGATGTAACCGGAGATGGCGGGGCAGCCGTAGGCCAGCGCCTCCATGATCAGCGCGCCGTCCATCCGCGAGAGGCCGGAGCCGCCCTTGTCCTCGGGCACATAGATCGTCGACATGCCGAGCGGCGCCACCTCGCGGATGACGTCGACGGGGAAGTGGCTCTTCTCGTCCCACTCGGCCGCATGCGGGGCAATGCGCTCCTTGGCGAAGGTGAGCGCGATTTCTTGGATCGCGGCCTGTTCCTCGGTAAGGGCGAAGTGCATGGGGCGCTTTCCGACTTTGGCGTGGCTTCCCGCAGCACTAGTCGTGCCGGACGGGTCGAGTACCTTGCGTTGGCCACAGCTTACCACGATCGATCCGCGGCGCGAGCTTGCCCTGCTTGCAATAGGTGGACCGGGGCGCGTAGCGTGCGAAGCGATCTTTCGGAGTACGCACCGTGTCCGACACAGCCGCGGCTTCGACGCCGGCGACCGATGAAATTCCCGACTGGCGCATCACCGGCGACTGGTGGGACCTGTGCAACTGCGCCATCGGCTGCCCCTGCAATTTCGGCTCCAACCCGACCTACGGCTTCTGCGAGGGCGTGCTCACCTGGCTGATCCGCGAGGGCAACTACGGCGATCTCTCGTTCACCAAGGACCTCGCCGTCGTCCTCATCATTCATTGGGAAGGGAACATCTTCGACAAGAACCGCGAGTTCGGCTTCCTGATCGACGACCGCGCCAATCCGGCGGAGCGTGTTGCGCTCGAGAAAATCTTCACCGGCTTCGCCGGCGGCGCCTTCGCCGCCTGGCGCGACCTGACCCTCCGCCTCGACGGCGTGCAGTTCGTGCCCATGACGGTGACGCATGACGCGGAGAACTGGCGGGTCGAGGTTCCGGGGCTGGTCGATGGCCTGGGCGGGCCTTTCCGCAAGTACATGGTGCCGGAGGGGGACACCTGCCGCATCTACAATGCGCCGAGGCCCGAGGTGGTGCCGGGCTTCCTCACCGTCGGCCAGGCCAAGCGCAACGTCGTGACCGGGGCGTTCGGGCGCTTCTTCGACTGGTCCGAGCGATCCTCCAAGCACATCGCCTTCGACCTGCGCGGGCCCAAGACGTTCAGCTGGCGCCAGCCGCTGAAAGGCCAATGACGGTCGACCCCGGCTCTGCGCCCGCGCTCGCACGCCTCGATCGTATCGTCGTTGCCGCGCTGCTGCTGGTTGTCGCGGGCCTCGCATGGGCTTTCACCGTGCATCAGTCGATCCTGATGGACGAGATGGAAGCCGCCATGTGGCGGGACATGGACATGTCCATGAACGGCATGGAGCCGTCATGGACGCCGATCGACGCCCTCCTGATGTTCGTGATGTGGTCGGCCATGATGGCGGCGATGATGGTGCCGGGTGCGAGCCCGATGGTCGCCGCCTTCGCAACCATCAATCGCCGGCGGCGCGAGCGCAGCGCGCCGTACGTGCCGACGGCGGTATTTCTGGCCGGATATTTGATCGTCTGGACAGGCTTCTCCCTGATCGCGACGGTGCTGCAATGGCTGCTGCAGAAGACCGGCCTGCTCACCACAATGATGCAGTCGGCGTCGTACTGGTGGTCGGCCGTGCTGTTCCTGGCGGCCGGCCTCTATCAGTTCAGCCCCCTCAAGGAAGTGTGCCTCGCCTACTGCCGGTCTCCCGACGGCTTTATCCTGAGCGAGTGGCGCGACGGCCCGCTAGGCGCGGTGATCATGGGCCTGCGGCACGGGCTGTTCTGCTTCGGCTGTTGCGCGGCGCTCATGCTGCTGCTGTTCGCCGTCGCGGTCATGGACTTGCGCTGGGTGGCGGCCCTGACTGCACTGGTGACGGCGGAGAAGCTGCTGCCCGGCGCACGGTTCTGGCGCATCGCGATCGGCGTCGGCCTGCTTCTCGGCGCCGTCGGCTTCTCCGTTGCGGCATGGCGGGCAGTTTGAGGCCTCGGCCGCTCGGGTCACACAAGCATGCGTGGGGCGCCCTTCAGCAGCGCCTCGGCCTCGGTCACCATGCGCTCCAGGATCACACCGGCCGGCTCGATGGCGTGGATCAGGCCGACGCCCTCGCCGACGATGGTGGCGGCCACGCGGGTATCTCCCGCCTTCGCCGCCTCGCGGAAGCGCGGGATATGCTGGGCCCTGGCCTCCTTCAGCTCCCCTTCACGGCCCATCCACTCGCGCACGAAGTCGTTCTTGAGCACCCGGCCCGTATAGCGCGACGGCCAGTCGCGTTCGCGCACGATGTCGAGCACGCTCTGGCGCACGGTATCGTCGCCGCCGGCTGCCACCGCGGCCTCGTGCAGCCTCGGATTGACGAGCGCCTCCTGCGAGGCCCAGAAGCGCGTGCCGACCACCACGCCGTCGGCGCCCAGCATCAGAGCCGCCGCCAGCCCTCGCCCGTCGGCGATGCCGCCCGCCGCGCACAGCAGGGTCTGCGGAGCACGCTTGGCGATCAGGTCGGCGACCTCGGGAACGAGCGTCAGCGTCGCCCGCATGCCGCCATGGCCGCCGCCCTCCGTGCCCTGGGCGACGATGATGTCGGCGCCGCAGTCGAGGGCGCGCTCGGCATCGGCCTTGGTCTGCAGCTGGCAGAAAAGCGGGATGCCGGCAGCCTTGATGCGGCTCGCGAACGGCTCGGGGTCGTCGAAGGACAGGAACACCGCCTTGGGCTTGCGCGCGATGACCTGGTCGAGCACCTGCGGCCGCTTGCGTAGTGCCCAGGTGATGAAGCCGCATCCCACGGCCTGATTGCCGGCGGCGGCGAACTCGCGGTCGAACCACGCGTCGTCGTCGGTATAGCCCCCGCCGAGAAAGCCGAGCCCACCCGCGCTCGTCACGGCTGCGGCGAGCTTGCCTCCCGCGATCACGTCCATCGGCGCGCTGATCACCGGATGGGTGATGCCGAGCCACTCGGTCAACCGCGTCGAGATCGGCATTGCGATGTCCTCACCTGAGCGGCTTGATGCGCTCGCCGGGCATCAGCTCATAGGGCCCCTTCCAGCCCGGCAGCGCACGCAGGCGCCCCATCCAGGCGTGGATGCCGGGGTGGCTCTTGGCCCAATCGTAGCCGTGCTCCTCGACGGGATAGTAGACGTAGCCTGCGATCGAGAAGTCGGCGATCGAGGGCTTGCTGCCCACCATGAACGGCGAGGTGGCGAGGTGCTTGTCGACGATCGCCGCCGCCGCATCGAGGCGGCCCTTGAGGAACGCCAGCACGTTGGCGTCCGGCGACTGCGGCGCGAAGGCCTTGAGGAAGCGGTAGGTGGCGAGATAGCTCGTGAACTTGTGGTTGTCGAACAGGATCCAGCGCAGCGTCTCCATTCGCTCGCCCTCGTCGGCCGCCGCAAACTGATCGGTGAGCTCGGAGAGGTAGGTGAGGATCACGCCCGATTGGCTGAGCTTGCGGCCACCCTCCATCTCCAGCACGGGAGCCTCGCCCATCTCGTTCACGCTCTCACGCCACTTGGCATCGCGCGTGGCACCCTTGAAGAAGTCGACGAACACCGGCTCCCAATCGAGGCCGGCACAGTTGAGGTAGAGCGCTGCCTTGTAGGAGTTGCCCGATTGGCAGAAGCAATGGAGCCTGTATTTGGCCATGGCGCACCCTCTCCGCGCGTGTGCATAATCGAGCCCCTACGCTAGCACGGCGGAGACGCCAGGTGCACCATCGGACCGCACGTTGAAGACCCACACGATGATGCAGCAGCTGAGACTATCGATGGTCGCAGTTGCGTTCGCGGGCCTCGGCGTCGGCGCCCTAGCGGGCTACCGCCTGATCGGGACGGAGTGGCGCATCGTCACCTGCCGTCCGGGCGCCACCGCGCTGGCGCGGCTCGAGCTGTTGTTCGGCATGGCAAGGCCGGACGGCGACGAGGTGAGCGATGCAGAATGGCGCGCCTTCCTCGACTCCGAGGTCAGCCCGCGCTTCCCCGATGGCCTGATGGTGCTGACCGGGTACGGCCAGTGGCGAAGCAGCGAGACGGGCTCGGCCAGGGAGAAGGCCCGTGTCGTCGAGATCTGGTACCGTCCCGCCGCGGACAGCGATGCCAAGATCGAGACCATCCGCGCCGCCTACAAGTCGCGCTTCGGCCAGGAAAGCGTGATGCGCGTGGACGGCGTATCCTGCGTGTCCTTCTAGCGGAGCCCAATGAACCCCAACCTCTTCGTCTATGGCTCCCTGATGTCGAGCTCGCGTCATCCGATGGGTGACCGGCTGCGGCGCGAGGCCCGGCTGCTGGGCGAAGCCACCATCGAGGGCAGTCTCTACAGGATCAGCTGGTATCCGGGTCTCGTTGCCGGCGGACAGCCCGGCGAGCGCGCGCACGGGGAGGTCTACGCCCTGGAGAACCCGGCTCGTGCACTCGCCTGGCTCGACGAGTACGAAGGCTTGGTTCTCGGCAATCCGAGTGCCGGAGAATACGAGCGGGTCGAACTGTCGGTGCGGCTCTCGACGGAGGAGACCCTCACCGCCTGGGTCTATGTCTACCGTGGGGAGGCGGCCAAGCTCGCCCGCGTCCTCTCGGGAAGGTGGACGCCGGAGCCCCGCTGACAGTCAATTGGTGTTGGTACCGCCTCCCCGGCTCGAACGGGGGACCCCCAGATCCACAAT
>Ga0247829_10001829_pt1 | contig 10027 bp, 14 predicted proteins | sample 12C_Control_Day4_FD_207765 | JGI IMG/M metagenome (GOLD analysis project Ga0247829, IMG submission 207765) | Soil microbial communities from agricultural site in Penn Yan, New York, United States - 12C_Control_Day4 | ecosystem: Environmental > Terrestrial > Soil > Agricultural land | place... | reverse complement strand
GCGCCGACGGCAGCGCTTTCTCGGTCGGCGCGGCGCACGAAGCCGCCGTCCGCGGCGGACGTACACCACGTCCAGCCGTCGCTTCGCGGCGCGAGCGCCGATTCGGACACGATGCGGGCAACGCGCGCGACCGATGCGCGAATCGCGTCGATCGATTGCCGGGTCGCGATGGCGGCGATCACGCCGTTTTCCGCCGGCGCGAAGGCGATCGCGGCTTCGTCGGCGCTCGTCGCCATCTGGTCCTCGAGCGCGTAGCGGACGGCGGCAGGCAGGCGATTGCGTGGCATCGGCGGCAACGCAAGCGCGACGACACGCGTCATCGCCGCCGCAACCACGACCTCGACGCTCGCATCGGAAGGCCAGCGCGCAGGAACGTCGCGGCCCCGCGCAGCGGCGCGTCCGTCGTTGCCGTAGCGCACCCACGGCTCGGCGCGATCGGCGCTTGGCGGGGCATCGAGGAAGATGCGGAGCATGCGGGGGAGTGTACTTCGGCGCTGGGGGCGTGGGACCGGGACGGGAACGAGGGTTGCGCTACTCGACTGTTTGCCACACGACGCGCGACGTTGCACTGCCGCCGCGGTCGATCAGCGCATGGGCCTGCGCGATCGTATCTCCCTGGCGCGCGCGGACCGAGACGAGGAAGTACCGGCTCTTCACCGTGTACATCGCCTCGTCGCCGATCGACGCGCCTCCCGGCAGCCGCTCGCGAAATTCCGCGAGTGAAGCGAACGGCCGCTCGGTACGCGACGCGATCAATTGCGCCATTGCGCCGGCATCGACATTCGCGATCGACGCAGCCAGCACTTCGCTCGAAGCAGTGTTGACGTTGAGCGGCGTGTCCGCCGGAAGCGCCGTCACGTAGCGCATCAGCCCCGCGAGCGTGGCCGGGGTCATCGCGCGCGCGGCAGCGAGCTCCTGCATGCGCACGGGAGGCGTCGCCTGGTCGGCCAGCACGCCGAGCAGCGCGGGTTGCAGGCGCTGCGCCTCGAACAGTCGCTCGAAGCGGCGACGCTCGAACGCGACGTGCGCGCCGCCGCGCAGGTTGTTCGCATTCAGAAAGCTTTGCGCATCGACAATGCGGCCCTCGACCGAGCCGTTCTCCACCGGCGTCGGAGGCAGCGGCAGCGCCCACGGCTCGCCTGGATGGTCGATCGTCGTCGCGCGGCCGTCCGCATCGAGGACCTGCCGCGTCCACTGGACGCCGGCCAGCGCGATCGACTGCGCCTGGACCTTGTCGCGCCGGTTCGCGACCTGCGCCGTCCATTGCGCCTGGGCAGCGCCGAGCGATACCGTGACCGCCGCGGCGAGTGCGGCGACCAGCATCGCGATGATCAGCGCAAGGCCGCGCTGCGCGTGCGGAAGACCGGGAGTTCGCGAGAGCGTCATTGCAGCGCGATCCATCGCTCGATACGCGTGCCGTCGGCGAGCTCGAGCGTCACGCGCATGCCGCGCGGAAGATCAGCGTCGCCCGTAACCGGCCAGCGCTCGGACCATGCGTCGCCTGCACCGAGCGCTGCGACCTGAAAGCGGCGGATGCCGCCCGTCAGCGCGTAGGCCACCGGCACGGTTGCGGCGGGGTTGTCGATTGCGGGCCAGAACAGCGCTTCGATGCTCCCGTCGCGCAGACGGTAGCCGACGCGCTGGCCGCCGCTGCCCGCTTCGTCGACGGCGTCGGGTCCCGCGCGCGTGAAGATCAGCAGCGCATCGCCCGCGGCATCCTGCGGCGCCAGCGACAGCGCGGCCTCGGTGGCATTGCCGCTGCGCGCACGCCGCGGCAGCGCCGCGCGCAGGTCGGCTTCGACGCGCGCGACCACGGCGTCGAGCTCGCGCCAGCGTGCGCTTTCGTTCGCGAGGCGTGCCTCGCTGTCCGTCATCGCCGCCGTTGCGCGCCATGCGAGCAGCGCGACGAGGCCGAGGATCGCGATGGCGACAAGCGCCTCGACGAGTGTGAAGCCGCGTGTCGTCGCGCGCAGTCTCCAACCCGTTGCGTGAGCGCGCGTTCTCACCGGTTGGGGAGATACCCGACGAGCCGCGCGAGCGCGTAATCGGGCCGGCCGGGTTCGGTGACGACGATTTCGATCCGGCGGAACGCGGGATTCGGCGTCGTGCCGATCGTCTGGCGCCACGCGAGCGTCATCCCCGCCTGCGTCTCATCGCCCGATGCAACCGTTGCGCCCTGCGCGGAGAGGTCGAGTTGTGCGCGTGCCAGGCGGTTTTCGGCGACCCACAGCGCGAGCGTGCGCGCCTTGAGCGACGACGCGCCGTCGGCGCCCTGCGCGAGCGCACGCATGCCGGCGGACAATGCGACGGCGACGATCGCAAGCGCGACGAGGACTTCGATCAGCGTGAATCCCGGGGCGCGCGTGCGCTTCACGGCGTGTCCGCGCTCGGTCCGGCGATCGACACGCGAGACAGCGGATCGAGCGCGACCAGCGTGCGCCAGCCGGGCGCGGCCAGCGCGAACGCGAACGGCTCGTTGCGGCCGGATGCGCGCAACGGAACGATCGCATCCGCTGCGACGGCGCGACCGGCGAATGCCAGCGCCATCGCGTCGAGCGGGTCGGGCAATGCGTGTGCGCGCAGCACGTCGTCGTCGACGACGAGCTGCCAGCGGCCATTCGCAGGATCGCGGCGCCAGTAGCGAATCACGCGCTGCTCTGCCGATACGCCGAGCGTCTCGCTACGCCACTGCGCCCGTTGCGCCGCGTATTCGAGCGCGCCGGCAAAGCGGCGCGCCTCGCGCGCGGAGATGTCGCGCGCATCGGGTGCGGCGAGCGCCACGGCGAAGCCGGCCGCAATGCCGATGACGAAGATCACGACCAGCACTTCGACCAGCGTGAATCCCGCGTGCGCAGGACGCGCCCGTGCTTGCGATGTCAGAGGTCCCACGACCCGAGGTCGGCGTCCGCGCCGGTGCCGCCGGGCTGGCCGTCGGCGCCGTAGGTGAACACGTCGACGTCGCTCTTGAGACCCGGATTCAGGTACTGGTACGCATGGCCCCAGGGATCGCGCGGCAGCTTCTCGAGATAGCCGCCAGGCTTCCAGTTGGGCGGCAGCGGGGGATCGACCGGCTTCGTGACGAGCGCTGCGAGGCCCTGCTCGGTGGTCGGATAGCGCTGGTTGTCGAGCCGGTAGAGCTTGAGCGCCTGCCGGATCGCGGCGAGGTCGCTTTTCGCAGCGACGTTGCGCGCGTCGTCGGTGCGCGAAAGCACGCTCGGCACGACGAGCGCCGCCAGCACGCCGAGGATCACGATCACGACCATGATCTCGATCAGCGTGAAGCCGCGGGCCGCGTGGCTTCGGTGCGCGTGCGTGACGGGGCGGCGGCTCTCGGGCATGGAATGCGCGCGCAGCGTTCGCGCGAGCCCGCCCATTATAATCGCCGGTTGTCGGCGCGATGCCTGGAAGCCCCGCCTCACGCATTCGCGCGAACGCGAGTGTTGCGCCGAATCCTCATGCGCAAATCCCGCATTGCCTTACTCGTCGTGCTGCTGCTTGCGCTCGCCGTCGCGGGTGCGGCATGGGTCGCGCAGGGCTGGTACCGCGAGCCGCTGCCGCTGCCGCGCAGTCCGTTCGACTTCGAGGTGCGGCAGGGTGCATCGCTCGCGAGCGTCGCGCGGCGCCTGCGCGACGCCGGCGTGCTGCCGCACGCGGCGGCCCTGACGTGGCTCGCGCGCCTGCAAGGTGCCGACCGCACGATCAAGGCGGGGAGCTACGAGATCGAACAGGGCATCACGTTGCCGGGACTGCTTGCGAAGCTGACGCAGGGCGATGTCACGCAGACGGCGGTGACGATCGTCGAAGGGACGACGTTCGCCGACCTTCGGCGCGCGCTGGGCGATAACGCCAAGATCACGCATGCCGCGGCGGACCTGCCGGATGCCGATCTGCTCGCGCGGGTTGGCGCGTCCGAAACGCATCCGGAGGGCCTGTTCTTCCCCGACACCTATTTTTTGGCGACCGGCAGCAGCGATCTCGCACTGCTCACGCGCGCCTATCGCTCGATGCGCGAGCGGCTTGCCGCTGCCTGGGCGAAGCGCGCGCCCGATCTTCCGCTCGCGACGCCGTACGAGGCGCTGATTCTCGCGTCGATCGTCGAAAAGGAAACAGGCAGCGCGAGCGACCGGCCGCTGATCGCGTCGGTGCTCGTCAACCGGCTGCGCCGCGGGATGCGGCTGCAGACGGATCCCACGGTGATCTACGGCATGGGCACGCGCTTCGACGGCAACCTGCGCAAGCGCGATCTCGAGGAAGACACGCCGTACAACACCTACGTGCGCGACGGGCTGCCGCCGACACCGATCGCGCTGCCGTCGCAGGCCGCGCTGGACGTGGCCGTGAACCCGCCGAAGACCGCGTACCTCTACTTCGTATCGCGCGGCAACGGCACGTCGGAGTTCTCGGCGAGCCTGCCGGAGCACAATCGCGCGGTGGCCAAATACCAGAAGGGTGGTCGATAGCATGATGAACAAGCGCCGAGGCCACTTCATCACGCTCGAGGGCATCGACGGTGCCGGCAAGAGCACGCACGCCGCATGGCTCGCCGAAGCGATCGGCGCGCGCGGCCTCGACGTCGTCGCCACGCGCGAGCCGGGTGGCACCGCGCTCGGCGAAGCGCTGCGCGAGGCGCTGCTCGAGCAGCCGATGGAGCACGAGAGCGAGGTACTGCTGATGTTCGCGGCGCGGCGGGAGCACATCGTGCAGGTGATCGAGCCGGCGCTCGCCCGCGGCGATTGCGTCGTCTGCGACCGTTTCACCGACGCGACGTACGCCTATCAGGGTGGCGGCCACGGCGTGTCGCTGGAGCTGATCGGGACGCTCGAGCGGCACGTGCACGCGCATTGCAATCCGGACCTCACGCTGCTCTTCGACGTTCCGGGGACGGTGTCGCGCGAGCGCCTCGATCGCATGCGGGCGAAGGGACGCGCGCTCGACAAGTTCGAGCGCGAGCCGCAGGCCTTCTTCGATCGCGTGCGCGCCGTGTATCTGAGCCGTGCAGCGGCCGAGCCCGCGCGTTTCCGGATCGTCGATTCGACGCGCACGCCCGATCAGGTGCGCGCCGATCTCGCGCGCATCGTCGACGAGCTGTGACGGACGCGCTGCTTCCCTGGCAGGCGCCCGCGGCGGTCGAGTGGCTCGCGCGACGGGGGCGCTGGCCGCATGCGGTGCTTGTCGCGGGCCCGGCCGGGATCGGCAAGCGCGTGCTCGCCGATTGGCTCGCCCGCACGCTGCTGTGTGAAAAGCCGGTGGCAAACGGCGCGCCCTGCGGCGAGTGCCCGAGCTGCCGCTACGCGGCCGCGGGCCAGCATCCCGACCTGCGGATCGTCGAGCCGGTCGACGACGACGAGGAGAATCCCAAGCCGGTCGAATGGATCGTCGTCGATCGCATCCGGGCGCTCGTCCGCTGGTCCGGGATCACGAGCCATCGCGGCGGCGCGAAGGTCGCACTGATCGATCCGGCCGAGCGGATGAACCCGGCCGCCGCCAATGCCTTGTTGAAGACGCTGGAGGAGCCACAGCCCGATACGTATTTCCTGCTCGTGTCGCATCAGCCCGGGCGCCTGCCCGCGACGATCGTCAGCCGCTGCCAGCGCCTTGCCGCGCCTCTGCCGGAGCGCGAGCAGGCTCGCGCCTGGCTCTCTTCGCAAGGGTTCGCCGATGCCGATCGGCTACTCGACCAGGCCGGGGGCGCGCCGCTTGTCGCGCGCGCCATCGGCGATGCTTCCTATCAGAGCGAGCGGGCGGCATGGCTCGGCGCGCTCGCAGCGCCAGCCACGCTGTCGGTGACCGCATTGGGCGCGCGCATCGACGCCGGTCCGCGCGACGCTCGCCGCGACCGGCTGGCGGCGGTCGTCGGCTGGCTCGGCGCATGGTGCGCCGACCTGGCGCGCGTACGCGCCGGTGGAACACCCGTTCACAATCCGGACTTCGGGCGCGAGCTCGCGGCGCTCGCGAAGGCGGTGGCGGGCGTTGCCCTGTTTCGTTATCATCGCACCCTGCTTGCGCAGCGCACGCTGCTTGCGCACCCGTTGCAGCCGCGGCTCGTCGCGGAAGCGCTCCTGACCGACTACCGGGCCCTGTTCGAATAGACGATGGCCGACAAGATTCCCGCAGCCTCCAGCGCCGTTGCACGACCGGGCGTTCTTTCGCTCAATATCCGCGAGAAGGCGGCGCTTTATGCGGCCTACATGCCCTTCCTCAAGGGAGGCGGCATTTTCATTCCGACGTCGCGCCCGTATTCGCTCGGCGAGGAGGTGTTCATGCTGCTGTCGCTGATGGACGATCCGAACCGGATCGCCGTGCAGGGCAAGGTCGTGTGGATCACGCCGGACGGCGGCCAGGGCAACCGGACGCAGGGCATCGGCGTGCAGTTCACGCTGGACGACACGGGCGCCGCCGCGAAGGCGACGATCGAGCGCATCCTCGGCGAGCACCTGGGATCTACACGCTCGACGCACACGATGTAGTGTTCGTCGATTCGCATTGTCATCTTGACTTTCCTGAACTGCGCGGCGAGTTGCCGCGCGTGCTGGACGCGATGCGGGACAATGCCGTCACGCACGCGCTGTGCATCGCGGTCGAGATGGACGCGTGGGACGTGGTGCATGAGGTCGCGCGCAGCGCGCCCAACCTGTACGCGAGCGTCGGCGTCCATCCCGATTACGCCGACACAAAAGAGCCCACCGAGGCACTGCTCGTCGCCCGCTCGCGCGAACCGCGCATCATCGCGATCGGCGAGACGGGCCTCGACTATTACCGGCAGACCGGCGACCTGGGCTGGCAGCGCGATCGCTTTCGCACGCACATCCGCGCCGCGCGCACAGCCGCGCGGCCGCTGGTGATCCACACGCGCGCGGCCGCCGCAGACACGCTCGCGATCATGCGCGACGAGCGCGCATCCGAAGCCGGCGGCGTCATGCATTGCTTCACCGAGACCTGGGACGTCGCGCAGGCGGCGCTCGACCTCGGTTTCCACATTTCGTTTTCGGGCATCGTCACGTTCAAGAACGCGGTCGAGCTCAAGGACGTCGCGCGCCGGGTTCCGCTCGACCGCATGCTGATCGAGACCGACAGCCCCTATCTCGCTCCGGTACCGCACCGCGGCCAGCGCAACGAGCCGGCGTACGTGCGCCACGTCGCGGAAGAAATCGCACGCCTTCGCGGCGTGCCGGTCGAAACGATCGCGGAGCTGACTTCCGCGAATTTCTTTCGCCTTTTCGGAGTTGCACCCGATGCGCATTGACCGCGCCATTCGCCTGTTTGCGCTCGGAACGCTCGCATGGACACTGTCGTCGCTGCCCTTGGTGGCGATCGCGCAGGGGCTGCTCGAAGACCTGGCCGTTGCTGTGGCCAACGACCGCGCCGACGAGGTGCGCCGGCTGCTCGCCCGCGGCATGGATCCCGATTCCGTGGACGCCAACGGCGAGACGATGCTTTGCATCGCGGCGCGCAGCGGCAGCGTACAAGCCACGCGGCTGCTCCTCGATGCCAAGGCAAAGCCCGACAAGCCGAACCGCTGGAGCGACACGCCGCTGATGCTGGCGGCGCTTCAGGGCAATCTCGACGTCGTGCGCGCGCTCGTCGCGGCCAATGCGAACCTGAACCCGAAGGGATGGACGCCGCTGATCTACGCGGCAACCGGCGGCCATGACGCGGTGGCTACGTTCCTGCTGCAGCGCGGCGCCGACATCAACGCCGTGTCGCCGAACGGCACGAGCGCCTTGATGATGGCGATCCGCGAGCATCACCTCGACACGGCCCGGCTTCTGATCGGCCGCGGCGCGGACGTCAACCATCGCAACCAGGACGGCGCTGGCGCGATCGACTGGGCTCGCCGCGGTAACGAGACCGAGCTCGAAAAGGAGCTCGTGCGCGCGGGCGCTACGCGCTAGCGTCGCTCGCCGGCGCGGCGCCGCACGCGCGCGCGCCGGGCCGCCTTCGGGTCGCAGACCAGCGGGCGCGTAATCTCGACGCGGTCGCCGTCGACGAGCCGTGTTCCCGGCGCGACCCGGCGGCCGAAAATCGCGCACACGCTCACATCGATGTCGCCGCCGGCGCGCTCGCCGATGCGCGACGCGGTCACCGCATCCTGCACGCTCGCGCCATCGGGCAACTCGAGTGGGATCAGCAGCTCCACGCCGGGCGCCACGTAAGCGACGACGACATGCATGCGGTCAGGCCGGCGGATGACCGGCTTCCGCGCGCTTCACGAACGCGTCGATGAACGTGCGCGCGATGTGGCCGAAGACCGGTCCGATCGCCTTGTCGAGCAATTGCGTCGCGAATTCGTAGGCGAGCTCGAATTCGACCTTGCAGCCGGACTCGCCGAGTGCGCGGAAGCGCCATTCGCCGTGCAGGTGCCGAAACGGACCGTCCTTCAGCGTGATCACAATCGCTTCAGGCGGCCGGTTGACGTTGTCGGTGGTGAAGTGCGCGCGCACGCCGTGATAGTCGATGTCGATGCGTGCCGTCTTGCGGTCGCCCGACTGCTCGAGCACCTTCGCGCCGCCGCACCACGGGAGAAATTGCGGGTACTCCTCGACGCGATCGACGAGCTCGAACATCCGCGTCGCGGGGTAGGGCACGAGCACGCTCTTGGTCACACGCTGCATGACGAAAGGCGCGGCAGCGCGATGCCCGCCGGTAGAATGCACGTGACGGCATTGCCCGCCATTGCGGCATCATCTATGAGCATCGTCGAGAATCGCAAGGCCTTTCACGACTATTTTATCGAGGAGCGGTTCGAGGCCGGAATCGCGCTCGAAGGCTGGGAAGTGAAGTCCATTCGTGCGGGCCGCGCGAATCTCAAGGAAGCTTACGTCGTCGTGAAGGGCGGTGAGCTGTTCCTGATCGGCGCTCACCTTTCCCCGCTTGCGACGGCTTCGACGCACGTCCATCCGGACCCGACGCGCACGCGCCGGCTGCTGCTGCACCGCGAGGAGATCAACCGGCTGATCGGCAAGGTCGAGCGCGCGGGGTACACGCTGACGCCGCTCGATCTGCATTACAGCAAGGGCCGCGTGAAGCTCGCGATCGGCCTCGCGAAGGGCAAGAAGCAGCACGACAAGCGCGCTGCGATCAAGGAGCGTGAATGGAATCGCGAGCAGCAGCGCCTGCTGCGCTCGCGCGCGGCGTCGTAGCGGGCGCGGGCAAGTCAGCGAGCAGCGCCCGCGCGGCCGCCGTGCCGCTGCGTACCGCGGCTTCGAGCGTCGCCGGGAACGCCGCGTACGTGTAGTCGCCGGCGAGGTACACACGCCCCGCGACGCGGCCGCAGGCGGGCCGCGCGAGCGCCGGCACGCACGCATACGTAGCGCGCCGCTCCGCAATGACCTGCGACCACGCAAGCGGCGGCACGTCGAGCGCGAGGCGCCGCAACTGCGCATCGACGGCGGCGACCAGGGCAGCATGCGCGAGGTCGGCGTGCGCGCCGCGCGCGCTCATCACCACCGACAGCAGCGTCTCGATGCCAGAGGGCATTGACTGCGCGGCGCGCGCCAGGATGTCGCCGCGGTCGAACAGCCATTGCCCCGGCTTGTCGTCGAGCCGCGTCAGGCGCGGCGGCACGGCGAAAGCGCCACCGTATCCCAGATAGACGGTGACGATCGGCTCCCATTCGAACGCAGCCACCGCCCGCAGCGCGGCGGCAACGCCGGGCGCGGCCGCGAGTTCCGGATCGAACGCGGTGTCGAGTTGATGCGGACCGACGGCGACGATCGCGGCGTCGGCAACCGCTTCACCGCCTGCGTGTGTGATCTGTACGCCATCGGCGCGCGGCGCAACACGCGCGCGTGTCGACAGGTGCACGCGATGGCCTTGGCTGGCAAGCCAGCGCACGGCGGGCTCCGGCAGCAACGCGCCCAGCCCGTTGCGCGCATGGACGATCCGGGTCGCGTGCGCATTCGCGCCGAGCGCCTCGCGCAGCACGTTCAGGAACACCTGTCCCGACGCGCGCGCCGGCGCCGTATTGAGCGCCGCCACGCACAGCGGCATCCACAGCTCGTCGCGCACGCGCGGCGGAAGGTCGGCG
>Ga0247829_10001828_pt1 | contig 10029 bp, 8 predicted proteins | sample 12C_Control_Day4_FD_207765 | JGI IMG/M metagenome (GOLD analysis project Ga0247829, IMG submission 207765) | Soil microbial communities from agricultural site in Penn Yan, New York, United States - 12C_Control_Day4 | ecosystem: Environmental > Terrestrial > Soil > Agricultural land | place: USA... | reverse complement strand
GAACGCCATAGACGCGAAAGCAGACCCACTGATACAGCGAGATCCAGATATTCATGAGGACGAGCGGTGCGATCAGCGAGTAGATCATGGGCGCGGTCAGCAGGTTAGGGATGGACGATTCACGCAGGAAGCGGGCGATCGACCGTCTCAAGCGCCGATCGGCGGTCTGAATGCGCCGCTCGAACCGAGTGCGCTCCTGCAGCATCTGGTCCTGCCGCCGTGCCCTGCGACGCCTCGTTTCAGCCTTGGATCGCTGGCGGAACGGCAGCGCCTTGACTATCCGTGACAAGCGCTTCTGCATTTGCTCTCCATGAGTCCCGGGTTCCTCAGCCCAGACCCACCCGGCAGTAACGGCCATCTGGCGTCCGCTCCAGGATGTCGACGTCGGCCAGAGCGTCGAGATGAGCCTTGGCCTCGGACAAGTCGAGGTTCCAGAGCCGCGCCGCTTGTGGAACGGTGAGGCGAAGGTGAGGCAACTCGTTGTATTCGGCCCGAATCAACTGGACGGTGTCGTCGAATGTGGCTGCGGTGGTCATGATGCGGCTCCCATCCCTCCGCCGCCAGTCGCGGGAGCAAGCTGCGTGCCGCAGCCTTGCGGGTCTGCGCGAGTTGACAACGCGGGCGGTCGCCTCGGAACGCGCAGCCGCATGGGCGCAATGAGGTGCGGAAAAACTCGGACCCGGTGCGAAGTAATCCGCAGCCCGCGCCAGGCGCGCGCCTAGCCAGCGACCGGAGGGGAGGGCTTAGCCAGGCCGAACTTCTCGATCCGGTAGCGAATCTGATCGCGATTGAGGCCGAGCAGCCCAGCCGCTCGGGTCTGGTTTCCGCCACTTCGCTCGAGTGCCTGAACGACGAGGCGGCGCTCGAGCTCTTCGAGGTTGACGCCGGTCGGGGGCAACGCCATCCCGTCCGCGATGCGCGTCCCGGACACCAGCATCGGAAAGTCGTGCGCTTCGAGGTACGGCCCCTCCGCCAGCAGCATGGCCCGCTCGACTGCATTTCGCAGCTCGCGGATGTTGCCCGGCCAGCCGTACTCGGCCAGGCCGCGGAGCGCCGCGGCTGACACGCCGCGCACGGCCTTTCGGAACTCTCGGTTGTAGAGATCGATGTAGAAGTTGACGAGGTGCGGCAGGTCTTCCAGGTGAGCGCGCAACGGCGGCAGCTCGATCGGCAGCACGTTGAGCCGGTAGTAGAGATCGGCCCGGAAGCGCTGCGCCTTCACCTGATCTTCCAGGTTCCGATTGGTGGCGGAGATCACCCGCACGTCCACGCGAATATCCTGTGAGCCCCCAACGCGCCTGAAGGCCTTGTCTTCGAGGAATCGCAACAGCTTCGACTGCAGTGAGGGGACCATCTCCCCAATCTCGTCGAGGAACACCGTTCCGGCATCCGCCACTTCGAGCAGGCCTCGCTTCTGCTGGCGTGCGTCGGTAAACGCGCCGCGTTCGTGCCCGAAGAGCTCGCTCTCGAGCAAGGCTTCGGGGATCGCCGCACACGTGATGTTCATGAACGACCGGTTCGCTCGACTGCTATTGTAGTGGAGCACCTTGGCCGCCAGGTCCTTGCCGGTTCCGCTTTCCCCTGTAAGCAGAACCGTCGAGGCCGGGCTCTCGGCTACCTTCCGCAACAACGCCTTGAATGTGACCATTCGCGGCGATTCGCCGACGATCCGGTCGAAGCCGTACGGCTGCGCCTGGCTGGCTCTGAGCGCCTTCACCTCGCGCCGTAGCCGCGTCGTTTCGAGCGCCTTTTCGACGATGAGCGCAACATCGTCCACGTTGAACGGCTTGTTGGCGAGATGGTACGCGCCGATCTTCATGGCTTCGACCGCCGTGTCGACGGTCGCATACGCCGTGAGCAGAATGACGAGAATGTCGGGGTCGTGCTCCTTGATGCGGCGAAGGACAGTCACGCCGTCCACGTCGGGTAGCTTGTAGTCGAGCAACACCAGGTCGACGCCGTCCTTCACGCGTTCGAGCGCCTCGCCTCCCGTATCGGCCTCGAGCAGTTCGTAACCCTCCGCGCGAAGGCGCTCACAGAGAGACCAGCGGATCAAGGGCTCGTCATCGACGACCAGGATGGTGGCGTGCGCCATGATGATCTCAGTATATGGCTCCAGGCTCACCAGACCTGGACGCGGGGAGCACACCGTCCGGGGTGGTGGTCGGAACGGGATCCACGAACTCGTAGCGGGTGCGGACTGTCTCGGCCAGTCGGCTGACTGTCTCGGGCGTACCGTGCGTGCGGAACGTGTGTTCAAGGGCCCGGACGCTCCGGGACAGCGGAAAATCGCCGAACACATCCTCAATCCAGCGGGAGAAGTCGTGACGTTCAAGGTGTCCGGTCAGCGACGGTGTCGGCGTCCCTTCGAGGGTGTGCACGAACTCGCGCAGGGTGCGTGCCCGTCGTCCCGACGGTACGCCGTTCTGCCAGAAGACAAAGGCCCGCCCCTCCGAGACCGGAACGTCCAGATACTTCGACAGATGCCGGGCGTGGGGGGTCAGTCGCGGCGTCAGGCGGATGCGCCGGACGCTGCCGCCAGCTTCGTCGGTGATCGGCAGCAGGATGGCCTCGCCAACCACGAGCCCGCCGAACATCCGGGCCAAATCCTCGGGAGAACAGCGCGTATAGCGGTCGGCCCCGCCGAGAGCGTGCAGTGCGCACACCTCACCGGGATCGGATTCCCGGGTCACGATGACGGCTTGACTCGTCTGGAGAACTGCCCGAGGCAACTTCGAAGCGCGATACGTGACGAACGTGTAGCCGTTCCAACCCGAATCGACGAGTTCGGTGACATCAGGCGCCGTCAAGAAATGGTGCGCCTCGTCAAGAACGATGCGATGGGGTAGGCCGGTGTGTCGTTGCAACAAGGCCAAGGCGGGCAAGACGGTGTGGACGTATTCGAGCTTGTGCTGGTGCGCAGCGTGCGACAGATCGATGACGACGCTCGCGTCCGGATGGCGTAAGGCGCGCAACAGGTCGCGTGGCCGGGGGAGGGGGTCAGCGCCGCCGAACACCGACACACCTGGCAGCGCCTCCAGCGACACGTAGTCCCCTTCGGGATCGACAACGCAGAGACAATAGCCGTGAAGAATCAACTGCTCGCAGAGGAGCCCGGTGACCCATGATTTGCCCGATTTCGGGTCGCCCGCGACGAGCACGTTGCGACCCCGCACCGCCAGCGACAGCGGCGTGCCGTCGTCGGCGTGTCCCAGCAGGAGACTCCGGCGCGCTTTGAGAGGCGCTGGTATCCTTCCGCTCGACCCAAGTGCGCGGAGGTAACCGGCCACGGCGGAAGGACCGGCGCCCTCGATGACGTAATCGGCGGCGGCTTGCAGAGCAGCGCTGCCCCACGATACCGCCACACCGACCTCGCACACCCGTAGCAGCTCGTGGTCGTTTTCGGCATCGCCAATCGCGACTGCGTTCCGCGGCGACAGGCGCAGAATGGTTAAAGCCTGCCTGAGGCCGGTCGCCTTGCTCACCGCCTGGGGCAGGACCATGACGCGGCCCCTGTTGAAGGCCAGCGACAGCGGGAGCTCGAAGCGCCGGATGTGCTCCAACAGCCGTGGCGCGTGCGCCGCCTGCGTGCCCACAATCACCTGGCCCAGTTCGGGGACGATGCCATCCGCACGAACCGCTTCGACCAGGCGGTCGGGCGGCGGCGCAGCCAGCGCCACTGAAGAGCCAGTCGCGGGGAATTCGAGCACCCCCCCGTTTTCTGCCACGACCGCGTCCACGAAATGCAGGTCTCCGGTAACGCGTTTCAGATCGTCGAGTATGCGACCGGTCACCAGGACGACCACGATGTCCTTCGCGCGCAGCTCCGTGATTGCGACCCGAACCTCTGGGTCGAGCACGTCGTCACGCGCGATGGTCCCGTCGAAATCGAGCGCGACGACCGAGAGCTTCATCCCGATTCCTTCTCCTGTAACTCCGCCGACACGGTGACCCTTCGCGCCCGGACGCCAGCATCCATTGCAGTTACCGTGCCGTCCATGAGCACACTCCCGATGTTCGCGTACCACAGTCCTGAGGACAGGCATGACTGTTGCGTCCGGATTCATCGAATTCTTCTGTTTGATTTGGAGGGACGGGAGGACGTCATGTGCGAGGTTCCGGTCTTCTACGCCACCACCGAAGGACAGACCCGCTGCATCGCCCAGCGCATCGCGGAGGAGTTGCGCTCGCGCGGCCTCGACAGCGTCGCGCTCGACCTGACCTCGCGCGAGGCCGAGGCACTTCCGTGGGAGCAGGTACGAGGTGCGGTGGTCGGTGCGTCGCTCCACCGTGGCCGCCATCAGTCAGCGGCTCTTTACTTCGTGCGCGCGCATGCGAGCCGGCTGAATGAGCGGCCGTCCGCATTCTTCTCCGTCAGCCTGAGCGCTGGCTCGGCAAACGTTCACGAGGTCGCGGTGGCTCGCGACCTGGCGCAGGCGTTCGTTGCCCGAACCGGCTGGCATCCACGGCAGATCGCCTGCTTTGCCGGACGTCTGGCCTATACGCAGTACGGCTTCGTCACGAAGCGCCTGATGCGTTGGATTGCGAACAAGGAGGGCGCGTCCACCGACACGACGCAGGATCACGAGTTCACTGATTGGGCTGGAGTCGTCCGCTTCTCAGAGCGAATGGCCGCGGACGTTCGCGAGCGCTCTGAGACGCTGCCACAGCCGGCTTGATACCAGTCCTCTTCACCGCGGAGCCTCGAACTCTGCGAGGCACGACGTGCACGGATCCGTGTGGTGAGTGGCTCATGTCAACGGGAGATCCAGAATGGCCTCAGTAGGCAATCCGCCGCGAGCCCGATGGCGGGGCCTGGCGACCGACCCGCATCCGGACGTCGAGAATCGAGAGCCCATGGGCATGCACGCGCACGGGGTTCAAGTCCAGCTCCAGAATTTCCGGACAGCAATCGGCCAGAGCCGACACCTGGTGCAGCAGTCGCCGCAGCGCCGGCTCGTCGGCCGGCGGTTGGCCCCGATGACCGGTGAGGAGCGCGCGACCGGGCATCTCGCGGAGAAGGTCGTCGACGTCGGTGTCGGTGAGTGGAAGCAGCCGCGCCGCCGGTGGTCCGAGCAGCTCCACCATCGTTCCGCCAGGGCCGCACACCACGACGGGCCCGAAGAGATCGTCGTCCACGAGCCCGACCAGCAGCTCGACACCCGCGGGAGCCATCCGCTGAACCAGAAGGCCAGTCAGCTTGTCGCCCAGCCGCCGGCGCAGGTCGCAACTGGCGGCACTCACCGCGTTGCGATCGCTGAGACCCAGGTGCACGCCGCCAACCTCCGATTTGTGCAGCAGCTCCGGCCCGACCGCCTTGACCGCAACAGGAAAGCCAATTGCCTCCGCGTGCTCGACCGCTTCGCTTTCGGTCGAGACCGTTGCCGACTGAAGCGTGCTGATGCCGCAGGCCTGGAGCACGGTCTGCGAATCGTCGGGGGAGAGCCAACCCCCGCCGCCCTCGAGCGCGCGGTCCACAATCGAGCGCAGGCGAGCCCGGTTGATTGCCAACGGCGTTTCTGACCCCGGTTGTGGGCGGCGTCGCCACTCTCCGTACGCCGTGGCCCGGGCGATCGCGAGGGCGGCCGCCTCGGGGAAGCGATAACAGGGGATGGCGCCCAGTTCGCGTGGGGTATCGGCGGCACGCATGAAGACGGTGGCCACCGGCTTGCCGGACGATGCGCATGCGGCCGAGGCAATGGCTGTTGCGACCGCGGTTGGATCCGTCACGATGGGAGGGACGAAGATCGCCAGCACGCTGTCGATGACAGGGTCGGCCAACAGCAGCTCGAGCGCCGATTCGTAATGCTCGGCCGACGCCGATGCCAGCAGGTCCACCGGGTTGCCCACCGTAGCCGCTGCGGGCAGGAGGTTGTGCAGTGTTTCCCTGGTGGCATCGCTCACCACCGGCACCTGCAAGCCGTGGCTCTCCGCCCTGTCGGCGGCCAGGATCCCCGCACCGCCGGCATTGGTCAGAATCCCGAGTCGCGGCCCCGCAGGCGCAGGCTGGTGCGCGAGCAGTGCTGCCACGTCGAACATCTCTTCCAGCGTGTTCACCCGGACGATGCCAGCCTGCCGGAAGAGGCCGTCGACGAGTACATCGGAGCTGGCGATCGCGCCTGTGTGTGAACCCGCTGCGCGCCGGCCTGCCGTCGATCGGCCTGCCTTGATCGCGACGATGGGCTTGGTCCTACCGACGTGGCGTGCCAGGCGGCCGAACGTCCGCGGGTTGCCGAAGCTCTCGAGATACAGCTTGACGTGCGCCGTCGAACCGTCGCGGAGCACGACGTCCCATTCCGCCGACCGGAGGGTAGAGTCCACGCCGGGCATTCTGCGAATTCGATGCCGTGGCCGCTCGTCATTCGATTCTCCCCATTCCGGTTGTGCCGTGCGCACCCCGTATTGCCCGCATCCGGCGGTCCTGCCCGGCGCCGTGCGGCCGCCAACCGAGGTAGGATGCTGGGGGAATTTCCGCGGCTCCTGCGGAGTTTTTCCGCACGGAGCGCGTTCACCCGAGCCAATGCCAGCCCACGGCTCGCGGCCCCATCCTTGCAGACGCCTCGAGCGATCGGATGGACCGATCACCACCTGCCCCACGAGGCTGTCATGATCAACTACCAGCGGATCGTGTGTGCGACCGATTTCAGCCCAGCCTCGGAGCTGGCCGTGAGCGGGGCTGATGATCTCGCAAAGCGGCTCGGTGCCACGCTGCATCTTGTCCACGTCGTCCAGGACCCTCTTCAGGAGCCCTGGTCGGCGGAGGGCTTTGCCATGAACATCAGCGAACTGGTGAATGAGTGGGTGAGCGAAGCCGAGCGGCAGCTCAATGGGCTCGCCGCCAAGTGTACGAGCACGACGGTGACGGCCTGTCGTGTCGGCCGACCTGTCCAGCAGATCCTGGACTACGTCGGCGAGGTGAAGGGCGACTTGCTGGTGGTCGGCAGCCACGGACATGGATTCGTCGCCCACATGCTGCTCGGCAGCGTCGCCGAGCGGCTGGTCCGCCAGGCGCCTTGCCCTGTGCTGACCGTCCGCGGTTTGTCGCGGCGAGAGCATGGCTCTGAAACGGCCTTGTCGGCCGCTGGGCGCGCGTAATCGAGCGTCGCCGGGCCTCGGAGATCCGATAGTCCGATCGCGGCGAACGCCACATCTGAGGAAGAGGGTTATGACGCGTCCTTCTCCTGTCGAAACCCGGACGACGGCTCCCACGGAGGCGCGAGGGAAGCGCTGCGGCAGTCGTGAGCCTTCGAGCCAGGCGCTCGCGCAATTCAAGTATGCGCTGGACCAGGCGGCTATCGTGGTGATCACCGATCAACGCGGGGTCATCACCTACGTCAACGACAAGTTCTGTGAGATCTCGAAGTACGCTCGAAACGAGCTGATCGGGCAGGACCACCGCATCGTCAACTCACGCCACCACCCGCCGGACTTCATGCGGGATCTGTGGCGCACGATCGCTCAGGGACAGGTCTGGCGCGGCGAGATTCGCAACCGCGCCAAGGACGGCTCCGTGTACTGGGTGGACACGACCATCGTGCCCTTGCTCGATGCGCGCGGCAAGCCGTGTCAGTATCTGGCGATCCGGAGCGACATCACGCGGCGCAAGAGCGCCGAAGCGCGCCTGCTGGAGCAAGCCTCGCTCGCCAAGCTCGGCGAGCTCGCCGCCATGGTGGCCCATGAAGTGCGCAACCCGCTAGCGGCACTCAAGGGTGCGCTACAAGTGCTTGGCCCGCGACTGCCCGACGATCGGCCGGAGCATCACATTGTCAAGGCCATGCTAAATCGAATCGACGCGCTCAACGAACGGGTGAACGACATCTTGCTCTACGCCGGCACGACTCCTCCCCAGATTGAGTGTGTCGCGCTCGAGGCGCTCCTGGTTGACGCCGCCATCAGCGCGAGGGCGGCGACCGGTAGTCGCCACCGTATCGAGATCGATGCCAGCGACCTGACGGTTTCTGCGGATCGACACATGCTCCACGAGGCGATCGTCAACCTGCTGGTCAACGCGTGCCAGGCCACGAACGGACCGAAACCCATCCTCGCCACGACTCAAGCTGCCGGGGGGTGGTGCCGGATCGCCGTGGCCGACCGCGGCCCTGGGATTCCTCCGGCGATCCGCGAGCGTGTGTTCGAGCCGTTTTACACCACCAAGCCAAGTGGCACCGGGCTCGGCCTCGCCATCGTCAAGCGTCTTATGGAGCGGCAGGGGGGATCAGTGACGCTAGAAGACCGGGAAGGCGGCGGCACCGTGGCGACCATCGCCGTGCCATTGCACGTCGCTTGAGGAATTGCCAAAGTCTGATCGCGTCCCTCCGCGGCTGTCAGACGTTCAGACCTGCCGACATTTCGTCGCCGCTGCGAAAAAGCCGTCATCTCATAACTGGGCGACATTGGACCGGATACTCCTCGGCGCGGTTCTGGATAGGTCAACGCTAGCGACATATCGGGACCTTTTTCCGTGTGGAACTACTCCTTCCCCTCGGGCTTCCAGTTCATCAGCAGCGTAATCGGCGCGACGGCGCTGTCAACCAGGATGTTGATCAGGAACCGTCCGTCGGGGCCGACGTCGTACTGCCGCCCTTGTTGCCTGTCCACGCCGCCGCCGGCGACGCGCGTGGGAAAGAGCACCACCGGCGCGCCCGGTGCGAGCGTGGTCCCGGTGACGGTGATCGACGCCGCCATCATCGCGCCCGCCGGATTCAGGTAGTACAGCTCCTTGCCGTCGGGCCGCCAGGCGGAAAAGACTCCGGGTGCGAGTGTCGGAAGTCGTTCGGCTTCGACGCGCCAAGGTCGACGGCAGGCGCGAGCGGCGCCGCTCGTCACCGACGAGCTTACCAGGGGACATCACCTCCTGGCGGCAGCCCCGCGGGCACCAACATCGAGCGGGCGGAGCCGCGCTGGATGCGCGCCGGCGACACAGCCGTCTGCGCGATCGAAGGCATCGGACGCAGTCGCATCCTGTCGTCGCGGAATTGTCAGCGACGCCGACGCGGTATAGGGCCGTCCACAAGCCGATCGCTCGGTCAGGACGCCCGCGCCCTCAGCACCGTCGCGGCCGTGCGCGCGTAGATGGCCGCGCACTCGACGATGCGGTCCGTGTGCACGAACTCCTTGGGCCCGTGCGCGACGGAGAGGAGGCCCGGGCCATACGCGTATGCGGGCATGCCCTGTTCGGCGTAGAACCTGATCTCCAGGAGACCCGGACACATCTCGAACTTGGGCGTTCGGCCGGTGACCTCGCGGACATGGGCGCCGAGCGCGCGGCCGAGGAGTGTGGTTTCCGATGCCCCGGACGGCCGCCCCTCCTGGAACGTCTCCACGTCGAGTGACACGCCGGCGCGGCGCGCCTCGGCGAACACCTCGAGCATCGCTTCGCGCTCGGCGTCGAAGTCCTCCTCGGGGTTCATGCGCCGGTCCAGCGTGAATACGCAACGGCCGGGCACGACGTTGAAGTTCGACCCGGCTTCGACGCGTCCGCCGATGAGCATCAGCGATCGGCGGGCCGCATCGGGCGTCACCCTGAACCGCGTCCGCCGCCGACCCACGCGCCGCGCCAGCTTCTGCAGGCCCGCCACGACGCGGACCGCGTCCTCGAAGGCGTTCCGCCCCTGATGCATGAGCCCCACGTGCGCCTCGCGTCCATGTACCGTAATCCGCATCGTGATCGCGCCGCGGTTCGCATTCCAGACCACCCCGCTCGTGGGTTCCGGAGTCAGCATCCCGATGCCGTACACGCCCAGGCGCCTGGTGGCGGCCAGGAAGCCGGAGCCGCGCCGTCCGCCTGTCTCCTCGTCGGGCACGAACACCAGCCCGACCCGCCCGTCTAGCGGCACGCGAAGGCGCTGCAACGCCACCGCGGCGTACAGCATGGAGGCCAGGCCGCTCTTCATGTCCGCGCTTCCGCGGCCGAAGAGCGTCTTGCCGCGGAGCACTGGCGTGCACTGTCCCGGTACGGTCACGGGCACCACATCGTAGTGACCAGAAAAGTAGAGCGTCTGCTGACCCGAGCCAACGCTGCTCAGCAGG
>Ga0247829_10001827_pt1 | contig 10034 bp, 7 predicted proteins | sample 12C_Control_Day4_FD_207765 | JGI IMG/M metagenome (GOLD analysis project Ga0247829, IMG submission 207765) | Soil microbial communities from agricultural site in Penn Yan, New York, United States - 12C_Control_Day4 | ecosystem: Environmental > Terrestrial > Soil > Agricultural land | place: USA... | reverse complement strand
GGGTGACGCTGCCCCTGATCCTCCCCGGCCTCATCTCGGGCGCGCTCTTCGCATTCGTCACCTCCTTCGACGAGGTGGTGGTGGTGCTGTTCCTCGCCAGCCCCGAGCAGCGCACGCTGCCCCGCCAGATGTTCAGCGGCATCCGCGAGCAGATCAGCCCGACCATCACCGCGGTCGCGACCTTGCTCATCATCTTCTCGGTGGTGCTGCTGACGACGGTCGAGCTGTTGCGCCGCCGTTCGGAGCGGCTGCGCGGAATATCGCCTCAAAGCGCCCGCTAAGCGTCAGCGCGCCGCCAGCTCCGCCATCTCGCGGCGGAAGGGCGGTGCGTCGCCGCTGTCCGGCTCGTCCAGCTCGCGCGCATACCGATGCCCGGCATAGACGGCCCAGGCGATCGGCGCGGGCGCAGCGGCGTCACCGATCAGCTTGACCGAGACGATGCCCGCGTCCCGCCACTCCGCCTCGCGCGCCTTCAGCTCGAGGAATAGACCATCGTTCGGCAGCCGGGCGGTGACCAGCACGACCGCGTCGGCCTCGATCCGGCTCGGACTGCCGGTATAGGCACAGGCGAGCTCGACGAAGCCGGAACTTATGCCCGCCAGCACCCGCGAGGTCACGATCTCGATGCCGCGCTCGAGGAGGCGCCGCTGAATGAATCCCTGCTCCAGCGTGTTGGTGGTCCAGTCCGAGGCGCGCACGGCCGGGGTCACCAGCGTGACCGTGATCCCGCTTGCGACCAGCAGCTCGGCCAGCACTCCGCCGATATAGAAATGGTCGTCGTCATAGAGAAGGACGCGCCCCTGCGGCAGCCGGCCCGCCATGAGATCGTCCGGCGTGAAGACCGACAGGCCGGGCTCGCCCGTCAACGGCAGCGTGCGCGCGCGGCCAACGCCGTCGCGCCGCCAGGACGAGCCGGTCGCCACCACCACATGCTCGAAGCCGAAGCCGAGCACCTGCTCGGCCGTGAGCGCGCTGTCGCGATAAACCTCGACATTCGGCATGCGCTGGATCTGTCCAACGCGGTAGTCCCGCACCCGGCTCCAGGCGGCAAGCCCGGGCAAGCGGCTCTCGCGGGCCACGCGCCCGCCCAGCTCGGTCCCCGCCTCCGCTAGCGCCACCTCGTAGCGGCGCGCGCCCAGCGCCCGCGCGGCTTCGAGGCCGGCCGGCCCCGCTCCGATCACGAGCACGTTGCGGCTCCCACCCTTCGGCTGCACGCGCTCCGGATGCCAGCCGCGCCGCCACTCCTCCATGAAGGTCGGGTTCTGCGTACAGCGGCTCAAGGCGCCGGTCATGTCGCCGGTCACGCAGATGTTGCAGCCGATGCATTCGCGGATGTCCTCGACCCGCCCTTCCTCGATCTTGCGGGGCAGGAACGGATCGGCGATCGAGGGTCGTGCCGCGCCGATGAAGTCGAGGATGCCCTGGCGCACCTGCCGCACCATGGTATCGGGCGAGGTGAAGCGGCCGACCCCGACCACCGGTTTTGTGGTGAGCGCCTTGATGCCGCGCGCCAGCCCCTCCATATGGCCCTCCGGCGCGAAGCGCGAGGTGCTGGAGCAGAGATCCCACGAGCCATGCGCCAGGTCCCAGAGATCCGGCAGCTCGGCCAGCATGCCGATCACCTCACGGATTTCGGCGTTGCTGAGGCCGGCGCTTCCCATCATCTCGTCGAGCGCGATGCGCACCGCGACCGCGCAGCGGTCGCCGACCGCCTCCTTCACCTCCAGGATCAGCTCTTTCAGAAGCCGCGCCCGGTTCTCCAGCGACCCGCCATATTCGTCCGTCCGCTGGTTGGTCCGGTGTGAGAGGAAATGCTGTACCGCGCCGAGCCCATGAGCGCTATAGACATAGATGAGGTCGAAACCGACCTCGCGCGCCCGCTCAGCCGCAACGCGGTGCCAGCGGCGCAGATTGCGGATATCCTCCTTCGTCATCGCGCGCGCCTGCACCGGGTCGTTGGTGAAGGTGAGGATCGGCAGGTGCATCGGCCCCATCGGCACCTCGCGCGAATAGAGGTTTGGGCCGTTCATGCCGTTGTAGCAAAGCTCGGTGCCGGCCAGCGCGCCGTGCTCGTGGATGGCCTCGGCGATGCGCGCGAGCATCGGCATGTCGCGCTCCTCCCACAGCCTCAGCTCGATGAAGGGGGTGATTTCCGAGCTGTGATGGATCTCCACCTGCTCGGTGCAGATGACCGCCCAGCCGCCCTCCCCTTTCACCCGCCGCATCTCGGCATTGGCGGACGGGTCGCGATAGCCGGCGCCGTTGCAGTGCGGCACCTGATAGAAGCGGTTCTTGGCCATCAGGGGTCCGATCCGAACCGGCTCGAACAGGATGTGGTAGCGGGGGTCGCGGGCTGCGGCTGCGGGCACGGGGACGGGCCTTTCGGTTCTTTCGGGTGGCGAGGTCCCGTTCCGCTTGACAGCGGCCGGGGCCTTTTGCATTTGCACAAGTGTTACAAGAACATCGGCCCGAACGGGAGGAACATGATGAAGACCCGCTCACTCTGTTCTCGAATCGGTCGGCGCGGCTTCCTGGCCGGCACGGCCGCGGCGGCCGTAGGCCTCTCGCTCGCGCCCGCCCGGGGCCGCGCCGCGGAGGAGAAGCAGCTCAACGTCTATAACTGGGACACCTATATCGGCGAGACGACGCTCGACACCTTCACCCAGAAGACCGGCATCAAGGTCCAGTACGACCTCTATGCCAACAATGAGGAGATGTTCGCCAAGCTGAAGGCGGGCAATCCCGGCTACGACATCATCATCCCCAGCGACTACATGGTCGAGACCATGATCAAGCTCGGCATGCTGGTGCCGCTCGACCACTCCAAGATCCCGAACATCAAGAACATCGCCCCGCAGTTCCAGAATCTCAGCTACGATCCCGGGCTGAAATATTGCGTGCCTTACATGTGGGGCACGGTCGGGATCGGCTACCGGAAATCCAAGGTCAAGGGCCCGATCGACAGCTGGAAAGCCGTCCTGGACAGCGACGAGTATTCACAGCGTATCGCGCTGCTGGCGGACCAGCGCGTGGTGCTCGGCCTGGCGATGAAGTATCTGGGCTATCCCTTGAACAGCACCGATCCGGCGCAGATCAATGCGGCGCGCGACCTCCTGATCAAGCAGAAGCCGCACATCAAAGCCTTCGCACCGGACCAGGGCCAGGACATGCTCCTCGCCGGGGACGTCGATATCGTCATGGAGTGGAGCGGCGACATCATCCATGCGGCCGAGGAGGACCAGGATATCGGCTTCTCCGCCCCGAAGGAGGGGACGTATCTCTGGGTCGACGGCGCCTGCATCCCGACCGGCGCGCCGCATCCGGAGAATGCGCACGCCTTCCTCAACCACATCCACGATCCTGAGGTGAATGCCGATATCGCCAACACGACCAATTATCCGACCTCGAACGAGGCCGCGAGGCCGTTCCTCAACCCTGACAATCTCAACGATCCGGCGATCTACCCACCGCAGGAGGTGGTGGCGAAGTCGGAAGGCATGGTCGATGTGGGTGACGCCACGCGCCACTACGACGAGGCCTGGATCAAGATCCAGGCGGGTTGATCGGCTGCCCGCCGAGGGGCGCTCGGGTGCGGGCGCCCCTCGGGTTCAGTCGCTGTCGATGAGGCCAGCCCCGGCGCCCCGCTCGTGCGAATGGGCCGTCGCCGGCACCAGCATGCGATCGGCGAGACCCTGAATGCTACGCCATCGGTCGGGATCGACCGGCACGCCTTCACCCAGCGCCGCTTCCTGCTCGGCGCGAAAGGACTGCGGCGGATGACGGCCGGGCGCTTCGGCCGCCGCGATCCTGACGCGCTCGGCGCGGAGCGCCGCCAGCGCGGACGGCTCGAGCAGGAACGTCGGTGCGCCTTCCACCACCTCCACAGCCGGCCTGCCTCCAGTGGCGATCGTGAGCGGAACGCCCGAGCCGGCGGACGCCAGCACTGCCTGGGCCACGGCCAGCACGGGGACGTCCATCACCGCCTCCACCGCCGTGGCCGCGCCGAGGGCCTGCGAGGCCAACGCCAGATCGCAGGCGCTCGGCCCGACCCGCAGCACCGAGCAGGCGCCTTCCTCGGACAGGAATCGGATCATGCCGCCGCTGCGCTGCATGCGTGACTCGGCCGCGGGAGTCCCGAGCGCTGCCCCGATCAACTCGGCAACCGGAAAGCCGCGGGCGGCCAGCCATGCCGCCGCGGCGCCCGCATCCTCGGCGAGTCCGAGTGGCAGTCCCGAGCCGAGCGCGGCCTTGCGGACCGTGACCTCGATCTCGTTCAGGGACAGCCTCATGGATCGAGCGATGGGAAACACCAGTCCGACGCCCCCGGCCGGTCCAGCTCGTCCGGCAAGGGCGCGCCCTGATAGAGCGTGATGCGCGTCCAGCGGTCCGACTTCGGATCGAACTTGGAGGCGCCGAAGAAGGACAGCTTGCAGCGCAACAGGTCGATCGGCAGGCAGCGCGCGGCGACGAGGTTGTCGTAGATCTCGGCATAGGGATGGCGCCCGACGGTCTGCACCCGCCGCACGATGCTTCGGAACTCGGGGCGGCGGAGCAAAAATTCCGCCACGCTCTCGGTGTCGCTCGCGGTCGCGAGCGCACGAGCGAGGGCTTGCGCGTCCACCGCCACCGCCAGCGGCATCTCGCGCTCCGCTCCCGGCTCCTGGAAGCGGTCACCGAGCCGCGGCTCCAGCTTCTCCTCAGAAGTGTACCAAAACAGCCGACGCTGCTCCGGATCCTCCAGATCCAGGGTGAACGCCCAGCGATAGCGGTCGTGCAGCAGCGCACGCAGCTCGGCCAGGCGCATGCCCGGCGCGAAGCAGGTTTCGGCGTGGCTGGCCATGGTCGCGGACAGATCATCCACTCGCTCGGGATGAAGCTCGATCAGAAGGCTCACCATGAGCTCCTGCATTTCGACCGACCATTCGCGTTCGGCAAGCCGGTACAACCGATCCCACGGCATCTCGGAGTCGCGCTCGAGCGAGCCTCGCCCGAGCCGTTGCCGGAGCGTGTCCAGTTCGCCGCGCAGCACGGCGATCCGTTGCGACTGACGTGCATCCTCGACCCTCCACTCCCCGATATGGCGGATCGCCCGCTCCAACAGCGCATGGAACCGCGCGCGGCGGCCCTGGTCCGCCACAGGGGCGCTGCGGGACCGGGCCAGCGCCGTTTCGCGCGCCAGCATCCAGTTATGAATGAGGATCGGGTGGCTCGCGAGGAACGGCGCCATGCCGAGGCCGGTGGCGTTGCCGATGCCCAGATAGCGCTTGAAGCCCCGGTCAAGGGGTGCGAAGCGCGAGCCGCCACGATGGCGCGCGACATGCTCGACGAGATCGAGCGTGAAGCAACGGATGAGGTAGATGGTGAGCATCTCGGCGCGGAACGGCCCCGCCAGCTCGGGCCGGTCGGCGATCCGCGCGCGGTCGGCGATGCCGAACTTCCCGTTGCCGTAGACCGCGGTGGTGCGCATCAGGTAGCCGACGCCGCCCAACAGGCTCGGGTCCGGCTGCCGCCCCGAAGCCAACCGCTCGACCATATGCTCGAAAAAGCGCACGCTCTTATTGGCGCGCGAGAGCACCAGCTCGGTCGGGCGGTAGCGCGCCGCTTCCTGATTCGGCACGGCGGTCGAGAGCCGCGCGATGTCCTCTGCGGTGGGGGTCCCGTCGAACAGGACGAAGCTCGCGTCCCAGGCTTCGGCGATCACCCGGTCCGTGCGCCGTTCCGGCTCTAGCGCCTGGGAGAAGGCGATCAACGAATAGCGCCGCGAACCGCAGTCCACGCGATAGACCGCGTGACCCCATCCGTTCTCGTCAAGGGCGACCTCCGGCCGGTCGAAGCGCCAGCCTTCCGCGCAGATCTGGCGCACGAGCGTCGGCATGAAGCTGAGCCGCGTCGGGAAGAAGCTGCCCATCCGCTCCAGGCGCATGACCTGCTCCGGCGGCCGAAGCGGCACGCGCAGCGCCGCCCCACCCGGGTCAGGAACGCGCTGCGTCGTCATTCCGCCCTCATGGGCCCGAACGAGGTCTCGAAGAAGCGCAGCCAGTTGCCCCCCATGATGGCCTCGACCTCCTCCACCGAGAATCCGGCCCGGCCCAACCCGTCGGCGATGGTGCCGAAGTCGCGATTATCCCGGAACCAGGCCGGCTGCGGCGGGAAGCCCGGCGCCGCCGACGAGCCCTCGCCATAGTCGGTGCGCTTGGTCCAGCGCCCGTTGCGCATCCAGGCCACGACCTCGTCCGGCTGGTCCTGGCAGAGATCGCTGCCGATGCCGAGATGCGCGATGCCGAACCGCTCGGCCGCCTGCGCCACCATGGCGCAGAACTCCTCCAACGCGCATTGGCTGCCGCCCTTGAGGTGATGCGGATAGAGCGAGAAGCCGACCATGCCGCCGCTCTGGGCCAGCGCCTTCAGGACCGCATCCGACTTGTTGCGCTTGGCCGGATGCCAGAAGGCGGGGTTCGCATGCGTGATGGCGATCGGCCGCTCCGAAATCTCGATCGCCTCCAGCGTCGAGCGCTCGCCGGAGTGGCTCATATCGACCACCAGCCCGACCCGGTTCATCTCGAAGATCACCTCGCGGCCCATGCGGGTGATGCCGCCATCCTCGGCCTCGTAGCAGCCGGAGGCGAGCAGGCTCTGGTTGTTGTAGGAGAGCTGCATGAACCTTATGCCGAGCTGGTGCCAGATTTCGACCAGCCCGATATCATCCTCGATCGGAGAGCAGTTCTGGAACCCGAAGAAGATCGCGGTGCAGCCTTGCGCCTGCGCTCGGCGCACGTCCTCGGCGGTGCGGCCGTGGAAGATCAGCCCCGCGTGGCGCTCGAACCGCCGCTGCCATGCCGTGAGGTTCGCCACGGTCTCGCGGAAATTCTCGTGATAGCAGATCGTGGCATGGACCGCGGCGACGCCGCCCTCGCGCATCTGCCGGAAGATGCGCTCGGACCAGTTGGCATATTGCAGGCCATCGATCAGCGGCGCGGGGAGGCTGGGCGGCATCGGTCCTCTCGGGTCGGCCTCATGCGAATATCACGGAGCGCCGCCGGGCGGAATCGCTTCCGGCAACCATTTCGGCGATGGCGGCGGCGATCTTGGCCCCGCCTTGAACCGAGGGCTCGATCGGGTTGGCGTACCAACAGCGCCCTGGCGATCGCGTTACCCCCTTTCTGCCGATCTCCGGCATCGCTCAGGAGGCCGGGCGCGCCCGCATCCGCTCCGCGCGCCGGCGGAGGAGCTCCACGGCCAGCAGCAGCAGCGAGGAGATCACGACCAGGATGGTGGCGACCGCCGCGATCGCGGGGCTCACATATTCGCGGACGCCGGAGAAGATCTGGCGCGGCAGCGTGCGCTGATCGGGCCCGGCGACGAAGATCGTCACCACCAGCTCGTCGAGCGAGGTCGCGAAGGCGAACAGCGCGCCCGAGGCCACGCCGGGGAAGATGATCGGCAGCATCACCCGACGGAAGGCTGTCCAAGGCGAGGCGCCGAGGCTCGAGGCGGCGCGCATCAGGTTCTGGTCGAACCCTTCCAGCGTGACGAGGACGGTGATCACCACGAACGGCACGGCGAGCACGGTATGGGCCAGGATGAGGCCGGGATAGGTTCCCACCAGCCCGATTGCGACCAGGAAGAAGTAGCTGCCGACCGCGGTGATCACGATCGGGATCACCATCGGCGAGACGATGAGGCCGATCACCACCGGCTTCAGCTTGAACCGGGCGCGGGCCAACCCCAGCGCGCCCAGAGTCCCTAGGAGCACCGCAAGCACTGTGGCCGAGAGCCCGACGATGAGGCTGTTGCGCGCCGCGTCGACCCAGTGGCTGCCGGTGGCGATGCTCTCGTACCAGCGCAAGGAGAGGCCTGGCAACGGGAAGGAGAGCAGGTTGCCCGATGTGAAGGAGATCGGCACGATGATCAGCATGGGCAGCAGCAGATAGGCCAGCACGAGCGCGCAGACGAGCCGGGCGCCATAGTGCCAGGCCCTGTCCTCGCGGCTGGAATAGGCCGGCAGCGCCATCCCCCTCACCTCCCCAGCACGCGCTTGACGGCGACCGCGCGGCCGAGCAGGACGATCAAAAGGACAGTCGCTGCGAGAAGGATCGCGCCCAGCGCCGAGGCCATGCCCCAATTGCTCGTCTCGTTCAGGTGGTAGCTGACGAAGTAGCTGATCATCTGATCGTTCGGCCCGCCCACCAGCGCCGGCGTGATGTAATAGCCGAGCGCCATGATGAAGACGAGCAGCGAGCCGGCCGCGACGCCCGGCAGCGTCTGCGGCAGGTAGACCCGCAAAAACGCGGTGCGCGTTTTGGCGCCGAGCGAGCGCGCCGCCCGCATATGCTGCGGCGAGATGCCCTTCATCACGCTGTAGAGCGGCAGGATCATGAAGGGCAGCAGCACCTGCACCATCGCCACCAGCACGCCGAAGCGGTTGAAGATGAGCTGCAGCGGCGCCTCGACGAAACCGAACCAGATCAGCGCCTGGTTCACCGGGCCGTTCCCCTGCAAGAGGATCACCCACGCGGTCGTGCGGACCAGGAGCGAGGTCCAGAAGGGCAGCAGCACGCCGATCATCAGGATGTTCGCCCAGCGCTGCGGCGCGACGCTCAACACGAAGGCGGTGGGATAGCCGAGCAGCAGGCAGAGCAGCGCCACCTCCCCGCTGATCTCGAGCGTGCGGAGGAGCAAGGGCCGGTACAGCGCGCGCTCCGGCGGCGTCGGTTCGACGCTGCCGTCGAACGCGAGGCGGAAGTCGAGCGCGGCGAGCAGGTAGGAGGACGTAAGGGCTCCGGACTCGTTCTTCAGCACCGCCCAGATCGCGGGATCGCCCCATCTGCGGTCGAGATCGATCAGCGCCGCACGCCAGGATGACGGCGGATCTTGCGGCAGCTTGTTGGCGGTCTTGAGGACGAGGCTCCGGAACCCCGTCTCCGCCGCGTTGAGGCGCCGGGCAAGGACCGCGACCCCGTGCCCCGCGCGGGATGCCTCGCGCAGATCGGCGGCCAGCGCCGCGAACGCCTCCTCCGGCGGCAGGTCGTCCCGGCCCCAGCCCTCCAGCGCCGCCACCGTGCGCGGCAGGGTCGCGGGCACGACGGAGTTGTCGACCGCGCGGAATAGGAAAAGCCCGATCGGACCCACGAACATCACCAGCACGAACAGAAGGACGGGCGCGATCAGGATCAGCGCGCGGTTGCGGCGGCCCCGCTCGATCCGCGCGAAATCCTGCTTCAAGCCCGAGGAACGACGCTCGGCCCGGGAAGGACCGGCCAGGGCCTGCAGCTTGACGCTGTTGCTCGCTTGCAGCCGGAACATGTGATCACTTATAACATGATACTGTCGTTGGAAAGCTGCGGGCGAAGCGATGCGCGGGCGTGAGCGGGCACTGAGGCGGACGATGGAAAAGGCGGAGCGGCTGGCGGGACCTGCAGGCCCGGTGGCTGCGGGATTCGATCTGCCGAAGCTGCAGCGCAACACGCTGAATGAGGCCGTCTACCAGCAGCTCAAGCAGGCTCTGATGTCGGGGCGCATCGCCCCGGGCTCGACGATGACCATCCGCAGCCTGGCCGCGTCCTTCGGGGTGAGCCTGATGCCGGTGCGTGAGGCGCTGCGGCGGTTGGTGGCTGAGCATGTGCTGGAGCTGCAGCCCAACCGATCGGTCGCGCTGCCCGTGATCACGCGGGAGCGGTTCCGTGAGATCACCCGCATCCGCGCCTCGCTCGAAGGGCTTGCAGCGGAGGAGGCCGCGGCGCTGCTGACGCGCGCCGAGATCGACCGGCTCGAGGCGCTGAACGAAGTGGTGGAGCGGCCGGGCGCGAGCCGGACGCCCGACTATCTCATCGCCAACCGCGAGTTCCATTTCACCATCTACCGGAAGTCCGGAATGCCGACGCTGCTCTCGATCATCGAATCGCTCTGGGTGCAGATCGGCCCGCTGCTCACCATCCAGCAGCGAATCTACGCTAAGGCGCCCGATCCGGCGCAGCCGCATCACCGGCGAGCGCTCCGCGCCTTCCGCCGGCGCGACGGCGCGCAGGCGCGGGCAG
>Ga0247829_10001825_pt1 | contig 10035 bp, 8 predicted proteins | sample 12C_Control_Day4_FD_207765 | JGI IMG/M metagenome (GOLD analysis project Ga0247829, IMG submission 207765) | Soil microbial communities from agricultural site in Penn Yan, New York, United States - 12C_Control_Day4 | ecosystem: Environmental > Terrestrial > Soil > Agricultural land | place: USA... | reverse complement strand
CAGGCCGCTCAGGGCAAGGACGTACGGATCGGCGGCGGAGTTCAGACCGTCCGCCAGTATCTGCAAGCAGGGTTGATCGACGAGTTGCACCTCGCGATCTCGCCGCGGCCGCTCGGGCAGGGCGAATCGCTGCTGCAGGGCATCGATCTGAACGCGCTCGGCCTTCGCTGCACGGAACATCTCGGAACGCCGCGCGCGCTGCACGTGGTGCTCAGCAGGACGATAGCTGCCTAGCGCGATCATGGATCGGCTTGATCGAAGCCACTGACCTCATTCTTGCTTCGACGCGGCGTCGGCGACCTGCTTTCCGCAGGAGGCGGCGGCGCGCCATCCGTCCAGCGATTCGGCAACGTCCAGCATGCCGATTCCATAGATGAGGTGCGTCATCCAGACGAAGTTGCGGAGTTCGTCGATGCCATGGTCGGCCTTGTCGACGATGCGCTTCTGAACGCTCGACAGCGGCTTGCAGGAGGTCGCAGCGACCTGGGGCTGGTCGGCGGCGCTCACGCTTGCAGCATTGCCGAGGCAAAGAAGGATGGTGATGGCGATAGGCGCGCATTGGCTGGTGATGTTCATGAATGACTCCTGTGTCGATTGACGTTGGGGCCGCGTGGGTGCTCGGGCGGCGAGCCGAACCATCGGCCTGAGATCAGACTAGGCGCGCATCGCTTCGCCTGCGAGGCGAAAGAGACAAAGGCCCGGATTCGAGGGTTGACGCCGCAGGTGGGCCGACGAACGCGGCCCGCTCAGCGCCAGCGATAGCTCGCCCGGACGTACCAGACACGGCCGCGCGGATCGGCGTAGCTCGGGTCGTAGCCGACCTGCGCGGAGCTGCCTTGGTTGGAGAACGGTGGATCGCTGTCGAAGAGATTTTTCACGCCGAGCACCAGGGTCAAATCGCTGATGCCGGTGTAGCCGAGTTGCGCGTCCCACATCCGGTACGGTTCGACGCTGAGCGGCTCACCGTTCTCGTCGGGGTTCTGGTCCGGCGTGCCGGCGCGCCATATTTGCGTGAGCGTGGCGTTCCAGGGCCCGCGCTCCCAGCCCAGCGTCAGCGCGTGCTGCCAGCGAGGGTACGGCGATTGGCGGCCTGCGAGGGCCTCCTCGTGTTCGCCGTCGAACGACACGTCAAAGCTTGCCAGGTAGCTCCCGTTCAGCTCCAGCGTGAACTGGCCAGCAGCATGTGCCGCGCTGCGATAGCGCAGATTGAGATCGATTCCAGACGCCGACTGTCGGCCGACATTTTCATTGATCTCGGTCAGCTGGATGATCGGCCCCGGAAGATCCGGGAAGGCCGGGTCGACGGGTCCGCGCACGATGTTCTTGCCTTCGTAGCGGTCGTCGCCGCTGAGCACCGTCTGGTCGTCCAGTTGCCCGATGGTGTGGTCCAGGCGCAAGCGCCACCAATCGACGCTGACCGTTCCGCCTTCGACCGGCTCGAACACCAGCCCGAACGAGGCCTGGCGCGAGGTCTCCGGGCTTAGCGCAGGGTTGCCGCCGAGGAAGTACCGAGCCACCGGATTGCAATCCTGGTCGAGGTGGGTCACGGGGCAACGCTTCGGATCCTCGCCATCGATCTCAAGTGGAGGCGTCAGGATCTGCGCGGCGTAGAGCTCGGGCAACGACGGTGCGCGAAAGCCCGTGCCGGCCGATGCGCGCAACAGCAGAGCCTTCGTGGGTTGCCAGCGCAGCGCCACCTTCGGACTGTTGCTCGTTCCGAAGTCACTGTAGTGGTCGGCGCGCACCGCCAGTTGCGCGTCGAGCTTCGAAACGATAGGCAGCACCAGCTCGGCATAGAGCGCCTGCGCCTGGCGGCTGCCCGTCTTGGGCGATTGAAAGGCGCCGCCCGCGGTGACGGCGGCGAGCTCGGTCGTGTGGTCGTCGAGCGCTTCGCTGCGCGCCTCGCCTCCCAGGCCGAGCGTCATCGTGCCGGCACTCCACTTCAGCACGTCGCGGCTGGCACGGAAATCGACGCTGCGCGTCGTGCCGCGCGCGCTGCGCGTGCGGCCCGTCAGCTCGGTGGATGCGAGCAGCGCGTTGCCGGCCGGTCCCGAATCGCCGAACAGGTTGATCTGGCCAGTCGCAGCGGCATCGGCCAGCTTCAAGACGTCGACGAAGCCGGCGACGGCGTCGTTGCCGACACTGCTGACCGACTGCGTCAACGCAGCATCGACGTCCCAGCTTCCCACGGCGCCATGCCAGCCGATGAGAGCACGCCAGTTGTCGCTCTCGATCTCCGTCACGCGGGGCCCGAGCGGCACGGTGCGGTAGAACGGATCGACAATGTCGCCGGAGATCCCGAGTCCGCTCGGATAGAACGGGCTGCCTTCCGGAATCACGAGGGGCTGGCCGAAAATGATCCCGGAGAAACTGACCGGCGTGGGGGCCACGGAGAAGCGCATGCGTTGGCGCGACCAGAGCAGCTCGGCATAGGCCTCGGCGTTGTTCGGCAACGCCAGCGTGCCACGCGCGAGGACGCCGAGATTGTCGGTCTGCGGCAGAAGGTCGACATGCCGCCCGGGGTCGTACCAGCAGCCGCCCTCCTTGAATACGGTGAACTCCGTGCACGCCGGGGCCGCCGGATTGACGAAGCCTTCGGGCACGCTGATGTTGGCCGGGAAGGAGCTGCGGGAGGTCCTGTCGATGCCGACGGCGGGCCGATAGCTGGTCGCCGCGAACGCACGCTCGCGCGATGCCAGCGCCTCCTGCCGCTGGTGATCGATCACGGCGAACACGTTGAAGCCGTCCGCCGCCATGTCGCCGATGCCGAGCGCCAGTGTTTCCTGCGCGTGCGCGCCCCCGCCAGCCTCCGCGAACGCGCGCTCGACGCCAAGCTGGGCGCCGCGAAAGTCGCGCCGCAGGATGAAGTTGATGACGCCGGCGACCGCGTCGCTGCCGTAGATCGCCGAGGCGCCGTCGGTCAGTACCTCGATGCGGTCGATCGCGGCGAGCGGAATGGCGTGCAGGTCGACCCCCGTGCCGAATTCGTCGCTGAACGCATAGTTGGCGACACGCCGGCCGTTGATCAGCACCAGCGTCGAATGCGAGCCGAAGCCACGCAGCGACGCCCCCGAGAACCCCGGCTGGTTGAAGGTGCCGATGCTCATCGCCTCGATGACGTTGTTGAAGATCGCGGGAATGCGGGTCATCAACTCCTCGACAGTCAACGCGCCACTTCGCTCGATGTCTTCGCGGCGGATGATCTGTACCGGCAGCGCTGTCTCCGCGTCGACGCGGGGGATGTTCGAGCCGGTGATGATCACTCGCTCCAGGCCCACCGCGTCGGACGATGGCACCGGCTGCGCAGGCGCCGATCCCAGCACCGCGCAAAGCCCCAGCGCGCTACATCTGCTTGAAGAGATGGACATAGGTCGAACTCACCGCGAGGGTTTGCCCGCCGCGCTTGAGCCGCAGCTCGAGCGTGCCGTTGCCCTTGCGATGGACGGCCGCGATCTCGTTGACGTTGACGATCGTTGCGCGATGGATCTGCCAGAACAGCTCGGGGTCGAGCTCGGCCCCGAGTTCAGCGATCGTCTTGCGGATCAGCGACTCGCCGTCGGCCGTGACGACCATCGTGTATTTGCTGTCCGCATGGAAGAAGAGCACCTCGTCGACCGTGATCAGACGGACGTTCTGGCCTTGCGAAGCCTTGACCCAGCGCAGATGGTTCTTCGCTGCCGGGTCACGCTGGGCGAGCGAGGCGAGCAAGCCGTCGAGGTCGGCCGGCTGGTTGCTGATGCGCTCCTTCAGGCGGGTCACCGTGGTTGCCAGGCGTGCCGCGGAGAACGGCTTGAGCACGTAGTCGACTGCACCTTGCTCGAAGGCTGCCAGCGCGTACTTGTCGTAGGCGGTGACGAAGACCACGTGGCACTTTCGGCTCGCCTGCGCGGCGACCTGCAATCCCGTCATGCCGGGCATCTCGATGTCGAGGAACAGCAGCTGCGGCTGGTGCGCCTGCAGCGCACGCATCGCTTCGAGGCCGTCCTCGGCCTCGGCCGCGACCACGAGTTCGGGCCACAGCGCGGCCAGCGTCTCGCGCAGTTCGGCTCGCAGCAGCGGCTCGTCTTCAGCGATCACTGCCGTCGGTGGTTTCATAGGGAATCTCCAGCGTGGCGCGCGTGCCTCGCTCGCGCATGCGTTCGAGCTCGAAGCGCGCGTCGTCGCCGTACAGCGCGTGCAGCCGCTCCGAAATGCTCTCTAGCTTGTCGGCGTGAGCGCCGGGCAGGAAGGCCACGCCGCTGTCGGTGATCGCCAGCCGCAGTCGGCCGCCTCGGGCCTCGGTGGTGATGCGGATCGTGCCGTGCGCCTCGCCCCGCTGCAGGCCGTAAACCAGCGCATGGTCGATCAGCGGCAGCAGCATCATCGGCGGCATGCGCGCGCCATTGGCCGCCTCGGGGACGTCGATGAAGAAGTCGAGCCGGTCGCCCAGGCGCACCCGCATGATGTCGAGGTAGGCCCGCGCCAGCGCGATCTCCTGGCCGAGGGTCGAGCTCGATTCGCGCAGGTGCGGCAGCGCAGCGCGCAGGTAGGCAATGAGGTCGTCGAGCATGCGCCCGCCCACGGCCGCGTCGCGCTCGTAGAGCTCGCGCACCTGCGCCAGCGTGTTGAACAGGAACTGCGGCTCGACCCTCGCCTGCATGGCCTGCAGGCGCGACTCGAACGTGCGCCGGCGTGACTTCGCGCGCGCCAGCTCGGCCGCACGCATGCGGTCGGCGGCGAGGCGGGCCGTCCTGAGGTTGACGTAGACGAAGCAGGCGAGCGTGCTGTACAGAAACGCGCTGAGGAAGATCCGCAGCGGTTGTGTGTACGCCTCCAAACCGACCCAGGCAAACAGCAGGTGAAGTTCCCACTGTGCCCACGCCGCCAGAAGACAGCCGGCGGCCACGGCGAACAGGTAGCTGGTCCAGCGCCGCGCGCCGCGCGACACCGCCTCGTCGGCCACCAGCACCGCCAGCATCACGCTGGCGATCACCAGCGATTCGATGAGCAGCGAGGCCTGCCAATGCCAGGTCGGCCAGACGAACCTCGTCTGGCGGAAATACGCGAAACGGCCCAACAGCTGTGTCGCACAGAGCAGGCCGAGCGCGACGAGCAGCAGTCTCGGCTGCAGTCGGCGCAGCACCGCCCGCAAGAATCCGGCGAGCCTGTCTCCGTCCTCCGGTCCATCGGCGACGGCGAAACGGGGCACCGGCGCATTCACGATGAGGCCCCGGCGCCCTCGACGACGGGCAGGCTGAGTGTCGAGGTCACGCCGCGCGGCCGGTTCTCGACGAGAGCCAGGCTGGCGGCACCGGCATGCATCGCGGCGAGCCGCGCGCGCACGTTGGCCAGGCCGGTGCCGCCGCCGGAGGTGGCGTGAAAGCCGCGCCCGTCATCGGCCACGTCCAGGCGCAGGCGGCCACCGTCCCGGCACGCGCTGATCCGGACCGAGCCGCCTTCGGGCAAGGGATTCAGGCCGTGCTTGACGGCGTTCTCGACCAGGGTCAACAGCATCATCGGCGGCAGGTCGAGTTCGTGGAGTGCCCGGGGCACGTCGATCTCGAAGGCCAGCCGCCGGCCCATGCGGATCCCCTGCACGTTCAGGTAGGCCTCGATCAGTGTCAGCTCGCGCCCGACGGTCGAGCGCTCTTCGCGCATGCGCGGCAAGGCGACCTCGAGGTAGCGCATCAGGTTGTCGAGCATGGTCCGGCCCGCCGCGAGGTCCGTCTGATACAGGCGGCGCACATTGGCGAGCGTGTTGAACAGGAAGTGCGGCTCGATCTGCGCCTGCAGAACCTGCAGGCGCGCGGCAGCCATCTCGCGGTCGAGCGCCAGGCGATCGATCTCTGCCCGGTGCATCGCCTCGACACTGCGCGTTTCCCGCCGATGGAACTCGATCACGATCGTGAGCAACGCCGCCTGCTGCGCATAGCGGAACCAGTAGGTCACCATCAGGTTCAGGGCGTCGGCTGGCACGGTGGTCATCCCGGCGATCCCCACCAAATAACCAAGGCGCACCAGGCCGGCCACAGGAGCCATGAGGGCGATGGTGGCGGCCAGTGCGGCGAGCCGGCGCCAGCCCGATTGCGGCCCGAGGTTGCCTACGGCAACCAGTGGCATCCCCATCAGGGCCGCGATCACGACCATGCTGGCGAAATTGTTGCCGATGTCATTGATCAGCCAATCGAGGAATCTCCCTTCCTGCCACGCCCGCAGCACATCGTGGGTCGAGCTCGATGCCGCCCAGACCGCGCACAGCGCGACCACGATTCCGACTGGCTGCCACGTCACGCCCTCAAATGCCCGACGCAGCCGCGTCCCCTCGCCCGTCACACCAGAGACTGGCGGCAGCGATTTCGTCGTGGCAGATCCGAACGCCATGATTTCAGCCCCTTTTGCGTCGAGGCTGCCGGGCGGGGGCAATCAAGAGAGGAAAGTCAGCCTAGTCTCAAATGACGCATCGCGCCATGAAGGCGCGACGAATCGCCCGGCGGATGAGCTGAGGCCGGGCATGGGTGGGATGAAAGCTGAAGCGCCAGCCTTGATGACTTCGCTCAGATGATTCCGATGCGAGAGCGTAGTCTCCGCTCCGAGCGAGGCTGGTCGCGACGGCTGGTGGCTTCATCGGCAACTGCGTACGCAGGGCATCCACAACATCGTTGTCGACTCCGCGAGCATCGAGGTCAATCGTCACGCGCGGCGCGCGCCAAGAGCGACCGGCCGGACGGCGACAAGCTGCTGCAGATGCTCATGCGCTTCCACGGCGGCGAGCGCCGGGTGTGGTCGGTGCTGCGTGAACCCGCGCCCGAGCAGGAGGATGAGCGCCGAGTGCATCAGGCTCACAGTGAAGCTCGGTCAACCCGCCACGATCGCTACCTGTCGCGATCGGCCATCATGCGCCGCGCATGTTCCACCAGCACCTCGATGGCGCGCGTCCGCGGTGAGGTGCGTGGCCAAACCATCCCGAAGCGCCGCGCCTCGGACGACTGCGGCAGCGGCAGGCGGGCTACCGATAGCGTGGGCCACCAGGCGGTCGCGGCATCCGGGGCGATCGAAACGCCCACGCCGCGCCCCACCAGCATGGCGATCGCGGCCAGAGAGCTGATCTCGAAGCGTTCGCGCGGCACGATGCCGGCGCGGCGCAGGTAGCGCTCGGCCGCCTGCCCGCCGCCGAGCCGGCGGTCGTAGCGGATCAGCGGCTCGTCGCGCAGCAGTTCGTGCGGGTCGCGGAGCGCCCAGGCCTGGGGCGCCAGCACCACGAGCCGCTCCTCGCGCAGCAACTGCCAGTTCAGCGTCTTGGGGAGCACGAAGGGCGGATGCAAGCAGATCGCCACGTCGAGCCTGCCCCGCAACAACTCGTCGTACAGCTCCGACGTCAACCCGGTCCGCACCACGATGCGCGCGGCCGGATGCTCTTGCACCAGCGCTTCGAGCACCATCGGCAGCGGGCCGTTGAGCATCGTGTTGGTCGCCCCGACGGTCAGGTCCAGCGCGCCCTCGCCATCGCCGACGACCGTGCGCATGGTCGTCAGCTCGGCGAGCAGGGCCCGCGCCCGGTCGGCGATCCGGTGGCCGCCTTCGGTCGGGCTCACAGTGCGGCCGGAGCGGCGCAGCAAGGGCACCCCGAAGTCGCGCTCCAGCACGCGCATTTGCTGGGCCACCGCGGCCGGGGTCAGGTCCAGGCGCCGCGCCGCCTCGGACATCGACCCCGACTCCAGCACCATCATGAAGGTGCGGAGGTAGTTGGTTTCCATGAAGCAAGATTTTCTTGCATCTGATCGAAGACGCCAGGGCTTTCTCTATACGCTCGCTGGCCCCACAGTTCCCACCCATGCGCAGCAAACTCTTCGTCCCCGGGTCGCGGCCCGAACTGTTCGACAAGGCCCTGCGGGGCGATGCCGATGCACTGTCGTTCGATCTGGAGGATTCGGTCAGCCCGAGCCGCAAGGCGGACGCACGCCAAGCCCTGCAGGACCTGCTGTCCGGCCCTGCCGCCCGCTCGTCGGGCAAGACGCTGATCGCGCGGGTCAACCCGCGCGGGTCGGAGCACTTCGAGGCCGATGTGCGCGCCGTCGTACGCCCCGGGCTCGCACTGCTGAACCTGCCCAAGGTGGAAGCGACCGAGGACGTTCTCGCGGCGGCCGAGGCGCTGGAAGCAGCCGAGCGTGCCAACGGCGTCACCGAGCCGGTCGGCCTGCTGCTCAACATCGAGAGCGCGCGCGGGCTGCGCCTCGCATACACGCTGGCCTCAGCGCATCCGCGCGTGGCGGGGCTGCAGCTGGGCCTCGGCGACCTGTTCGAGCCGCTGCAGATCGCCCGCCACGAGCCGGCCGCACTGCACACCGTGATGCTGCAGCTGCGCTTGGCCGCAGGCGAAGCCGGCGTGTTCGCGTACGACGCCGCCTACGCCCGCTTCCAGGACGTCGAGGGCTTTCGCGCCGAAGCTTGCCTCGCGCAGCGCCTGGGCTACCTCGGCAAGAGCTGCATCCACCCGAGCCAGGTGTCGCACGCGAACGCGGTGTTCCGCCCTTCCGACGACGAGATCGCGCACGCGCGCCGCGTGGTCGCTGCCGCCGACGAGGCCGACGCACGCGGCCTGGGCGCCTATACCGTCGACGGTCAAATGGTCGACGCGCCTTTCGTGCAGCGCGCGCGTACCGTGCTCGCCACCGCCCGGCGTCTGGGGCTCGGCTGACACCTCTGCGATTCACCCTCATTCCAACAGGAGACCCGAACACCATGTCCACGTCACCCTTCTCCCGACGCCGCACCTGCATCGCCGTCGCCGCGTTGTGCGCCCTCGGTACTCCCCTCGCGCAGGCGCAGGCCGGATACCCGAGCAAGCCGATCACGATCGTCGTGCCTTACGCACCCGGCGGATCGAACGACAACTTCGCGCGTGTCATGGCCAAGGGGCTGACCACGGCGCTGAAGCAGACGGTGATCGTTGATAACAAGTCGGGCGCCAGTGGCAACACCGGCACGGCCTTCGTCGCCAAGTCGGCCCCCGACGGCTACACGCTGGTTGCGGTGTCGTCGAGCCTGGTCACCAACGCCGCCATCCAGACCAACCTGCCGTTCGACGCCGCCAAGGACCTGGCACCGGTGGCGATGATGGCCAGGGGCCCGTTCATCGTGGCCGTGAACAACGACTTCCCGGCCCGCACGCCGAAGGAGTTGGTGGCTGTGCTGAAGGCCGCCCCGGGCAAGTACGCCTACGCCAGTTCCGGCATCGCCAGCACGAACCAGTTCGCCACCGAGCAGCTCAAGTCGCTCAGTGGCACTTTCCTCCTGCACGTGCCCTACCGCGGCATCGGACCCGCTGTCACCGACCTGATCAGCAACCAGGTGCAGGTCCTGATCTCCAGCGGGCCGTCGATCATGCCGCAGGTGCGCAGCGGACGCATTCGCGCCATCGCCGTCACCAGCGCTGAGCCAAGCCCGATCGCGCCGGAGCTGCCGGCGATGGCCAGCGCCGTGCCGGGCTACGACTTCGAGGCCTGGTGGGGCCTGCTGGCACCGGCGGGCACGCCGCCCGAGATCGTCGCGCAACTGAACGCCGAGGTGAACAAGGTGCTGGCCACGCCCGAGTTCAAGGAGTTCCTGCTGAAAGAAGGCGCCTTGCCGTACCCGCAGACGCCAGCCCAGTTCGCTGCCACCATCGCCGCCGACATCCCGCGCTGGAAGAAGCTCGCGCAGCAGCAGAAGATCCTTCCGGAATGAGCGCTCCCGCCCCCAACCCCCTTGCGCGCGGGCCGCTGGCAGGCGTGCGCGTCCTCGACCTGAGCGCCTACATCGCCGGTCCGTACGGCTGCACGCTGCTCGCCGACCAGGGCGCCGAGGTCCTGAAGGTCGAGCCGCCCGCTGGCGACAACTTGCGCCACTACCCGTCGACGCTGGCCCGCGAGAGCCGGGCCTTCGTCGGCGTCAACCGCAGCAAGCGCGGTGTGGTGCTCGATCTCAAGCAGCCGGCAGACCACGAAGTGCTGCTGCGCCTGGTGCGCGACGCCGACGTGCTCGTGCACAACTTCCGCCCCGGCGTGCCCGAGCGTCTTG
>Ga0247829_10001824_pt1 | contig 10038 bp, 8 predicted proteins | sample 12C_Control_Day4_FD_207765 | JGI IMG/M metagenome (GOLD analysis project Ga0247829, IMG submission 207765) | Soil microbial communities from agricultural site in Penn Yan, New York, United States - 12C_Control_Day4 | ecosystem: Environmental > Terrestrial > Soil > Agricultural land | place: USA... | reverse complement strand
CCCAGCTCCCGGCCGCGCTCGCTCCTCGCGCGTACGATGCGATCCTCGCCGGCCTCGCGGTCAAGGGGACGATCGCCGCCGATGCCGATCGCGTGCGCCGCGCCGCGCCGGTCGCGAGCAGCTCGCCGCTCGCGACCATCGCCGCCAGCGGCTCCGCGAGCGCCTCGGCGGGGACGCCGAGCCGGCGCACGAGGTCGGCGATCCCGAGCCCCGCGGCGGCGGCGTGCTTCACGTCGAGCGGGAGGCGCTGGACACCGCGCGCGGTCGCGAGCTGCGCGACGGCGTCGGCGTGCGCGCTGCCGCGACGGGCCTTGGGCGCGAGCACGCGCACGATGGTGCCGCCGCCGATCGTCGAGCCGTGCTGCTTGGTGGTGACGAAGCCGCGCACGATGAAGCGATCGCCGGGGAGCGCCGCGAGCGGCGTGGTCGCGTCGACGCGCAGCTGCGCGATCGCGTGCTCGCCCGGCGCGAGCTCGGTGCGCCCGACGAGCTGCAAGGTCGCGAGCACCTGCGCCGTGCCGTGGTGCACGAGCACCTTGCTGCGCGCGGGCAGCGGCCCCGGCGCGCCCGCGAGGTACGCGAGCTCGACGTCGAGGATGTGCGACGGCTCGACGCGCCCGGGGTGGGTGACCACGTCGCCGCGCGCGAGGTCGTCGACGGCGACACCGCCGAGGTTGATCGCCGCGCGATGCCCCGCCTGCGCGCGCTCGACCGCGCCACCGTGGACCTCGAGCCCGCGCACGCGCGCCGTCAATCCACTCGGCAGCACCGAGAGCTCGTCGCCGACCGCGACCTCACCGCCGAGCACGGTGCCCGTGACGATCGTACCGAAGCCCTTCACCGTGAACACGCGATCGATCGGCAGCCGGAACACGCCGGTCTGCGCTCGCGGCGGTAGCTCGTCGATCGCGGTGGCGAGCGCCGCGCGCAGCTCGTCGAGCCCGGCGCCCGTCTTCGTCGACACCGGCACGATCGGCGCCTCGGCGAGGAACGTCCCGGCGACGGCGGCGCGCACGTCGGAGGACACCAGCGCGAGCCACTCGTCGTCGACGAGGTCGCGCTTGGTCAGCACGATCAACCCGCGCCGGACGCCGAGGAGGTTGCAGATGTCGAGGTGCTCGCGCGTCTGCGGCATCACCCCCTCGTCGGCGGCGATCACGAGGCACACGAGGTCGAGGCCCGTCGCGCCCGCGACCATCGACTTCACGAACCGCTCGTGCCCCGGCACGTCGACGACGGCGATCCGCCGCGCGCCGAGGTCCATGCGTGCGAACCCGAGCTCGGTCGTGATGCCGCGCGCCTTCTCGACCGGGAGGCGATCCGTATCGATGCCCGTCAGCGCACGGACCAGCGACGTCTTGCCGTGGTCGATGTGACCCGCGGTACCGAGGACGATCGGGTGCAGCACTCGCGAGCTAGAACAGGTAGCCGGCGGAGATGCCGAAGAACGGGATCGTGCGGATGCCGGTCTCCACGTTGATCACGGCCTTGTCGGTCGGCTTGATCTGCAGGCCGACGATCGCGTTGACGACCGGGAACACCGGCGGCAGGTCGTACTTCACGGGCCCCGACGCGCCGCTCGCCGTACCGCCGAGCTGCACCGGCCGACACCCTGGCTCCGGGTTGTTGTTGCTCGCCGACGGATTGCACTGGACGTCGTAGTGCTGGATCTCACCCGTCAAGATGCCAAGCCCCGCGCCACCGCCGTAGCGAACCGCGAGGTACTTGTTGATCGGGGCGTGGTTCAGGAACGTGAACTCGATCGTGAACCAGCCGAACGACTTGCCGCCGATCGTGTGCTCCGGAGACACGATGTAGTCGGCCTGATAGCCGGGCACGGGCTCGCCCTTCTTGATGAAGGTTCCCTCCTCCGGCTGGAGGTGCTCGAACTCGAGCCCGAGCTGGAGCTCGACGGTCCCCTTGCGGCGGCTCAGCTCGACACCGAGGCCGACGTTGCTCGCGCCGGTCGCGCGATCGACGAACAGCTCGATGACGGCCGCCGGAACGCGCACGTTCCGCAGGCGCACCGCGACGCCGTACTGCACGGCGTTGGGGTCCGCGGCGTTCGGCGAGCCGGCCGCCGCAGCCGCCCCGGGAGCCGCGGGATCCGCACCGGGCGCGGCCGCGTCCTCCTCCGTGGCGCCGGGAGACGCTCCATCCGCAGGTTGCGCGGTGGCACCCGTCACCATCGACGCCGAGATCAGCGAACCCAGAAGCCAAGCGAAGCGAGCCTGCATGTTTGGTCCCTCGAAGTGGCGACATTATATACTCGGCGTTCTCGGGTCTAATCCCGACGGCATCGATCACGATGTGGCCACGCTCACTCTCCGCCCTGTTCGTGCCGCTCCTGCTCCTGGCAGGGTGCCCGGGCGGTAACGCGGGGCTGGGAGAGCGCTGCACCGATCACGGTGCGTGCGATAGCCGATTCCAGTGCGTCGCCGAGGTGTGCGTCGCGCGCTGCCAGCGCGGCCCCGAGTGCGGCGACGGCTACGCGTGCACCGACGACGGGCTGTGCGTGCTCGCGGCGGGACAGGCCGGCGACTCGTGCGAGAGCGAGACGGACTGCGCGACCGGCCTCGCGTGCGGCATCGACGGGACCAAGCCCGACGGCACCGTGGTCTCGTCGTGCACCGCGCACAACAGCACGCGCCCGGCGGGCTCCGCCTGCGAGACCGACGACCAGTGCCGCAACAACACCTGCGCGCTCGGCATGTGCGTCGATCTGTGCCGCGAGACGCGCGACTGCATCTCGGGCACCGGCTGCACCGCGATCCCGCTGGTCGACAACTACGCCGCGCCCCCGACGGTGGGTGGCACGTTCGACGGCTGCCTGCCGAACCGGGGCTCCGTCGTGTGGCCGATCCCGATCGGCTCGCCGCGCTCCGAGTTCTATCTCCCGATCCCCGCCGCCGCGCGCTCGGCGACCGTGGTGTTCCAGGTCAACGACACCGCGCAGCGCGTCGGCGCGCTCTCGGTGTACGAGCCCGACGCGAGCGAGCCGGCGTACGAGAAGCCGTGTGATCCGACGAGCCCCACGGATCCGATCTGCAATCCGGTGCTCGCCCTCGACCAGTACTACCGCCAGCCGCTGCGTCACGCGCCGGCCGCCGGACAGTCCGTGCTGCAGATCCCGACGGGCACGACGAACCCACTGCTACCCGGTGCGTACAAGATCACCGCCTCGTCGTTCCGCCCCAACGGGCGCGAGGGCTCCGCGATCCCGCGCGTGACGGCGATCGTGAAGATGGACAGCTCGGCGATCCTCGACCTTCACTTCCACTTCCTCGATCTCGACGATCACCCGTGCGAGGCCACGTACAGCGGGCACGACCTCAACGCCGCGCGCGCCGAGACCGAGTCGTACTTCCAGACCAACTATCTCGGCGAGCTGCGCCGGATCTTCGCGAGCAGCGGCATCGTCATCAACGCCAGCTACACGGACGTCCGCGATCGCCCCGAGCTCGACGGGCTCGCGCGCGAGGACGCGGGGACGCTGCTCGCGCTGGGCCAGCACACGACGGGACTCGACGTGTTCTTCGTGCGGTCGATGTCGCCGGTCGGGCTGCAGGCGTTCGGGCCCAACCCCGGTCCGGGAGGGCTGCCCGGCACGCGCGAGTCCGGCCTCGCGATCGGCGTCGACACGCTGTGCTACCGGTCATGGGAGCAGCTCGCGCGGCTCACCGCCCACAGCCTCGCGCGCTACATGGGCCTCTATCACAACGTCGAGCTCGAGTACGACGCGGTGGCGCGCTCCACCTGGCGCGACCAGATCGACGACAGCGACGACTCGAGCGACAACCTGATGTACTTCTCGGAGAATGGTGGCTTCACGCTCACCGAAGGACAGCGCGAGATCCTCTCGCGCAACGCGGTGCTGCGATGAAGAAGCTGCCGCTCGCGCTCGCCGTGCTCGTCGGGCTCGTCGTGTCCGCCGCGGGCAACACGGTGATGTTGTCGACCAGGGTGCAGGACGCGCTCACGCAGCTCGACGCACTACCGTCGAGTGCACAGCTCAACTCGGTCCACGGCAGCGCCCAGGCGGCGCTCGATAACCTGCGCGACATCGCGGGCGACGACACCATCGACCCGGGCGTGAAGATCCGAGCCGTCCGCGCGCTGCCGCAGTACTGCGATCTCCCGTGCAGCCCCACGCACGAGGCCCACGTCGCGCTCACCACGCTGGTCACCACACCGCGGTTCCGCGACGCGCGCAGCGGCAGCGACGTGTTGATCCTGCGCGCGGGGATCGAGTCGCTCGGGGTCCTGCGCGTCCCCGAAGACGTCGACCTGCTCGTGCCGCAGCTCTCCCATCCGAGCCGCGACCTCCGCGCCGCCGCGGCCCACGCCCTGCGCGACCTCGGGAACCCCGCGGCGATCGACGCCTTGCGCGCACGCTTCGTCGAGGAGCAGGTGCCGCAGGTCTCGCTGGCCATCTCCGATGCGCTACGGGTCCTCGGGCAACCCAACCCGTAGGCAAGCCCTCGAAATCGTTTCGTTGCTGTGGGGTGGGTCGCGATCGTACAATTGCGGTCTGTCCAACGGGCCCGCATGACGCCACGTGATCCGCGCTCTCGACCGTCGCAGCCACTCCTTGGGGGTGGCCGAGAGCCGACGCAATCGTTGTCGCTGCCGCCGGAGGATGAACCGCATCCATCGCTCGCGGTCGGCACGCACGAGGCGGGGCACATCGACGACCCGACGCGCATCGACTCGCCCCAGGCGCGCAGCAGGACCCCGGCGCCACCGAAGCCGGCGCAGCCGCCGCCGATCCCGCGCGACGATCCCGAGGGGCGCATCGGGACGACGCTCGGCAACTACCGGGTCACCGACCTGCTCGGCAAGGGCGGCATGGGCTGCGTCTACCGCGCCGAGCACACCAAGCTCGGGCGCGAGGTCGCGCTCAAGATGCTGCGCTCCGATTACGCGAAGCGCAGGGACGCGGTGTCGCGGTTCATGCAGGAGGCGCGGACGGTCAACCGGATCCGCCACCGCAACATCGTCGACGTCCCCGACATCCTCGAGCTCGAAGACGGCACGACGTGCATCGTCATGGAGCTGCTGACCGGGCAGAGCCTCGGGAAGTGGGCGCGCACGGGGATCGAGCTGCCCCGCGCCATCGCGATCATCGTGCAGATCTGCGACGGGCTCGCCGCCGCACACGCCGTCGGGGTCGTGCACCGCGACCTCAAGCCCGACAACGTGATCGTCGTGCCGACCAGCGACGGTGCCGAGCAGGTGAAGCTGCTCGATTTCGGCGTCGCGAAGCTGCTCAACCGCGACGACGAGGACGTCGGCTTCCAGACCGCCGCGGGCTCGGTGATCGGCACGCCCGCGTACATGTCGCCCGAGCAGGCCGGCGGCATGACCGTCGATGCGCGCAGCGACATCTACTCGCTCGGCGCGATCATGTACGAGCTGTTCTGCGGCGAGCCGATGTTCCGCGGCCGCTCGTTCGGCGAGTACGTGCGCAAGCACCTGACGGAGCAGCCGGTCCCGCCGCGCAAGACGCAGGCGGCCGCCAACCTCGACGAGCGCATCGAGGCCGTGATCCTGAAGGCGATCGAGAAGGAGCCCGATCGCCGCTATCCGACGGCGCTCGCGATGCGCGAGGAGCTGCTCCAGCTGCTCGGCACGCTCGAGACGCGCCCCCCGGTGAGCTTCAACGCGACCTCCAGTGGACAGTACGCACCTCCGCTGCCCGCCGTGCCGCCGACGCCCGCGATGGCGGCGATCCCGGTGATGCCGGCGATGCCCTTCGCTCCGCCGACGACCGGCCAGACGTCATCGCCGCCGCGACGGCCGATGCCGGTGTGGGCGTGGTTCGCGGGAGGTGCCGCGGTCGTCACGATCGGGATCGCGGCGGCGGTGCTGAGCACCGACGACGAAACGACGCCCTCGACCCCGCCGCCATCGGTGACCGCGATGCCAGCACCGGACGAGCCCCCGCCGGTCGCCCGCCCGCTGCCCGTCGTCGCCGTCGCGCCACCGCCCAAGCTCGTGGAGCTGCACTTCGATTCGCTGCCGAGCGGCGGTGTGTACGCCGACGGCCGATCGTCGGAGCTGTGCCGCACGCCCTGCACGTTCAACGTCGACCTCTCCGACGGGGAGTCGACGGAGCGCCGCACGTTCATCGTGCGGAACGCGGGGTACAAGGACGCGCGCGTCGAGGTCGACCTGACCGCCCCCAAGCCGCTGTACGGAGCGACGCTCGAGCCGCTCGCGGCGGTCACGAGGCCGGTGCCGCCACCGCCGCCCGCGAAGGCCGAGAAGCCGCGCAGCAAGAAGCCGCGCTCCTCGACGAAGAAGCCGACCCCGCCGACGAGGCCGACCTCCTCCGAGGAGCCGAAGGACACGTCGGGCGGCAAGATCGATCGCTCGTACACGCGCGATCCGTTCAAGAGCGACCGATGACCTTGCCGCGCTGCCTCGTCGCCCTCTGCCTGCTCGTGTGGACGCTCGGCGTCGCGCGCGCGGAGGAGGACCGCGTCGCGGCGAAGAAGCACTTCGCTCGCGGCGAGAAGCTGTTCGCGCTCGGCAGGTTCTCCGAGGCGCTCGACGAGTATCAACACGCCTACGACGCGGCCCCGATCCCGGACTTCCTGTTCAACATGGGGCAGTGTCACCGCAACCTCGGCGACTACGAGGCGGCGATCTTCAGCTTCCGCAAGTACCTGAAGGCGGTCCCCAAGGCCGAGGATCGCGTGCAGGTCGAGGCCTACATCAAGGAGCTCGAGGCCGAGCAGGACAAGCGCGAGGCGGCGAAGTTTCGACTCGATCAGCGCGACGAGGAACCGGCTCCCAGCCGCCCGATCTACAAGAAGTGGTGGTTCTGGACCACGGTCGCCGCGGTCGGCGCCGCCGGAGGTGCCGGCCTCTACTTCGCGACGCGCGAAGGCGGACCGCCCGAGACCACACTCGGCAACATCGTGTTCGGCAAATGAGCTCGCGCGCCCTGCTCGTCACGTGCACCGCCGCGCTCGCCGGGTGCGGTGGCAACGACGCGTTTCTGATCGTCACCGTCGAAGGCCGGCCCGCGGTGCACGATGTGACGGCGCTGCAGATCACGCTCGCGAACGGAGGCTCGATGCGCACCGACGAGCTCTCGCTCGATGGAGCGACGTTCCCGGTGACGTTCAGCATCTCGGCGCCGGATCGCGCGGGCCCGCTCGACATCTCGATCGACGCGCTCGATGCGGACGGGCTCACCGTCGGCCGCGGCGCCGTCGCCTCCGATCTCGGTGCGTACGACGCGACGGTGCGCCTGTTGCCCACGGACTTCGTGATCAACACCGACGTCGCCGACGACCAGTTCCCCTCCGACGACTACGAGGCGCACGGGTCCCAGGTCGCCGCGGCCCCCGACGGCACGTGGACGGCGGTGTACCGCGGGGCCTGCATCGCACCGTGCGACATGTTCGCGCGGCGGTTCGACGCGACCGGGCGCGCGGTGTCATCGCAGCTCGCGGCCGGCACCAACGGGTTCGCCGTGACGACGAGCGCGACCGAGGCGGTCGCGACGCCCGCGGTCGCGAGCACGGGGACGAAGACGCTCGTGGTGTGGGATTACGCGCAGTCCACGCCGGCCAACGTCGAGGGCATCGCGTGCCGCGCGCTCGACGCGCAAGGGGCGGGCAACCCGACGCAGATCTCGATCGCGAACGATCCGAGCAGCGACGTGGTCTCGATCGCGCCGCTGTCGAACGACAACTTCGCCGTCGCGTGGAGCGCGTTCCTCACGCCGAACGTCGTGATCCGCTCCGTCGTGGTCACGCCCGACTGCACGCCGCTCTCGTCGCCCTCGACGGTGTCGACCGTGCTGCCGACGGGCAGTGCACGCAAGGTGTCCGTCGCGAGCAACGCGGGAACCACGCTCTATGCGTGGATCGTCGACGGCGCCGTGCGGGTCCGGATCGCCAACAACGCGAACGTGTACCAATCGACCGATACGGAGTTCCTGCCGCGCGGCGTGACCGAGGAGGTCGACTACGTGCGCGTCGCGCCGCTCGCGAGCGGGTTCGCGGTGGTCGTGCGCTGGGCCGCGGTGACCGGCAGCGCGGCGCCCGGCCGGCTCGAGCTGTATCGCACCAACCCGATGGGCGCGGTGCTCGGCGCGGCGGTGCCTATCAGCACCAAGAGCACGAATGACTTCGTGACGAGCCAGGGCTTTGGCGTCGCGACGAACCGAGCAGGCGTCCTGATGGTGACCTGGCATGCGTGCGACGCGAACGGCGATGGCAGCGGGTGCGGCGTGTGGGGGCGCGCGTTCAACGCGGACGGCACCCCGCGCGGCCCCGAAGCGCTGGTGCCGACGACGCTCACCGGCGATCAGACCGGCCCGTCGGTCGCCGCGCTGGACGACGCGTTCGTGGTCGTGTGGCGGGATGCGAGCGGCGCCGCCCCGGATACGTCCGGCACCGCGGCGCGCGCGCGCATCGTGTATCCCGACTGAGCCGTGTCGATCTTCGTCAACAACCGCCCGCTGCTCGAGCGCTTTCGCCGCGGCGAGCGTGCGGCGCTGTCCGAGGTCTATTACCGGTTCGTCGACGACGTCGCCACGCTCGCGCGCCGGGGCTTCACGATGGAGAGCAGCGGCCATGTCTATGTTCGGGGCGCGGATCGCGACGGGGAGCGCGAGCTCGTGCAGGACACGTTCACGCGCGCGTTCGCCGAGCGAGCGCGGCTCGCGTACGACGGCGTATCGCCGTATCGCCCGTACCTGCTGCGGATCACCAAGAACTTGATGATCGATCGCTACCGCGCGGAGCGCCGCGAGGTGGTCAACCTCGATCGCGACGGCGTCGGCGATCTCGAGGAGCTGCTCGCGCGCAACGCGGAGCTGCCGCGCGGTGAGCCGCCCGCCGATCTGCACTGGACGGCGCTGCTCGCCGCCGCCAAGGAGCACCTCGCGACGCTCGATCAGGAGAGCCGCGACCTCGTCGCGCTGCGGTTCACCGAGGAGCTCTCGCAGGACGAGACGGCCGGGCGTATGGGGTGCAGCCGCCGGCGGGTGCGCACGGTCGAGGATCGGGTCACCGAGGGCCTGCGCAAGTGGTTGAAACAGCGGGGCTTGCTCGAATGAGCAAAAAGATCGACCGAGCCGCGGCGCTTCGTCGTAGGAGCCCTACATGAAGCCCGAGATCCCTCGCCTGCTGGCCGGCCGTGATCGGCTGAGCCGCCCGGAGAAGGAGGAGATCCTCGAGGCCGTGCTGGCCGGCGTCGCACCGGCGCGCAGCACGCGCTGGTGGTGGCTCACCGCGCCCGCGGTTGTCGCCGCCGCGGCGGTGACGCTGCTCGTGGCCGCACCGTGGCGCGAGTCCGGACCGCGGGACGAGCTCGCCGCACGCGGTGGCGGAACGCCGAGCGCCGCGCTGAAGCTGCACTGCGCGGAGGCGTGCACCACCGGCGCCAAGCTGCTGTTCGACCTCGACGGGACGAGCGGCTATCGCTACTTCGCGGCGTTCGCTCGTCGCGGCGATGGCGTGGTGCTCTGGTACTTCCCCGACACGCCCGAGGGCACGAGCGTCGATCTCGACGCGGCGAAGACCAGCGGTGTGCTCGATCGCAGCATCGTCCTCGGTGGCGAGCATACGCCCGGCCGCTACCAGATCTACGGCGTGTTCTCGCAGGCACCGCTCACGCGCGCGCAGCTGCACGCGGCGTTCACCGGCGACAGCGCCGGGCCGGGGACGGCGGTCGTCCCGCTGGAGCTCGACGTCCGATGAGCCGCGCGCTCGTCACGACGCTCACGGTGCTGGCGCTCGCGACGCCTGCCGCGGCCGAGCCCAAGCAGGTCGGGTACGCGATCGTCATCGGCAACAACGCGCCGCCGAGCAGCGGCACGGCCGAGCGCCTGCAGCCGCTGCGCTACGCCGACGACGACGCGGTCCGCTACTACCAGCTGTTCTCGCGGATGGCGGCGACGCGCTTGCTCGTCGTCCTCGATGCCGAGACCCAGCGACGCTATCAGGGGCTCGCCGCCTCGACCGAGCCTCCGACGCTCGCGAACCTCGAGCGCGCGGCGATCGCCCGGTCCTCTAC
>Ga0247829_10001823_pt1 | contig 10040 bp, 11 predicted proteins | sample 12C_Control_Day4_FD_207765 | JGI IMG/M metagenome (GOLD analysis project Ga0247829, IMG submission 207765) | Soil microbial communities from agricultural site in Penn Yan, New York, United States - 12C_Control_Day4 | ecosystem: Environmental > Terrestrial > Soil > Agricultural land | place... | reverse complement strand
CAGAGGCGCTCACCGGCGGTCCCGCGCGATGCTGCGGCCTCTTCCCGGCTTGACAGCCCCGGCGGCCGGCGCCTACTCTGTCCGACACGTCGTATCGCATTCCGGGACACCATGGACACCACCTTCGTCAAGGGCTTGCAGGTGATGGAGGCGCTGGCGCGCGATCCGCAGCTGTGCGGCGTGAGCGACCTCGCGCGCCATCTCGGCATGACGAAGAGCAACGTGCACCGCCTGCTGCAGACGCTGGTGGCCTGCGGCTACGTGCGCAACATGGAGCAGAGCGGCAAGTACGAGCTGACGCTGAAGGTGTGGGAGCTCGGCGCCGCGGTGCTGGGCCGCCTCGACGTGAAGTCGATCGCCTCGGAGTACATGGAGCAGCTGAGCCAGCTGTCCGGCGAGACGGTGCACCTGTCGGTGCTCGACGGCGTGGAGGTGGTCTACATCGACAAGGTCGACAGCCCGCATCCGGTGCGCGCCTATTCGCACGTCGGCGGCCGGGCGCCGGCCTACTGCGTGGCCACCGGCAAGGCGCTGCTGGCCCATGCGCCGGCTGGCCTGGTCGATCGCGTCGCGCTCGACCTCAAGTCCTTCACCTCCTTCACCATCGTCACGCCCAACGAGCTGAAGGTCGAGCTCGAGCGCGTGCGCCAGCAGGGCTACGCGATCAACCGCGGCGAGTGGCGCGACGGCGTGTGCGGCCTCGCGGCGCCGATCCGCAACGCCAGCGGCCACGCCATCGCGGCGATCGGCGTGTCCGGGCCGGCGGACCGCTTCCGTCCGCGCAGCCTCAAGCAGCTCGCCCCGACGGTGATCAGCGTGGCGCAGCAGATCTCGGGGCGGCTGGGCTGGCGGCCGGCCCGCGATCCGGCCGCGGCGGAGCTCGCCGCGCTTTCGGCCTGAGGCGCGCAGGCCGCACGGGCACCGCCCTCCTCACGCAGACCCGGACGCGACACGACACGAGGACCCGCGCCATGCACCCCATCGTCATTCTCGGCAGCGGCCTGGCGGGCTACTCGGTGGCCAAGGAGCTGCGCAAGCTCGACGCGGCCGTGCCCATCACGGTCGTCACCGAGGACGACGGCGACTTCTATCCGAAGCCCTCGCTGTCCAACGCCTACGCGCTGAAGAAGGCGCCGCCGGCGCTCGTGACTGCCGGCGCCGCGCAGATGGCGGCCGACTTCCGGCTCGAGGTCCTCGCGCACACCCGGGTGGAGGCGATCGACCGCGCGCGGCGGGTCGTGCAGACCGGCCGCCGCGAGCTCCCCTACGCCCGGCTCGTGCTGGCGCTCGGCGGCCGCCCCGTCCCGCTGAAGCTCGCCGGCGACGGCGCCGGCGGCGTGCTGAGCGTCAACGACCTCGGCGCCTACCGGCGCTTCCGCCAGGCGATCGAGCCGCACCGCCGCATCGCGCTGCTCGGCGCCGGCCTGGTGGGCTGCGAGTTCGCCAACGACCTCGCGGGCGCCGGCTACGAGGTCGACGTGATCGACATCGCGCCGCGCCCGCTGGCGCGCTTCTGGCCGCAGGTGATGGCGGTCGACTTCCAGTCGCGGCTGGCGGCCGCGGGCGTGCGCTGGCACCTGGGCGAGAGCATCGAGCGGGTCGACCTCGTCGACGGCGGCCTCGCGGTGGGCCTCGGTGACGGCTCGCGCGTCGAAGCCGATGCGGTGCTGTCCGCCGTCGGCCTCGTCGCCAACACGTCGCTGGCCCAGCAGGCGGGGCTGGCGATCGGGCGCGCCATCGTCGTCGACCGCACCCTGCAGACCTCCGACCCGGACATCTTCGCGCTCGGCGACTGCGCCGAGGTCGAGGGCCGGCTGCTGCCCTTCATCATGCCGATCCTGCACGCCGCCCGCGCGCTGGCGAAGACGCTGGCCGGCACGCCCACCGCCGTCGTCTACCCGGCCATGCCGGTGGTGCTGAAGACGCCGGCCTGCCCGGCCGTGTTCTTCCCCGCCCTCGTGCCGGGCGGCGGCAAGTGGCACGTGGAAGACGGCGCGCAGGGCATGCGCGGCCTCTACCGCGCGGCCGACGGCACGCTGCTGGCCGGCGCGCTGAGCGGCGGCTGCGTCCGCGAGCGCGACGCGCTCCAGAAGCAGCTGCCGGCGGTACTGCCGGCCGCCTGAGCGGCCGCCGGGCCGCTGGCGGCTGGAGCGCCAGCGGCAGGTAGAAGACGCCGGGTCCCCCCGCCCTCTCGCGGCCGGCTCGCCCGCGCGACCGCGATCGCACCGGGTGGCTCCGGCCGGCCCGGCCGCGCGCACGGGCGCAGGCCCCGTCGACGGCCGACTGCCGACCGGCGACTGCCGACCGGCGACTGCCGACCGGCGACCGGCGACCGGCGCCCAACGCCCAGCGTCCAACGCCAAACGAACGAGCGCCCCGAGCGCCCGAACGCCGGATGGACCTGGAGGCCGCCCGCCCATGACAGACTGCGGCCCATGACCGGCCCCTCCCGATGGCAGACGCTGCGCCGGCTGGTGGCCTCCGAGCTGGACCAGCTGACGACGGTCCAACCCTCCGACCGGCTGTGGCAGATGCCGGTCGCCGCCGCCCTGGCCAGCGGCCTGCCGCTGCTGATCGGCGCAGCCGTCGACCACCTGGCCTGGGGCCTCGTCTCCTCGCTCGGCGGCCTGGTGTTCCTCTACGTGCCCGGCACGCCGCTGCACCACCGCATGGTGACGGTGATGGCCTGCGCCTTCGGCATGATCGCCTGCTACGCGCTCGGCGTGCTGAGCCACTTCTTCGCGCCGCTGATCGTGCCGGCGCTCACCTTCACCGGCATCGTGGTCACGATGGTCTGCCGCTACTACGGCATCGGGCCGCCCGGCAGCCTGTTCTTCGTGATGGCCGCCTCGATCGGCGCCTACTCGCCGGTGGAGCCGCTGCAGGTGCCGCTGGTGGTCGGCCTGCTGGCGATGGGCAGCGTGCTGGCCTGCCTGATCACCTTCCTGTACAGCCTCTACGCGCTGCGCCTGCGCCCGGCCGAGCCGGTGCCCGCGCTGCCCGTGCCGACCTTCGACCGCGTCGTGTTCGACGCCGTGGTGGCCGGCGCCTGCGTCGGCCTGTCGCTGGTGGCGGCGCAGCTGCTGCAGCTGCAGCGTCCCTACTGGGTGCCGGTGAGCTGCCTGGCGGTGATCCAGGGTGCCTCGCTGCGCGCGGTGTGGAACCGCCAGCTGCAGCGCGTGCTCGGCACCGCGGCCGGCCTGCTGGCCGCATGGGCCCTGCTGCTGTTGCCGCTGGACCGCTGGAGCATCGCCGCGACGATGATGGCGCTGACCTTTGCGATCGAGACGCTGGTGGTGCGCCACTACGGCGTCGCGATGCTGTTCGTGACGCCGCTCACCATCCTGCTGGCCGAGGCGGCCCACCTGGGGCGCGATGCCCCGGGCGCCGTGATCCAGGCGCGCTTCGTGGACACGGCGCTCGGCTGCCTGATCGGACTGCTGGGCGGCGTCTGCCTGCACAGCCCGCGCTTTCGCGCGGCGGTCGGTGGCCGCTTGCGCCGCCTGATCCCCTCGCGACTGCGGCCCTGAGCGGCGAACGCATCGACGACCGAAGAGGAGGGACATGGACTGGTTCGAACGCCTCACCGGCTTCCGCGAGCTCGACCCCGAGGCCAGCCACGCGCGAGCGCCTGCGCGTCGAGGGCGAGCAGCTCGTCTCGCTCGCGAACGGCAGTCGCCACGGGATCGGCCGACTGGAGCTGCCTCGCTGCGCGAGCTGCGGCGGGGCGTGGCGGACGCCGGCTCGGCGCCGCGCGGCAGCACGGTGCGCAACGGCGTGGGCGACGTGCGGGCCCTGCACCGTGCGCCCGAATTCGAGGGCGCGCTGTTCCGGGTGGCCTCGCAGTTCAATCTGCTGGAGATGGTCTCGCCCGGCGTCTCGCCGGAGGACGGCGTCACCCGCTACATGCACGACCCGACGCAGGGGCCGGCCTGCGCGATCGCCGCCGGCGCGGCGACGGTCTACCGCAACTACTTCGTGCCGGTGGGCGAGGCCTGCGGGCAGACCGCCGCGCGGCAGCTCGACGCGCTGGCGCCGCTCGGCGCGGCGCTCGCCGGCGCCTCGGGCGACCGGTGTCCTCGCTCTGGAGCATGCGCAACGGCTACGCGCTGTGCACGCCGGACGGCCTGGAGGCCATCGCGGCGCTGCTGCGCTCGGCCGGCGAGGCCGAGCGCGACGCGCTGCGGGCCGAGCTGTGCATCGGCGTGCGCCACGACGTCGAGGTGACCGACGCCCCGGGTCCGCGCCGGCCGCGCGTCGCGCAGGCCTTCTGCTCGGCCCTGCCGGTGGCGTACTCGCGCCTCGCGCGGCGGGCCTGGGAGCCCTTCGCCCGGGCTGGTGCTGGAGGCGGCCTACGAGGCGACCCTGCTGGCGGCCTGCGCGCGCCGCCAGGCGGGCGGCTCGTGCACCGTCCTGCTGACGCGGCTGGGCGGCGGCGCCTTCGGCAACGACGACGCGTGGATCGACGACGCGATCGTCCGCGCGCTCCGGCTGGTGGAGTCGCAGGCGCTGGACGTGCGGCTGGTGCATCGCGACCGCGTGCCATCGACGATGCGGGCGCTGGAACGTGCCGCGGGTTGAGCGGCCTGCGAACCGCCGTGCGCAACGCGACATGCCGCACGGCCGCGGGTCGCTGCGCCGCCCGGAGGCCCGCAGTCCCGCAGTCCCGCAGCCCCGCAGCCCGCAGCCCGCAGCCCGCAGGCCCGCAGCCCCGCAGGCCCGCATCTCGAGGTGTCGATCTCTAGAGCGAGCCCAGCCCATGCGCCTGCAGCGCGCGGCGGCGTGACGCCTCGTCGCCGCCGCCCTGCAGGCCCACGGCCTGCCGCGCCGCGACGACCAGGCCCTCGAGCACGGCGGCCCGTTCGTCGTCGGCCGCCGTCGTGGAGGGCAGGCGCGTGTCCACCAGGGCTTCCAGTCGCCGGATCGTGGCCCGCAGGGCCTCGGCCTGCTGCAGGCGCAGCCGCGTGTCCGCGATGCGCGCGATGGCGGCACGCGCCAGCCCGGCGGCGAGCGCGCCGCGCAGCACCGCCGTCACGCCGACGACGGCGCGTGCCAGCGCCGGGCCGTCGTCGTCGAGGATTTCGTCCTCCCGGAAGTGCACGCCGGATACCGGCACCCGGGCGCGCTGCAGGCCCTCGTAGCCGGGCAGCTCCTCGGCGTGGCGGCCGACACCGTCCTGCTCGCTCGACAGCAGCACGAGCGCGGCGGGGCCTCCGGCGCCGAAGCGCAGCGGCGCGCCGAGCAGGAACCAGTCGCGGCCGACGTTCGGCGTCGCGCGCACCTCGCCCTCGAGGCGCCAGCCGCGCCCGGTGTCGCGACCGGCGAGCGGCACCGCCTGCGCCCAGGCGCCCCAGCTCGCGCCGCAGGCGCCGCTGATGCTGGCCTCCAGCAACGCCGGCAGGCGGTACTCGCGCAGCGCGGCGTTGCGCGCCGCCAGCAGCACCTCGATGAACTGGCGCTGGACGGCGAACGCGGCGGCGTCCGGCAGCGAGAGGCGCGCCAGGTCGGCGACATGATGGAACAGGTCGGCGAGGCGGCCACCCTGACCGCCGTACTCGCGCGGCACGGCCAGGCCCAGCGCGCCGGAACGGGCCTGCGCGACGAGCGAGAGGCCGGCCTCGCGCCGGGCCGGCGCGGCGCCCGCGGCGGCCGTTTCAGCGCGCACGGATCACGTCCGCCGGCGACACGGCGGGCGCCGCGTTGCCCCAGGACTGGCGCACGTGCGTCGCTACGGCGGCGATCTCGGCGTCGCCCAGGCTCTGCGCGAAGGGCGGCATGCCGTAGGGGCGCGGGTGGGCCGCGGTCGCCGGCGCGAAGCCGCCGTGCAGCACAACCTTGAGCAGGTTGTTCGGCGAGGCCAGCGTCACGGCGCGGTTGCCGGCCAGCGCCGGGTAGCGCGCCGGCTGGCCCTCGCCGCGCTCGCCATGGCAGCTCGCGCACTGCGCGTCGTACAGCTTGCGACCCAGGCGCAGCACCTCGGGATCGGCCGGCTCGGCCGGCTCCGGCGCCGCGGCGGGCGGCAGCGTTCGCAGGTACGCGGCCATGCCGCGCAGGTCGTCGTCCGTGAGGTGGCGCGTGCTGCGATAGACCACCTCGGCCATCGGACCCATCGCCGAGCCGTGCGCGCCGCGGCCGTCCCTCAGCAGTGCCACCACCTCGGCGGCCCAGGCGTCGCCGCCGGCGTCCGACGGGGCGGCCAGCGGCGGCGCGTACCAGTCCTGCATCGGGATCAGCCCACCGCCCAGCTCCGCCCCCCCGGCCGTCGCGCCGAGCACGTTGCGGCCGCTGTGGCAGGCGACGCAATGCCCCAGGCCGCGCACCAGGTAGCTGCCGCGGTTCCAGTCGGCCGAACGCTGTGGCTCCGGCTCGAAGCGTGCGGGACGGAAGTAGAGCGCGCGCCACACGGCCAGCGAGGCCTGCAGGCCGTAGGGGAAGCGCAGTTCGTGTGCGCGGGCTTCCTGGCGCACGGGCGGCAGGCTGCGCAGGAAGACGAACAGCGCGTCCGAGTCCGCGCGCGTCACGAGCGTGAACTCCGGATAGGGGAAGGCCGGGTACAGCAACCGGCCGTCCTTGGAGCGGCCGTGGTGCAGGGCGCGCCAGAACTCCGCGGACGACCAGCGGCCGAGCCCGGTCTCGGCGTCCGGGGTGAGGTTGGACGCGTAGACGACGCCGAACGGCGTCTCGATGCCGCGCCCGCCTGCGAACTGGGCGCCGCCGCGCGCGGTGTGGCAGCCCATGCAGTTGCCGGCGCGCGCCAGGTAGGCGCCGCGCGCGATCGTCGCGGCGTCGGCGGCCACCGCCACGGGCGCCGGCGGCAGCGGCTCCTCGCCGCGCACGTTGAGCCACGCGACCAGCCCGGCCAGCGCGAGCCCCAGGACGACGAGACCGGACAGGACCGACGCGGTCCGCCAGCGCGAGGACGTTGTGCTCATCGCCAGGCGCTCCCGCAGTCCAGCGGCGGCCTGGCGGCGGGCGGCACGGCGGCCGGCCGGGCGTCCGCCGGCGGCGTGCGCGAGGCCAACCAGGCCGCGACGGCGCCGATGTCCTCGGCGTCGAGACGCCCGGCGATCCGGGCCATGCAGTCCGGGGCGGCCGCCTGGCGCTGCCCGGTGCGCCAGGCCCCGAGCTGCGCGACGAGGTAGTCGCGCGGCAGCCCCAGCAGCCCCGGGACGCCGGGCTCGACGCCCGTCATCCGCTCGCCATGGCATTGCACGCAGGCCGGGACGGCGCGCCGCGCGTCGCCGTGCAGGACCAGCGCCGCGCCCCGCTCCAGCGCCTGGGGCGAGGCGTTGCCCGCGGGGGGCGCCGCATAGGGCAGTTCGAGCGCGGCGAAATGCTGCGCGATCTCCTGCAGGTAGTCGTCCGGCAGGTGCTGCAGCAAGTAGCTCATGGCCGCGTTGCTGCGCCGGCCGTCGCGGAAGGCGACGAGCTGGTTGTAGAGGTAGCCGGCCGGCTTGCCGGCGATGCGCGGGAAGTAGCCGGAAGGCGTCGAGCGCCCTTCCTTGCCGTGGCAGGCCGTGCAGGCCTGCATGCGCTGCGCCATGCTGTCCGGCGCGGGCGCGGATGCCGGCTGGGCGAACGCAAGCGTCGCGGCCCCGAGCAGTGCGGCGGCGACCGTCGCGATCGTGAGAAGTCTCATCGTCGGTCTAGCTCAGCCCGCGCACAGCGAAGTTCACCACGACGAGCAGACAGGCGACGAAGGCGGCCGCCAGGCCCACGGCCGTGAACGCCAGCAGGACCGGACGGGCCTGTGTCAGCTCGCGGCCGGCGGACGCGCCCTTGCGGATCCCGAAGAAGCTCCACAGCACCATGCGGACGTAGCTCAACGCGTTCATGTCTCACCTCTCTGCGGCCTTTGCGGCCGTGCCGCCACTGTGCCTGCCGAGGCCCGCGAACAAAAGACTCAGATCGGCCCGGAAAGGCCGTATCAGATGCCGCAGCGCGGGGCCTTTGCCTGGGAAATCGACCTGTTCGATACAGTGCAACAAACGAAGCGGAACACCGTATCAGAGGGGTCCGGGGCAAGGCATGAAGCGCTACGAGGAGTACGCGGCGGAGATCGCCGAGCGCATCGAGGGCGGCGCGTTGCGCGCCGGCGACCGCCTGCCCTCGGTGCGGGTGGCGAGCGCCGGCCGCGGCATCAGCCCGTCGACCGTGTTCGAGGCCTACTACCTGCTCGAGGCGCGCGGCCTGATCGAGGCGCGGCCGCGCTCGGGCTATTTCGTCAACGCCCGCCGGCCGCTCGCGCAGGCCGAGCCGCAACCCACGCCGCCGCGCGAGCAGACGCTGGACGTGGAGGTGTCCGACCTGGTGTTCCAGGTGCTCGGGCTGGCGCGCCAGCGCGACGTCGTGCCGCTGGGCTCCGCCTTCCCGAGCCCCGCGCTGTTCCCGCTCGACAAGCTGTCGCGCTCGCTGGCCGGCGCGATGCGCCGGCTCGACCCGTGGCGAACCGTCGAGGACCTGTCGCCCGGCAGCGAGGAGCTGCGCCGACGCATCGCGCTGCGCTACCTGGCGGCCGGCAGCAGCGTCGAGGCCACCGAGATCGTCGTCACCAACGGGGCGATGGAGGCGCTGAACCTGTGCCTGGAGACCGTGACGCGGCCGGGCGACGTGGTGGCGATCGAGTCGCCCACCTTCTATGCCGCGTTGCAGGCGCTGGAGCGGCACGGCCTGCGCGCCGTCGAGGTGGCCACGCACCCGCGCACCGGCGTCGACCTGGCCTCGCTCGCCGCGGTGCTCGACCGCCATCCGGTCAAGGCCTGCTGGTTCATGCCCAACTTCCAGAACCCGCTCGGCAGCCTGATGCCCGACGTGCAGAAGCGCGAGCTCGTGGAGCTGCTGGCGCGCCGCGGCATCCCGCTGATCGAGGACGACGTCTACGGCGAGCTGTACTTCGGACCGCGCCGGCCGCTGCCGGCCAAGGCCTACGACGCCCAGGGCCTGGTGCTGCACTGCGGCTCGTTCTCGAAATCGCTCGCGCCGGGCTACCGCGTCGGCTGGGTCGCCGCCGGCCGCCACGCCGAAAGCGTGGCGCGACGCAAGCTGATGAGCTCGCTGGCGGCGGCCATTCCGTCCCAGGAGGGCCTGGCCGAGTACCTGCGCCACGGCGGCTACGACCGGCACCTGCGCCAGCTGCGCCAGGCGCTGGCCCAGCACCAGGCCGCCGCGCTGCGCGGCATCGCCAAGCACTTTCCGCCCGGCACGCGCACCACGCGGCCCGAGGGCGGCTACTTCCTGTGGGTGGAGCTGCCGGCCGGCGTCGACGCGCTGCAGGTGCACCGGCTCGCGCTCTCGCACAACATCGGCGTGGCGCCCGGGCACCTGTTCTCGGCCGATCACCGCTACGCGAACTTCCTGCGCCTGAACTGCGGGCATCCGGACGACCGCCGCACGGACGCGGCGCTGCGCACGCTCGGGCAGATCGTGCGCGGCCTCGCCGAGGCCCGGGATCGGCAGGCCGCCTGACCGCGCAACTCAGGTGGAGATCGGCGAGGCGGAATCCGCGCTCGCCAGGGCCTCCGTCGTGGGGAGGCGCTTCTCGGCGCGCCGCTTCACCAGTGCATCCACCTGGCGGCGGAAGTCGGCGAACTCGCCGCCCTTCGTGACGCACAGGTCGAAGCCGATGGCGAGCGCTCGCGCGCGATTCTCGTCGTCGAGATAGCCGCTCAGCGCGACGATCGGCAGGTCGGGCACTTCGGCGCGCAGCGCCAGCGCGCCGGCGAAGCCGTTCATCACCGGCATGTCCAGGTCCAGCACGGCGAGGTCCGGCCGCCAGTCGCGCGCTGCCTGCACGGCCGCGCTGCCGTCCCCGACCACCAGCACCTCGTCACCGCCCAGGTTCAGCAGGACGGCCAGGCTCTCGGCGGCGTCCCGGTTGTCATCGGCAATGAGCACGCGCAGCGACATGCATGACCTCGTGTGCGAAAAGGGCAATCCGCGGTGCCCTGGCGTCGCGGCCCTGGCGCCGTCGTTCATTCTCGCGCGACCGACGGCGCCGAGATGGAGCTTGTCCTCACGGGCCGTGCGGCGCCGAGCACGAG
>Ga0247829_10001821_pt1 | contig 10050 bp, 10 predicted proteins | sample 12C_Control_Day4_FD_207765 | JGI IMG/M metagenome (GOLD analysis project Ga0247829, IMG submission 207765) | Soil microbial communities from agricultural site in Penn Yan, New York, United States - 12C_Control_Day4 | ecosystem: Environmental > Terrestrial > Soil > Agricultural land | place... | reverse complement strand
GCGCCGAGCTGCATCATCATCGCGGCGTCGGCCGGGGTGGCGATGCCGCCGGCGGTGAACAGCACGACGGGCAGCTTGCCGGCCGCGGCGACCTCCTTGACGAGGTCGTAGGGGGCCTGGAGCTCCTTGGCCGCGACGTACAGCTCGTCCTCGGGCAGGTTCTGCAGGTGGCGGATCTGCTGACGGATCTGGCGCATGTGCGTCGTCGCGTTGGACACGTCACCGGTGCCGGCCTCGCCCTTGGAGCGGATCATCGCCGCGCCCTCGGTGATGCGGCGCAGGGCCTCGCCGAGGTTGGTGGCGCCACAGACGAAGGGAACCGTGAAGTTCCACTTGTCGATGTGGTTGGCGTAGTCGGCCGGGGTCAGCACCTCGGACTCGTCGATGTAGTCGACACCGAGGCTCTGCAGCACCTGCGCCTCGACGAAGTGGCCGATCCGGGCCTTGGCCATGACCGGGATGGACACGGTCTCGATGATGCTCTCGATCATGTCCGGGTCGCTCATCCGGGACACGCCACCCTGGGCGCGGATGTCGGCGGGCACCCGCTCGAGGGCCATCACGGCCACGGCGCCGGCGTCCTCGGCGATCCTGGCCTGCTCGGCGGTGACGACGTCCATGATGACCCCGCCCTTGAGCATCTCGGCCATGCCGCGCTTGACGCGGGTCGTGCCGGTGCCCTGGGCGTTCTGCTGCTCGCTCATGCCGCACAGTGTAGGTCGGCGCAGCACCCTGGCGAACCACCGCTCGCGGCCGCCGGGGCGCCGCTCAGGCGGCCAGCGTCGGGGGCAGCTCGTCGTCGAACGTGACCGGCTCGGGCAGCTCGGCATAGCCCCACAGCCGGAACAGCCGCACCGAGCGCTTGGCACGCACCCGGCGCACCTCACGGGTCGCGTCGTTGTGGAACCGACGGGCCAGCTGCACCCGCAGGCCGCTCGATGCGATCCGTTCGAGCGAGTCGGCCACGAGGTCGGCATCACTGTCCCGCAGGTCGACCACGACCTCACCGGTCAGTGCCGCCCGCAGCGCCGCGCTGAGGTCGCTCTCGACCTGCTCGCGCCCGCCGAAGTGCTGTCCGTCGAGCAGGTCGTCGGTCACCGGCTGCTCGGTCGTGCGCTCGATCGACTCGGTGGCGGCATCGGCGATGAGCAGGGCGCTGGCGGGGTCGAGGACGCCACTGTTCGCCAGCTCCAACGCGGCCTCGGCGCGGCGCACCAGCGCCGCGTCGAGGGCGGACATCGCACCCTCGACCTTGGCGTGCAGGCGGTCGAGTCGTGCGGCGGAGTACGACAGGTACCACGCGATCGCGATGACGAGGATGACGAGGAAGGTCGCCAACTGCAGCACGTCGACGGTGCCCATCAGGTGCCCCCGCCGGGGACGCCGCGGACCAGGCGTCCCCACAGGCCGTGCGGAACTCCGTCGGCCGGCTCGCCGTCGGCGCCGGCGATGACCGTCTCGTAGACCGCCATGATCCGGTCGGCGACGACGCCCCAGTCGAACACCCTGGCCCGCGTGAACCCGGCGGTCCGCAGTGCCTCGCGGCGCTCGTGGTCGGCGAGCAGGTCGAGCACGGCGCGCGAGAGCCCCTCGGGCGACCCGGTCTCGAACATGATGCCGGTGCGGCCCCCGTCCAGGACGGCGGCGAAGGCGGGCAGGTCGGACGCCACGACGGGCGCCCCGGCGGCCATCGCCTCGACGAGCACGATGCCGAAGCTCTCGCCGCCGAGGTGGGGCGCGACGTAGGCGTCGACCGAGTGCAGCAGGGAGGCCTTGCCGTCGTCCGAGACGGTGCCCAGCACCTCGGTCGCCGCCGTGGCGCGCGGGTCCGCCGCCTTCAGCAGGTCCGTGGGGTCCCCCGGGCCGGCGACGAGCAGCCGGGCACCCGGGTGGGCGTCGAGCACCGCCGGCAGCGCCGCGAGCGCCACCGCGAGCCCCTTGCGCGGCTCGTCGACCCGCCCGAGGAAGGCCAGCACGGGCCCCTGCGGGCCGCCGCTCCACTCCGGCGTGCGCACCGCGCCGCGGAAGTCGTCGACGTAGACGCCGTTGGGGATGATGAACGCCTCACCACCGAGGTGGCGCTGCACGGTGGCCCGGGCGTCCTCGGAGACGGCGATCCGGCCGCGGATCTTCTCCAGCGACGGCCGCAGCAGCGGGTGGGCGGCGTGCAGGGCGCGCGAGCGCAGCATCGCCGAGTGGAAGGTGGCGACCACCGGCTCGGTCGAGGCCCACAGCGCCATCAGCGACGCCGAGGGGTTCAGCGGCTCGTGGATGTGCAGGACGTCGAACTGCCCCGCCTCGAGCCAGCGGTTCACCCGGGTTGCGGTCGCCGGCCCGAAGGTGACCCGGGCGACCGAGCCGTTGTAGCGCACGGGCACCGGGCGGCCGCAGGACGTCAGGTAGTCGGGCAGGGCGGTGTCGTCGTCGGCCGGCGCGAGCACCGCGACGTCGTGGCCGGCGCGGATGAAGTGCTCCGCCAGGTCGCGGACGTGGAACTGCACCCCGCCAGGCACGTCCCACGAGTACGGGCAGACCAGGCCGATCCTCATGTGGCACGCTCCGTCGCCTTGGCGAGGCGGTCGTGGTCGAGGTCGTCGAGGAAGACCCGCTGCAACATGTGCCAGTCGCTGGTGTGCTCCGTGATCGCGGCCCCCAGCACGTCGGCGCAGGCCTGGGTCATCGCGGTGGCCCGCTCGCGGGTCGTGCCCGAGGGGGGCACGTCGACCGGCGGGTGGAAGGTGATGACGATCCCCCACCCACGACCGCGCCGCTCGTGGCGGATGGAGACCGGGTGCAACGGCCGTTTCTCGGCCAGGGCGAGCGCGGCGGGGCCGGGCGCCATCCGGACGGTGTGGCCGCAGAGCTGGACCTCGACGCCTCGGGCGGTGAGGTCACGGTCGGCGAGCAGCGGGATGATGCCGGGCCGGCGGGCGGCCTCGCGCAGTGCCGGGAAGGGGTTCACCCCACCGGTGAGCGGGATGATCGTCATCCCGAGCGACTCGCGGAAGGCGAGGAACTCCTCGAACACCTCTTCCGGCTTCAGCCGCTCGGCGACGGTGGTGACCGGGCCGAGGTAGGAGGTACCCCAGGCCCCCGCGAGGTCCCAGTTGCCGAGGTGGCCGAGGAACGCGATGACCGAGCCGCCGCCGTCGATCACCTCGCGCACCGGGCCGTCGCCCTCGACCCGGACCCGTTGGAGGACGTCGTCGGGGGTGAGCACCGGCAGGCGGAAGGCCTCGCAGTAGTAGCGCAGGCAGCGCCGCATGCCGTCGCGGACGAGGGCGTCGAGCTCGGCGTCGCCGAGTTCGGGGCGCACCTTGGCGTAGTTGGATCGCAGCCGCGCGGCGCCGCCACGGGCCACGGTGAGGTCGGCGAACCGGTCGAACATCGCGTAGGCGGCGCGCTCCGGCATGAGGCGCAGCGCGCCCCACCCGACGCGGAACCCGGCGACCGTGAGCGCGTCGCTCACCTGCGGCGGGAGCACCCTCACACGAGGTCCAGGGCTTGGCGACGCACCTCGAGCATGCGCTGGACCACCGTGACCAGGCTGGCGAGGGCGAGCAGCCCGAGCACCACGGCGAGCACGACCTCGGGCAGGAACCAGCCGACCAGGCCGGTGGCGACGAGCACGACGACGAGCCGGTCGGCGCGCTCGGCGATGCCGACGTTGGCGGTCATGCCGAGCCCCTCGGCGCGCGCCTTGGCGTAGGACACGACACTGCCGAGGATCAGGCAGGCCAGGGCGAGGGCGGCCATGTAGGCCTTGCCCGGCTCGTCGGCGTAGAACAGCACGAGCCCGCCGAAGATGGCGGCGTCGCCGACCCGGTCGAGCGTGGAGTCGAGGTAGGCGCCCCACTTGCCGGAGCGACCGATGCGGCGGGCCATGATGCCGTCGAGGGTGTCGGCGAAGACGAAGGCCGTGATGACGAGCGTGCCGATGAGGAACTCGCCGCGCGGGTAGAAGGCCAGGGCGCCGAAGCACACCCCGAGGGTGCCGATGATGGTGACGACGTCGGGGCTGATGCCGAGCCTGATGAGCACCGCGGCCACCGGGGTCAGCAGCTTGGTGAAGAAGGCGCGCGCGTATCGGTTCAGCATGGTGGGTCCAGCGTAGGGGTTTGTCGCGGCCGAGCCCGTCACACTCCGGGCGGCGCGCTTGTGTGGCGACCCGAACAGGTGAAATGTAGGCGGCATGAACGGGACGACGACCCAGGCCCCCACCGTCCACGGCACGACGAGCATCCGCAACGTCGTCCTCGTCGGTCCGAGCGGGTCGGGAAAGTCCAGGCTGTTCGACCACGTCGTCGACACGGTGGTGCCCGGGCGGGCGGCACGGGGCCAGACCGAGCCCACGACCGGCCTGCGGGCCGCCACGCTGTCGAGCGGGTCGGTGGTGGTCACCCTGCTCGACGCCCCGGGCAACCCCGACTTCGTCGGGGACGTGCGGGCGGGGCTGAGGGCGGCGGATGCCGCCCTCTTCGTCGTCTCGGCGGCCGACGGTGCCGACGCGCAGAGCCGTGCGCTGTGGCACGAGTGCGAGATCGTCGGGATGCCGCGTGCGGTCGTGATCACCCAGCTGGACGCACGCGACGCCGACTTCGCGGCCACCCTGGCCGACTGCCAGGCGCACTTCGGCGCCGGCATCCAGCCGCTCGGGGTGCCGGTGCCGGGCTCGGAAGGGGCCGTCACGTCGATCGCCGACCTGCTGCTCGGCGAGGTGCACGACTACTCCGGCGGCACCCGCACGGTGCGCCCCGCCGGCGCCGAGCACGCCGAGTACTTCGACACCTACCGTCCCGCGCTCATCGAGGGGATCATCGAGGAGTCCGAGGACGGTGGCCTGATGGACCGCTACCTCGAGGGCGAGACGCTCGACTTCGAGACCCTCGAGAAGGACCTGCTCACCGCGGTCGCGCACGGCACCTTCCACCCCGTGCTCCCCCTGTCGGCCGAGACCGGCGCCGGTGTCGGGGTGCTGCTGCACCTCATCGAGGCCGCCTTCCCGCACCCGGGGCTGCACCCGCTGCCGACGGTCACCCCGGTGGGTGGTGGCGCGGAGGTCGAGGTCAGCCCGGACCCCGAGGGCCCGCTCGTCGCCGAGGTGGTGCACACCCAGTCGGACGCCTACGTCGGGCACCTCTCGCTCGTGAGGGTGTTCTCCGGCACGCTGCGATCCGACCGGGCGGTCCACGTGTCGGGCCACCTCGAGCTGCTCGGCGTGCCGACCGGCGAGGGGCACGCGGCCCACGACGACGACGTGCGGCCGGGCGCCATCGCCGCCCCGTTCGACGGCGACCTGCTCACCAAGACCGAGGCGATCGCCGGTGAGGTCGTGGTCGTCACCAAGCTCGCGACCGCGCAGACCTCCGACACGATCTCCTCCCCCGACGGCCCGCTCCTCGTGACGCCGTGGGCGCTCCCCGAGGCTCTGCTGCCCGCGGCGGTCGCGGCCGGGAGCCGCGCCGACGAGGACCGGATGCCGGTCGCGTTCCGCGAGCTCGCCGCCGAGGACCCGTCGCTGCGCATCGAGCACGACGCCGAGACCGGCCAGGTCGTGCTCTGGACCACCGGACCGGCCCACCTCGACCTCGTGCTCGGCCGGCTGCGCAGCCGCTTCAACGTCGGGGTCGAGCAGGTGCCCGTGCGGGTCGGCATGAAGGAGACCGCGCTCACCCGTGCCGAGGCGCAGGGCCGCCACGTGAAGCAGTCCGGCGGCCACGGCCAGTTCGCGGTCTGCCACCTGGTGATGGAGCCGCTCCCCCGCGGGTCCGGCATCGAGTTCGACGAGGTCGTGGTCGGCGGCGCCGTGCCGCGCCAGTTCTTCAGCAGCGTCGAGAAGGGCGTGCACCACCAGCTCGAGAAGGGCCTGCTCGCCGGCTGGCCGGTCGTCGACGTCAAGGTGACCCTCACCGACGGCAAGGCGCACTCGGTCGACTCCTCCGACGTCGCGTTCCAGACCGCTGCGGGCCTGGCCCTGCGCGAGATGGCCTCAACGTCGACGATGTGCCTGCTCGAGCCGATCGACACGGTGACCGTCACCGTCGACGACGAGCACCTCGGCGCGGTGATGACCGACATCGGCACCCGCCGCGGCCAGATCATCGGCTCCTTCGCGGCCGAGGACCAACCGGGCCGCTCGGTGCTCGAGGCCGCCGTGCCGCAGCTCGAGCTGCTCGACTACGCGATCACCCTGCGGTCACTGGCCCACGGCACGGGCACCTTCCACCGCGAGCACCGCGGCTACGAGCAGCTTCCCGACCGCCTGGCCAAGGACCACGTGGGCGAGAAGGGCCGACACACCTGACGACCCGGGGCGCTCAGGCGCCGTGGGCCTCGTCGGCCTCGTGTGACCGGTGGGTCTCCAGGGTGGCGGCGTGGTCGGGCACCTCGTGCTGCAGCGAGCGGTCCGGGCGCACGTAGCCGCGTGACGCCGGGCGCTCGGGCAGCACGAGGGTGGGCTCCTCGACCTGCTCGTACGGGACCTGCGAGAGCAGGTGGGCGATCATGTTGATCCGCGAACGCCGCTTGTCGTCGCTCTCGACGACGTTCCAGCGCGCCTCGGCGATGTCGGTGTGCACCATCATGTCGTCCTTGGCGCGGGAGTAGTCCTCCCACCGCTCGATCGACTCGACGTCGGTCGTCGACAGCTTCCAGCGCCGCATCGGGTCGGTCAGCCGGGACTCGAAGCGCGCCTGCTGCTCGGAGTCGCTCACCGAGAACCAGTACTTGTGCAGCCGGATGCCGTCCTCGACGAGCATCCGCTCGAAGATCGGGCACTGGCGCAGGAACCGCTGGTGCTCCTCGGGGGTGCAGTAGCCGAGCACCCGCTCGACCCCGGCCCGGTTGTACCAGCTGCGGTCGAAGATGACGATCTCGCCGGCAGAGGGCAGGTGCTCCACGTAGCGCTGGAAGTACCACCGGGTGCGCTGCCGCTCGGTCGGTGCCGGAAGCGCGACGACCCGGGCCTGACGTGGGTTGAGGTACTGGGTGACCCGCTTGATCGACGAGCCCTTCCCGGCGGCGTCGCGCCCCTCGAAGACCAGGACGATCCGCTCCCCCTCGCGTCGTACCCATTCCTGCATCTTCACCAGCTCGGCCTGCAGACGAACCAGCTCGGCCTCGTAGGCCGACTTCTTCAGGCGCGGTTGCTTCGACATGCTCGCCATCGTGTCACGCCGGCCAGTGCTCGACGAGCCGGGAGCGGACGTCCTCGAGCAGCATGGGCAGCGCCTTGGTGCGCGCGATGATCGGCAGGAAGTTGCTGTCCCCGCCCCACCGCGGCACGACGTGCTGGTGCAGGTGCGCCGCGACGCCCGCGCCGGCGACCGCGCCCTGGTTCATCCCGAGGTTGAAGCCCATCGGGGCGGAGGCCGCCTCCAGAGCCCGGATCGCCGCCTTGGTCAGGGCGGTGAACTCGGTGGTCTCGTCGTCGGTGAGGTCGACGTACAGCGGCACGTGCCGGTACGGGCAGACGAGCACGTGACCGGGGTTGTACGGGAAGAGGTTCATCACGACGTAGCAGTGCTCGCCGCGGTGCACGACCAGGCCCTCGGCGTCGTCCTTGCCGGGGGCCGCGCAGAACGGGCAGCCGGTGCCCTCGTTCGAGTCGGGGCGGTCGCCCGCGATGTAGACCATCCGGTGCGGCGTCCACAGCCGCTCGAACGCGTCGGCGTCACCGGCGAAGTCAGCGGGGTCCTCGTGCGCCGGCATACCCCGATCCTAGGCCGGAGGCGATGTCCGGTGAGGCATGCGATCGTGGGCCCGGCGGGTGCGGGGGCGGGAACGCGCGGTGACACCCGGCCTGCCAGACTCGGTGGATGCCGGTGCCCCCGAGCCGCCACCTCCTGCGCGCCAAGGACCTCGCCGACGCGCGCTACGCCGACCCGCTGACCGTCGCCGACCTCGCCGCGGCCGCGCGGCTCTCCCCCGCCCACTTCAGCCGTGAGTTCCGTCGCACGTTCGGGGAGTCGCCCCACCAGTACCTGCTGACCCGCCGGCTGGAGCGGGCCGCGTCGCTGCTGCGCTCGACCGACTGGTCGGTGGCCAGGGTCTGCGTGTCGGTGGGCCTGAGCAGCGTCGGCTCCTTCACGGTGAGCTTCGGGCGGATGTTCGGGATGCCGCCCACCGTCTACCGCGCCGCGCACCCCCCGGCCGCCGAGGTGGCCCGGGTGCCGGCCTGCGTGATGCGGGCCTACACCCGGCCGCAGGTGCGCACGTTTCGAGAAGACGCCGCGCGCCCGGTCGCGGTGGACTGGGTCGAGCCCGCAGACAGGGCCCCGACCCGCGAGACACGAGGAGCACCAGCATGATCACCATCGCCACCACCCAGCTGTGGGTGCACGACCAGGACGAGGCCCTGAAGTACTGGACCGAGAAGGTCGGCTTCGAGGTGCGCAGCGACGTCACGGTGCCCGAGATGGGCAACTTCCGCTGGCTCGCGGTCGGTCCGCCCGGACAGCCCGACGTGGCCATCGTGCTGATGGCCATCCCCGGGCCGCCGATGATCGACGCGGCCACCGACGAGCAGCTGCGCGACCTCATCGGGAAGGGGCTGGCCGGCACGGTCTTCCTCACCACCGACGCCTTCTGGGACAGCTACAAGGCCATGAAGGACCGTGGCGTGGAGTTCGTCGGGGAGCCCGAGCAGCAGATGTACGGCGTCGACGTGGGCTTCCGCGACCCGTCCGGCAACAACGTGCGGATGGCCGAGCTCAACGCCGACTTCGGTCGCTGACCCGCAGCTCCATCAGCCGCTCCGACGGGGGGCCGAACCCCATCCGCTCGTAGAGGGTGCCGGCCTCCGGTACGGCGATGAGCTGCACCCGGGTCACCCCGTCGACCTCGGCCCACGCCAGGAGCGCCTCCAGCAGGCGCTGCCCGATGCCGTAGCCCCGCGCGTCCTCGGTCACGAAGAGCAGGCTGACGTGGAACCACGCGTCGGCGGGGCGGTGCGCGCTCGGCAGCTTCTGCACCCGGCTGCCGTGCAGCACACCGAGCGGTCGGCCGCGGGCGTCCTCGGCGACCCAGGTGCGCCGGGCCCGGTCTCGCAGCCAGGCATCGGACAGCGCGTCGAGGAAGCCGGGCGGCACGGCATGGCCCTGCTCGCGCTCGTCCTGGATGTGCAGCGCACCGACCGAGAACGCGTCGGACGGGCGCGCCTCGCGCACGGTTATCTCGTCGCCGTCCATGCCGCAAGCATGACCCATCAGGGACGGCATCGGCAGGCACATGGGTGAGGCCCCGGGAAGTATGAGTTCCCGGGGCCTCTGGTGACCCGGCATGACGCTCCGTGTCTCACGAGTCAGATTCCGGTCGCCTACCACCCTCATCACCGGGTGGCTCCGTGCGGTAAACCGCTCGGGCTGGCGCTCGGCCTTCTCTCGATCCCTCCGCCACCGAGGTGGTGAAGTAGGACTATTTGTAGTCGTGGATCCGGTGCGCCGCAAGTGGTTTCGCGAGGAAAGTTCGGAGCAGTTCGGTCGGTCGGCGTGTCGTCGGCGTGTCGTGTGACGCGCGGGACGGAGCCCCTGCGACCCCGGTTCCGCCGCGTCTCGACGAGTGAGACGCGACGGGACCCAAGGCCCCGCTCCGGCCGGGTTCAGACCTGGCGGCGGTCGGCGATCGCGGCGGCGATCTCGGCGATCGCGTCGTCGACCGGCACGCCGTTCTTCTGGGTGCCGTCGCGGTAGCGGAACGAGACCGCACCGGCCGAGCGGTCGTCCTCCCCCGCGATGAGCACGTAGGGCACCTTGGCCTTGCTCGCGTTGCGGATCTTCTTCGGGAACCGGTCGTCACTCGCGTCGAGCTCGGTGCGGATGCCGGCCGCCCGCATCCGCTCGAGCACGCCGCGCAGGTAGTCGTCGAACTCCTCCGCGACCGGGATGCCGAGCGCCTGGACGGGAGACAGCCACACCGGGAAGGCACCCGCGTAGTGCTCGACGAGCACCCCGAAGAACCGCTCGATCGAGCCGAACTTCGCGGAGTGGATCATCACCGGCTGCTGGCGGGTGCCGTCGGACGCCTGGTACTCCAGGCCGAAGCCGGCCGGCT
>Ga0247829_10001818_pt1 | contig 10053 bp, 12 predicted proteins | sample 12C_Control_Day4_FD_207765 | JGI IMG/M metagenome (GOLD analysis project Ga0247829, IMG submission 207765) | Soil microbial communities from agricultural site in Penn Yan, New York, United States - 12C_Control_Day4 | ecosystem: Environmental > Terrestrial > Soil > Agricultural land | place... | reverse complement strand
CGCACTTCCGCATCGTCATCGACGACGAGGATTTGGACGTTGGCGCTGGTCATCCGCAAACCGCTCGCTTTGGGGCATCCCTCGGCTATCTTGTGTGCCGGTTGATATACCCTCTTGCGGCTTGCCTTGTCGATGGATGACCGGAGCGTCGGTTGCGCCGGCTCACGTCCATCCCACCTCAGCGACAGATCAGGACCGGCACCGTGCTCAGCGTGAGCACGCGCATCGCCTGGCTCCCGAGCAGGACGCGGGCGAGGCCTCGTCGTCCGTGAGAGGACATGACGATCAGATCACAGCCTTTGGCCTTCACCGTCTCGATGATGGCCTCGGCCGGGAAGTCGTTGACGTGAGCCGTGTCGCAGGTGACGCCCTGCTTCTTTGCGGCGTCCGTCACCTCGGTGAGGATCTTGGCGGCATTCTCGGCGGAGCTCTTCTCGTATTCCTCGATCGGAAAGGCTAGCGCCGCCTCCCCCGTCACCATGGCCGTCCACGGCTCCGTGGCGTTGACGGCAGTGACCTTGGCGCCGAGCGCCTTGGCGAGCGTCAGGCCCGCGGATACGGCCTTGCCGGCCAGCTCCGACCCATCGGTCGCAATAAGGATATGCTTGTACAAGTTGACCTCCAATGCGCGGGGCAGACGCCCGTCCGATACTGGCGTTGTCCCTATCGCGAGCGTCCGCACCGTACCTTGACACACGTCAACGAAAGGCTTCGGCAGCGGCACCCAGTGTGCCGGTCATCCAGTGTGCCGTTACAAATTCTTACAATTTCTTTCGCAGCAGGTGAACGTCTGCAGCACGCCATTGGTTTCCTGCCGGGCAAGCAACACAGGAAACCAACAATGCTGACCTCAGTCGTTTCCACGAGCCAGCCGATCGCCCGCCCCGCAGCCGTGACGGGAGAGTGGCGGTCGCCGCCGCCTCTGACCCTCGACGAGCAGTTCTCGCGAGCCCCAGTGCGGACCGTGGACGCCAAGGAGCATGTCTTCGCCGAGGGCGATGTCAGGACGCATCTCTTCCGCGTCGAGCGCGGCGCGATCTGCCTCTACAAGGTCATGCCGGATGGCCGTCGCCAGGTATTGGGCTTCGCCTATCCTGGCGACCTCATCGGCTTCGGATCGCTTCCCGAGTACCAGTTCAACGCCCAGGCCACCAAACCGGCCCAGCTGCGGCTGCTGTCCTGGAGCACCGTGCAGCATTCAGCGCGCCATGACGCGGCGCTGGGCCTCAGGCTCTACGAGGCGATTTCCAACGAGCTGGCTGCCGCTCACGACCTGCTTCTCACCACCGGTCAGCGCAGCGCCGCCGAGCGCGTTGCGGCATTCCTCCTCGCCATGTCGCGCCGCGCCAAGCGCCGCGGCCAGGATGCCAGCGTCATCGATCTGCCGATGACGCGCGCCGATATCGGTGACTTCCTGGGCCTTACCATCGAGACCGTCAGCCGCACGTTCACCAAGTTGCGCCATCGCGGGATTATTGACCTGGCGCAAAGCGCGCGGGTTCTGCTCGTCGATACTGAGGCCCTCGAGGAGCTTGCGGAAGGCGGCAACGACCTGTGAGCCCCCGCGTGACGATCCGAGCCGAGGGGGGCTCACGATGCTTGCCGGGTGCGATTGCGGGGCGAGGCCGGGACGCGGGGCGCACGCCCATGGATGACGCCAGCAACATGTTCCGCTTCGCCGTCGGCGTGTTCTACGAGAGCAGGGGTCTCGCGAACGCGCTGAACGAGCTCGGCAATGGCGCGATCCTCGCAGAGACGTGCATGATCGGCACACCTTCCGCCATGCAGGATTTCGCAACCGATAGCGAAGCAATCCGCTCGCGCGCCGGCGAGTTCAAGGTTCTAGGCTCCGATCTTGCGAGCTTCGACCTGGTGGCCACCGACGGTCAGCTCCTCAACACCTTGCTCGACTACGGCAGGCCGCCAAACGACGGCGTCGCCCCGAGGCATGGCTGGCTTCTGCCCGATCTCTTCGGAGGACTCGCCGAGCACCTGCGCAGCGGGGCGGTCGCGCTGTTTGTGAGCGCGCCGGACTTTGGCCGTCAGCGTCGCGCATCGCGGGTTCTGTTGCGGCATACCGCGCATACGGTCCAGACGCACGAGTTCACCGCGCGCCAGCCGGGCACGTCCAAGGGGGACGGCGAAATGCCACGGCTCTAGCCGGCGGTGGGGGTAGGACCGTTTGATCTCGATCAAACGGGAGAGCCCGACTTCTGCAATTCTGATCAGGGAAAAGGGAGAAAGCCATGCCGAGCGCACGCACCGACTCAACGAACATCGCTGTTACCGGCATTGCCGATCGCTTTCTCGCCCGGTTGCGCGACTGGTGGCAGGCGCGCGATGAGCTTGGAGGCCTCGACCGCCACGAGCTGGAGCGGCTCGCGGGCGAATTTGGCATGAGCGCGCGGGACCTCGAAGACCTTGCCGCGCACGGACCGGGAGCCGCCGATCTTCTCTACGAGCGCATGCACGCCTTGGGGATCACCAGGGACGATGCAGAGCGGTTGGCACGAGGGCTGATGCGCGATCTCGAAAGAACGTGCTCTTGCTGCGCCGACAAGGGCGTGTGCCGAAAGGACCTCGCCGCGCACCCCGAGGACCCGGCGTGGAAGACCTACTGCCCGAACGCAATCTCGCTCGAGTCGGTCCAGGCCACGAAGGGACGTTTTCCCGTTTGAACTCAGGTGTCCTGACGCAGCGGCGCGTAGTCGCCAAGTGAAAGATCTGTCGGCTGGCCGAGTGCGGCCTTTGCGAGCTGGCCCCCCGCATACGGGCCGATCGTAAGCCCGCTGGGTCCAAGACCGTTGCCGATCAGCAGTCCTTCTACCCCCGGCACTGTCCCCAGCACGGGCCGGTTGTCGGTCGCGAGCGGGCGGAAGCCAACGCGGACCTCGTGCAGCGTCCAGGAGGCGAGGCCCGGCGCGACGGCGAGCCCGGCGTTGAGTACCTCGGCCACCCCACCGGCCGTGAAGCGGTAGTCGAAGCCCGACTTGAACTCGCGGGTGGCGCCGATGACGACGCGCGCATCGTCGAATGCCAGGAGATAGTAGCTGCTGAGCGGCAGCAGCACGGGCCAACGCGATGTATCGGTGCCCGGCAGGCGCAAATGAATGATCTGGCCGCGCTGCGGCTCCACGGCCAACCGGACGCCGACGGGCGCGAGCAGCGCCGGTGCCCAGGCACCCGCCGCAACGACCACGCAATCGGCCTCGATTGCCTGATCATCGACGTGTACTCCCTTCACGCGGCTCCCGCGCAGGACAAGCTCGGCCGAGCCCCGCACCGATCGCGCTCCCCGGCGGACGGCAGCGCGCTCCAGGGCCATCGCCATCAGGCGACCATCGACACGGGCGCCGCCCGACACGAAGAGCCCTGGCTGCTCCGAGCGAAGCGGCGGGAACAGCTTGCGGGCGTCAGAAGGGGCAAGTCGCTCGATCTGCCCGGCCTCCGGGGCCTCCGTAGCGCGGGCGCGCAGGCGCCGCTCGGTGGCCTCGAGCTCGGCTGCACCCTCAGGCACGTAGAGGCCACCGACGCGGGCATAGCCGAGGTCCTGCTCGCCATCCTCACGGAGCATGGCCACTAGCTCGGGGTAGTAGCGAGCGCCCCCGGCAAGCAAGGCATAGTGGGGGCGTTCCTCGACCGGCGCCCCCCAGGGACAGACGATGCCGGCGCCCGCCGCGGTCGCGCGGCCCTCGTCCGCCCGATCGACCAGCGTCACCTCTGCGCCCTGGCGTGCGAGATGATAGGCGGTGCTGGCCCCCAGAATGCCGGCGCCCACGACGACGATTTTCATGCCCCTATTCCTCCGTTGCCGCTCGTGCTCGGGACCGCCGCTCGTCCGAGGCGATCCTACCATCGACCAAGCGGATCTGCCGGTCCGTCCGCCCTGCGATATCGAGATCGTGGGTAACGGCAACGACAGTCTTGCCGTCCTTGTCGACGAGGTCGCGCAGGATCTGGAACACCTGCTCGCTCGAGGCCGAGTCGAGCGAGCCGGTCGGCTCGTCGGCGAGAATGAGGGGCGGGTCATTGGCAAGTGCACGAGCGACGGCTACGCGCTGCCGCTGCCCGCCGGAGAGCTGATCGGGCCGCTTGCGCGCGTGGTCGGCGAGCCCGAGCGCGGCGAGCAGGGATTGCGCGCGGGAGCGCATGGCGTCTTCCGATAGCTCAGCCAGCGCTCGCATCGGCAGCATGACGTTCTCGAGCGCCGAGAACTCCGGCAGAAGGAAGTGGAACTGGAACACGAACCCCAGCATCGACAATCGCGTGAGTGCGCGCTCGGCCTCGTCCATGTGCGCCGTCGCTCGGCCGCGAATGCGCACCTCACCCGTGGTCGGCAGGTCGAGGAGCCCGAGCAGGTAGAGCAGCGAGGACTTGCCGGAGCCGGACGGACCGGTGATCGCCACGAACTCGTTGCTGCCGATGGTGAGGTCGATGTCGCGCACCAAGGTGGTCGGTACCACGCCAGGCAGGATGCGGGTGACGCCGTCGGCGACGATCAGAGGCGCCGCGCTGGCCGCGCGCAGGGGCTCCTGCACCACGCTTGCCTGGGGACCGGTCATGTGGCCCCCCGAATGATATCGACGGGGTGCACGCGCGACGCCTTGCGCGCCGGGAAGTAGCCCGCAAACAGCGACGAGGCCAACGCCACACCCGCTGCGAGCGCATAGTGCAGGAAGGAGTAGACGAGCGGCAGGCGAGTCGAGTCGATCATCGGGTTCTTGATCTCGATCGTGCCCAGTGCGGTCGTCAACGCGTAGCCGAGTGCCCATCCCGCGAGTGCGCCGATGGCTCCGATCACGAGCGCCTCCAGAACGAAGATGCGCCGCACCACCGCCTCACGGATGCCGAGGGACTTCATGATGGCGATATCGCGCGTCTTCTCGTGCGTGATGGTCGAGATGATGTTGTAGGTGCCGAAGCTCGCCACCAGCAGGATCGCGCCGACGACGGTGTACATGATGACGTTGCGGATCACGAAGGCGCTGAGGAGGTCCTCGTGCGCCTCCTGCCAGGCAACCGATTTGTAGCCGGTCTCCCGCTCGATGCGTTGCGCCACGCCGGCCGCCGCGAGCGGGTCGGTCACGCGGATGCGCAACTCGTTCACCAGGCCTGTCTGGTGGGAGAGGATCTGGCCGGTCTTGACCAGCACATAGGCCGTGCTTTCGTCGACAGCGCGGATGCCGGAGCGGAATGTGCCAACCACCTGCGCATCGATACGCACGCCCTCGGTTGCCTGAACACTCAGGTTGGAACCGCGACGTGCGCCGATCCTCTCGGCCAGGCGGTCTCCGAGGATGATGGCGTTGTTGGCGCGGTAGAGCGAGGCGAGCGTCCCGAGGCGCATCTGGGTGGCGAGCGCCGACACTTTCGGCTCGCGATGGGGATCAATGCCGACCACGCTGGCGCCGATGTCGCGTCCCGCATAGCGGATGAGCGCCTGCGTCTTCACCGAAGGCGCAACCGCACCCGGAACCCAGCTCTCGAGGCTCGCCATGATCGCCATCGGGTTCTTGATGCCCTTGCGGCGTATCTCGGGCGTTAGGCCGTGTATCTGTGCCGCACCGAAGTAGACCTCCGCCGGCTGCGTCGGCGGCTTGCGCAGGTCGTCGGAGACGGTGATGTGTGGCAGCGCGTCGATCAGCTGCCGCATGAAATCCCGCTGCGAACCCTCCATCAGGGCCGCCATCATGATCGAGAAGCCTACGCCGGTCGCGACGCCGGCAATGGCCACGAGGGTCTGGCGCAGCCGGAAGCGGACGTGCGTCACCGCGATATAGACGATGAGCCGTAGCGTTCTCATTTCGCCGGCGCGACCACACGGACGCGTTGGCCATCGGCCGCCCCTACCGGCGTCGGCGAAGCGACCCGCTCGCCCTGCTTCAGGCCCGACAGCACCTCTATCATCCGCGCACCGCGGATGCCGAGCGTCACCGTCCGCCGCCTGAGGCTGTTGCCGTCGGTCACGAATACCGCCCCCTCCTGAACGGCATCGGCAGGGACGAGCAGAGCGTTCGGCTTCTCGCGCGTGATGATATTGGCCTCGACGCTCATGCCGGCGATCAGCGGCGTGTCGTCCGGCAAGGCGATGCGAATGCGGTAGGTCTTGGTGACGATGTCGCCCATCGGCGTGATTTCGCGCACGCTTCCCTCGAGGCGCCGATCCAGAAATGCATCGGTGCGCAGCAGCACGGTCTGGCCGACGACCACACGCGGTATGTCGACCTCGTTGACCTCGGCCACGATCTGCAGGGGCCTGGGTACGCCGACCCGAAACAGCACCTGTCCGGCCTCCGCGATTTCGCCGACCTCTCCGTCTCGCCGCAGCACCAGCCCGTCCATGGGGGCAGTTATCGTGTAGTAGGCAAGCTTTTCCATCTGCACGGAGATCAGCGCCTGCACCTGCCGCAGGTCCATGCCCAACTTCTCGTGCGTCTGGATGGTCGCCGCGCCGCGCCCGAGGAGCTGGGTCACCCGCTCCATCTCGCGCTTTGCGAACTCCTCGCGCGCTCGGAACTCGTCGAGTGCCGCTCGCGGCTCCTTATCGTCGAGGCGGGCCAGCACGTCGCCCTTGGCCACGATCTTGCCCTCGCAGTAACAGATCTCGATGATGCGGTTGCGGACGAGGCTCGTGACCTTGGCCCAGCGCACGGGCTCGACAGAGCCTGTCGCGTAGACGATCTCGACTGCCGTCCCGACGCTTGCCGGCACCGCGACCACCTCCGGACCGCGGCCAAGGCGCCACCACAACAGCCCCGCCGCCAACACCAGCGCCACGGCAACGACGGCAAGCGGCCGGGAGCGGACGAACTCCGCCAGCCATAGCCGCCACTCAGGCGTAGAAGCTGTGCTGGCGCCCTTTGTCTTGTCCTGGTCGAACGGCTTCTGCATGCGTCTGAACCCAAGGCCCGGACTGCTATTATCCGGGTATGTACTACGCCGTTTTGGCGCCAAAGTGGACGGTGCGCGTGCTTCGGCACCGATCTTCAGCACCGCAACGGGGTGTGGGACCTTGACCTCCGTCAAGCCCCGGCCTGCCGCTATCTGCTTGGGTGCACCGAAGCAGAATCGAGGGGGTTTCCATGTGGTTGAAGGCGGTGTCTGTGGCGATTGGCGGTCTGCTCGCGGCGAGTGCGGCGTGGCATGCGCCGGCGGTTGCGCAGTCCTCGCCGGAAAGTCGCGGCGAAGCCATTGCCCAGAGGCTCTGTGCACGCTGCCATGCCATCAAGCGCGAGGGCGAAAGCCCGATGGGGCTCGCGCCGCCATTCCGTGAGCTGCCCAAACGCTATCCTGTGGATCATCTCGCCGAGGCGCTGGCCGAAGGCATCGTCACCGGTCACCCGGCGATGCCGGAGTTCACGTTCACTCCGCGGGAGATCGAGGCCCTGCTCAGCTATCTCTCCAGCCTTGCCCCGGAGAGGAAGTGAGAGTGGTCACTTCTGTGTTTTGAGCGAAAGGATGTAGGCGACGATGTCACGGATCTCCGGCACCGTCAGCTGCACCCCGGGCATGGCCGGATGCGGAATGATGATGGCGCCGGCGATCTTCTCCCCATTGACGTCCGGACGCGCGGCGATCGTCGCAAACGTTGGAACATCGACGCGCACGGGTCCACCTGCGCGCGCATCGACGACATGGCAATTGGTGCACAGGCGCTGCGACAGCTCGCGTCCCCGTTCCGCGCTTGCGGGCTGGGCGAAGGCCGGGGCTGAAACGGCCGACACAAGAGCAGCCGCCGCTGCGGTCACGGATACGGCAATTCGCCTGCGCACGCCCATCTCCCGGATGTCGAAAGGACTCTCGACGCGGACTTATGGCGCTCGCCGGCGCCCCTTCATTTGATCTCGATCAACCGAAGCCGCAGATGCCGCCCTTGCCGCCGCGATAAGCGATCGGCTCGAACGCGAGCAGCACATCTTGTCGGCATTTGCATTCAAGCTGTGCAATTGCCGTGACCGCGGTTGTCGGCGATGCCGTCACCATCCCAGCCGTTCACGTGGAAGCTATTGGATTGGCATGGATTTTCCGCTGTCGTTCTGCTGGCACGGCGATTGCTCCCATTAACCGATCCGTTGGTGGCGCGATCCGCACAAGTGCTCGCGCCGGTTGCTGCGCCACGCCCATCATCATGGCGCACCCCATGGGCTTCTACACAAAGCACGGCCTCAACGTGGAGGTGGTCAAGACGGCGGGATGGGCCGTTATCCGCGACAAGACCCTCAACAAGGAATATGACGCCGCCCACATGCTCTCGCCAATGCCGCTCGCGATTACAATGGGCGTCGGCTCCAATCCGATCCCCTACACCATGCCAGCGGTCGAGAACATCAACGGCCAGGCGATCACGCTCTCCGTCAAGCACAAGGACAAGCGCGATCCCAAGACCTGGAAGGGTTTCAAGTTCGCGGTCCCCTTCGACTACTCGATGCACAACTACCTCTTGCGCTACTACGTCGCCGAGCATGGGCTCGACCCCGACACCGACATCCAGATCCGGGCCGTGCCGCCGCCCGAGATGGTCGCCAACCTGCGCGCCGACAACATCGACGGGTTTCTTGCCCCCGATCCGGTGAACCAGCGCGCCGTGTATGACGGGGTCGGCTTCATCCATGTGCTGTCGAAGGACATCTGGGACCGGCACCCCTGTTGTGCCTTCGCCGCGTCCAGGGAGTTCGTGACGCAGACTCCAAATACCTATGCGGCCTTGTTGAAGGCCATCATTGATGCCACCGCGTTTGCCGCAAAGCCGGAGAACCGCAAGCAGATCGCCGAGGCCATCGCGCCGCCCAACTATCTCAACCAGCCGGTGACCGTGGTCGAGCAGGTGCTGACGGGCACCTTTGCCGACGGTCTCGGCAACGTGCGCAATGTGCCCGATCGGATCGACTTCGATCCGTTCCCCTGGGAATCGTTTGCCGTGTGGATCATGACGCAGATGAAGCGCTGGGGTCAGATCAAAGGTGACGTCGATTACGCGGGCATCGCCAAGCAGGTGTTCCTAGCGACCGACACCACGAAGTTCATGAAGGAGGTCGGCCTGACGCCGCCGGCCGCCACGTCGAAGAGCTTCAAGGTGATGGGCAAGGAGTTCGATCCGACAAAGCCCGAGGACTACGTCAAGAGCTTCGCCATCAAGCGCGCGGCCTGATCACAAGGGATGGCGTGACCTCCATGCCGACGTCGCTGACATTGCGAGCTACGGTGGTATCGCTCGCGCTCTTCGCCGCGATCGTCGGCATCTGGCATCTCGCCGTCTCCGGGTCGGGTTCAGCGGCGAAGATGGACCCCGAGTACGCCAAGCTGATGGGCTTGACGGCCACGCAGGGCAAGTCGGCAATGCCGGGTCCGGCCGATGTCGGCGCCAAGATCTGGCAGCACCTCAAGGACCCCTTCTACGACCGCGGCACCAACGACAAGGGCATCGGCATCCAGCTCGCGTACTCCGTTGCGAGAGTCGCCCTCGGTTATCTGCTGGCGGTGGCGGTCGCCTTGCCCCTGGGCTTTCTGATCGGCATGTCGCCGCTGATGAGCCGCGCCCTCAATCCCTTCATCCAGGTGATGAAGCCCATCTCGCCGCTGGCCTGGATGCCGCTCGCGCTCTACACCATCAAAGACTCCGGCATCTCCGCCATCTTCGTCATCTTCATCTGCTCGCTGTGGCCGATGCTGATCAACACCGCGTTCGGCGTCGCCACGGTGCGCCGCGAGTGGATCAACGTCGCCAAGACGCTGGAGATGAGCCCAGCGCGGACGGCATGGCGCGTCATTCTGCCGGCGGCAGCGCCCACAATCCTGACGGGCATGCGCATATCCATCGGCATCGCGTGGCTCGTCATCGTGGCGGCCGAGATGCTGGTCGGCGGCACGGGGATCGGCTACTTCGTCTGGAACGAGTGGAACAATCTCTCCATCACCAACGTCATTACGGCCATCCTGTTCATCGGCGTCGTCGGCATGGCGCTCGATCAGCTGATGGCGCGGTTGCAGCGGTTGGTGTCGTATGCGGACTAGGTGCGATCATCCCCCTCTCCCCGCACGCGGGGAGAGGGGGAT
>Ga0247829_10001813_pt1 | contig 10062 bp, 9 predicted proteins | sample 12C_Control_Day4_FD_207765 | JGI IMG/M metagenome (GOLD analysis project Ga0247829, IMG submission 207765) | Soil microbial communities from agricultural site in Penn Yan, New York, United States - 12C_Control_Day4 | ecosystem: Environmental > Terrestrial > Soil > Agricultural land | place: USA... | reverse complement strand
AGATGGCGTCGCCCGCCAAGGTGCCGAGCTGCACGTAGCGCAGACGGGGCTCTCCGGCGCGCGAGCCACGGTCCTGGGTCGCGGCGCGCAAGACACGAGCGGCCGCCATCGCCTCGGCAGGGCTGGCGTCGTGGATCGCCTTCTCGCGGAGGGCCAAGCTCCAGCGAGGCGAGACCGTGCTGGTCGTCGGCGCGACCGGCGCTGCGGGCGGCATGGCGCTCCAGACGGCTCGCCACTTCGGCGCGCGCAAGATCATCGCGGTCGGTCGCAGCCAGGCGCGGCTCGAGCGACTCGACGCCGACGTGAAGATCGCCCTCGACGATCACGCCGATCGTGCGCTGCGAGCGCAGTTCGACCAGGGGGTCGACGTCGTGCTGGACTTCGTCTGGGGCGAGCCGGCCGCTCGTGTCTTGCGCGCCGCGACCCAGGACCGTGGCTCGCGCGCCGGAGAGCCCCGTCTGCGCTACGTGCAGCTCGGCACCTTGGCGGGCGACGCCATCTCGATCCGCGGCGACATGCTGCGCAGCACGGGCCTCGAGCTGATGGGCAGCGGCATCGGTAGCGTCGCCGTCAAGGAGCTCCTCGCCGGAGCGGGCGAGTTGCTCGCGGCCGCGCCCGTCGCGGGGTTCACGGCGCCGTTCACCCGCGTGCCGCTTCGTGCCGTCGCCGACGCCTGGAATGGCGACCCGACCGTCCGCTACGTCCTCGTGCCGGAACCGTAGACCGCCAGTTCGCTGGCCACGGCGTCGAATCCGGACGCGCCGGCTTTCCCTGGATGTCACGATTCACTGACAAGCAGCGACATCATCTTACGGAGATCGCGCCGCGTGAGACGCGACTATCTCCAGCATGAAGCTACGGTTCGCTCTCGTCTCGCTCGTCGCCATCGTCGCCTGCAAGAAGAAGGAGCAGGAGCCGGCCAAGCCCGCCGAGCCGCCCCCGGCTCCCGCGCCGGTCGTCGTCGACGCCACGGCCGCGGCGCCCGCTCCGACCCCTGACGCCGCCGAGGCCACCGCGCCGGCGCCGACCACCACGCCGCCTCCGGCGCAAGCCGCGGGCCTCGAGCTCGACGGCCCGTACGCGTCGATCGCCGACTACTGCAAGAAGGTCAAGGCCACCTTCAAGAAGGACGCCTGCTTCTCGCAGATGGACAACATGGAGATGTGCGCGTGCGGCGCCGTCACCAAGAACGACATCACCGGCAAGCTGTCCGCCGGCGGCACGACCTCCAACCTCAAGAAGGCCACCCTGGTCGCCGTCGCCGACAACGCCGCCGACTACGTCCACTGCTCGCTCGCCATCCAGATGGCGGACGGCTGGCGGTTCGCCCACCGGCTCTTCCCCTGTAACGCGGCCCCGATGTCCCACGACGGCGGCGTGACGGTGAAGGTCAAGACCTTCGACCTCAGCCAGGACGTCGCCGCCCGCACCGAGACCCTCTCGCTCGCCTTCATCTCCGACGACGGCGGCGCGAAGACCGAGCAGTCCCTGACCTGCACGCTCGGCCCCGCGGAGGCCGCGCCGCTCGCCTGCACGGCGCTCGCGACCAAGTAGCCGGCCGCACCGCAGCCGCCACCTCGGCGCCCGGCCGCCGGCGCGCGTGGCGCCGAGGTCGTCAGCGCTCCCACGGGCGGAGCAGGAACACGTGATCGTGGGATCCGATCGCGAGGGTACCGGCGCCGAGCGCGACCGTCCCGGTTTCGATGGCGGACGTCAGCGTGCGATCCGCTCGCCAGCTCGAGCCGGACCGCGTGTACAGCAGGACCTCGGTGCCTCGGCGCGCTTCTTCGTCGATCCATACGCCGACGTGAGTGGTCACGGCGAGGTGGTCGCCCGACAGCGAGAGCGCGATGGCGAACAGGCGCCAGCCGGGACCTGCGCGCAGGCGCGGAGCCGGATCGGCGAGCGCAGCCTGCTCGCTCCACGCGGTCCCCGATCGCGTGAACACGTGCACGCTCGCCGTCGCGCCATCGGGCGCGGCGTAGCCCACGGCGAGCGTGTCGCGCTCGAGCGCGAGGCCGAACTGCTGGAAGATCCCGCGACCTCGATCGTCGGTGGTCCGGATCGGGAGGGACAGGCGGGCTTGCTCGGTCCAGCTCGCATCCCGACGCGCGTAGACGTAGACGGCGGGAGATGGATCGGCGGTGGTCCCCTTGGGGGCGCCGACCACCAGCGTGTCCCCGTCGAGCGCGAACGTGACCTGGGTGAGGTTGGTCCTCTCGAAGTCGCCCAGCGTGGCCGTCGAGCTCCAGGTTCCGTCGCGGCGCTGGTACACCTCGATCACGGGGCGGCGCGACGGGCTGGTGGCCTGGTACACCGCGAGGGTGTCGCCCGACAGCTCGAGCACCGAGCCGAAGAACGACTTCTCGGCGCGGCCGCCAAGCGTCGCCTCCAGCGCCCAGCGCCCGCCGTCGCGCCTGAACACGTGCACGGCTCCGGACTGGCTGGTCGTTTGGGCGACCGTCGCGCGTGGCGCGCCGACCGCGAGCGTGTCGCCATCGAGCGCCAGGACGCTCCCGAACTCGTCGCGTTCGTCGCCCTTCCCGGCCGGCGACGGCAGCGTCCACGTGGCTCCGCCCCGCTCGCGGAGGAAGACCTTGCCTTGCCAGGGCCCCAGGATCCCGACCGCGAGGCGGTCGCCGTCGAGCGCGATCGACCCGCGTTGCCGAGAAACCAGGTCATCGAACGGGAGCGCCTCGCAGGGAGTGTCGGTGACGGCGAAGACGCGCTGGCACTCCTCCCGCGAGGGCGCCGGCTCGACCTCGGGCGCCGGCGGCGCGGGATCCTCGATCGCCGCCGGGGATCGCGGCGGTGCCGGGATCGGCGTCGCCGTCCGCGACCGCGAACCGAGCGCGACGATCAACACCGCGGTCGCCCCGAGCGCGAGCGCACCTCCCAGCGCGGCCTTCACGAGCGCGTGGCCACCGGGTTTCGCCGCAGCGACGCGGGCAGGCTTCGCGGCGGCGGCGGCGGCGCGGGCGGGCTTCGCGAGCGCGCGGCGGACCGCGGCGACGTCGGGGAACCGGTCCTCGACGATCGGCTCGACCAACTTCTCCAGCACGTCGGCGAGCTCGCGCGACACGTTGACGAAGCGCCGGAACTGCACGCGCGAGCGCTCGACCGGGAGGCCGAGCACGTCGCGCTGGGACAGCGCGGCGATCATGGTCATCCCGAGCCCGTAGAGGTCCGACGCCGGGACCGGACGACCGGCGAGCTGCTCGAGCGGGACGAACCCGGCGGAGCCCACCATCGTCCCGTCGGCCGCGGCGGCGTCGACGGCGACCCCGCGCGCCGTGTCGAAGTCGATCAGCACCGGCTGGGCGTCGGCGAGCTCGCCGCCGTCGGGCACGTCGAGCAGGATGTTCGCCGGCTTGATGTCGCGGTGGAGGATCGGCGGGGAGAACCCGTGGAGGTAGTCGAGGATGTCGAGCATCCGCTCGAGGAACGTGCGCGCCGCGCGCTCGTCGAAGCGAAGCCCGCCGGCGAGCGCGTCACGCAGGTTCTGGCCGCGGTGCAGCGACTGGACGAGCACGAGCCGGGTCCGCCCGCCGGACGAGAGCTCGAAGGCGTCATGGACCTCGGGGATCCCGCGGTGGCGGAGCCGGCGGAGCAGCGGCAGCTGGCGCTCGAACAGCTCGACCTGCTTCCAGTCGCCGACGTCGGCGAGGTCGAGCACCTTGAGCGCGATCTCGCTCCCCGCCTCGGTGTCGAGGCCGCGGAACACGCGGGCGGAGCCACCGCGTGCGAGCGGCTCGAGCACGCGCCACCGCCCGTGCAGGCGCGTCGGCGTCCCGCACGTCGGGCACGGCGCGTCTTCACCGGTCGCGCGCGCGACGCTGGTCCTGCACGCGAGGCAATAGCTCCCCTCGGCCATGCACTACCTTATCCGATCCGACGTCGCGCGATGCTCGACGATCGAAGAGCGTCATCCGGAACGTCGCCTGGAACCGGTCCTTGAGCGACCGGGTCGGTCGAGCGGGAGGCGCTGGGCGATCCACCCGTTGAACGCGCGCCAGCCGACGAAGCCGCTGGTCGCGCGCCCGCTGGGGAGCGCCGAAGTCGACGCCGACGATCATTGCGGCAGCTCGGGCGGATAGGTCATCCCTTCCAACGAGAGGCGCCGCGTCCTCCACGGCGTGTGCTCTCCGTCGGTCGCCTCGAGCCAGAGCCCGTTGGAGACGACGACGTGATCGGCAAGCGCGAGGACGTGCTCGATCGTCCCGCCGAACGTGCGGACGCAGGCTCGCGTCTCGGGATCGATGACATAGGCCTGGCCGCCGGCGAACACGATGAGGTCGTGCGCCGCGGGCAACGCCACCACCGCGTCGAGGGCGCTCGCCCCCCGCTCGAAGTTGCCGATCCACGCCCTGCCGTTCGACGGCGTGAGCTCGACCACCAGTCCCTCGCGGTGCGTGCCCTGACCGGTCGCGCTGAAGCCAAGGGCGGGTGCTCCGTACGGCGGCAGCCCGTCGAGTACGCGGTAACGCTGGGTCGACATGCGCGGGTTCATGGCCGTCACCCGGCGGCGATGCGATCGAGCAGCTCGTCGAGCAGCAGCCGCTCACCGGGCGAGAGCGTCGTGGTCTCCCCGAGGGCGGCGCGCAGGGCGATGGCCGCGCTCGCCGGCCCACCGTGGCGCACCGCGGGCTTCGACGTGGTGATGGCGGCGATCGCGGCCTCGCGCGCCGCCACCGAGAGCCCGGCGTCACGTTCGCGCTCGGGTTGGCCGAGCAGCATCATCACCGTGCCGGTACCGGCCGCGCGCATCAGCGCCACGGCTCGCTCCTCGCTCACCCGCAGCAGCCCGGCCGCCGCGACCCGGTTGATGCGCGAGCGCAGGAGGTCGATGCCACCCTCGGCTACCCGCGTGAGCCTACCCGGCTTCGGGTCGGCGTTCAGGATCGAGAAGATCGCCGGGTGCTCGAGGCTGAACTCGACATGGAGGTCCCATCCCAGCCGCAGGTCATCGAGCGCATCCGCTCTCGGAGCCATCGCCTTCTTGCGCGCGACGAAGCGGGCGAGCACATCTTCCGCGACCGCCTCGAGCAGCCCGTCCTTGTCGCCGAACAGCCGGTAGATGGCCGGGGCCTGGACCCCGGCCGCGTCCGCGACCGCCCGGGTGGTCAGCGCCTCGCGTCCGCCCTTGGCCAGCAGGCGTGCCCCTTCAGCGATGATCTTCTCGCGTGCGGCCGTCATCTCGTTAGCGATGATATCGCGTTCTTGATAGCGGGACGTTCCAGTGATACCGTCTCAGCGTTATCATCGATAACACACCAAGGAGACCGGCATGATCGTCGTCACGGGAGGCACCGGGAAGCTCGGCCGCGCCATCGTCGAGCAGCTGTTGAAGCGCACCCCCGCCACCAGCCTCGGCGTCAGCACCCGCGACCCCGAGCAGGCGCGGGCCTTCATCACCGCCGGCGTCCGCGTCCGCAAGGCGGGTTACGACGACCCCGAGGCGATGCGGCGGGCCTTCGAAGGCGCCACCCAGGTGCTGCTCATCTCGTCGAACGCCGCTGCCTTCGGCAAGGATCCCATCGCCCACCACGAGAACGCCATCGCCGCAGCGAGGGCGGCGGGCGTGAAGCGCATCGTCTACACCAGCCAGATCTCGGCCAGCCCGACCTCGGCCTTCGCCCCTGGCCTCGATCATGCAAAGACCGAAGCCCTGCTGCGCGACGCCGGCCTCGCCTTCACCTCGCTGCGCAACGGCTTCTACGCGAGCCACGCGCTCGGCGTGATCGCCAACGCGCTCGAGCGCGGAGAGCTCGTCGCCCCGGAGGACGGCCCGTACTCGTGGGTCGCGCACGCGGACCTCGCCGAGGCCGCCGCCGCCGTGCTGCTCGACGAAGGCCGCTTCGACGGCCCGACGCCGCCGCTCACGGGCTCCGAGGCGATCGACTTCGCGGGCCTCGCTGCGCTCGCCACCGAGCTCGGCGGCCGCACCATCCGGCGGGTCGTGGTCAGCGACGACGAGTACGTCGCCCGCATGACCGCGGCCGGCATGCCCGCCGGCGCCGCCAGGTTCGCGCTCGGCATGTTCGCCGCCGCACGCCGAGGCGAGTTCGCGGCCGTCGACCCGACGCTGGAGCGGCTCGTCGGGCATCGCCCCGTCACGCTCCGCGCGCTGCTCGAAGCCTGATTGTCCGGCTTCCCAGGAACGTGGATATTGCCACCGCGCATGCGCCCTCCTGTCGACCTCAACCTGCTGCGATCGTTCGTCGCCGTGTTCGAGACGGGGAGCTTCGTCGCTGCGGGCACGAAGCTGCGCGTGCCTCGCTCGACCCTGAGCCGCGCGATCGCCGCGCTCGAGGAGGCCCTCGGCGTCACGCTCTTCCAGCGCACCACGCGGCGCGTGTCGCCCACCACCGCGGCCACCGCGCTCTACGAAAGGGTGGCCTCCCAGGTCGCCTCGCTCGATGCGTCCTTCGGCGACCTGCCTGACGCCGAAGCGGAGCCGTCCGGCACGCTGCGCGTGACCGCCACCACCGACTTCGGCGCCATGGTCCTCGCGGAGTCCGTCGCTCGCTACACGCAGCGCTACCCTCGCGTTCAGGTCGAGATGAAGCTCACGACGACCTTCGTCGACCTGGTGAAGGAGAACGTCGACGTCGCCATCCGGTTCGCGGGCAAGCCCCTGCGCGACTCGACGCTGGTGGCCCGCAAGATCGGCACCGTCGCCGCGTACCTCTACGCCTCGCCGTCGTACCTCGCGCGCAGGGGCACACCGCGCACGCCGACCGACCTCGCCAAGCACGACTGGCTCGCGTTCGCCGAGAGCCCACCCCTCCGGCTCTCGGCCGGAATCGAGCGCGCCGACGTCGGCCGCGGGAGCAAGGTCGACGTCGCCACGCGCATCAGCGCCGACAGTCTCTGGTTTCTGCGCGAGACCTTGAAGCTGGGCGGTGGCATCGGGCAGCTCCCGTCGTTCCTCGCTGATTCCGACGTCGCCGCTGGCAACCTCGTTCACGTCCTACCGCGATGGGTGGCCCTCGCGGGAACCGTCTACTTCGTCTATCCCGCGAGCAAGCACACCCCTCCTCGGGTCACCGCGTTCCGCGATCTGCTCCTCGAGATGCTCCGCCAGCGGCCCATCGGGCCTCCGGGGCGCTGAGCGCAGATTGTCCCAGATCTGCACCCCCTCCTCCCATATGCGCTCATTGTCCCGCCTTCGGAGCGATCGTAGACGTCGAACATGACGACGACGAAGCTGCTCGTGCTCGGCGGCAGCGGACGCACGGGTGTCCATGTGTTGATGCAAGCGGCAACGCGTGGCCATCTCGTCCGCGCCTTGGTCCGCGACCCGGCGGCGCTCGGCGCGCTCGACCTTCCGAAGAACGTCGAGCTGATTCAGGGCTCTCCGACGAACATCGACGACATCCGCAGGGCGATCGACGGCGCTGAAGCGGTGATCGACGTGCTCAACAACTCGCGCGCCTCGGACAACCCGTGGGCAAAGCCGGTGAGCCCGGCGACCTTCATGGCAGACGCGGTTCGCAACGTCCTCGCGGTCATGGGTGAGCGCGGGATCGCGCGGATCGTGGTCACCTCCTCGCAGGGTGTCGGGGACGACTGGGCCAGGCTCAACCCGATCCTGAGAGCGCTGATCCGCCTCTCGAACATCAAGCTCGCCTTCGCGGACCACAACGAGGTCGACCGGCTCGTTCGGGCGTCGAGCACCAACTGGACCCTTGTCCGTGCCGTCGGGCTCACCGACAAGCCTGGAGCCGGGCCCACGCAGGCAGCCGAAGCGGGCGCGGAGAAGCCCGGCATGTGGATCAACCGCACCGACCTCGCCCGGTTTCTCCTCGACGCGATCGAGACCGACAAGTGGATTCGCAAGACGCCTCTCGTCTGGAGCGCGAAACGCTAGGCGACGGCGACGAAGCGCGTGTCGCTGACGAAGTGGACGAGCCTGCAGGCTCGCGGCGGGCTCGGGCAACGATTGCGCCTGGTCGCGATCCGCGCGAAGGTGACGGTCGATGTACGTCCGTCGGCTGTGGCTGCCCGCCCTGCTCGCAGTGGCGGCGTGTGGCCGAACACCCGAGCGAGCGCCTCGGCAGGGGAATCTCTCGGAGGATGCCGGCACCGGTGCGACGCGTGACACTGACGCGAAGCCGGCGACGGAGCCGCTGGTGCCGGCCATCACCGATCCTGCGATCCTCGCGGAGCTCGAGAGCCGCGGATTCCATCTGGCGGCGCGGCTCGGCGCTGGTGCCGCACGCAACAACGCCGAGCTGCACGCGACCAGTGAGTGGTACCGCGAGCTGGTGGCGTTCGCCGCCGAGGACGTGGCAGCCAGCATCGCCGAGGAGAACCAGTACCGGCCCGACTGGGGACCGGTCGGCCCGACACTGCGAGCTCGGCGCCGAAACCTGGATGTCGGGTGGCTCCGGGCCAAGAACGCCGGCTTCGACCTGGTCGGGGTCGTGAACCGGATGGACCGTGCGCCGATCAGGCCGGGGACCTGTGGCGACCTCCTCATGATCTACCGCCTGGCCTATCGGGGCGAGAAGTTGTCCAGTCGACTGCCGCTGACCGTCAACGTCGTGTACTCGCTCGCGCCGGTGGGAGGGGACTGCCGCGCGCTGGTCGAGCAGTGGCGGCTGCCGACCCCGGTCTCGGCCGAATGGCTGACGACCGAAGGGCCACTGCAGGCACGCAACCTCGAGCGCCTGCAGCAGATCCAGACCAACTACCAGGTCATCCGTTCTGCCGCCGGGATCCGCAACCAGCTGGGCGGAACGTCCGAGTACGCGCTGCGCGCGTTCCACGCCCGCGACGGTCACCTCGTGCGTGCGCCGCTGACCAACACGCCGGACGTGGGCCGTCTCGGCCCCGACGCGGCGCTCCGCCAGGAGCTGCTCGCGTTCCTGCGACAGGACGAGAGTCTGCGCGCGATCGATCGCGGCACGATCCTGATCCCGGACCGCTTCCTCGCCACCCGGGTCAGCTCGTTTGCCCCCCACGGACTCGCGCGGATGCAGAACCGCCTCTTCGATGCGCTGTTCGACCCGGCGGACTTCGCGGGGCTCGACCTGTCGGCGGGGCGGAGCGTCCGATCGCCGGAGGCGCTGCTCCGTCGCCTCGATGATCTGACCTGCGCCGGCTGTCACCAGGGCCGCACCATCGCCGGGTTTCACTTCCTGGGCGAGGATCGCGCCGGGACGCACCCGCTCAACGCGATCCGGTTCGCGGGATCCGGACACTTCCGGACGGATCTGGCCCGCCGCGTCGCCTATCTCGAGGCGCTCGAGCGCGGCGACGAGCCGCCTGTGGACCGGCCGCTCTCGTACGCGCCGACCGGCGCTCGCGCCGGCTACGGCGACGTGTGCGCGCTGCCCGGCGCCGTCTCGATCGACTGGGTCTGCGACGAGGGCCTCACCTGTCAGGCCATCACCTCAGCGGTCGGCGACGCAGAGACCGGCCACTGTTATCCCGACCAGCATCGCGCCGGAGACCCGTGCCTGCGCAGTGCCGTGATCCAGGCCCACCACTCGCTCGACAAGATGGTGATGCCGTGGACGGAGCTTGGTTGCGCGCCGGGGTATGCCTGCCGCATGCCGGGCGGTGGATTCCCGAGCGGGATGTGCACGGGCCGGTGCAGCGATATCGCCACTCCTGGGGAGATCTGCGGCCCGACCGCCGGCGCCGGTTTCGGCGACTGCCTCGCCGGTCGTTCCACGTTCGATCAGTGCCTCGAGCGCCACAACGAGCTAGCCAGTCGCGGGCGCTGCAATGCGCAGCGCTCGTGCCGCAACGACTACGTCTGCGCCCGCATCGAGCACGAACCGGACGGAGCGTGTCTGCCGGCGTACTTCCTGTTCCAGCTGCGCGTCGACGGCCACCCCGCGCCGGGTTGAATCCGTCGAACGATCGACCGATGCTCCGCGACCACTCACCTCGACCGACGCCGAATTCGTGCGAAGCTCGCCTCCCCGACGGAACGCAAGATGAGCCCCACCGCAGAACAGAGCACGGTGCGCGCTTCGGCTGCCCCTGGGTCGGCCGAGCTCCACTCCCTGCTGGTTCCGATCGATCTGACGCCCAGCACGCGATCGG
>Ga0247829_10001812_pt1 | contig 10066 bp, 9 predicted proteins | sample 12C_Control_Day4_FD_207765 | JGI IMG/M metagenome (GOLD analysis project Ga0247829, IMG submission 207765) | Soil microbial communities from agricultural site in Penn Yan, New York, United States - 12C_Control_Day4 | ecosystem: Environmental > Terrestrial > Soil > Agricultural land | place: USA... | reverse complement strand
GACGGGCACCGGAGATCCTGCCCGCGCGCGTCCGCGTTCCGGCGTGGGCGGTGTGGGAGGTGGCGGTGTTCGTGCTGAACGTGCTCGCGTTCATCCTGGTGGGCTTCCAGCTCAAGTTCCTCGCCGCGAACATGACCAGGGCGACGGGCCTGCGCTATGCCGGCATCGCGGCAGCGCTCACCGTCGTGGTCATCGTCGCGCGCATCGCATGGGTCACCGGGGCGGCGGCCCTCAGCAGGTGGAGATGTCGCCCAGGTGCCGGCGGCACGTCCGCGCGCCGGGATGTGGTGGCACTGAGCGCGCGCGGCGCTGCGGTGGTGGGATGGTGCGGCATGCGTGGCACCGTGTCGCTCGCTGCCGCGCTCGCCCTCCCGGCCGCTTTCCCGCATGGCGACCTGATCCTCGTCACCGCGTTCGGCGTGGTGCTTGGCACGTTGGTGGTCCAAGGGATGACGCTCAGGCCGCTCATGCGGCGCCTGGGCCTCGAGGACGACGACACCGTGGATCGCGAGGTACGACTCGCCCGGCTCGAATCGCTGCGCGCCGCGGTGGCCGCGGCGGCGGAGTGCCCGGAGGTCGGCACGGCGAAGCTCGTCCGGCACCGCTATGAGCTGCAGCTGCGACGGGCGGAGGAAGACGCCGACGCGAACGGTGCCGGTACGATGGGCGAGCAGCCCGCGGTCACGGCGAAGGCCCCGGCGCCGGACCGCGATGGTGACGCGGCGGTCGTGCGTGCCGCGACCGAGGCTCAGCGCCGCCGCCTGGTGGCGCTACGGTCGGACGGCACCATTGGAGATGCGGCGTTCCAGCGCGTCGAGGAGGAGCTGGATTGGGCCGAGCTGGATTGGGCGCAGCTGGTGCGTTGACGGCGGCGAATCACAGCGGCATCACGGCGCGACAGCGACCACTCACGCCTGATCGGACTGCACGCGAACCGCGGTACCCCAGGGGTCGGTTGCCACGATCGCGTCGCCCGAGGTGCGCTCCACCATGTGCCCCGCCAGCGCCAGGCTGCGCTCGACGTCGGTCACATCATCGGGCGTCGGCAGCTCCATGGTCCATTCGAGCAGTCGCGCATCGTCGGGCTCGGGCGAACGCGCCGCCGGGCCGGCCCATGTGTTCGTGCCGACATGATGATGGTAGCCGCCGGCGCCGAGGAACAATGCGCCGGGATAGCGCCAGGTGATGCGGTCGAGGCCCAACCCCTCGGCGTAGAACGTCGCCCCCGTCGCGAGATCGCCGACATGCAGGTGCACGTGGCCCAGCACGCTGCCGGCCGGCATGCCGCTCCATCGCGCATCGCCCGCGGCGGCCAGCACGCCGTCCACGTCCACCGGATCGGTGGCGAGCATCAGCTCGCGGCCGAGGCGCCGCCAGGTGTCGCGCGGCCGATCGGCATACACCTCGATGCCGAGCCCGTCGGGATCGGTGAGGTAGAAGGCTTCGCTCACCAGATGGTCGCCGGCACCCATGCGCAGGTCCTGCGCGGCGGCGTGACGCACGAACCGGCCGAGGGAGGCGCGGTCGGGCAGCAGGATGGCGAAGTGGTAGAGGCCCAGGCGTGCACGCGGGCGCATGGCGCGCGCGGCCGCGTTGGCGTGCAGTTCCACGAGCGCCCGCGTGTCGCCATGGACGCCGAGCACGATGCGCGACGAATCCTGCGCGTGCACGGAGAGTCCGAGCGCGCCCTCGTAGTACGCCAGCGAGCGGTCGAGATTCGCGACCTGAAGCCGCACGGGTCCGAGGCGAGTCGCCGGGGGCAGTCGGTAGCCATGCGGCGCCTCCCCGTAGCTGCCCGGGGTGGCTGGTTCGCCGCTGTCGTCGAACATCTCGCGCGAGCCTGCGCTCATGACCTGCCTCCTAGGGTCGACGGAACGCCTTGCACGGATCCTCGCGTTCCGCCCGTTCGGTGATCCACACCACGTCGTACACCGCGCGCTCGGCCTCGCCGGGGAGCGCGCCGTCCGGCTCACGTTCGAGGAAGCCCACCACGACGCTCGTCTTGGCGGGCGCGAGCGCCGAGAGGAAGCGCGGCACCCCGTAGTCCCGGCGCACGTGGCCGTTGCCCGCGATGAGCCATGCGGGGCGACCGTCCGCCGATGCGCGGAGCAGCGCGTCGGTCATGGCCGCGTCCCGCACCTCCTGCGCGTTGCGCATCATCGGCACCATTTCCGCCGGCAGCTCGCCGCAGTGTCCCTCTGCGAGCGTCGTCTCGAGTGCCTTTCCGCCCGCTTCGGACAGCGGCACCTTCCGCATCAGCTCGGCGAGCGGCGCGGGGGCCGCGTCCGCACCGCCGCGCATGATCGTACGCAGCTTCTCCCGGTTCAGCTGGCTGCCGTAGCGCGGCAGATCGTGCTGCACGGCGACGTCGATGAGCGGCTGATGCATCGGCCAGCGCCAGCCGTTGCGGTCGAATCCCGCACGGTCGAGCCACGGCTCGATCGGCGCCGTGGGCCTGGTCTGCAGCACGCTGTCCTCGCCCCACGGGAACTGCTCGAACACGATGGCCGGTTTCCGGGACACACTTGCGGCGATCAGGTCCGCGCGCAGCCGATGCTGCGCCGGATTGTCGTGCACCTCGCCCAGCAACGCATAGTCGGCGCTCCTGAGGCGCTTCAACAACGCCTCGCGGCTCATCGGTGCACCGGTGCGTGCATCGAGGATCGTCGCCGCCGCGGGGTCGGGTGTGGTGGCCGGAGTCGCGGCCTTGCCGCCGCAGGCGGCGATGGTGATCGCGAGGAACGCGATGGAAGGCCGGGTCATGACCGCTTGTCCTGGTAGTGGGGAGCAGGGCGTATGCTAATCGATCGAAGCCGCTGCGGCGCGGAGCCTAGGCCTGCCGCAGCTCACGCCGCACCGTCGCAATGCCGCCCCCATCGATCGCCTTCGCGTAGCCCATGCGGTGCAGCAGGGCGACCGCGTGGGCGGAACGCACCCCGCTGGCGCAGTACACCAGGAGCGTCGATTGCCGGCCGATCCCGGCCAGCCCTGGCATTGCCCGTTCCAGCCGGTTCAGCGGCAGGTTCACCGCGCCGCTGACCTTGCCGAACAGGCACTCGAGTTTCGAGCGCACGTCGATCACCGCGTCGATCTTCCTCCCGCGGAACTCCGTCATCGCACGTCCTCCACGATCGTCCACCGGCATCTAGTTCAGCATCGCGTCGGCATCGTCACCGACGGAGAAGAGCAGCGCATCGCGCCGGTACAACGGCCGATCGCCGGCGAGGCCAGCCACTTCACGCATGATGATGTCGAGACAGGGCTTGCACGCGGCGTGCGCGAGCGGGGGAAGCACGGAGCTCAGCATCAGGTGCATGCGTTCCACGGCCTGTTCCACCTCGAGCCAGCGATTGCCGGCCCAGACCCGGTTGCACCAGGAGCACACACGTACCGGCATGCCTGCGCGCGGCGTCGAGGCATCGAAGAGCATCTCGGGCGGCCGCGCGACGACGCCGATCTCGTGCGTGCTGAACTGCACGACGCCGCTTCCCGTCCCGCGAACCGTCATCTCGAGCAGCCTCCGTTCCCTCGGGGCATCGCACCGGAAGCGCAGGCGCACGTCGCGTCCGTGGCGCGCATCGGCGATGATCTGTCGATAGACCTGCGCGAGCGTGAGATCGCGCACGTACGACCACAGCGAATGGCCGAGCACGCGCTCGGCACCGAAGTCCCCGCCGCTGTTGTCGCGAGCGAACGCCTCCCACGCTTGGTTCACGTGGCAGAGGCGGTCGGCCGCGTCGATGCGGTAGACCACGTCAACGCTCATGGAAAGCACCTGCATGACCACGAGAGAGCACAGCCTGAGTGGATATCTAGTAATGGCGTAAATTCCGTCAATCCCCGCAGGAAATCGCCGACCGTTCCGGTGGGGTAGCATGTGAGGCCTGTTTCATGATCCGGAGGGAATTTGCGATGACCGACCACTACGAAGCTTCGCAACGCGACCTGGACCCGCACCGCGCCGAAGAGCAGCGCGCGGCACGACTCGAGACCGAGGGGCGACTGGGGTCGCGCGGAATCGTCGCACGGCAGGAGGACGACGATATCGAGCTCGCCGACCTGCTCGACGCCGTCGAGCAGTTCGAAGACATGGTCGAGGCGCAGGGTGGCGACCTGATGGTGGACCATATCGGCACCGACCGTCCGGACGACCCGGCCTTCGTGCTGCCGCCACGGCACTCGGGCGAGTCGGTGCCCACCTACCGGCTCCGCGTCCTCGAGGCGCTCGGCCGCCTGCGGACCCGGCCGGTAGACTGAGGCTGCCAGAACAGCGCAGCGTCAGGAGGAAGCCCGCCATCTGCCGTGCATTGCTCTCGGGCACGCCGAGCCCGGGCATGGCGGTGCGCGGGCTCCGGGCGCGCGGGTCGTGGATCCACGGCACCATGCGACCCGTCTTCGTGTCGAGTCCGGCCACCCAGCCACGCACCCCGAACTCTCCGCGGGAGACGCCCACGATGACGCGATCCTTCACCACCAGCGGCGCCATCGTCATCGACTTGCCGATGTTGAAGTGTGCCACTGTTCACGGCCGCTGGCAGCATCGACGGTGCGCGCCGAGCGTGTTGAAGAACACCGTGCCGTCGGCGTAGGCCGCGCCGCGATTGACCACATCGCAGCACGCCACGCCACGCCCTGCGACGAGGGCTGTGGCGTCGGATCGTTCCAGGCCACCTTCAGCGTCGCCACGTTCGCCGCGGTGATCTCGGCGAGTTCGCTGAAGCGGGTGTTGGCGTAGTCCTTCGAAACGATCGGCCAGTCTCCGTCGGACGGAGACTGGCCACTGGCGGGCACCGCGATGACGCTGGTCGCAATCGCGACGGCGACACTCCGGAACGCGGTCACGCCGCGTGTACTGACATCCTCGGCGAACGCGTAAGACTGCCTCTGCCGGTCTCGTTCAGGGCGTACCCCCTGCCGTCATCTCGGACGTCCGAGCAGGGCACCGGCGCCGATCACGAGCGCCAGCGCCACGCCCACGGTGGTCGCACGCAGCATCGTGCGCCCCACGGGGCTCAGGCGCATGGAGGTATAGAGACTCGAGCCCATCACTCGGCCGCGATGCGAGCCGCGCACCCGACTGTCGCCCGGTACGGGGTGGTGCAGCGTGTCGGTGTTGTCGCGCGGGTGTTTCGCGCGCTGCTGCTCGAACACGAACGCCTCCTTGTAGCGGTCGGCGAAGCGCGGGGCCCAGCGCTCCATGGCCGCCATCACCTTGGCACCGCCACCGACGTAGACGTCGCGCATCGGCCGCTCGGCGCAGGCGAGCACCGCCTTCGCCACCACCTTCGGCGCGTACACCGGCGGCGGATGCTTCGGCTCGACATCCATGTAGTTGCGGGCATGCTCCGTGTACGGCGTGTCGATGGCGGTGGGCTTGATGAGCGTCACCGAGACTGGCGCCTCGTCCTTCTCGAGCTCGATCCGCAATGCGTCGGTGAAGCCCTTCACGGCGTGCTTGCTGGCGCTGTAGTGGCCCTGCAACGGCATCACCGTGTCCGATACGACGCTGCCCACGTTGATCAGGGCGCCACCGTGCTCGCGCAGGTGCGGCACGGCCGCGAGCGACCCGTGCACGACGCCCCAGTAATTGGTGTCGAAGACGCGTCGCGCATCCTCCACCGGCACCTCTTCCAGCCGGCCATAGACCGAGACGCCCGCGTTGTTGACCCAGGTGTCGATGCGTCCGAAGCGGTCCAGCGCCGTCTGCGCGGCCCGCTGCGTCGTCGACTGGTCGGCCACGTCACCGACCACGATGGCCACCTCGGCACCCAGCGAACGCGCCTGGCTGGCGGCCTGCTCGAGGTCGGGCTCATCACGCGATACGAGCACCAGCCGGGCACCCCGCTCGGCCGCCAGTCGCACCGTCGCGAGACCGATGCCGCTCGAGGCCCCGGTGATCACGATGACCTGGTCGGCCACCGGCTTGAGTTTCACCCTCATCGTCCTCTCCTTGATCATCATCCTGAGCCTGTGCATCCCCGGTATACCGCCGGGAGTCGACACTGTTGCAGCCACGGTGCCCTTGGAGGCGGAGAGGGGTACCACGGGTGCTGGAGCCAGCATCGCAATGCCCCCCCTTGGAGTCCACCGCATGACGCGCAAGCCGCGCCACTCGCTCGAGCGCTACGGTGTCGCCATCCTCGCTTGCGTCGCGGCGCTCGCGCTGCGGCTCCTGGTACCGGTGGACTACCTGCGGCATGCCCCGCTGTTTCTGTTCCTGCTCGCCACATTCGTGGCCGCATGGGCCGGCGGCTGGGGTCCGGGCCTGCTCGCGACGCTGCTGAGCACCGGGGCACTCCTCTGGTTCGCGCCGCTCGGCGCGACGGGCGCCGGCGAGAGTCAGGAGGCGGCGCTGGCCGGGGTGCTCGCCTTCATCGTCATCGGCGTGGGGATGAGTGCCCTCGCGGGCCGCGTGCACGTGATTTCCTCCCGCCTGCGGAGGGAGCGGGAACGGCTCGACAAGAGCAACGAGTTCCACGCCGCCATCGCCGGGCTCAGCTCTGATTTCGCCTTCGCGGCGCGGGTGGAGCCGGAGGGCAAGGTAGTGTTCGAGGAGGTGACGGAAGGATTCGAGCGGCTCCTTGGCTTCACGCTCGACGAGCTCCAGACACGCGGCGGCTGGATTGCATTGATCCATCCAGAGGACGCCGCCCAGGCTCGGGCTGATGTCACCCGCCTGCTGCGCGGCAGCACGGTGGAGGGCGAGTTGCGCTGGGTGGCCAAGGACGGCCGGGTGCTCCGTCTGCGTCATCGGACCCGGCCGATCTGCGACGACGCGGGCGGTGTCGTCCGCCTCTACGGCGCCAACGAGAACGTGACGCAGGAGCGCACGATGGAGCGCGCGCTGCGAGACACCGAGGAGCGCCTGCTCCTCGCCGTCCGGGCGGCCCGCATCGTGGCGTGGGACTGGGACACGGGTACGGACAAGGTGACGGTATCGGCGAACGCGGCCGAAGTCTTCGGCACGCCGGCAGAAGCGAACGCCATCGCGGTGCAGGGACTGATGGACGCCGTCCATCCCGACGACAGGAACCGGGTCCGGTCGGCGCTCGACACGGCGAGTGACGGCGGCAGCTTCCGATATCGCTATCGATTCCATCCGCGGGACGGTCGCGGCGAGCGCTGGTTCGAGACGATCGGGCGGGCGGTCAACGTCGGTGGCGGTGGCGGTGGCGCGCATCACTATGCCGGTATCACCATCGACCTCACCGACCAGATGCTGGCGCAGGAGCGATTGCAGGAGAGCGAGGCCCGGTTCCGCGCCATCGTGGACACGACGCCAGGCATCGTCTACGTGACCGAGCGCGACGGCACCTCGCAGTTCGTCAGTCGCTCGTTCTACGAATACACTGGCTTGCCGGTCGGAGCGGCGAGCGGCAGGGGCTGGCTCACCGCGCTGCACCCCGACGATATCGACCGAGTCCAGCGGCTCACCAGCCACGTTGGTTCGCCGGCAGGCATCGCCGAGGTGCGCTATCGGCTCCGGAGCGCGGAGGGTCAGTACCGCTGGTTCCTCGACCGCTACCGACCCATCGTCGACGACGCCGGTCGCGTGTCCAAGTGGCTCGGCACGAGCATCGACATCCACGATCTCGTCACCGCCGAGCAGGCGCTCAAGGACACCGACCGCCGCAAGGACGAATTCCTCGCCACGCTGGCGCACGAGCTGCGCAACCCGCTGGCGCCCATCCGCAACGCGCTCGAGATCGTGCGCCAGGCGGAACTCGACCGCGCCACGACGACGCGGGTGCTCGACATGATGGAACGCCAGCTGGTGCAGCTGGTGCGGCTCATCGACGACCTGCTCGACCTCTCCCGCATCACGCGCGACCGCATCGAGCTGCGGCGCGAGCGCACGACCCTCGCGAGCGTGGTCGGCAACGCCGTCGAGACGGTGCGCCCGCTCATCGCCGAGCGAGTGCACGAGCTCAGTCTTGGGATGCCCGCGGAGGAGATCCGGCTGTGGGCTGATCCCACCCGCCTGTCCCAGATCATCGCCAACCTGCTGCACAACGCCGCGAAGTACACCGATCCCGGCGGGCACATCACGCTGCGCGCCGAGCGACGGGAGCAGGAGCTCATGCTGTGGGTGGAGGACGACGGCATCGGCATCCCGCCCGACCTGCTGCCGGTGATCTTCGACATGTTCCGCCAGTCGCCGCACACCGTGGCCCGCTCGCTCGGCGGGCTCGGCATCGGACTCACGCTGGTGCGACGGCTCGTGGAGCTGCACGGCGGCTCGATCGAGGCGATGAGCGCGGGATCGGGACTCGGCAGCCGATTCACCGTGCGCCTGCCACTCCCCACCGCGCCGGTGGCGACGCCGGTGCCGAAGCCGACGGCGGTCGCTCCCGTTCCGCCGCGCCGGGTACTCGTCGTCGACGACAATGTCGATGCTGCGACGAGCCTGGCCGAACTGCTGCGTCACCGCGGGCACGAGGTGCGCGCCGTGTTCGATGGTTCGGAGGCGCTGGAAGAGGCGACCCGGTTCACGCCGGACGCGGTCGTCCTCGACATCGGGCTGCCCGGCATGGACGGCTACGAAACGGCACGCCGGCTCCGGCAACTGCCTGGTGGGCGCCACATGATGATCGTCGCGGTCACGGGCTGGGGGCAGGATGAGGACCGGCGCCGCTCGAAGGAAGCGGGATTCGACCATCACCTGGTGAAGCCGGCCCATCCGGACGCGATCGAGCAGCTGTTTCTCGAGACGCACGCTCGCTCGCCGGCCTGACGCTCGCGCTTTCGCCGCCTACCCGCCACCTTCCGGACCTGTCACCTGCCGACCGGAGTGGGCGTGTCGCTGCGCACCGTGGTGCTCGTCATCGTGGCCCTTTTCCTCGCGGCGGGCGTGGGCGCCTGGTTCATGCGCCGCCCGTCCAACGACCGCGAGTGGAGCGGCGATCAGGCGCGCCTGCCGCGCGTGCGGTTCGACGGCCGTTTCGTCCATGTGCAGGACGTGCGCAACTTCCGCTACCGGAGCGAGTTCGACTACGACGCGCGCTGGGAGGACCGCACCTGGGACCTCGACCGCCTCGCCTCGGTGTCGTTCGTGCTGGTGCCGTTGTCTGAGAAGTGGCGTGGGCCCGCGCACAGCTTCGTCACGTTCGGCTTCGACGACGGCAGCTACGCAAGCGTCTCGATCGAGGCGCGCCGACAACGTGGCGAGCGGTACTCGCCGCTGAAGGGCCTGCTGCGGAACTACGAGTTGATCTACGTCGTCGGCGACGAGCGCGACCTCATCGGCCGGCGTGCCGTCCACGACGGCAGCCCGGTCTATCTGTATCCCATCAAGGCCACGAAGGACGCGATGCGCTCGCTCTTCACGGAGCTGCTCACGCGCGCCGACGCGCTGCGAGAGCAGCCGGCGTTCTACAACACCCTCACCGACAACTGCACCAACCTGCTCCTGCGCCATGTGGAGCACGCCGCGCCGAACCGCGTGCAGGGCGGCATCGCCGCGGTGCTGCCCGGTTACGCCGACGAGGTGGCGGTCAGGCTCCACCTCATCGAAGGCGTGAAGACGGTCGGGGAGGCGCGTCGGCGCTATCGCATCAACGACAAGGCGCGTGCTGCCGAGCACGCGCGGGATTTCTCGGCCGCCATCCGCGCCGCCGACTGAGTCGCGCTACCAGTCCCGCCCCGCACGTCCGCCCGATGCGGCGGGGCGGGCCTCGTGGCTGGTGAGCTGCTCGCGCTCGATGGCTTCGAGCAGCTTTCGCGCGTCGTCCACGGAGAGCTCTTCGGCGGATTCACCTCCCGCATCGCCCTGCCCGCCGCCCGCCATGGCCCCGACGGCCGTCTCGCGCTGGCTGTCGAGACCTTCCTCGCCGCCACTGCCCTGGCCCGCCTGCGCCCGTCCGCCGCGACCCGGCGAGCCGCCGCTCTCCACGTCCGCCTGCTTGCGCAGCGCGATCTCGAGATTCCACTTCGCATCCTGATCGGCCGGGGCCAGGACAAGCGCCGTCTCGAACGTCGTCACGGCGCGCTGCAGGAAGTCGGACTTGTCAGGCGCATCCTCCGCTGCGCGCACGTAGGCGTTCCCCAGGTTCATGAGGGCTCGATG
>Ga0247829_10001810_pt1 | contig 10068 bp, 8 predicted proteins | sample 12C_Control_Day4_FD_207765 | JGI IMG/M metagenome (GOLD analysis project Ga0247829, IMG submission 207765) | Soil microbial communities from agricultural site in Penn Yan, New York, United States - 12C_Control_Day4 | ecosystem: Environmental > Terrestrial > Soil > Agricultural land | place: USA... | reverse complement strand
CGCGAGGCGCTGGAGCAGCTGATCGAGGCCAAGCTCGAGGGCCGGGAAGTGGTGACGGCGCCGGCGGCCAAGGAGACCAAGGTGATCGACCTGGCCGACGCGCTCCGGAAGAGCGTGGAGGCGGCCAAGAAGGGAAAGCCCAAGGCCGCGTCGCGGAGCCGCGCGTCGCGTCCGCCGGCTCGCCGCCGCACCCGAAAGGTCAGCTGAGTCGCCGGGAGGTCGATCGATGGCGCGGAGTCGGTCGAAGCCGGGCGGCGGGTCGGTCTCCCGCGAGACGATCAGGAGCGTGCTGGAGCAGCTCGACCGTCCGGTGCGCCAGACTACGCTGGAGGTGGATCGCCACCGGCTCGCGCTGAGCAACCTCGACAAGCCCCTCTGGCCGACCGCCGGACGACGGCCCCCCCTGACCAAGCGCGATCTCCTCCGGTACTTCACCCGCGTCTCGCCCTGGATGCTGCTCCATCTGGCCGACCGTCCCCTCTTCGTAACCCGATTCCCCAACGGCGTCACCGGGAAGAGCTTCTACCAGAAGCACTGGGAGGATCCGCCGCCGTTCGTGCGCACGGTATCGATCTGGTCCAGCCACAACGCCGACGACGGCGACTACCTGATCTGCGAGAACCTCCCCACCCTGCTCTGGCTCGGCCAGATGGCGGGGCTCGAGCTCCATGCCTGGTATTCGCGCACCCGCCGCGCGCCCGACGCGCAGCGCACCGGCGCGACCTTCACCGGCAGCGAGGCGGCGCTGGACCACTCGGTGCTCAACTATCCCGACTTCGTGGTCTTCGACCTCGACCCCTACCTCTATTCCGGCAAGGAGGCGCGCGGGGAGGAGCCGGAGCTGCACCGCCGCGCCTTCGGGCGCACCCGGACGCTCGCGCTCAGAGTGCGGGAGATGCTGGGCCGACTCGGGCTCGAGACCTGGATCAAGACCTCGGGTCGCACCGGTCTCCACCTGTACCTCCCGATCGTGCGCACCCTCGACTTCGACGCGGCCCGTGAAGTGGCCGAGGCGATCGCGCGCCACGCCCGGGCGGAGCGGCCGCGCGAGGTGACCGTCGAGTGGGCGGTCGAGCGCCGGCGGGGCAAGATCTTCTTCGACTACAACCAGAACGTCCGCGGCAAATCGCTCGCGGTGCCCTACTCGCCGCGCCGCCACCCGGGCGGCACGGTGGCCACGCCGGTGTCCTGGGAGGAGCTGGAATCGATCTACCCGACCGACTTCACCCTGCGCACCGTCCCCGAGCGGCTCGAGGCCGGCGGCGACCCCTGGGCCGGAATCTTCGAGGCCAAGCAGGACCTGGCCGCCGCGCTCGATGGCCGGAGGGTCGGATGACCCGCGCGCGCCAGGGCCTCCTGGCCGACGCCGGACGGCTGCGCTACCGGGCCCAGCCCCGCTGGACGCCGCCCATGCTGGCGACGCTGGTGGACGCGCCTCCGACTGGCGGCGGATGGGTGTACGAGCCGAAGCTGGACGGGGTCCGGGTACTGGCCCACGTGACCGGCGGGAAGGTCCGGCTCTGGTCCCGCAACCGGAAGCCGATCGAGGGCGGCTATCCGGAGCTGGTCGCCGCGCTCGAGACGGCGACCCGGGGCGATGCCGTGCTCGACGGCGAGATCGTCGCCATCGATCCCAAGACCGGACTCAGCTCCTTCGCCCGGCTGCAGCAGCGGATGCAGCTCCGTGACGCGGTCCGGGCGGCGCGGACCGGCGTGGCGGTGCGGCTCTACCTGTTCGATTGCCTCTACTACGAGGGCGTGGATCTCACCAACCTGCCGCTGGTGGACCGCAAGAAGGTGCTGCGCGACGTGGTCTGGTACGACGACCCCATCTACTTCACCCCGCATCGGACGACGGGCTCGGCGGCGATGTACCGCGACGCCTGCGCCCGGGGCGCCGAAGGGATCATCGCCAAGCGGGCCGACTCCCGGTATGTCGGCGCCCGCTCGGGCGACTGGCTCAAGATCAAGTGCGTGCTGCAGCAGGAATTCGTGATCGGCGGCTACACCGCACCGCAGGGCTCCCGCGAGCACCTCGGCGCGCTGCTGGTGGGCTACTACGAGGACGGGAAGCTGCGCTACGCCGGCAAGGTGGGCACCGGCTACGACGCGGCCACGCTGCGCCGGCTGCACCGAAAGCTCGCCCCGCTGGCCCGCCGCACATCGCCCTTCGCGCCCGGCCCGGTCCCCGCGGGCCAAGTTCACTGGGTCACGCCGAAGCTCGTCGCCCAGATCGGCTTCGGCGAGTGGACCACGGCCGGGCTGCTGCGTCATCCGCGCTACCTCGGACTCCGGGACGACAAGGCGGCCAAGGAGGTGCGGCGGGAGGGATAGTGCCGCCCTTCGGGCGCCCGTAGATTCGAGCACCCCTCACCAGCACGGCGGGCCATGGAGCAGCAGCGCGCCACCAGCCACGTCCGCTGGGTCATCCTCGGATTTCTCACCGTCATCAGCTTCGTCGCCTACCTGCTCCGGACCAACATGTCCGTGGCGGGCGAGCGCATCATGACCGACGTCGGCCTGACGCCGGTCCAGCTCGGCTGGGTGCTCGCGGCCTTCGCCTGGGGCTACGCGCTCTTCCAGCTCCCCGGCGGCATCCTGGGCGACCTGCTCGGTGGACGCCGGGCACTGGCGCTGGTGACCGCGCTCTGGGGCGTCCTCAACTTCCTGGTGGCGCTGGTGCCGAGCGGGGCGGCGAGCGGCTCGCTCCTCGTGATCGCCAGCCTGGTGTCGCTGCGCTTCCTCATGGGCGCGGCCCAGGCGCCGCTCTTCCCGGTGCTGGGCGGGTCGGTGATCGCGCGATGGTTCCCCCCATCCGGCTGGGCCCTGCCGAATGCACTCACCAACTCCGGTCTCACCCTTGGCGCCGCGGCGACGGGGCCGCTGATCGCCTGGCTGGTGCGGGACTACGGCTGGCGCTCCTCGTTCGCGCTCACCGCGCCGCTCGCGCTCCTCGCGGCGGCCGGCTGGTTCTGGTACGCGCGGGACGAGCCCGCGGGACATCCCGCGGTGCGGCCGGCCGAGCTGGCGCTGATCGATGCGGGACGTCCGCCCGCCGTTGCCGTCACGACGCCGCGCGAAGGGTGGCGAGCGGTGCTCGGGGATCGCAACCTGCAGCTCATCACGCTCAGCTACTTCTTCGCCAACTACGTCTTCTACTTCTTCTTCAACTGGCTCTACATCTATCTGGTCCAGGTGCGGGGCTTCGAGGAAATCGAGGGCGGCTTCCTGGCCGCGGCCCCCTGGGTCACCGGCGCCGTGGCGGCCACGGCAGGCGGCTGGACCTGCGACCGGATCGGGCGCCGGCGCGGGATCGACATGGGGTGCCGCCTCGTGATCATCCCCGGTCTGCTCCTGTCGGGAGGGTTCATTCTCGCGGCCGGTGCCGCGCAGGGTCCCTACGCCGCGGTAGTCTTCCTCGCCTGCTGTCTGGGGTTCCAACAGTTCACCGACTCGGCCTACTGGGCCGCCGCCACCTCGGTGGGGGGACGACACGCGGCGACGGCCTGCGGTCTCATGAATACCGGCGGCAACGTGGTGGGGGGGCTGGTCGCCCTGCTGGTCCCCTTCACGGCCGAACGGGCCGGCTGGCCCGCCGCCCTCGGCACGGCGTCCCTGTTCGCCGGCGCCGGGGCGGTCCTGTGGCTGGGCATCCGGGCCGACCCGGAGGGCTGAACTGCCGTCTTGACACCGGGGCCGGCGACCTCAACTCTTAGTACGCCACTGTACATTCCAGGCCGAAAATGTCCTGCCGGAGTTGCGCCATTCCTGCCCTCTTGCTCCTTTCGGGTGACCTAGCCGATGCCGGCGAGTCCTGGCGCCCGGAGCCGGCTCCCCGGTTCGAAAACGATTCCGTCCCGGTCCCGCAACGCGTCCTCGTCGCCGAGGACGATCCGGTCGTCCGGACCATGCTCCAGCGCCTGCTCCGGGATGCCGGGTTCGAAGTCCGCACCGCCAAGCACGGCGACGAGGCCCTCGGCATGGCCCTCCGGGCCTCGGGCGAGTTCGACCTCGTGGTCACTGACGTCCGGATGCCGGTGATGGACGGCCTGGAGCTGGCCCGGCGGCTTCGGGAGCGCTGGCCCCGCCTTCCGGTGCTCTACATCTCGGGGTACGACGTGGAGCTGTCGGCAGGCTCCCGGCGGGGCGGGTCGCGTCAGGCGCTGCTCCGCAAGCCATTCGATCTCGACGAGCTCCTTCGCGAAGTCACCCGGCTGCTCGACCTCCCGTGATCCGCGGGGTCGGGCTCTCACTGGCCCTCGCCTCGATGGCGGCGCGAGCCACCACCCAGGACATCCAGCCCCAGCGCGAAGAAAGGCGGCCTACCTTCTGAGCCGCTTCCTGCTCGACACCGGCGCCGCCCGGACGGCAGGGGCGGCGGGATGAACCGCTGGATCCGGCGTCAGCCGATTCGCCGCAAGGTCGCGCTCCTCATGGGCGCGGCGTCGGTGGTGGCGCTGCTCCTCGCCGGCGTCGCGGTGGTGCTGTATGAGTTCACCACCTTCCGCCCGCGCGTCCTCCGCGACGCGAAGACCCAGGCCGAGCTGATCAGGGGAAACAGCGTGACCGCGCTCCAGCTCAACGACCGGGAAGCGATGCGTGCGAACCTCGACACGCTGCGCTCCCGGCCGGAGATCCTCTCGGCCACCCTCTTCGACGCCGACGGCACGGTCCAGGCGCGGTACGCTCCGCGGGGGGCTCCTCCCCCACCATCGGTGCTCACTCCCGGGGCCACCTTCTACCCCGGTCGTCTGCTGCTGATCGACCGTATTGCGGTGGACAGCCAACCGATCGGCTGGCTCAGCTTTCAGTACGCCGTCCCGCCGCTCTGGCTCCGTCTCCAGCAGTACGGGATCATGGTCGCCGTCGTGCTCTTGGCGCTCAGCATCGCCAGTGCCATGCTCCTCGGCATGCTGGGACGCTCGGTCACGGTCCCGCTGCTGCGGCTGGCCGGCGCCGCGCGGGAGATCACCGAGACCGGTAACTACCGGCTGCAGGTGCCGCCGCGCGCGGGCGACGAGATCGGCGTGCTGACCGACGCCTTCAACCGGATGGTGGCGACGGCGGCGAAGCAGCAGGTCGAGCTGCGGCAGAACGCGGCCCGCCTGCGCCTCGCGCTCGACGCGGCCCGGCTCGACGCCTGGGTCCTCGACCTGCCGGCGGACGGCCCCCCTCCGCTGGAGCCGCTGCTGGCGCGGGTCTCCCCTCCCGATCGCGCGGGGGTGGCGGCGCAGATCGGCGCGGCGATCGCCGAGCGATCGGGATTCAAGCTCGAGTTCCGGGCGCCCGGAAATCCCGGAGACGAGCGCTGGACCGCGCTCATGGGTCGGATCTACCGCGACGAGGCGACGGGCACCAGCCGGCTGATCGGCGTGGCCCAGGACGTGACCGAGCAGCGCCGGACCGAGCAGCAGCTGATTCAATCGCAGCGCATGGAGGCGATCGGCAACCTCGCCGGCGGCATCGCGCACGACTTCAACAACCTGCTCACCGCCATCATCGGCTATCTGAGCTTCGTGCAGCGGCGGCTGCCGCCGGATGCGCAGGTGCGGGAGGATCTCACCGAGGTGGAGCGCGCGGCCCGCCGGGCGGCGGCGCTCACCTCGCAGCTCCTCAGCTACGCCCGGCGGCAGATGGTCGTGCCTGCCTCGGTGGATCTCAACGCGACGGTCGCCGGGCTCGCACCCATGATGCGCCGCCTCGTGGGGGAGGACATCGAGGTCGAGACCGAGCTCGCCGAGACCGACGGCTCGGTCCGGGTCGACCCGGGGCAGCTGGAGCAGGTCATGCTGAACCTGGTGGCCAACGCGCGGGACGCGATGCCCGCCGGTGGCGCGCTGCGGCTCCGGACCCGCCACGTGACGCTCACGCCGGCCGCGGCGCGCACGATTCCGGAGGCGCGCCCGGGACAGTACATCGCGCTCGAGGTCGAGGACACCGGCGTGGGGATGACGCCGGAAGTCCAGGCCCGGATCTTCGAGCCCTTCTTCACCACCAAACCGCCCGGAGCGGGCACCGGCCTCGGCCTGGCCATGTGCTACGGGATCGTGCGCCAGGCGGACGGGCTGATGCTGGTCGAGAGCGAGCCGGGCGGGGGCGCCCGCTTCTCGGTACTGCTGCCCCGGGAAGGAAGCGGCGTGGAGGAAGGAATTCCGCCCGCCGCTCCCATCGTCGTGCCGGGGCGCGAGACGGTGCTCCTGGTCGAGGACGACCCGACGGTTCGAGTGGTGACGGGACGGATCCTGCGGGAGCTGGGCTACACCGTGCTCGAGGCCGCTAGCGGGGCCGAAGCCCGGAGCGTCGCGGCGACGGCCGCGGGCCGGATCGATCTCCTGCTGACCGACGTCGTCATGCCGGGCGGCAGCGGACGCGAGCTGGCGGAAGCCCTGACACAGACTCGTCCGGGCCTGCCGGTGGTGTTCATGTCGGGCTACACCGCCGACGTGATCCTCCGGATGGGCATCGTGCACGACAAGGTGACCCTGCTCTCCAAGCCCTTCACCGCCGAGGCCCTGGCGGACACGCTGCGCATTGCGCTCGACCGCACCGGCCAGCACGGCTGACGGCAGATTTCCCCGGCTCGCCGCACTCCTCGACCCCGGACCCGCTGCAGCTTCGTTCACCACTCTCGCAAGAGCGCGCGCGGCCACGACATCGCCAAATGAGCCGAGGACCGCACGGTTCTTGCCCCTGACCTCCGATCCGTCACCCAGATCCGGAGGTCGTATGTCATCGCGCCGTCGGCTTCTCGCCGCCCTCGTCACCCTGCTCGCGCTCGGTACCATGGCTGCCCCCCCGGCCCACGCCCAGGGGAAAAGCAAGGCCAAGCACTACGCCGTGAGCTCCGACCGGGCCATGACCGTGACCCGCACCGTCCTCGAGCGGCAGGGCTTCGAGGTCGTGCGGGTGGCACGCTCGGAGGATGCCCAGGTGGTCTACTACCGCGCCGGCAACCACGGCCGCGGCAAGGGCAAGGGCCCGATCGAGCGCATGGTCATCCGCACGGTGGAGCGGCGGGTGGTCTTCGAAGACACTCCACCCGCCGTACTGGTGGACATCGACCTGAATCTCAAGCTCTAGCCGCTATTCGATCGCGACGGTCCACGCGTAACCCTCGGGCCGCTCCGTGCGCGGGGCGGCTCCCGCCGCGGGGAGGTCGAACTCCACCCCGTGACTCACCGTCAGGTACAGCGCCTTCACCTTGTCCTTGAACGCCGGGGCGCAGGCACCTTCGGTTCCCGCCGAATGCCCCGGCTCGGGAGTCCAGGTCAGCCGGAGCGCGCGGCCGCTCTCGCTCTGGTTGTCGGCGAGCACGTCACCCACCACGGCGACGGCTCCCGCCCCCTGCAGCGTCATGGTGCACCGGGCCTCAGACGACGTCCCGTGCGAGCCGCAGAAGCGGAGGATCGTGTGTCGGCGGAACGTGCCCTCGTAGCGATCGGGCTCTCGTCGCGTGAGCGTCCCCTCGACCACCTCCTCCCCGCCGTTGCCGCAGCCTTCGGCATCGCCATTGCTGGGCCAATCGCTGGTCAGGGTGAGATGATAGGTGGCGGCCAGCGCCGGCGGACGGGGGAAGCGCTCGTCGCGCAGGGCGACCGCCTGTGCCCCGAGCGTCCCGACGAGGGTCGTGACGGTGAGGGCACCGGCCAGGGGAAAAATGCCTCGCGTACTCATGACGTACTCCCCGGTAGTTCGTGATGACTCGCGCGCCGGCAACCGCCGGTGCGACGCCGAGAACGCTCGCCGGGCCGGGCTTCGATCGGGCTCCGGGGATGTCGCGCGGTGGTAACGCGTCGCGCCGGGAGAGAAGACAAGAGCCGTGCCCGCGCGTGGGACACGTGGACGTGGTTCGCAGACTCTGACGGCGCAACGACTTGACCAGGGTGACCCGGTCCAGTGACCGGGGGAACGAGCACGGGCCCGCCGACGAGATTGTCGCGGGCCCGTTGCGTTCGGTGCAGGAACGTCGCGCTCAGCTGCGGAAGCGGCCCGGGTCGATCCCGTAGCGTCGGATCTTGTAGTTGATGATGCGCTCGGTGCTGCTGAGGAGGCGGGCGGCCCGCGCGCGGTTCCCCCGGGTGGTCTTGAGCGCGTCCTGGATCAGGTTGCTCTCGAAGGCTTCCACCGCCTCGGCCAGGGACCCGCTCACCACCGTGCCCGAAGCCTCGGCGGTCTGCAGAATGGGCGAAAGATGGTGGCCATGAATGACGTCGCCGTCGGCTACCAGCACCGCGCGCTCGATGGTGTTCTCCAGCTCCCGCACGTTGCCCGGCCAGTGATAGCTGACCAGCATGTCGATCGCCGGGGTCGAGATCCGCTTGATGCTCCGCCCGTGCAGCCGGGCGTACTTCTCCAGGAAGTGGTCGGCCAGGAGGAGCACATCAGACTTGCGCTCCCGGAGCGGCGGGACGCAGATGGCGAAGACGTTGAGCCGGTAATACAGGTCCTCCCGGAAGGAGCCGTCGCCGAGGGCGGACTCCAGGTTCTTGTTGGTTGCGGTGATGAGGCGGACGTCCACCGGGATGGTGGCCGTGCCGCCCAGGCGCTCGAACTCCCGCTCCTGGATGACCCGGAGCAGCTTGGCCTGGGTGCTGGGGCTCAGCTCGCCGATCTCGTCGAGGAAGAGCGTGCCCCCGTCGGCCAGCTCGAAGCGTCCCTTGCGTCGGGCCTGGGCGCCGGTGAACGCGCCGCGCTCGTAGCCGAAGAGCTCCGACTCCACCAACGTCTCCGGCAACGCTGCGCAGTTCACCCGAACGAAGGGCTTCCCCGCCCTGGGCGAATGGTGGTGCAGCGCGTGGGCGATGAGCTCCTTGCCGGTGCCCGATTCGCCCCGGATGAGCACGGTGGCGCCGGTGCCCACGACCTGCGCGATCTGCTCGAACACCCGGCGCATCGGCCCGCTGTTCCCGATGAGGTGGGTGAACTCGTAGCGCTCCTGCAGCTCCTGGCGGAGCTGGGTGTTCTCCTCCACCAGCTTGCGGCGCTCCAGATCGATGAGCCGCTGGATCCGGAGCGCCTGCGAGATCATACCGCCCGCGATCCGTAGCGCCTTGATCCATCGCTCGGGCTCGCGGTCGGGATGCCAGACCAGCTCGATGCCAAGGGTGCCCGCGGTGGCGCCATCGAGCACGATGGGCACGCAGAGGAAGGTGGTCTCCTCGGTACGTTGGGCGCGGTCCGCGGCACGGTGCAGGAAGCGCGGCTCCCGACTCACTTTCGGCACCACCGCCGGCGCCCCCGACTCGGCGACGGCGCCGGTGACCCCTTCGCCCATCCGGTAGCGGACCCGGCTCCGACCGGCCGGATACCCCAGCGACGCCTCCACCGCGAGGAGCCCGCTGTCCTCCTCCAACAACGTCACCGCGCCGCGGACGGCCCCGCAGCGCCGTTCCAGCACCTCGAGCACGGCGTAGAGCCCGGCCGGGAGGTTCAGGGTTCCGGTGAGCGCCTGGCTCACCTCCATCAGCATCGCGAGCTTCCGGACGTCGGCGACTTCGCCGGGTGCGGTCGCCTCGGCCGGGGCCGCAGGGGCCGCCTTCTTGTCCGGAGCGGCGCGGCGCGCGGCTCCGCCTTCGGGGAGTAGGGAGGGCATGCTGAAGACGATCTTGCGGGGGCTGGCCATGGCGAAGTGTTACCGGTGACCTGCCCAAAACGCAAGTTTCTCCGTGCACTGGTTCCAATTCAGCTTGATAGTGGCTTAAACGTGATGGCCTTCCAGCATTTCGTGCACAATTGTGGAAACAGGTGGATAGCCCGAAGCAACGCGGGGCACCCGGCAGGTCGGGTGCCCCGCGCGCATCCGCCGTCAGCGGAGATCAGTCCGCTTTCCCGCCCAGCCCGATCGCAAGGCCGAGGGAGGCGACGATGTCGTTCTGGAACTCGTCCCCGCCGCCGAAGTTGCCGTTGTAGAAGTAGTCCTCGAGATCCAGGCGGATCGCCGAGTTGCCGGTCTCACCCAGAGCGAAGCGGAAGCCGAGGCCGGCGGTGCCGCCGAAATCGGTCTTGCTCTCACTCGCGTCGAAGGGATCCTTGCCCCGAGCCAGCAGGGCCGGGCCCGCGCCGACATAG
>Ga0247829_10001807_pt1 | contig 10075 bp, 8 predicted proteins | sample 12C_Control_Day4_FD_207765 | JGI IMG/M metagenome (GOLD analysis project Ga0247829, IMG submission 207765) | Soil microbial communities from agricultural site in Penn Yan, New York, United States - 12C_Control_Day4 | ecosystem: Environmental > Terrestrial > Soil > Agricultural land | place: USA... | reverse complement strand
CGGTGAAGCCAGTCGGAGAGCCGGATACCGGAAACCGGTACGTCCGGTTCGATGAGCGGGGATGGGAAACGGGGCGCTGGCCACTGGCCCCAAGCTACCGCGCCCATCCTCGACTCTACCTCATAGGCCGTGCGGAACAACGCATGGAATCGTCCGCTATTCGGAGTGCATCGACCGTTGCGAATGGTGTCGGCGCACGCGGGACGGCCAGCGCCAAGTAGACGGCTCAATCCAGCTCAAAGGCTTCCTTGTAGTCTTGCTTGAGGCTCGGGTCCTGCGCCTCCTTGGCGAGGAGGCAGTTGCCGACGACGAGGCGCTCGATGTCGGTGCCCATGAAGCAGCGGAAGGCGTCCTCGGGCGTGCACACGATGGGCTCGCCGCGCACGTTGAAGGAGGTGTTGACGAGCACCGGGCAGCTGGTGAGGCCCTGGAACGCGGCGATGAGCGCGTGGTAGGCGGGGTTCGTGTCCTTGTGCACGGTCTGGATGCGCGCGGAGTAGTCGACGTGCGTCACGGCCGGAATCTCGGAGCGGGCGACGTTGAGCTTGTCGATGCCGAACAGCGCCCGCTCCACGGCCGTCATGGCGCGGCGGCGCTCGGGCACGACGTCGGCCACCAGCAGCATGTAGGGGGAGTCCTCGTCGAGCTCGAACCATCGGCCGACCTCCTCGCGCAGCACCGAGGGTGCGAACGGGCGGAAGGACTCGCGGTACTTGACGCGCAGGTTGAGGGTTTTCTGCATCGATGGCGAGCGCGCATCGCCCAGGATCGAGCGGGCGCCGAGTGCGCGCGGCCCGAACTCCATGCGGCCCTGGAACCAGCCGACCGCCTTGCCCGCGGCGAGGTCGGCCGCCGTGCGCGCGATCATGTCGGCCTCCGGCACGGTCTCGAAGCGCGCGCCGGCCGCCTCCAGCCGCCGCTCGATCTCCTCTTGCGTGAAGCTCGGGCCCAGGTACGCGCCGCGCATGCTGTCGCCATTTGCGGGACGAACCCGCGGCTTGCCGGCATGCAGGTAGTAGGCCGAGAGCGCCGCGCCCAACGCCCCGCCGGCATCGCCCGCCGCCGGCTGGATCCAGATCTTCTCGAAGCGGCCGTCGCGCAGCACCTTGCCGTTGGCGACGCAGTTGAGCGCCACGCCGCCGGCGAGGCAGAGGTTCTTCGCGCCGGTCTCGCCAGCGAGCGAGCGCGTCAGCCGCAGCATCACCTCCTCGGTCACCGCCTGCACGGAAGCGGCGATGTCCATGTGGAACTGGGTCAGCAGCTTCTCGGGTGTGCGCACGGGCTCGCCGAACAGCGCGGCGAACTTGTCGTTCGTCATGGTCAGGCCGGTGCAGTAGTCGAAGTAGCCAAGGTCGAGGCGGAAGCTGCCGTCGGCCTTGAGGTCCATCAGCTTGTCGAGGATGACCCCAGCGTACTTCGGCTCGCCGTAGGGGGCGAGCCCCATCACCTTGTACTCGCCGGAGTTGACCTTGAAGCCGGTGTAGTAGGTGAAGGCGGAATAGAGCAGGCCCAGCGAGTGAGGGAAGTGCAGCTCGCGGTGGATCGCGAGATCGGCGCCGGAGCCCAGGCCCGCCGAGGTCGTGCACCACTCGCCGACGCCGTCGAGCGTCAGCACCAGCGCCTCCTCGAAGGGGGAAGGATAGAAGGCGGAGGCCGCGTGGCTCAGGTGGTGCTCGGCAAACAGCAGCTTGCCCGCCCAGTCATGGCCGGGCTCTATGCCCGAGAGCTCCCGGGCGAGGCCGTCCTTCTGGAACAGCTTCTCCTTGATCCACAGCGGCAGCGCCATCTGGAAGGAGCGGAAGCCGCGCGGCGCGAACGCCACGTAGGTCTCGAGCAGCCGCTCGAACTTCAGGAACGGCTTGTCGTAGAAGGCGATGTGGTCGAGCTCGGAGAGCTTCAGGTTGCCCTGCGCCAGGCAGTAATTGACCGCGTTGGTCGGGAAGCCCGCATCGTGCTTCCGGCGCGTGAAGCGCTCCTCCTGCGCCGCCGCCACGATCTCGCCGTCGACGACGAGGGCGGCGGCACTGTCATGATAGAACGCCGAGATGCCGAGAATGCGCACGGGGACTGACTCTCGTTTGATGGGCGAACGGGCAGCGATCAGAACTGGTTCGACATGGTGCCGCGGGCGGGCCCCGGCGGCTCGCGCACGATCCAGTAGGACTTGCGCGCCCGGTCGATCTTGAGGGTCAGCAGGTCCCTGCCGCGCAGGCGCATGATGTACCCGGTCGGCACGATAGTCAGCACATAAAGCAGCCCCATGACGATTGGCGTCATGAACTTGCCGAGCAGCAGGCCGAAGGCGAACCACAGTCGGTTGAGCGGATTGAGCAGCGCCGGCGCCGCGAAGGCGAGGCCCAGGAATGCGCCGGCGATCGCCAGCGCCCAGAGGCGCAGCGATGCCGGCTTGAGCCGCGGGATCCAGCCGAGCTCGAGCGCGGGCCACACCCCGATCAGCGTAAACACGGCCGCAAACACCAGCCCGAACCCCCGGTCGGAGCCCATGTTCACGCTATGGCCCTGCGAAGAGGGCTCGTGTGTGTTGCCGCCGCTCATTGCACTCCTCGAACAACAGACACTGCGCGGCACCGCAAGCACCGCCGCGTGCGCGCCCGCAGGGGGTGCGCATTGCCTCAACGCCAAGGCGCAGTCTTGCAGACGGTGTCCTGCAGGAGTGTTAACTCCTTGGCGAGAGAAGCAATATATCCAGCACAGTTCCGCCGCAGTGGCGTGATAGACATTCCACGAATCGGGATGGAGACGCCCTCATGAAAACCCGTCACGGCCTGGCCGGGATAACCGCGGCCCTTGCCTTCGGCCTGCTCGCGGCAGCCGCAGAGGCCGCGCCCGCCGGCCGCACCCATGATGCAGCGCCGACCGCGCGTACCGCCTCGGTTGTCGACAAGGTTGCCTATCGGCGCTGCGTGCGGCGCGATGGCGCCCGCGTCTGTGGCTGGCGCAGCTACTATCCCTACGCCTACATGCCCCGCGTGATCCTGGGCATCGCATTCTGAGCGCCAGACGCTCGGTTCCAAATGCAACAGGCGCAGCCGGGCCGGGCAAGGCTCGCTGCGCCTTCACTTTTTGTGCTCGCCCGGACGCGTCGTGGCCAAACCAGCGTCAGCGCCGGCCGCCCCGCTGCTCGCGGTCCATCTGCTGCCACCAGCTCGACGTGCCGATGGGCATGGTGTCCGCCCAGTATTGCTTGCGCCAGGTCGTCCGGTACTTCTTCTTCACGTACCGGTGCTTGATTTCGTAGGCTTGGTAGCCTTCGGCCGGGGCGGCGGTCGCAGCAGTCGCCGGGACCCCGGCAAGGACCGCCAGTGCTGCCAGGCCTGCGATGATGCCCTTCATGAGCCTGTCCTCTCGTGCCTTTGAGGGCCTTGCGAGCCCGTGTGGCTGCCCGTTCTAGCGAGCTACCGTTCAATGTGGGTAAACAGCGCTTCTCCGGCAAGGTACCGCGCTCGGCGTGGCTAGCGCGAGCCTAAGTTCATGCCGCACTGCACAACGGCACCGCGCTCATGCGTTGCCGATTAGAACTCCCGCCGCGAACACGATCAGGCCGCCCACCACCACCTCGAAGGCCGCGCGCAGGAACTTGGTGTCCATGTAGCGCGCCCTGATCCAGGCGATCGCCCACAGCTCGATGAGCACGACGGCGATCGCCAGCGCCGTCGCCGTGCGGAAGTCTCCGATCAGGTAGGGCAGGGTGTGGCCGACGCCGCCGAGCGTGGTCATCAGGCCGGTGATCGCCCCGCGCAGCCAGGGGTGGCCGCGCCCCGTGAGCTCGCCGTCGTCGGACAGCGCCTCGGCAAAGCCCATGGAGATTCCGGCGCCCACCGACGCCGCCATGCCGACCAGGAACGTCTCCCAGGTCGAATGCGTCGCAAATGCCGCGGCGAACAGCGGCGCCAAGGTTGAAACCGACCCGTCCATCAATCCGGCGAGCCCCGGCTGCACCACCTGCAGCACGAACATGCGCCGGCGCGTCTCCTCCTCGGCTTGCCGCGCGTCCTGCGTGAGGTGCTGGGTACCGAGCCGCTGCGCCAACGAGATGTGGGCGCGCTCGGCGGCGGCGAGGTCGCCCAGCAGCTTGCGGATGCCGGCGTCGGAGGTGCGCTCCAGAGCCCGCTCATAGAAGCGGCGCGCCTCGAACTCCATGGCCTCGGCGTGCTTCCTCACCTTGTCGAGGCCGAGCGGACGCACCGCCCACAGCGGCTCGTGCTTGATGAAGCCCTTCACGTCCTGGCGCCGGATCAGCGGGATGTGCTCGCCGAACTTGGCGCGGTGCAGCTCGATCAGGCGCCGGCGATGCTCGTTCTCCTCCTCCGCCATCTCCTCGAACACTTTGGCGGACGCCGGAAAGGCCTCCTTCAGCCCATCGGCGTAGTCGGCGTAGATGCGCGAGTCCTCCTCCTCGGCCGCGATGGCGAGCGCCAGGATCTCCTGCTCGGTGAGGTCTGCGAACCGCTTCACGCCAGGCCAATCCTTTCCATGAGCGCCGTCATGCCATTGGCGCCGTCACACTATGCACGAGCCCCCCTGCACGATGCAGGAGCCACCCTGCGCGCCCGCAATTGTGGCCCGCCTCTCGCCCTCGTCCTCAGCTTCAGCCGCCGCCTCGGCGAAATGCACCCGCCGCTTAGGTCCGCCCACACAGCCGCCCTGGATGCCGTCCCTCCGGCGGCCGCGCGCACGACCCAACGGCGACCTCGAGACAATTTACTGGCCGCCGCCTTACCCTCGAGAGCGTCACCCCGAGAAATGCCCCGCTTGCCGCTACGTTGTCTCATGCGATTAGAACTAGAGTAATTCTAATCTAAGGGGCACAGGGCTGACCGGCAACAAGGATGTGGAGGGTCCCGCGACGTGGCACGTACCAAGCCCTTGATCGCAGCGTCGCCGAGCACGCCCTTGCGGGCGATTTCGGCGATCTCGGCGATCGCGGCGGGGGCGACCCGCGCGCCACAGATCAGTGGCTGCCGGTCCCGTCGGCGAAGGGCGTCCAGGTCGGCGGCGGCAGCTTCCACCACACCGTCCGGGTCTCCTGAGGCTGCGCCGGCGCCCCCGGCTCGCCCACGGGTCCGCCGAGGCTGCTGATGCCACCGGGCAGCGCCGGCCGCGGCGCGGAAAGTTGCTCGGGCGGCGGCTCGGCTCGTGCCAGGGCCGTGACCTCCGTGCGGAAGGGCCGTTCGATGACTGACGCGCCGGCAACCTTCGGCGCGTTGGCCGACGACCCCGCAAGCGAGGGCATTGCCGATTGCCGGAGGCCATCGACGCCCGCTGCAAGCGCCTGCGCCGGAGGAGCCGACATCTGCGCCACGCCGTGCGGGTCCGACACGCGCACGTGCGCGACGGCCTTGGCCATGCGCGTGCCTCCTGTCGAGGCGACCTCGATGGTCATGTCGAAGGCGTCGGGAGTTCCGTCACCCAGCGTCAGTTGCAGGTTCTCCAGCTCGGCGACGCGCAGGGCCCAGGTGCCCGGGTCGCGACGCTGCCCGCGGGAGAGCTCGGCCGTGGCGGGTACGTCGCGCAACAACACCTGGACGCTGTCCGGGCTGTCGATGCCGTGCACGCGCAGGCCCACGTATGCCGCTCCGCCGTCGCCGCGGTGGATGCTCATCGCGAACGCGGCCTGGGTCGGCGCGCCCGCTGGTGCATACGTCCGCACCTGACGCGGCGCGGGCGGCGAAGGCCGGGCCATGGCATCAGCCGCGGCCTGGAGCTCCCGCAGCCGTGTCTGCATCTCATCGGGATGGGTGACGAAGGCGAGGAGCAGCATCGCGCTGCCCAGGGCGCTGCCGCACCCGAGCCCGATCCAGAAGCTGGTGCCGAGAACTGTCCACTTGCGCTGGGCCGGCGTCCGAGCCGTCTTGTAACGGGCGCCGGCACGCACCCTGGCAGCCGCAACCGGCCGCACGCCGCACTCGAGAAGCGCGAGGCGCTCCTTCAGACTCCTTGGCGCTCGCTCACGTCCGCCACCCGATGCTGTCTGCATCGACGGCCTCCCTGCTTACGCACGACTCACCACACTCGCGTCTTCGTGGCTCGCTTCTGCCGGTCGGTCCTCAGCTCGGCGGCGAGCCTGACCTAGTGTGGACGCGAGAGACGGCTTTTTTCCACCGGCGAGTTGCAGATCGGCATTTTAATGTTGAATGTTGCGATTGCGCAACTTCGAAGCCTGTCACCCCGGCTGCCGCCGCGCGATGGCCGCGCAGGTGCCTTTGCGATAGCCTGCCGCCATGACCGACAACCCGTATGCCCACAATCTCGACAAGCGCGACGCCAACTACCAGCCGCTGACGCCGCTCTCCTTCCTGGAGCGCGCCGCCGCCGTCTATCCCGAGCACGCGGCCGTCATCCACGGGGCGCAGCGCTTCACCTATGCCGAGCTCTACGCGCGTGCCCGCCGGCTCGCCGCGGCGCTTGCCGCGCGCGGAGTGGGCGTCGGCGACACGGTCTCGGCGATGCTCGCCAACACGCCGCCGATGCTGGAGGCGCACTACGGCGTGCCGATGACCGGCGCCGTGCTGCATTCGATCAACACGCGCCTCGATGCGGCCGTCGTCGCCTTCCAGCTCGACCATGCCAATGCCAAGATCGTGATCTGCGACCGCGAGTTCGCTCCCGTCATGCGCGAGGCGCTTGCGAAAGCGAAGGCAAAGCCGCTCGTCATCGACTACGACGACCGGCAGTTCCCGCAGCCCGGGCCCGCCCTGTCAGAGAACGACTACGAGGCGTTCCTCGCCGCCGGCGATCCGGCCTTCCGCTGGCGCATGCCGCGCGACGAGTGGGACGCGATCACGCTCAACTACACCTCGGGCACGACCGGCAATCCCAAGGGCGTCGTCTACAGCCACCGCGGCGCCACCCTCATGTGCTACGCCAACCTCGTCGCTGCCAACATGGGCCGGCATCCCGTCTACCTGTGGACGCTGCCGATGTTTCACTGCAACGGCTGGTGCTTCCCCTGGACGCTCTCGGTGGTGGCGGGCACGCACGTGTGCCTGAGGTGGGTGCGGGCCGGCGCCATGTACGAGGCGATTGCCGAGCACAAGGTGACGCACCTGTGCGGGGCGCCGATCGTTATGTCGACATTGCTCGCCGCCAAGCCGGAGGAAATGCGCGCCCTGCCGCGCAAGGTCGAGTTCGTCACGGCGGCGGCGCCTCCGCCCGAGGTCGTGCTCGCCGCCATGGCGAAGGCGGGGTTCAGCGTCACCCACGTCTACGGCCTGACCGAGGTCTATGGGCCCGCCGTCGTCAATGCCTGGCACGATGCATGGGACGCATTGCCCGGCGACCGGCAGGCTGCGCTCAAGGCACGCCAGGGCGTGCGCTATCCCGCGCTCGAGGAGCTCGCCGTGATGGACCCCAAGACCATGACGGCGGTTGCAGCCGACGGCGAGACGCTGGGCGAGGTCATGTTCCGCGGCAACATCGTCATGAAGGGCTACCTCGCCAACCCCGAGGCGACCGAGGAAGCCTTCGCCGGCGGCCGGTTCCATTCCGGCGACCTCGGCGTGCTGCATCCCGACGGCTACATCCAGCTCAAGGACCGCTCCAAGGACATCATCATCTCCGGGGGAGAGAACATCTCCTCCATCGAGGTCGAGGACGTGCTCTACAAGCATCCCGCGGTGGCGGCCTGCGCCGTCGTCGGCAAGCCCGACGAGAAATGGGGCGAGACGCCCGTCGCCTTCATCGAGCTGAAGGCAGGCGCCGGCGCCACCGAGGCGGAGATCATCGCCTGGTGCCGCGACCACCTCGCCCGCTACAAGTGCCCCCGCCACGTCGTCTTCGGCGAAGTCCCCAAAACCAGCACCGGCAAGATCCAGAAATTCGTGCTCAGGGAGCGGGCGCGGGGGAGTTGAGGGGCGCTACCCCGGCAACCGCGCGATCGCCTCGACCTCGATCAGGAATTCCGGCTTCACGAGCCGGTTGACGACGAGCAGCGTGTTGGGCGGATACTTGCCGCCGGGGAAGAGCTTGGGGAACACGGCGGCGCGCGCCTGCATGAAGGCCGGGATGAAGTCGGCGCTGGTGATGTAGGTGGTGAACTGCACGACCGACTCGAAGTCGGTGCCGAGGTCCTTCAGGATCTTGCCGAGGTTGTCGAACACGACGGGCACCTGCGCGCCGACGTCGCCGACGCCCAGCGGCGTGCCCTTGGCATCGATGGCGACCTGGCCGGCGATGAAGGCGATCTCGCCGGGCGTCATGCGCGCGACGTGGGAGTACATGCCCTGCGCCGGCCCGGCACTCGGCGGATCGACATAGGTGACGCCTGACTTGGCCATGGTTTGCTCCATCGTAGGGCGCAATAGCCCCGGACTTGATCCGGGGCGCATTGCGCCGATCTGACTCGTTCCGCAACTCGGCGCAATACGCTTCGTTATTGCGCCCTACAGTTACGCAGCCTTGATCCACACGTGGTTGTCGTGGAAGGCGGCGCCGCCGTAGGGCGCGGCCTGGAACGCGCTGGTCAGCGTGTTGATGCCCTCACCGCCCTCGAACTGATCGTTGGGGGCGATGCTCTCGACGATCACCACGCCGCGCTGCACGCCGGGGAAGGCCTGAGCGGCGAGCCCGATCTCGCCGCGCTCGTTGCCCATGCGCACGCGCCCGCCGTCGGCGACGCCGAGTGCGGCGAGGTCGTCGGGGTGCACTTTGACGCGCGGGGGCCCATGCCGCTTGCGGCCGGTCGGCATCTCGTTGAAGGAGGAGTTGAGATATTCGCGCGAGGGGCTGGTGGCCAGGCGGAACGGGTGCCTGGCGTCCGCCTTCTCGATGACGTCCCAGTGGTCGGGCAGGCCCGGCACGCCTCCGAGCGCGTCGAAGGCGCCGGGACGAGGCGCCGGCACGTTCTTCCAGTCCGGTCTGAAGCGGAACTTCTTGTCGGGGTAGCGAAAGCCGCCGATGTAGTGGGCTTCCTCGAACTCGGGCTGGCAGTCAAGCCACTTCTTGGTTTCCAACTCGGCGAGCGTGCCCCATCCCGATTTCTGCAAGGTCCAGTCGATGATCTCGCGCGGGCTCATGGCGAAGCCCCGGTGCTCGGCGCCAACACGCTTGGCCAGCGCACCGATGACCTCGTGGTTGGAGCGGCATTCGCCGGGTACGTCGATCAGCTTCGGGCCGAGCAGGATGTTCTGGTGCCCGCCGCCCTGGTAGACGTCGTCGTGCTCCAGGAACATGGTGGCCGGCAGAACGATGTCGGCCATCTGCGCCGTCGCCGTCATGAACTGCTCGTGCACGCACACGAACAGGTCCTCGCGGGCGAACCCTGCCTTCACCTTGCGCTGCTCGGGCGCCACCTGGACGGGGTTGGTGTTCTGGGTGAACAGCACCGTGACCGGCGGCCCGCCCTTGATATCGGCGGGATCGCCCGTCAGCACCGGGCCGATGCGCGACTGATCCAGCATGCGCACCTTGGGGTCGGCGACGTCGAGGCCCTCGATCAGCGTCTTGTTCCAGTGGTAGATGGCGCCGTTGTTGTGGAAGCCGCCGCCGCCCTCGTGCAGCCAGGCGCCCGTCACGGACGGGATGCACAGCGCCGCGTGCATGTTGTGGGCGCCGTTGCGCGAGCGGGCAAAGCCGTAGCCCAGCCGGAAGTAGGTCCTGGGCGTGGTGCCCACCATCTTGGCGAAGGTCTCGATCTCCGCGACGCTCAGGCCGGTGATGGCGGAGGCCCATTCGGGCGTGCGGGTCTTGAGGTGCGCCTCGAGCTCACGCGGGCAGTCGGTGTACTTCTCGAGATACGGCCAGTTGGCATAGCCGTCGCGGAACAGCACGTGCATTACGGCACAGGCGAGCGCGCCGTCGGTGCCCGGCCGCAGGCAGAGTGCCACGTCGGCCTGCTGCATGGTGCCGTTGTTGTAGATGTCGATGGCGACGATCTTGGCGCCCCGCTCCTTGCGCGCCCGCGTCGCGTGCGTCATCACGTTGACCTGCGTGTTGACGGGGTTGGTGCCCCAGATCACCACCATGTCGGCCTTCGCCATTTCGCGCGGGTCGGGGCCGGCGAGCCTGCCGGTGCCGGCGATGTAGCCGGTCCACGCCAGCGTCGTGCAGATGGTGG
>Ga0247829_10001806_pt1 | contig 10076 bp, 7 predicted proteins | sample 12C_Control_Day4_FD_207765 | JGI IMG/M metagenome (GOLD analysis project Ga0247829, IMG submission 207765) | Soil microbial communities from agricultural site in Penn Yan, New York, United States - 12C_Control_Day4 | ecosystem: Environmental > Terrestrial > Soil > Agricultural land | place: USA... | reverse complement strand
CCCGACCCCAGATCGACCCACGTGCGTGCGCGCGGAGCCAGCGCCACCAGCTGGGCCGAGTCCGCGAAATGGCGGTGCCAGACCGCATCCAACGTGCTGGGCGCCACCAGATTGATGGTCTTCTGCCATTGCCGCAGCAGGGATTCGTAGACGGCAAGCCGGTCGACGACCTGGCGCGACACCGCAAAGGCCGCAGCGAACTCCTCCGGGCCGCGGATCGGCGCTATTTGTCCATCCCGCTTGCTCATGTGCCCGCCTTACCGCAATTCGCGCAATTGGGGCAGGCGTTGTTTCACGTGAAACAACTCATCGTTCAATTGTCATCCCGGGCGCGGCGCAGCCGCGACCCGGGACCCAGCCACAGCTTCTAAGCTGTCTTCTGCCTCGGCCCCTTGCGCAGGTGCGCCAGCAGCAGCATCAGCGCGGCTGGGGTCATCCCCTCCATGCGGCCGGCTTGTGCGAGGGTGGCCGGCCGCAGCGCCGCCAGCTTCTGCCAAATCTCGGCCGACAGCCCCGCGATCTGCTCGTAGGCGAGGTCCGGCGGGATACGAATGTCCTCCTCCCGGCGCAGCGTCTCGACGTCGGCCTCCTGCCGATCCACGTAGGCGGCATAGCGGGCATCCACCTCGAGCTGTGCCGCAATCGCGGGCGCAATCTCTCCCAGCTGCGGCCACACCTCACGGAGGCGCACCAGACCCATCCCCGGATATGCCAGCAACTCGAACGCCGACCGCCGGCGCCCGTCTCGGTTGATTTCGAGCCCATGCCGCGCCGCCTCGTTGGGGGTGAGTGTCAGGCTCTCCAGGAGCCCTCTACCCCCGCGCAGAGCATCGGATTTGCGCTCGAACGCCGCGCCCCTCTCCGCGCCTACGCAGCCCAGGCCCAGCCCGGCAGGCGTCAGCCGCTGATCAGCATTGTCGGCACGCAGGCGCAGCCGGTACTCGGCGCGCGACGTGAACATACGATAGGGCTCGGACACCCCGCGCGTGATCAGGTCGTCGATCATCACGCCCGTGTAGCCATCAGCGCGCGAGACGATGAAGTCGCGGGTCGAGTCGCCAGCCTTCAGCGCCGCATTGATCCCAGCGATCATCCCCTGGGCGCCCGCCTCCTCATAGCCCGTCGTGCCGTTGATCTGCCCCGCCAGGAACAGCCGCGGCAGCCGCTTCACCTCCAGCGAGGGGTAGAGCTCGCGGGGGTCGACGTAATCGTACTCGATGGCATAGCCGAAGCGCTTGATACGCACCCCTTCCAGGCCGGGTATGGTGCGCAGGAAGGCTTCCTGTACCTCGGCGGGGAGCGAGGTGGAGACCCCGTTGGGATAGACCGTATCCTCGTCCAGGCCCTCGGGCTCCAGGAATATCTGATGCCCGCTCCGGCCCGCAAACCGCACCACCTTGTCTTCGATGGAGGGGCAGTAGCGCGGCCCAACGCTGCCGATCTGCCCCGAATACATGGGCGAGCGCGCCAGGTTCGCCCGGATGATCTCGTGGGTGGCCTCGGTAGTCGTGGTGACCCCGCACTCGATCTGCGGATTGGTGATCCGCTCCGTCAGGAAGGAGAACGGCACCGGCGGGTCGTCGCCAGGCTGCATCTCGAGGCTCGCCCAGTCGATCGACCCCTTGTCCAGCCGCGCCGGCGTGCCGGTCTTGAGCCGCCCGAGCCGCAGGTCGAGCGCCAGAAGCCGCACCGAGAGCCCATTGGCCGGCGGCTCGCCGTGGCGTCCCGCCGGCGTCTTCTCCTCGCCGCGATGGATGAGCCCACGCAGGAAGGTGCCCGTGGTCAGCACCACTGCACCCGCCCGGATATGCCGTCCATCGCCCGTCACCACCCCGGCCGCCCTGCCCTCCTCGACGATCAGGTCCTCGACCGCCGCCTCGACCACCTCGAGGTTGGCCGTGGCCCGCATCACCGCCTGCATGGCGGCCCGGTAAAGCTTGCGATCCGCCTGGGCACGCGGCCCCTGCACCGCCGGCCCCCTGGAACGGTTGAGCAGCCGGAACTGGATGCCCGCCGCATCTGCCACCCGCCCCATCAGCCCGTCCAGCGCATCGATCTCCCGCACCAGGTGGCCCTTGCCGAGCCCGCCGATGGCCGGATTGCACGACATCTCGCCGATGGTGGCGAACCGATGTGTAACGAGCGCCGTGCGCGCGCCCATGCGCGCCGCCACAGCCGCCGCCTCGCAGCCCGCATGCCCGCCGCCAACCACGATGATGTCGAAGCTGCCGTTCATTTTTCGCAAGATGTCTTCGTCCGCGCGCAACCTATCGGACCACCCGCCCGATTGTAACCACCGCACGCCTCGATTTTTCGTCATGCCGGCGAAGGCCGGCACCCAGCCACCATGCCGCGGACCCGTTGTTTCACGTGAAACAATCCAGCGTTCAGCAACCCACCGCCCTATTTCCCGATACAGAACCGCCCGAAAATCTCCCCCAGCACCTCCTCCGGCTCGATCGCCCCCGTGATCCGCCCCAGCGCCTGCGCCGCACGCCGCAAATCCTCGGCCCTCAGCTCGAATTCCTCCATCGGCGAGCCAAGGAAGGTCGCCAGCGCCGCCCGGCAGCGCAGCAGCTGCTGGCGGTGCCGCGCCTGGGTCAGCGCCGGCGCCTCGTCGCCGCCCATGCGCGCCTGCGCGAATGCCGTCAGTCGCCTGGTCAGACGATCCAGCCCGAAGCCCGTCAGCGCCGAGACGGCAACCGCCCCGTCGGGCAGCGGCTGCAGCACCTTGCTGTCCAGCAGATCGTACTTGGTCACCACCACCAGCAGCCGGTCCGGACGCAAGGTCACCTGCGGCGCCGGCGCATCGAGCGCCATGGCATCGACCAGCCACAGCACCAGCTCGGCGGCCTGTGCTCGCGCCAAGGTGCGCCGGATGCCCTCCTGCTCCACGGCCCCCGCGCCCTCGCGGATGCCCGCCGTGTCGCTCACGACGATCGGCAGCCCCTCGAGGTCGAGCTTGACCTCGATGACGTCGCGGGTCGTTCCCGCCTCCTCCGACACGATCGCCACGTCGCGGCGCGCGAGCGCGTTGAGCAGGCTCGACTTGCCGACATTGGGCGGCCCCGCCAGCACCACCTGGAATCCATCCCGAATGAGCTCGCCGCGGTGACCATCGTCGAGATGGCGGGTAATCTCCCCCTGCAGCGCCCCGATCCCCGCTCGAGCGCGCGCCACCGCATCGCTCACCACGTCGGCCTCGTCCGCAAAATCGATCGCCGCCTCGATCAGGGCCGTCGACTCCAGCAGCCGCTGCCGCCACCCGGCATAGAGGCGCCCCAGCGCGCCGCCCGACTGCCGCAGGGCCTGCCGCCGCTGCGCCGCCGTCTCCGCATCGATCAGGTCCGCGAGCCCCTCGACGCCCGTCAGGTCGAGCTTGCCGCTCTCGAATGCGCGCCTTGCGAACTCGCCGGGCTCAGCCAGCCGGCATCCCGTGACCGCGCCGATCGCCGCCAGCACGCCCGCTACCACGGCGCGGCCGCCGTGAACCTGGAGCTCGGCCATATCCTCGCCCGTCTCGCTCTTGGGGCCCGGGAACCAGAGCGCAAGGCCGTCGTCCAGCACCTCGCCGGTCTGCGGATGCTTGACGCGCCGGAACCCGGCGAAGCGCGGCTTCGGCCGCGGCGGCGCCATCAGGTCCAGCGCCGACCCTGCCGCCGGTCCGGAGATGCGGATGACGGCGACGCCGGCCCGGCCCTGGCCGCTCGAAAGCGCGAAGATGGTCGCATTGTCGCTCATGGAACAGGCTATCGCATCACCGGTTTGCCTATTGCCGGCGGAGCCTCTCGGCTATGGTCCGGCCGCAGTGCACGCATGGAGCCAGTGATCATGAGCGAAAATCGCCTGGCCCGCGAGACCAGTCCCTACCTGCTCCAGCACAAGGACAACCCCGTGCATTGGCGGGCGTGGGGGCCGGAGGCGCTGGCCGAGGCCAAGCAAACGGGCAAACCCATCCTGCTCTCGGTCGGCTACGCCGCCTGCCACTGGTGCCACGTGATGGCTCACGAGAGCTTCGAAGATGCGGCCATTGCCGGCGTCATGAACGAGCTCTTCGTCAACATCAAGGTGGACCGCGAGGAGCGCCCCGACATCGACGCCATCTACATGCGCGCCCTGCATGCGCTGGGCGAGCAGGGCGGCTGGCCGCTCACCATGTTCCTCGACAGCGACGCACGGCCGTTCTGGGGCGGCACCTACTTCCCGCCGACACCCCGCTATGGCCGGCCCGGTTTCTCCCAGGTGCTGCGCGAGGTCGCCCGCGTCTATCGCGAGGAGGCCGAGAAGATCGCCCACAACACCGGCCTGCTCGTCGATACCTTGAAGGAGCGCGCCGCCGCCGGCCAGACGGGCACGCCCGAGATCGGCGATCGGCTCCTCGCCGACCTGACGCGCCGCATGGTCTCCGCGGTCGATCCTCGCGATGGCGGTCTCTCGGGGGCGCCCAAGTTCCCGCAATGGAACTTCTTCTGGCTCCTGTGGCGCGGCGCCATCCGCTACGACCAGGAGGCGGCCTGGCACGCCGTCGACAACACGCTCACGCACATCTGCCAGGGCGGCATCTACGATCACCTTGGCGGCGGCTTCGCGCGCTACTCGGTCGACGACCGCTGGCTCGTGCCCCACTTCGAGAAGATGCTCTACGACAACGCCCTGCTCGTCGACCTCATGTGCGAGGCCTACCGCGAGACCGGCAAGGAGCTCTACGCCCGCCGCATCGATGAGACGATCGGCTGGCTCCTGCGCGAGATGGTGGCGGAGGGCGGCGGCTTTGCTGCATCGCTCGACGCGGACTCGGAAGGCGAGGAAGGCAAGTTCTACGTCTGGACGCTGCGCGAGATCGAGGAGGTCCTGGGCGAGGCCGACGCCCGCCTGTTCGCCGAGGCCTACGACGTCGGTGAGGCCGGCAACTGGGAAGGCCACACCATCCTCAACCGCCTCGAGAATCCCGTGCTCCGTGCGCCGACCGACGAGAAGGCGCTCGCGCACATGCGCCTCAAGCTGCTGGGGCACCGTGCCAGGCGCATCCGCCCCGGCTGGGACGATAAGGTGCTGGCCGACTGGAACGGCCTGATGATCGCAGCGCTCGCTCACGCCGCCAGGCTGTTCGACCGCCCCGAATGGCTGAAAGCGGCCGCATCGGCCTTCAGCTTCGTCGCCGAGCATATGGAAAAGGATGGCCGCCTCATCCACTCCTGGCGCGCGGGCCAGGGCAAGGTGCAGGGCGTAGCCAGCGACTACGCCAACATGATCTGGGCGGCGCTGCGCCTGCTGCAGGCGACCAACGCGTCGATCTTCCTCGCGGCGGCCGAACGCTGGTGCGCAACGCTCGACCGCCACTTCTGGGTGGCCGACGGCGGCGGCTACGCTTTCACCGCCGACGACACGTCGGACGTGATCGTGCGCATGCGCGGCGCCCATGACGACGCGGTGCCGAACGCCAACGCCGTGATGGTCTCCAACCTGGTCGCGCTCAACCTGCTGACCGGCAAGCCCGAGTACCTCGAGCGCGCGCACGCCATCCCGCAGGCCTTCGCCGCCGACATCGGCAGCAACCCGCTCGGCCACTGCGGCCTGCTCGCCAACTGCCTAGATCTCATCGCCCCGCAGCACGTGGTGGTGATCGAGACGGCCGACACCGATCAGTCCGCAAAGCTCGCCCGCAGCATGTTCAAGCTCTCGCTCCCCGGCGCCGTGCAGCAGGTCGTGGCCGCGGACCAGCTGCCCACAATCGGCCCCCTCGCCGGCAAGACCGCAGTCGATGGTCAGCCTACCGCCTACGCCTGCCTCGGCCCAATATGCTCGATGCCAGTCGCCGACACCGACGCGATGCTCACATTGCTCGGACAGCAGCGGAGGGCGCCAGCCGAATAAGGGCCTTCCGTTCTCGGATTTTTAATTCCGATACCTGTCGATCAGCTTACCGAGTGAATTTCTCTGCTCGCCCTTCCCATCGAAATTCTCCGGCGCCAGCCACTGCTGGTACGCCCGCCTTAGCGCGGGCCATTCGCTGTCGATGATGGAGTACCATGTCGTGTCGCGGTTGCGGCCCTTGTAGATGACCGCCTGCCGGAACAGTCCCTCGTACTGGAAGCCCAACCGAAGCGCCGCGGCCCGAGACGGTGCATTGAGAGAATCGCACTTCCACTCGTAGCGCCGGTAGCCGAGCTCGTCGAACACCCGCGACATCATCAGGAACATCGCCTCGGTCGCTGCCGGCTTTCTCTGCAGCAGGGGCGAGTAATTGATGTTGCCGACCTCGATGACTCCCATGTTCCGGTCGACGCGCATGAAGGTCGCAACGCCGACCGCCTTGCCCGTGTCGAGATCGATGATGGCGTGGAAGAGTGGGTCATCCGGCTTCGCCACCTGTTCCAGCCACGCCCGATAAGGCCCGATCTCCCGAAACGGCTCCTGAAAAAGATACGTCCAATTCCGACCGGCCACATCGAGGCTGTTGGCGGCGAACAGGTCATCGGCATGCCGCGCGGGATCGAGCGGCTCCACCCGGCAGAATTGCCCCACCATCGCCGAGCGCGGCGGCGCAGCCCGCGCCGTCCAACCGGGCAGCGCCGTTCCCACCGGCAGATCGGAAGTCCCCATCGTTCCACTCCCAAAACAAAGGCGCCTCGCACTCCGCAAGGAGTAGCGAGGCGCCGGCAAATGGTCCAGGCAGACGAGCTGCGCCGCCTAGTTCTTGCCCGTGCTCATCGAGTTGAAGAACTCGCCGTTGGTCTTGGTCGAGCGCAGCTTGTCGATGAGAAACTCGATGGCGTCCATCGTGCCCATCGGGTTGAGAATGCGCCGCAGCACGTACATCTTCTTGAGCTGGTCGGGCGGCACCAGCAGCTCTTCCTTGCGCGTGCCCGAGCGGGCGATGTCGATGGCCGGGAACACCCGCTTGTCCGACACCTTGCGGTCGAGCACGATCTCGGAGTTGCCGGTTCCCTTGAACTCCTCGAAGATCACCTCGTCCATGCGGCTGCCGGTATCGATCAGCGCCGTGGCGATGATGGTGAGCGAGCCGCCCTCCTCGATGTTGCGCGCGGCGCCGAAGAAGCGCTTCGGCCGCTGCAGGGCGTTGGAGTCGACGCCGCCCGTCAGCACCTTGCCCGAGCTCGGCACCACCGTGTTATAGGCGCGACCCAGGCGCGTGATGGAGTCCAGCAGGATCACCACGTCGCGCTTGTGCTCGACCAGGCGCTTGGCCTTTTCGATCACCATCTCCGATACCTGCACGTGGCGCGTCGCCGGCTCGTCGAAAGTCGAGGAGATCACCTCGCCCTTCACCGACCGCTGCATGTCCGTGACCTCTTCGGGCCGCTCGTCGATCAGCAGCACGATCAGGTAGCACTCGGGGTGATTGGCGGTGATCGAGTGGGCGATATTCTGCAGCAGCACCGTCTTGCCGGTACGCGGCTGCGCCACGATCAGGGCGCGCTGCCCCTTGCCGAGCGGCGAGACGATGTCGATCACGCGCGGCGAAAGATCCTTGATCGTAGGGTCTTCCGTCTCCAGCTTCATCCACTGGGTCGGATAGAGCGGCGTCAGGTTGTCGAAATGCACCTTGTGGCGCTGCTTCTCCGGGTCCTCGAAGTTGATCATGTTGACCTTGAGCAGGGCGAAGTAGCGCTCGCCCTCCTTGGGCCCGCGGATCTGGCCTTCGACCGTATCGCCGGACCTCAGCGCGAAGCGCCGGATCTGGGAGGGTGACACGTAGATGTCATCTGGCCCCGGCAGGTAGTTGGCGTCGGGCGAGCGCAGGAAGCCGAAGCCGTCCTGCAGCACCTCGACCACGCCCGTGCCGATGATGTCGGTTTCCTTGGCGGCCAGCTGCTTGAGAATCGCGAACATCAGCTCCTGCTTGCGCATGGCGCTGGCGTTCTCGACGCCGACCTCTTCCGCGAAGCTCGTGAGCTCCGTCGGGTTCTTGGCCTTGAGGTCTTGGAGTTTCATCTCCTTGACAACGTCTTGCATAAGAAACTCTCCGGATGGGCTCGGGCGCTTTGGAGGTGGGACGGTGAATTGCGCGGAGCCGGAAGGAAGGTGGGATGCCGAATGGCGTTCCGGATATGTCACGGCTCTCGCGGCACGCAGGTTTCGGCGGTACGGGAGAGCCACGCCCGCTTGCCTATCCTCGGCCGCAGGCGTCGACGCAGCATATATAGCATACTTCGCGGAAAAACAAAGAGCCCGCAACGAGTTCTCCTCAGAGCGGCGACAAGCACCGTCTCGGAGCCCCCGCTAGAACGGCTTGACGACCACCAGGATCACGATCCCGATCATCAGCACCGTCGGCACCTCGTTGGCGATCCGGTAGAACCGTGCGTCCTGCACATTGCGGTCTTCGGCAAAGTCCTTCCGCCAGTAGCCGAGAGCATGGTGGAAGATCGTCAGCAGCACGACCAGGCCGAGCTTGGCGATGAACCATCCGTCCTTGTGGACGCCGAGCTGCCAAGCCAGCACCGGCCCCGTGATCCACACCACGATCATCGCGGGGTTCATGATGAAGCGCAGCAGGCGATGCTCCATCACCTTGAAGGTCTCGGATTGCCTGGAGCCCTTCTCGGCTGCGCAGTGGTAGACAAAAAGTCGCGGCAGATAGAGCAGCCCCGCCATCCATGAGATGACGGCAATCACGTGCAGCGCCTTCAGCCAAAGCAGCATGCCCAGTCATACCGGGGCTTGTCCCCGGTATCCACCCTCAGCGGATTCCGCCGCCGCGCACCAGTTCCACCAGCCGCCCCACGTGCTCCGGCGGCGTCTCCGGCACGATGCCGTGGCCGAGGTTGAAGATATACGGCACGCCGGCTAGCTCCTTCAGTAGTCCGACTGTCTGTCGCTCAATCGCCTCTCCGCCGGCAACGAGTGCAAGTGGATCGAGGTTTCCCTGTACGACCGCGCCCGTCGATTGGGCGAGGATCCGCATCTGCTCCGCTTCCATGCCCGTGTCGGCCCCCACGCCTTGCACGCCCGTCTCCGCCACGTACCGTTCGATCTTGCCCCCCGCTCCCCGCGGAAAGCCGATGACCGGCACCTCCGGATGCCTGCCGCGAACCTCGCTCACCATCCGCCGGGTCGGTGCCACCACCCACGCCTCGAACTCCCTAGGCGGCAACGCGCCCGCCCATGTATCGAAAATCTGCAGCACGTCGGCACCGGCCTGCACTTGGCCCGACAGGTACTCGATCGACGCCTCGACCAGCAGATCGATCAATCGTCCAAAACCAACCGGATCGCGATATGCCCACAGCCTCGCCTCGCGCTGGTCGGGCGAGCCCTGCCCCTCCACCATGTAGCTCGCCACCGTCCACGGCGCGCCGCAAAAGCCGATGAGCGCCGTCTCCCGCGGCAGATCCTGCCGCAACCTCGCGACCGTTTCGCTGACGAGCGCGAACTTGGGCCGAGTCGCGTCCCGGCTCAAGCGCCGCAGATCCGACGCGCTGCGCACGGGGTCGAGACGTGGCCCCTCACCCTCGACGAAGGCCACCTTCTGGCCCAGCGCATCGGGCACCACGAGGATGTCGGAGAACAGGATCGCCGCGTCGAAGCCGAAGCGCCGGATCGGCTGCAGTGTCACCTCCGCCGCCAGCGCCGGCGCGTAGCAAAGATCGAGGAAGCCGCCGGCTTTCGTTCGCACGGCCCGGTACTCGGGCAGGTATCGCCCCGCCTGCCGCATCAGCCAGATTGGCGGTGGCGACACCGCCTCGCCGGCGAACGGTCTCAGGAAGTGGCGCGGGCCCGGTTCTGGCGGCAACGACATCGCTGATCTTTCATTTCAAGAGTCCAAAGATCTGAATCTTGTTACTAAGACTCTTAGGCGTTGGATTTCGGGTATTCTCGACTGTCCCCTTCCTGTGCACAGGTTGCGCGTTGACCGGAGCGGTGCCTCGACCCCTGGCGTGTCCTCTGCCTTGCCTGCCACTAGGCCCCGCAAGCATCTGGCTTTCAAGGAAAAATCAATGCGGTTTGCGGCTACATCTCTCCCACAACCTGTTGACAGGCGCCAATGAGGCGCTCATTTCGCGGTTGTCCCCGTGGAGCCGGCCGAGGCCTCCGCTGCAACCCCGGCGGGT
>Ga0247829_10001805_pt1 | contig 10082 bp, 14 predicted proteins | sample 12C_Control_Day4_FD_207765 | JGI IMG/M metagenome (GOLD analysis project Ga0247829, IMG submission 207765) | Soil microbial communities from agricultural site in Penn Yan, New York, United States - 12C_Control_Day4 | ecosystem: Environmental > Terrestrial > Soil > Agricultural land | place... | reverse complement strand
TAACCGCCAAGATGAGGAGAAGATCCCGGAGCCGTCGGCCTAACGACTTGCGCATCAGCTGCGGGTACTGTTTCTCGCGATCCGGCTAATCGGGTAGCGCCTTCGCATCGCGTCCGGTGGCGCTGCCCGCCGAGGCCACCATGATGCTCCCGATCGCAGCCCACTGCAGGACGTTCAGATGTTCGCCGAGCAGCAGCAGGCCGAAAATGGCTGCCACGGCAGGGTCCAAGCTCATCAGCACCCCTACCGTCTTCGCCGGAAGGCGCGGCATTGCGATCATTTCCAGCGAGTAAGGCAGCGCGCTCGAGACCACCGCCAGCGCAAAACCGAGCGGCAGCACCGCACCCGAAAAGAGCTTGGTACCGCTCTCGGCCAGTCCGACCGGCACGGTGAGAAGCGCTGCCGCCAGCATGCCGAGCGCTGTGGTCTGTCCGCCATGCGCAGCCCCGGCGAGCCGCCCATAGACGATGTTGAGGGCCCAGCAGGCACCTGCGAGCAGCGCCAGCAGGATGCCGCCGGACGCAACCGCCGCCGAACCGGCGCCGATCGGCAGGAGCGCCAGCAGTCCAAGCACCGCGAGCGCAATCCACAGGAAATCGATCGGCCGGCGCGATCCCGCCACCGCGACCGCGAGGGGACCGGTGAACTCGAGCGCGACGGCGATGCCGAGCGGAATGAGTTTCAGGGCGTTGTAGAACGCCAGGTTCATCACGCCGAGCGACACACCGTAGATCAGAATGTCGCGCGCCTGCGTCCGGCTGAAGCGCATGCGCCAGGGACGCCACACCACCATCAGCAGGATGGAGGCAAGACCGGTGCGCAGCGCCGTGGTGCCGGCCGCGCCGACCGCCGGAAACAGGCCCTTGGCAATGCTTGCACCCACCTGAAAGCAGCACATGGCCGCAATCAGCAGGGCGATGGCCAAGCCGGCCGAACCGCGTCGAGTGTCGATGTTAAGATTCTCCCATGCTTGCGCAGGCGTAGCGCGCATCAAGCGCGCCACTCGCGCCCTCGACGGGTTCCCTTGCTTACCCACCGGCGGCTCAAAGTGGCAGACTTTCGCTTCGCGCTGACCTCGTACTTCTGAGCCATCAATTCGTGGTATCGCCGATTGATCTCTTCCAAATCCATGGTGACAGGCACTTGCGTGGCAGCCTCGACCCAGAGCAACTCATGGTCGAGCATGAGTTGGAGCGGCAACCCCGGCCGAATCGGCCCGAAATACTTCTCGAATGCGTGCGTGCTGAGTGTATACAAGCTGAGTGTATACAAGCGGATGAAGCACTCTCGGCATATGTCCTGAAGGACGCCTCTCAAATACGGGGCGACGTAGTCGAACGCGAACACCCGTGCGATCCTTTCGAGATCCCGGATGTTGGCTGACACGACGATCGCCCCGATTTCTCGGCAAGTGGCAGCAGCCAGAGTAGAGAAGCGGGTCCGTCTGGACTCCACCGAGAGCGGGCTTCGACCACCCGATACGACGCGGGCTCATCGGTGCCTTCCCACGCACCAAGCAACGAGCTCAGCAGTAGCAGCAAAGGGCCGCCGTTCGACTGAACCCATTGAAGGGCCGTAGGCTCATCGTGATGCCGCCTGCCGCAACCGGTTGTTAGGCGGCATTGACAGATCGACTCCCACGCTTGCGCCGAATCAACCAAGCGATTGTTGGCACAGCCAGGGCGATCACGAGGCTACCGAGACCGATCAGGCGAAGCATCCCCGGCATCGCGATCGTGAACGCGAGGAAGTCCAGGTTACCCGTTTCCCAGAAGACCCACTCGCCGGCAAGTTGCGTAGCGAGGAGGGGTTTGCCTTTCTCGAGAATCACGATGCCGTTGCCGGTGGCCGGGTTGAGGCGTGCGGCGGTATTGATCGCAGGCTCGTTGTTGCCGTCATGACCGACGACGAAGCCACCTTTATTGTTGCTGGCGTAGAGGATAGTGCCAAGGCCCCAGATGTCTTCCCCAAACTTAGATGCGTGCGGCCGCCACATCTCGTTGATGGTCGCTGGCGCAAGTACGCCGCGCCCGATCGGCTCGCCATTCTTTCCAGGAAGGTGAGCCTGGACGAAACGTGTGACGTCTGACGCCGACGTGTACAGCGACGTAGCCGCCACGGCCGAAAACCGATAGTGAGTCGACGGTTTAGAGTCGGCGTCGTAGAACGTCGCGAGTGTCGATCCGTCGGTAGGTGTCCAGTAGTATGACGAGCGAGCCATACCCAAGGGTCGGAAGATGACGCGCTGCATGAAGCCCTCGAACGATTCGCCGCTCACTTCTTCGATCAAGAGCTGAAGGATTGCATAGCCGCCCCCGGAGTACCGCCACTCGGAACCGGGCTCGTGGCCGACCTCAACGACGCCGCTGGCCCCGGGTGACACGTCCGCCGGTCGCTTGAGAGATTCTTCCAGTGACTGCACGGCTGCGCCGGGCTCGAAGCCGGCGTAGCCAAGCCCGTCGGTGAGCCCAGCGGTGTGACTCAGTAGCCGCCGCACCGTCACCTTGTTGTTGTCGAACTTGCCTTCGGGAAGCGTCCACCGGGTCAAATACGTGCTGACTGGTGCGTCCAGGTCGAGTTTTCGATCTTCGACGAGCGCCATCACGCCCCATGCGGTGATCCACTTGCTGAGAGAAGCCGTTTGGAATACGGTATTACGTCTACCGCTTCGCCGACTGAGACGGCATGGACGTCGTAAACAGAGCCATTGTCGATGACGGCAAACACAGCGTTGCCGGCATTGCTGGAATCGACGAGTCTGGCGGCGGCGTCCATGAATCGCGCGGTGTCGCCGCGAGGAGCAAGTGCCGGCTTCCACCAACCTTCCGAGGTCCCAACGAACACGACGACGGCCCACAGAACGAGGAACGCGAGAGTTGCTAAACCGACGCGGAACACAGTTTTCATTCGATCGTCTCACTCGTTCCGAAGCGTTGATCTTGTTACTCCGACGCGCCATCCTGGTCATCGCCAGCCGCAGCCGCCACTGTGAAGGTCGCGTGCCGCCTAACGACCGGCGCATCGGCTGCAAGCGACTCGCCCGCCGCGCACTAACTTACGTTTTATTGAATCACCATCGGAGTGCAGCCTTCGATTGAGTTCACGCAGGCGCGCTTGTCGGCTGCATGCGCGGGGTAGGCGGACTTGAGCCGATGTGCACCCGGTCCTTAGCGGCTGCAGGCTCCGGACGGTTTCCAGTCGGAGAGTATCCCCCTCGCCTGCGCCGAATCATGGACAACCAGGGCGAACGCCCGCCGCAGCGTCGTACCAGTGACGTTTAGCTCCATTGGAATATTGGGCCGCACCATCATTGTTCCTCCCGACCGAGCCCTGTCAGGGCCCGCCGGAGTCTCCAGACACTGCTCTCCTGCCAGCACGTACCAGCCTTCGGGGCCTGGGTGTGTATGCACCCTCGACTTGTCGCCCGGCCGCATGACAGCGTACGAGAGAACCGCCGTGTAGCTCTTTGCTGCGGGAAGCTGGAGCGGTCCGACGACGGCGATCGCTTCGCCTCTCCGCGGGGCAGCGTTTCGGGGCCCGAATTCAGAGAGCCACACTCGCCCGTCCTCTTCAACCACAATCCCGGTCGCACTCTTGGCCGTCTCCGCAGCCTGCCTGTTTGGAAACGCGCGCAAATGCCAGTAGACGGATGCTCCACTGAAATGAAGTGCCGTTACCGCGCCGATGTTGAAGCAGCCAAACTCCGGTCGCTTTATCCCCGGTGGCACGTCGACGCATGCCACTTCGGTCAAGTGCTCATGGCCGGCCGTGGCGGGCACTTGAGCACGCAGGGTGCCAATTGGTACGATTTGATGGACGATGAGGCACAGTACGAGAGCCCCGATGAATGGAGGTCTGGCCATGTTCGTTCCTCGGGGGAAGAGGTACGTTCCGTGCAAGTTTGGTTGACAAGTCTGCCTAACGACTTGCGCATCAGTTGCGGGCGATCGTGCCCGCCCCCGCACAAACCTACGTTCCTTAGCGGCGCCACCGGCTGCTACGCGTCTGCCGCGGCACGTTGGGCACCGGCTGGCCATCATCGGCGGCCTTCGGTCACCTGGCCGAATCCCGCATGCCGAGGAGGGCCCCAAGGGCGCTGATGACCTGATGCACCACAAGCACGAAGAGAATTGACCAGAGGATGCGAGGCGGCGTGGGAGGAACCCACGGCCACGCGACCAGCCAGGCCCCCAGCAGGAAATCGACCTGGTCCGCGACGTAGAAGAAGAGCATGGCGGGACCACCGCCTGGGGCCCCCGGCGCGATGTCGAGCTGGCGCTTGAGAAAGCTGTTGGGGAGCTCGCTGAGCATGGCAGCGGCCCCCAGCGCGAAACCGAACGAGGCGAGGCCGAACATCGGGAAACCGCGAAGGACCGCCGGCTGAAGCTCAAGAACGAGGCGCTGCAGGCTGTACCCGGCGGCCCACCCGAGCGCGACGACAATGACACCGCGGTAGGTCTTGTTGGCGCCAAACAGCGCACGGCCCCGAAACAGCGCGCCACGGTCGATGGGAACGGCGAGGGACCGCAGCCACCCGAACTTGATGCACAGGCCGTGGAAGATAAGTCCCACGAAGAGCGGCCCGAACAGAGAGGCCACAAGGGGGAGCTCGCTCATCGCGATCTCCGTGGCATCGGCCCAACGACTCCGGCCCGTCGGCTGCATGCGCGGCTTAGGCCGCACCCTGGGACGAGCGCCAGCCTGCTAGCCGGCCATTTCGGGTGCCGCCAAGACTTCGTAATGACTGACCGTGTCGTCAAACCGCACCAGTGCAGCGCGCGCTTCGGGTTCCACGACCGCTCGCTCCGGCTGGTCACCGGCGAAGGCGTGTACTGCATCCATCGAGTCCCACAGTGTAAGGACCAGAAACTCAATCTCCTCCAGACCCCGGCGCCGCAGCAGATACAAGCCACGGAAGCCCGCCAACCGCTCGAGCTTTGGCCGAACGGACTGTAGTAAGTGTCTCGGGTAGGCTTGGGACTCGGCTGCCACCGCGTATCCGCGCCACGTTCGTACAACCATTGACCACTCCAAGGACGCCGCTTACAGGAATCTTGATGCGCACAACCCTTCACTGCTAGGCCGGCCTGCACTCAAGCCAATCGTGTCGGCCTAAACGACTTGCGCATCAGCTGCGGGCATCGTGCCCGCGCCCGCACAACTCTCCGCTCCTTAACAGCGCCTGCGGAAGCCCCGCCCGAGCGGAGGTTGGCGCCGCGTGGGCGGCGGCCCCCTTGGCTTACTCCTTGACAATAAAAGTTGTCAATGGTACAATCTCCTCATGCTCGACATCCAAGTCATCGATGATCCCGCGGCGGCGACGGTGGCCATGGAGCCGACGCGAAGCCGACTCCTCTCCGAACTGGCCTCGCCCGCCTCGGCGGCGACGTTGGCCACGCGTGTCGGCATGGCTCGGCAAAAGGTCACCTACCACCTGAACGCGCTGGAGGCCCACGGGCTGGTGCGGCTAGCCGAGGAACGGAAGTGGGGCGGGCTGACGGAACGGCTGCTCGTCGCGACGGCGGCCTCGTACGTCGTTTCGCCGGGCGCCCTGGGCCCGGTCGCCGTCGATCCGAATCGGGAAGTCGATCGATTGTCCGCGAGCTATCTCATCGCTCTGGGCGCTCGGGTTGTCCGCGAAGTGAGCGACCTCGTTCGTCGCGCGAAAGAGGAAGGCAAACGTCTGGCGACCCTGGCGGTGGATACCGAGGTTCGCTTCCGCTCGGCGACGGACCGGGCGGCGTTCAGCAAAGAGCTCACCGAAGCCATCGCGACACTCGTTTCGAAGTATCACGATGCATCCACTCCCGGCGGCCGCGCGCATCGGCTCGTGGTTGTGGCACACCCTCTACCCAAGAAATCCGAGCCCAAGGAGCAACTACCATGAGCGTGAAGCAAGAAGCCAACGGTCGCCGTTCCGTTCAGCTCGAATTCGAAGTCCCTGGCACGCCGGAGGAAGTGTGGCAGGCCCTCGCCACCGGTCCAGGCATTTCGTCCTGGTTCGTGCCAACTGAGATCGAGGAGCGCGACGGGAAGCCCGTCGCAGTGAAGTTCAACTTCGGTCCGGGCGTTGAGCCACGCTCCGTGGTGACGGCCTGGGATCCGCCCCGGATCTTCGCCCAGGAGGCAGACGGCTGGTTGCCGGGCTCGCCGCCGATCGCGACCGAGTGGAGCATTGAAGCGCGCCGAGGAGGGATCTGCATCGTCCGCATTGTCCATAGCCTATTCGCCAGCACGGACGATTGGGACAACCAGCTGGAAGGTGCCAAGTCCGGATGGTCAGGTTTCTTGGCCATTCTGCGGATCTATCTCACGCACTTCCGCGGGCAACGCTCCGCGATCATGCAGGTCACCGCTCCCGTCGCGTGTACGGACGCGGAGGCCTGGGAAACGCTGACCTCGGCGTTGGGACTGAAAGGTGTGAGCGTCGGGCAGCGTTGGACGACGCCCGCGGGTGTCTCACCACTCAGCGGCGTGATGGAGCATGTCACCGAGAATCCCTACGACGCCCTGCTGAGGCTCGACAAGCCGGGGCCAGGCGTAGCCGCCCTTGGCGCCGTCACCTATCCCGGTGGCCAGGGCATGGTGGCGATGAACTTATACCTGTACGGCGATCAGGCCGCCGCAACCGTCGTCCGCGAGACACCGGTGTGGCAATCGTGGCTCCAGGAACGCTTCCCGATGGCGACGGAGCTGAGTCAGAGCGAATGAGAACGCTCAAGATTATCGAACACATGTCGCTGGACGGCGTGATGCAGAACTCTCGCGACGACAACGACTTCCCCTACGGCGACTGGACCGCGTCGTATCGAACGCCGGCTGGCCGAGAGATGGTTATGGCGATTCACGGCGAGCGCTTTGACCTGGTGCTCGGCCGTCGCACCTACGATTTGTGGTCGGGCTTCTGGCCGAAGGCGGCGAGCAGTCCGTTAGGGGACCGCCTCAATGCGGCAACGAAGTATGTCGTTACTCACCGTCCGGAAAGTCTTGCGTGGGGGCCGTTCGAAGCCATTGGACCGAGCGTCGTCGAGGGCCTTCGCCGCATCAAGTCGCAAGACGGCCCGAACCTGATTCTCTCAGGCAGCTCGTCGCTTACATCGACGCTGCTCGAGCATGGGCTTGCCGATGAACTCATCGCGATCGTCTATCCGGTCCTGTTGGGGACGGGGAAGCGCGTGTTCGCCGACAGAACCCCAGCGCAGACATTCGAGTTCGTGAATACACAAACTACGTCGACCGGCGTCACCTTCACTACCTACAAGGTCCTCGGGCCTTTGAAGAAGGCATAGGTCGAGCATGCCGATTCTTCGGTTCTGTTTCGTGACATTCGCCCGGCCGTCGCTCGTCATCGCCATTGTGTGCGGTGTCTCGAGTGCCGCGGCACAGACGAATACGTACCCACGAATGGCGGCGATCGGTCAATACCAGATGGAAGAAAGCGCCGAGATACAATTGGCGCGGAGTGCCGCTCCCAATTCCATATCTGGCGACGCGACGATCCTGGTTCTGAGACGGCAGGGCTACGAGACAGCCGTTCAAGGCAAGAACGGATTTGTCTGCATGGTGGGTAGAAGTTGGCTGGCTGCGTTCGACTGGCCCGAATTCTGGAACCCGAAGGTGAGAGCCGCCGACTGTATGAATCCCCAGGCCGCTCGTTCGATGGTGCCGATCGTTCTCTTACGCAGCAGGATGGTGATGGCCGGTCGTTCCAAGGCGGAGATGCTATCGGCGGTCAAAGCGGCGTTCGAGAACAAACAAGTGCCGCCGCTCGAAAGCGGCGCGATGGATTACATGATGTCGAAAACGGCCTATCTGACGGACGAGGGCGAGCACAATGAGCCTCATCTGATGTTCCTCACTGCCGGCATGGACGCCAAGGATTGGGGCTCCGGCGCGGCGGGGTCGCCGCTCTTCTCGGTGCCCTATTGGTTCTTTTCGTCGACGGAACCATCGCAAATGAAAGGGCTGCCTCCGTTTCTTGTGTTCCTCATCGGTGTGGCGACTTGGTCCGACGGAACGACTGCGGGCGAGCACAATGATTGATAGAGGCGCCGTTCGGTTGATCCTGCCATTCGGTTACTCGTACAGTACGGAGCGCTGCGCTCAAGGCGCGATGCGCCCGCAGGGAAGGTGGTGCCCACTCCGGCCTGTCGGCTGCATGTGCGGGTTAGGCTGCACCTCGCTCGGATGTCTCAATCACCATGACCATCCGGTGTTGCCGGCGAGCTCAAGACGACCCCGAGGATAGCGCCCCACAGGATGCCGTTTAGGGGGAACGTTAGAGATACAAGCGCCGCATATTCACCCAGACCGCCCCGGAACCCTAACTCCTGAACGACAGGTATAGCGGCGAACAGAGCCGGGAACCCCACTATGACCAACGAGTACCCCAGGAGCTCGGTGAACTCGTTGACACGTGTCCCAAGCGCGATATAGAGCACCGCCAAGGTTATGCCGGCGAGTACCCCAATTCTTGCCCCTCGCCGCATCCTGCGCCCGATGTGTGCATCCAAGAGCGCCTCCGGTCACGGACCACGCCAAGTCACGCCCGGGCAGCATATGGCGCCGCTCCGGCTTGTCGGCTGCATGCGCGGGTTAGGCGGCGTGCAGTGCGAAGCTATTCCTTCTCGCGCCGCAGCTCCGCGATTCTTGCTCTTACCAGCCGCTTCACGAGCATGACCGGCAGGGGCTTCGTCAGCGGGAACCGCACGGTACCCTTGGAAACCTCGTAGCCCTTCAAGGTGGCCGCGTGCGCACGCCGCACGGCAGCCGTCATCGGGTAGAGGCTGGCATGCTGTCTCCAAGCCGCGTACCACACGAGCGGTCTGCCATCGAGCCTGAAGGCGGGGATACCATAGCTGAAGCCTTCCATCGCGCCGGGCGCCGCGGCCCGGATGGCGTCGCGGATCTTCCGAAGGTATCGCCGCGCGTCGGGTGGCAGCGCCGCGAAGTAGGCGCGCACTTGCGCTCGCTCCCTGCTGGTCTTTGCCGGTGACACGACCATGGCGCCCTCAGGAATGGGGAGGTACTGCCGGGATGTGGGTCACGCCGCCTAACGACTTGCGAATCAGCTGCGGGCTCTCAGGCTCGCGCCCGCACAAACCTACGGTTCCTTAGCGGCTCCACCGGAGGGCGCGGCCCGAGCGGCGCCCCGCGCCCATCCGGCCCGTCGGCTGCATGGCGCTGGTTAGGGCGCAGCCCCCCACAGGACCCGGCCGTCGGCCCGGCGGGTGGCTTGCGCTCGCCTGGAGCCAGCACGGCCGGAGCTCGCAAGGGCGGCTCGGAAACGGCCGAAGCGACGGACGTTCCAGTACTTCGGCCAGGTGAGGCCCCGATGAGGTCCGAGTGAGCCAGCTGGCGTAGTTTGGTTGAGCATCGAAGCTCGCAGGCACCTGCACCCTGTTAGGAAGGACATCACCATGACCCGGCCACTCTACACCCCCAGCACGATGCCAGTGCAGCCCGCGCCGGGTCCCCTCTTACTGTTCATTCGTCAGGCCCAAGTGACCATCCTATATAGGCATGGCTCGAGGCCCGCCATCGAGGATGCCTCGATTGGGGCCGCTGCAGCCTAACGACATGCGCATCAGCTGCAAACGACCTGAGAAAACCTACGTTCCTTACCACCTCTGGGAGGCTGCCAATCACCGGAGTTCGGGCCAGGCTGCATTTGCGGGTTAGGCGGCCGCGGTTGGGGATACCGCCCTCGCTTTACCCCGACGCGAATGCGACCCATAATGCCGAGTGGGACCGCCCAGGCGCGGATCAAGGCCCTATGCCTCGGCAATGGCGGCAATCGAGACCTTCAGACCGGGAACCCGCACAGGCAGTTTGGCGCCTTGGCGAGCCGGAGGGTTAGAAGGAAACCATCGGACCCATTCCTCATTCATGCCTCCAAAATCCTCCTCTTCCGCCAGAATCACCGTCGCACTCACAATCTTCTCAAGCGAGCTGCCGGCCTCTTGTAGGATGGCGGCAATGTTGGTCAGACACTGCCGTGTTTGCTCTTGGATGGTTGCGCCGACCAAACCGCCCGTTGCAGGGTCGGCAGGGGCTGTGCCCGAGACGAACACAAGGCCCGC
>Ga0247829_10001804_pt1 | contig 10083 bp, 5 predicted proteins | sample 12C_Control_Day4_FD_207765 | JGI IMG/M metagenome (GOLD analysis project Ga0247829, IMG submission 207765) | Soil microbial communities from agricultural site in Penn Yan, New York, United States - 12C_Control_Day4 | ecosystem: Environmental > Terrestrial > Soil > Agricultural land | place: USA... | reverse complement strand
AGGTGTTCGAGGTGGTGGCGACGAAGTTCGTGATCCGCCCCGAGCACCGCTACATCATCTCGGTCGGCTCGGTGGGCCAGCCGCGCGACTACGACAACCGCGCGAGCTACACGATCTACGACACGACCGAGAAGACCTTCGAGTTCAAGCGCGTCGCGTATGACATCGACACGGCGGCGCAGAAGATCTTCGCGGCCGAGCTCGAGCGGAACTTCGGCAACCGGCTCTTCCTCGGCGTCTGACGCGACGCCGGCCGCTAGTCGCGGGCGCCGAGCGCCGCGGGCGCGAAGGCGAGGTCGGCGGTCTTCGCCGCGTCGTATTCGTCGGCGTCGATCACGCCGTCGCGCTTCATCGCGCGCAGGATGGTGGCGACGCGCTCGGCGGAGTCGGCATCGAGGCCGCCGCCCTTACGGATGCGCCGGCTCATCGACGTCGGCTCGGCGGTGAGCGCGGCGAGGAACGCGGCCTGGCGGATCGTGAGCTCGCGCGGCGTCGTCGCGAACCAGTGGCGCGCGGCGGGGCCGAGGCCGAACACGCGCGGGCCGAGCTCGATGATGTTGAGGTAGCGCTCGAGGATCTGGCGCTTGGACAGCCTCGCCTCGAGGCGCCAGGTCAGCAGCGCCTCTTGCAGCTTGCGGTCGAGCGTGCGGCGGTGGGTGAGGAACGCGTTCTTGACCAGCTGCTGGCTGATGGTCGAGCCACCACGCGCGAGGCGGCGCTCGCGCAGATCGATCTCGAGGCTGCGGACGATCTGGTCCGCGTCGAAGCCATGGTGGTCCCAGAACCGCGCGTCCTCGGCGGCGGTGAAGGCGCCGCGGACGCGATCCGGGATGCGCTCGAGCGGGACGTAGTCGGGTTCGTCGGGGCCGACCAGCGCGCGCGAGCCATCGGCGAACGAGTGGAGCGTGATGCCCGCGAGCGACGCCACATCGGCCGCCGGCGCCTCGGCGAGGACGTCGCAGCTTCCGTCGAGCATCGGCGCGAGCGTCACGGCGCTGCCGTCGGGCGCCGCGAGATCGATCGCGAGTCGCGCACTGCCGCCGACCGTGCCCTGCAGCACCATGCCGTCGAGCGGGCCGCGGACCTCGGTGGGGACCGAGCCGAGGAGCTCGGCGCACGCCGCGCGCTCCAGCCGGACATCGAGCTGCGCGGCCAGCGGTCCGGTGCGGCGCCACCAGCCACCCACGCGCAGGTGGATCGCCCCGGTGTCGACGGAGGCGCCGGTCAGCGTGACCGCCTCGGGCGCGAGCACCAGCGTGCCGCGGATCGCGGCGTCGACGGGGATCGCGGCCGCGGCGAGCGTGGGATGATCGATCGCGGCGCCGGCGAGCGAACCATCCACGATCAGCTCGCGCTTCCGATCGTACAGGCGTAGCTCGAGGCTGCCGCTGCCGTGCGCGTGATCGACGACGAGACCGGGCGGAGCCAGCGCCGCGAGCCCGGCGAGTGGCACGTGATCGCCGCGGAGGGCGATGCGGACGTCCGAGCGTGCACGCGACAACGCGAGCTCGAGCGACACCGCGCGTGCGATGCCGTGATCGTCGACGGAGGCCTGGGCCTCGAGGTCCCCCGTCGCGGAGAGCCGGCCGGCCGCGACGTCGTGCAGCGTGATCGTGCCGTCGCCAGCGGTCACCGTGCCGTTGCCGCCGACGGCGAGCACGCGGCCGAACGTCATGGTCGCGAGCGACAGCTCGGCGGAGCTGCGCGTGAACCCGAGCTCGACCCCGGCGGCGCCGGCGCTGCCACGCGCGTGGAGCGGACCGGTGACGACGCGGACGCCCCCCGCATCGGGGATCAGCTCGACGCCGGTCGCGGAGAGCTCTCCGACCCCGTCGATCCGCGCCGACAGCGCGCCCGACGAGACCACGATGCGCCGCAGCCGCCCGCGTCCGCTCGTCGTGCCACGACCTGGCTTGAACAGCCGGCGGGCGAGCCGCGCCGCGTCGGAGTCGCCGGCCGCGTCGATCCGGATCGCGACGCGTGGCGACGCGACCTCGACCTCGTCGGCGCGCAGCGCCCCGGCCAGGATCGAGGGCAGGGCGACCGAAGCTTCGATCGCCTCGGCCGCGAACAGCTCGCCGAACGCGACGTCGGCGATGCGGATCGAGCCGGTGAGGCTCGCATCGAACGCACCGATCCGGACGGGGACACCGCCCGCTGCGCCGAGGTGATCGGCGAGCGCCTGCGTGCGACTCGCGACCCACGCCGCCGCGCCGAGCGGCACGCCCGCGGCGAGCAGCGCGGTCGCGCCGAGCCACCAGCGATCGCGGCGGGAGAGCGACATCAGTGGTGCGAGGCCAGCGCGTCGCGGCGATCGTCGCCCACGTACGCGCGTTGCAGGATCCGGCGCTCACCGGTACCGCGCCGGGTGGACAGCGTCGCGCCGGCGAGCATGAGGTCGCACAGCTCGCCGAACGACATCCCGCCGGCCTCGGCGATCTTGGGCAACAGGCTCGTCGGTGTCAGCCCCGGCACCGTGTTGACCTCGAGGATGAACTCGTTGCCGGAGTCGCTGATGATCATGTCGACGCGCGTGGCGCCGCGGCAGCCGAGAGCGCTGTTCGCGCGCTGCGCCTGCGCGAGCACGCCGCGGTAGCGCTCGGGCGACAGCCGCGGCGGCACGAAGTAGTCGGTCGCACCCTTCGTGTACTTGTTCGCGTAGTCGTAGAAGCCCGCGCGCGGGGCGATCTCGACCGCACCGATCGCACGGCCGTCGAGCACGGCGACCGAGACCTCGCGACCGACGATGTAGCGCTCGACGAGCAGCTCGTCGTCGAACGCGAGCGCCTTCTCGACCGCGGGGACGAGCTCGTCGAACGACGCGCAGATCGTGATGCCGACCGAGCTGCCCTCGTTGATCGGCTTGACCACGCACGGGAAGCCGAAGTCGCCGTGCACGCCCGCGAGGTCGATCGCGTCCTCGGCGGTGAGCGTGTAGTACGCGGGCGTCGGCAGGTTGTTCAGCCGGAACAGCTCCTTGGCGCGCCCCTTGTGCATCGCGAGCGCCGACGCGAGCACGTCGGAGCCGGTGTACGGGATGCCCAGCGTCTCGAGCAGGCCCTGGATGCAGCCGTCCTCGCCCCACCGGCCGTGCAGCGCGATGAAGGCGACATCGATCTTCTCCTGGCGAAGGGCGACGTCGACGTCACGATCGACGTAGATCGGCACGGCATCGTGCCCGCGATCGCGGAGCGCGACGAGCACCGCCTCGCCCGTGCGTAGGGACACCTCGCGCTCGCTCGACAGGCCCCCGAGCAACACACCGACTTTGCGGGACTGCATCAACGCTCTCCTTGACTGGTTCTATCGACGAGAACGCGGAACCCTCCCGTCGTCTTCCCGACCCTAGGGGCGCCGTGCCGCGAGGGCAAATTTCCGGCGTCTTGACGGACCTTGGACCACACGGTACCAACGCCCCCGATGAGCAAGACGACCACGGCCGACGACGCCAAGAAGAAGGCGCCCGCCAAGAAAGCCGCCGCGAAGAAGCCCGCGCCCGCGAAGGGCAAGGTCCCCGCGAAGAAGGCGCCGGCGAAGGCGAAGGGCAAGAAGGCGGACAAGGCCGAGAAGGTCGCGCCGGAGGCCGTGTTCGCGTCGCCCGAGACCGTCGAGGTCCAGGTGGGCGTCGCGGCGACCGAGATCGTCGAGGATGCCGAGGTGCTCGCGGAGACGCCGCTCGAGGCGGTCACCGAGGAGAGCGAGCTGACGCCCGAGGAGCAGGAGCTCCAGGCGCTGTACGGCGACCTCTCCTCCCCGGCGAGGGCACATGCCGAGTACACCGATCAGAAGACGGCCGACGAGGATCGGCCGATGATGCCGGAGATCAACGCGCGCGAGGAGCGCAAGGCGCAGTGGCAGGATCGCCGCGACCGTCGCCGCCACCGCCGCGAGGAGCGTGATCGCCAGCGTCACGACCGCCGCGATCAGCAGCGCACGGATCGCCAGGGCCAGGGCGGCGAGCAGCGGTTCGAGCCGCGGCCGCAGCCGCAGGGCCAGCCGCAGCCCGTGCGTGCGATCCAGCCGCCCATCCAGATCACCGCGGAGACCGACCCGCTCGCGCGCGTCGGAACGCCGCTCGGGGACGCCGCCGCGACCGTGTTCGCGCAGCTGCGCAACGGGCAGCCGCTGCCGGTGCGCCAGCTCGCGGCGATGATGCGCAAGCGCAACCTCGTGGAGGTGGATCCAGAGCAGCTCGCACCGCAGCTCAAGGCGGAGCTCCTCGGCGACGAGCGCAGCTACCGTACGCTCGGGCTGCGTCCGCGCATCGTGTATCGCGGTCGTGACCTGTTCGCGCCGGGTCCGGTCGCGATGAGCCAGACGGCGGACGCCGAGGCCGGCATCGCCGCGGCGCTGACGCGGCTCGCGAGCGCCACCCATCGCGCGCTCGCCCTGCGGATCGCCAAGGCGACGCCCGCCGGGTTCGAGCGCTTGATCCACGCCTACCTGGTCGCGGCCGGGTACCGCGACATCACGTGGGTCAAGCGGGTCGAGGGCATCAGCTATGCGCAGGCGACCGCGCCCGGCCTCGGCCGCACGGTGCTGATCAGCGCGCGCTCGGGGGATCAGCCGCTGGATCGCCGGGCGATCGGCGAGCTGCGCGTCGGTGTCGAGGCCAAGGATCTGGTCGCGGGAATTCTGATGGCGGCGACCGACCTCAACGAGGACGCCGAGCGCGAGCTCGAGCGCGCGGGCCGCTCGATCTCCGTGATCTGCGGTGACCAGCTGGTCGCGACGCTGATCGCGTCGGGCGTAGGGGTGGTGAGCGCTGCCGCGCCGCTGCACTACGTCGACGATCAGCTGCTCGACGAGCTGCTCGCGGGCTGATGCTCGCGTGGCACTGGCTCGGACGCGCACCGTACCGGCGCGTCCTCGCCGACCAGCTCGCCGCGCGCGAACGTGTGTGGGCCGGCGCCGACGGCGTGGTGCTGCTCTGCGAGCATCCCTCGGTGATCACGCTCGGACGCTCGGCGAACCGCGACAACATCCTCGTCGATGATGCGGCGCTCGCTGCTGCGGGCGTGACCGTCGAGCAGATCGAGCGTGGTGGCGACGTGACGTATCACGGCCCCGGTCAGCTGATGATCTATCCGGTGGTGCGGCTGCGCGGCGGCGTCGTCGAGTTTCTCGCACGCGTCGCCGGCGCGATCTCCGACGCATGCGCGGCGCTCGGCGCACCGGGCAGCGCGTGGCAGCGCGAGCCGGCGGGCGTGTGGAAGGACGGCGCGAAGCTCGCGGCATGCGGCATCCACGTCGCGCGCGGCGTGAGCGTGCACGGGTTCGCGCTCGACGTCGCCACCCCACGCGAGGCGTGGGCGCGGATCCGGCCGTGCGGGCTCGCGGCGCCGCAGATCTCGCTGATGGCGCTGCGCGGAGCGCCGATCGACGTCGCCGACGTCGCCGTCGAGGTCGGACCACGTGTGGTGACAGCGCTCGTCGGTTAGTGGTAACAAACCGCATGAGGCCGTCCCGGATCACCGTCCTCTACAACACGGACTACGACGAGGAGCTCACCGGCCCCGGCATCGACGTCAGCGCTGTCGAGATCAGCGCGCGCGCGATCGCCGCGGCGCTCAAAGACGGGGGGTTCACCGTGGACATGGTTGGCGTCGCTGGGCGCGACGTCTTCGAGGTGCTGTCCACGCTGCGAACGAGCGCGCCCGACATCGTGTTCAACCTGTGCGAGTCGATGGCGGGCGATCCCTGCAACGAGCCCACGTTCGCCGGGCTGCTCGATCTGTTCGGCATCCCGTACACGGGCGCGGATCTACCGGCGCTCGCGGCGTGCCTGCACAAGCGACGCAGCAAGGACATCCTGGTGGGCCGGGGGATCCCGACGCCTCCGCATCGCTTCCTGGTCGATGTCGCGGCGCTCGAGGATCCGGCGCTCGAGGCGCTCGACTACCCGTGGTTCCTGAAGCTCGCGCACGAGGATGCGTCGATCGGCATCACGGAGGAGAACCGCGTGCGTGACGCCGCCGCGCTCCGGCAGCGCGCACGCGCGATGATGGCGGAGTTCGATCAGCCGGTCCTCGCCGAGCGCTACATCGAAGGCCGCGAGGTCAACGTCACGCTGCTCGGCAATGGTGCGGATCTCACGGTGCTGCCGCTGCACGAGATCGACTTCTCGGCGATGCCGGCAGGTCGCCCTCGCATCGTCAGCTACGCGGCGAAGTGGGAGGAGGACCACGTCGACTACGCGGGCACCAAGCCGGTGCCGCTGCGCGATGCCACACCCGCGATGATCGCCGCGTGCGAGCGCGTCGCCTGCGCGGCGTGGGATGCGCACGGGCTGCGCGACTACGCGCGCGTCGACCTGCGCATCGATCGCGACGGCACGCCGTGGGTGATCGACGTCAACCCGAACCCCGACATCTCGCCGGATGCGGGCGTCGCACGCTCGGCGGCGGTCGCGGGGCTGTCCTACGTCCAGCTGATCACGCGGATCACCGAGATCGCGTGGAAGCGCGTCCAGCGGCGCTGATCTCTACGCGTCCTCGTCTTCGATCTCGCCGGCGAGGCGGCGCAACTTCTTCTGCAGGCCGAACCGCGACAGCCCGAGGAGGCGCGCGGCCACGGTCTGGTTGTTCTTCGCGCGCGTCATCGCCGCGGTGATGTAGGCCTGCTCGGTGGCGGTGAGCGCGGGCTTGAGACGGAGATCCTCGCCGAGCGCGGGCTTCGCCGGCTCCGGCCGCGCCGAGACGGCGCCGATCGCTTCCGGGAGGTCGCCGAGGTCGATCACGTCGCCGCCCATCGCGACGCCGCGCGCGAGCGCGTTCTCGAGCTCGCGCACGTTACCCGGCCAGCGATGCTGCGCGAGCGCGCGCAGGGCGGCGCGGGTGAGACGCGGGGTGGGGCGGCCGCGGCACAGCGACGCGAGCAGGTGCTCGACAAGGAGTGCGACGTCACCTTCGCGATCGCGCAGCGGCGGCATCGGGATCGTGATGACCTCGAGGCGGAAGCGCAGGTCCTCGCGGAACCGGCCCGCGGCCGCGAGCTCCGCGAGCGAGAGCTGCGAGGCGGCGACGACGCGGACGTCGACCTTGCGGGTCTGCGTGTCGCCGACCCGGCGGATCACGCCGTCCTGGAGCACGCGCAGCAGCTTCGCCTGCATGGCGGGCCCGGTGTCGGCGATCTCGTCGAGGAACAGCGTCCCGCCGTCGGCGACCTCGAACAGGCCGCGGCGATCGCGCTCGGCACCGGTGAACGCGCCGCGCACGTGGCCGAACAGCTCGCTCTCCAGCAGCGTCTCGGGCACGGCCGAGCAGTTGATCGCGACGAACGCGCCCGCCTTGCGCGGACCATGGTCGTGGAGCGCGCGCGCGACGAGCTCCTTGCCGGTGCCGCTCTCGCCGACGATGACGACGGGCAGCGCGGTGGCCGCGGCGCGATCGACGAGCTCGAGCGTCTTCAGCATCGCCGGCGAGCGGCCGATGATCTTGTCGTAGCGCTCGCGCAGGCGATCGCGGTCGGGCAGCTCGGCCTTCACCCGTACGAGCTCGGCGTCGCGATCGGCGAGCTCGGCGGACAGCCGCGCATTGAGCTCGTCGACGGCGCGCGTCGTCGCGCGCAGCTCGTTGGTCAGCCGGGCGTTCTCGATCGCGATCGCGGCGATGTCGGCGAGCTCGCCGAGCACGCTCGCGGCGGCCTCGTCGAACGCGCCGCCGCGCAGGCGGTGATCGACGTAGATGCAGCCGATGACCGAGCCGCGCTGGCGCAGCGGCACGACGAGCACGGAGCGCAGCCGGAGCGCGGCGACCGAGGCCGCGGCACCGAACCGCTCGTCGATCCCCGCGTCGACGGTGAGCACCGGTTCGCCGGTCTGCGCGGCGCGCTCCGCGATCGAGCGGCTGACCGTCGCGGTCCCCACCTCGCCGAGGTCGCCGCTCGAGAAGTTGCGCGACACGACCGCGGCGAGCTCTCCCCCGGGCTGGCGGAGGAGCAAGAAGCCGCGCTCGGCGAGCGTCAGCTCGATCGCGGTGTCGATGACGTCGTCGAGGATGCGCTCGACGCTCGCCTCGGTGTTGAGCCGCCGGGACAGGGTGAGCAACCGGCGCAGGTGAGGCGCATCCCCGCCGTGCGCCGTCCGCGTCGCGCCGCCGCGCGTGGCGACCTCGGCGTCGTGTCCCGGCAGCCGCTCGCGATCGGGGTCCGCCTCGAGCGCCGCACGAAACGAGGGGGCCGCCGCCGCGATCCACGAGGTATGCGCCGCCCGGGCCCGCTCGACGAGCGCCGTGGTGCGTGCGACGTCGCGCGCGCGCTCCGCGAGCCGCGCCGCGACCGCATAGCCGCGGAACGCCCGCTCGAGCCGATCCGCATCTGCGGCGCGCGCGGCGACCTCCGCGCACGCATCGGCGAGCGCGCCCCACGCCCCCTCGCCGGTCTCCGCGAGGGCGAGGCGCCCGCGCGCGATGGTCCAGCGATCGCGATCGTCGTCGCTCGCGCACAGCGCCTCGACCTCCGGGTCGGGGCGCTCGCGGACGCCGGCCTCGGCGAGCGCGATGAACGCGCTGATCTGCGCGTGCGCATCGCCACGTTCGGCGCCGATCGCGAGGGCCTCGCGATAGCTGCGAACCGCGCCGCCGCCATCGCCGAGGCGCCGGCGGGCGTCCCCGAGCACGAGCAGCGCGAACGCCCGCAGGTGCGGCGCGCCGTCGGCGCGAGCGAGCGCCGCTTCGGCCGCGATGCGCGCCTGGTCGATCTGACCTGCGGCCACGAGGGCGTTGCCGCGGTTGAGCTCGGCCGCGCAGAGGTCGGTCGTCGCGTGCAGCTCGGCGAACACGCGCCCCGCCGCGGCGAGCCGGGGCAGGCCCTCGCTGCTGCGTCCGCGCTCGGCGAGCACGGTGCCGAGGTTGAGCTCCGCGGTGGCCGCGGCGTGGAGCTCGCCCGCATCGGCGAGCCGCCGCGCCGCCTCGCGATAGCGATCGCTCGCGAGCCCGAGCTGTCCGCGCTGCTGCGCGACCATGCCGCGCAACGACAGCGCGCGCCCGACGTTCGCGCTGTCGTTGAGCGCGTGCGCGCCCAGCTCGAGCGCGGCGAACGCTGCGTCGGCCTCGTCGAGGTCACCGAGATAGAACGCAGCGAGGCCGGCGGCCTCCGCGCGCAGCGCCGCGAGCGGTGTATCCCCGGCCCGCGCGATCGCGATCGCCTCGGCGTACCGCGAGCGCGTGACGAGCAGCCGCGCGTAGGTGCCCGCGGCCTCCGCATGACCGGGATGCGCGGCGTGCAGGCGCGCGAGCGCCGCCTCCGCGGCGTCGAGGTTGCCGGCGCGCTGCGCGGCGCGCGCGATCACGAGCTGTGCCTGCACGCGATCCGCGCCCGCCGCTTCGGCGTCGCGTGCGAAGCCCGTCGCCTCGTCGTACAGGGCGAGCGCCGACGCGGCCCGCGCCGCGATCAGGTTCGCGCGCGCCGGAAGCTGCGCGATCGCTCGCCGCGCGAGTGCGAGCGCGCGATCCGCGCGGCCGTGGACGATTAGCTGCTCCGCGACGTCGCACGCCTGCGCGGCGCGGGTGGCATCGAGCGTCGCCCGCTCGAGCACGGCTGCGAGCGCGACCGGCGGCAACCTGCGGAGGCGGACCGCCTCCGTCGCGGGCGTGCTCACCGCGTCGGTCATGCGCGGGTGCGTGCCCGTGCCCTCCGCGAGCACGGCGTCGCCGGCCGCGCCGACGGCGACGAGGGCGTGCGTGGCGAGGCTCGCCAGCGCGGGGCCGCCGACGATGTTCTCGACCGCGGACAGCGTGGCGCGATCGAGGGCGAACGCGTCGCCGTGGCGGCGCGCGAGGCCGGCGCGCTCGAGCTCGACGAGATCGGCGAGACCGACCGCCGGCTTGCTGCCCTCGGCGCGCAGCGTGCCGAGGACGTGATCGATACGCGCGTGGCCGCCCCACGCGGTGATCGCACCGGCGGCGCGACGCGCGGCGGCGGGAAGGGCGCGTAGCTGGTTGGCGCGCAGCGAGGCCGCGCCGGCGGTGGTGCGCGTCGACCAGTCGACGGCGAATGGATCTCGCTCGCCGGCGATCGAGCGGACGAGCTCGATCGCCGTCAGCGGCAGGCCGCCCGAGGCGGCGTGCAGCGCCGCCGCCCACG
>Ga0247829_10001803_pt1 | contig 10084 bp, 13 predicted proteins | sample 12C_Control_Day4_FD_207765 | JGI IMG/M metagenome (GOLD analysis project Ga0247829, IMG submission 207765) | Soil microbial communities from agricultural site in Penn Yan, New York, United States - 12C_Control_Day4 | ecosystem: Environmental > Terrestrial > Soil > Agricultural land | place... | reverse complement strand
GGCTTCTGGCTTCTGAATTCACTTCTCTCCAATCTCCTTGCGCATGCGCTCCTCGCGCTCGCGCAGCTCGGGGGTGAAGGCCTCGCCGAAATCCTCTGCCTCGTAGATCTGGCGGATTTCCAGCATGACCTCGCCGTTGGCATCGAGCGCCGGCCACCGCTTCATCCAGCGGATCGCCTCCTCGCGCGAAGGCACCTCGATGATGAGATAGCCGGCGACCAGCTCCTTCGATTCGGTGAAGGGCCCGTCGATCACGGTCGGCTTGCCCTTGGAGAATTTGAGGCGCGCGCCCTTGGCAGTCGGCTGCAGCCCCTCGCCGCCCCGGACGATGCCCGCCTTGTGCATCTCCTCCATGTAGCTGCCCATGGCCGCGAACAGCTCCTCCGTGGGCATCATCGCCGCCTCGGTGTCCTTGTCGGCCATCCTGAAGATCATGAATCGCATCTCGTGCTCTCCCATTGCGGTTCCAACCGGCCATCACACGGCTTTTGGCCGGGCGAGAGGGCGTCCCCTTGCCCCCTGTTGACGAACGAGAGCGGGCCGTCCCGACATTCTCGGCGCGAAAATCGCTGGGCGCCAACCGAAGCTTTGGATTGTTGCCCACGGCCCCGCGCGCCGCTAGGGTCCGCAGGAACCAGGGGGAGCCACCATGACCCGCGAGACGAGCCCGGCCGGACGCACCGTCGCGCGCATCCTCCTCGAGATCGAGGCGGTGCATTTCCGCCCGCGCGAGCCCTTCAAGCTCACCTCCGGCCGCCTCTCGCCGGTCTATATCGACTGCCGCAGGATCATCGGCTTCCCGCGCGCGCGGGCCAAGGTGATCGACCTCGCCATAGAGCGCATCGATGAGGCGATCGGCTTCGAGCGGCTCGACGTCGTCGCCGGCGGCGAGACCGCGGGCATCCCCTTCGCCGCCTGGATCGCCGAGCGGCTCGCTTTGCCGATGGTCTATATACGGAAAGCACCCAAGGGCTTCGGCCGCGGCGCGCAAATCGAAGGCCATTGGCGCGACGGCGACCGCATGCTGCTGGTCGAGGACCTGGCGACCGATGGGGGCAGCAAGCTCGGCTTCATCGAGGCGATCCGCAAGGCGGGCGCCGAGGTCGCGCACGCGCTCGTCGTGTTCCATTACGGCATCTTCCCCGCCTCCACCCAGCGGCTGGCCGAACTCGGCGTCACGCTGCACGGCCTCGCCACCTGGTGGGACGTGATCGCGGCGGCCGAGGAGGCCGGCGCGCTATCGGGCTCCGACCTCGCGGCGGTGCGGCGCTTCCTCGACGCGCCCGATGGCTGGAGCGGGGCCTAGCCACTCTCGCTTCGGAGCCGACGCCGGGTGCCGACACAAGCCGCGCCGGCATCAACGAATCGATCGGCCGCAGGTCCTCACCCGCTCTTTCCAGTGACGCGCGCGTCCACCTACTCCCTCCGCTCCTCACAACGCCCCTTGACGCCGCTTATATTTCCATTATTCTGGAAACATGGATCAAATCGCCGCCGTCGCGAAGCTTGGGGCGCTCGCCCAGGAGAACCGCATCGCCATCTTCCGCCTGCTCGTCGAGGCAGGACCGGCGGGCCGTCCGGCGGGGGCCATCGGTGAGCGACTGGGCCTGCCTGGGCCGACCCTCTCCTTCCATCTCACGCAGCTGAAGCAGGCGGGCCTCATCGCCTGCCGGCGCGAGGGGCGGTCGCTGATCTATGCCGCCGATTACGCGGCCATGAACGCCCTCCTCGCTTTCCTCACCGAGAATTGCTGCGCGGGCAGCGGCTGCGCGGCGCCCGCTTCCTCCACTCGAACACAGGAGTCTGTCCATGCAACGGCTGCACGTGCACGTCGCGGTTCCAACGCTTGAACGCGCGGTGCGCTTCTATTCCGAGCTGTTCGGCGCCGAGCCGACGGTGCTGAAGAGCGACTATGCGAAATGGCGGCTCGAGGACCCGCGGGTCAATTTCGCGATCAGCCAGCGCGGGCGCGAGGCGGGCCTCGCCCATCTCGGCATCGAGGTGGACAGCCGCGAGGAGCTGAAGGACGCCTATGCGCGCCTCCGGCAGGCGGACACGCCGGTCCTGGAGGAAGGGGCGGTGACCTGCTGCTACGCCAAATCGGAGAAGGCCTGGGTCACCGACCCGGCCGGGATCGCCTGGGAGACCTTCTTCACCTCCGGCGCGGCGACGGACTATGGGACCGGCCCCAGCGAGGCCGAGATCGTCGCGGCGACCACGAAATCCGAGAGCGCCTGCGCCACGGCCTGCGGTTGCGGGCCCGCATGAGCCCGCTGCGCCGCATCCGCCCGGCGGAGTTCGAGCGGCTGGCAGCTGCGCTCGAGGCCGAGGGCCTGCCCGCGGACGATCTCTGTTACGCGACCAACCGCTTCTATGCGCTCGAGGAGGATGGGGAGGTCCTCGGCTATGCCGGGCTGGAGCGGCGCGAGGGCGCCGCGCTCCTGCGTTCGGTCGTGGTCCCGCCCGAGCGGCGCCGGTCGGGAATCGGGCGGCGCCTGGTCGAGGCGGTGCTGACGCAAGCCGCCGCCTTGGGGCATGGCGAGGTTCACCTCCTCACCATGACGGCCGCCCCTTATTTCGAGCGGCTCGGCTTCGAGCGCATTCCGCGCGCGAGCGCGCCGGCCGGCGTCGCGGGATCGGCGCAGTTCACCACCCTCTGCCCCGGCTCGGCGGTGCTGATGCGGCGATGCTTGGCTCGGGAGCCGGTCAGCGCGGCTCAGGGGCGTCGGCCGCTTCCGGCCTGACTCCTTCATCGAGCAGGCGGCGGTGCATGTTGGTGGCCGCGATCGCCGCCTGCCCCATCGCGACCGCGATCTGGTTCAGGCTCTTCACCACGTCCCCGGCCGCGTAAAGGTCTGCGACCGAGCTGCGCTGAGAGGCATCCACCGCTACGAACCCCTCATCGTCGAGCGTCGCTCCCACCGCACGAGCGAGATCGGAGAGGGGCTCCACCCCTAGCGCCCCATAGAGCAGGTCGCATCGGACGGTACTCCCGTTCGCGAAGTCGAGACGCGCGACCGAGTCCTCGAAGGTTGCGGCGCCGACCCGCTCCTCGACCAGACCGAGTCCGAGTTCCTCGATGCGGGCTCGGTCCGATCCGCTCAAGCCCGGCCGGCTGAAGGTGAACAGGGTCACGTCCTTGGACCAGGTTGTGAGGAACGCGGCTTCGGCGATCGCATGGGAGTCGGCGCCGATCACCCCGACCCTCCGCCCCGTGGCCTCGTAGCCGTCACACACCGGACAGTAGCGCAGGATGCCGCGCCGCGTGGCGTCCTCCTCGTTGGGCAGGCCAGGGCGGCGGTCGCGAATCCCCGTCGCCAGCAGCACGAAGCGCGCGGAGACCTCGCGATCCTGTTCGCCGCTCACCTCGAGCCTTGCGGAGAAGCCCCGCTCAGCGCGTTCCACGGCGCAGATGCGGCCGCGCAGCAGCTGGGCGCCGTAGCGCTCGGCCTGCGCGCGCTGGGCGGCGAGGAGATCGTCCCCGGCGATCCCCTCGGGGTAGCCCGGCAGATTGTGGCTGTTCGGAATGAGCGACGCGCGACTTGCCCCCGCATCGACCAGAAGGAACCGCCGGCGGAACCGGGCGAGGTAGATCGCCGCCGTAAGGCCCGCCGGGCCACCACCAATGACGAGCGCATCGAGCGGTTCGGGGTTCATCTGCGGTGAACAGCGGACGCGCAAGATCGGCCGAAACCGCAGGGAACGGGGGCCACCCGGTTTCGTTGCTGATGCAGGGGAGTGCCAAGGGGATGCCCATGCTCCGACCGGTTCTGTTCGCTGTGATCATCGCCGCCGCGGGCTGCGCGCCGCACGCGCCGCCGCAGCTGCTGTCACCCGACCCGACGGCTCCTCCGAGGGGTGCGCCTTCGGCCGTGCCGCTGCCGCTGCCGCCCTATCCCTACGAGCCGGGCTTCTGGGTCTAACGAAGCGCAAACTCCGCCACGCTCGTCCTCGGGACGGACGTCACCGCTCGCCGCCCGGTGAGCGTTGGAGGGTGAGTTCAGCGTTCGTCGCCAGATCGCCGCGCCAGACATAGATCGCGCAGAGCGGCGACTCCCCGGCCTGCATGGCGTGAGGGAGGCCCGGCGGGTGGTGGATCGCCGTGCCGGCGATGCCTTCGCGCCAGTCCTCGCCCTTGCGCCACCAGCGGCTGGCGGGATCGAGGACCAGATAGACCTCTTCCGCCGGATGAGCGTGCGCGGGGTAGAGGATCTCCGGCGCGAGCAGAAGCACCCCCACGGCGATGTCGGCCGGGACCACGCCGTCCGGGCCGGCGATCGGGGCATAGCCGTAGCCGTCGAGGAATTCCGGGCTTGGCGGCTGGCGCACATAGTTCGGGTTCTGCCGCCAGGAGAGATGGGGCGAGAGCCGCACCAACGCGCCGGTCAAGGCCGCATCCATCGTAGCAACCCGCATCATGGCCTCTGGCCAGTGGCTCAGGACCGGCAGGCCAAGCCCCGGGCGCACCATCTCCGTGCGGCCCTCTGGCAGGCTCATCCGCAGGCCCTGCAGCGCCTCTGCGCATGCGCCGGTGGCGGGCGAGCCCGCTTCCATGAGCCAATGGGCGACCCTGTCGAGGAATCGCTCCAGCGCGTCGCTCGCCCGCATACTCCAGTCTCCAAGGTCCATCGGCGCTCGGAACCATAGCACCCTTCGCGGGTCTGGTTCTTTCGCGCCGGATTCGGGCATGATCGACGCCTCCCGGAACTCCTTCAACCCGCCACGGCCCGCCCCTCATGTCCGCCACCCTCACCCGCATCTCGCTGCCTTCGCCCGCCCCGGGCACCCAGCGCACCATCCTCGTCCGCCGCTATGGAGAGTCCGGCGCGCGGCCCAAAGCCTATCTGCAAGCCTCCATGCACGCCGACGAGCTGCCGGGCATGTTGGTGGCCCATCACCTTGCGCGCCTGCTCGACGAGGCGGCCTCCGACGGGCGCATGGTGGGGGAGATCGTGCTGGTGCCCGTCGCCAACCCGATCGGCCTCTCGCAGCGCATCAATGGCGGCCTGCTCGGCCGGCACGAGCTCGACGGCGGCGGCAACTTCAACCGCAACTGGCCCAACGTGATCGAGCCGCTCGCGAACAGGGTCGGGCGCGAGCTCGCGAGCCGCGCGGAGGAGAATGTCCGCCGCATCCGCGCGACCATGCAGGAGATCCTGGCCGAGCAGCAGCCCGTGACGGAGCTGGCCACGTTGCGGCTGACGCTGGCCCGGCTCGCCTGCGATGCCGACATCGTGCTCGACCTGCATTGCGATTCCGACGCCTTGATGCATCTCTACATGATCCCCGAGCTGTGGCCGGCCGGCGCCGACCTTTCCGCCGAGATCGGTAGCCGCGCCACCATGCTGAGCGCGCCCTCGGGCGGCGACCCGTTCGACGAGGCCTGGAGCGGACCGTGGGCGGCGCTGCAGGCGCGCTTCCCGGATAAGCCGGTGCCGATGGGCTGCTTCTCCGCGACGATCGAGTTTCGCGGCCAATCGGATGTGGAGGACCATCTCGCCGCGCATGACGCGGGGGCCCTGTTCCGCTTCCTGCAACGGCGCGGCGTGGTCGCCGGAGAACCGCCGCCCCTGCCCGAGCCGCAATGCGACGCGACGCCCTTCGCCGGCGTCGACATGATCAAATCGCCCGGGGCCGGCATCCTCGCCTACAAGCGCCGGCTCGGAGAGCGGGTCAAGGCGGGCGAGGTGATCGCCGAGCTGGTGGACCCCATGGCGGAGGATCTGACCAGAGCGCGAACGCCCATCGTCACGCGCGCCGACGGGCTCCTCTTCACGCGGCGCCGCACGCGCTTCGCTCGTGCGGGCGAAGGCGTCGCCAAGGTCGCCGGGCCGGTGCCGCTCGAGCACCGCACGGGCAAGCTGCTCGACGATTGAGCCATGGGCGAGATCGTCATCCGCTCCGCCGGGCCGGAGGATGTAGGAACGCTCCTGCAGCTCATCCGCGAGCTGGCCGAGTTCGAGAAGCTGGCGCACGAGGTGCGTGCGAGCGAAGCCGATCTCCTGCGCGAGGGCTTCGGCGCCAGCCCGCGCTATGAGGCGCTGTTGGCCGAGGAGGACGGGCGCGCGCTCGGCTTTGCGCTCTACTTCCACAACTTCTCGACCTTCGAAGGGCGGTCGGGCCTGCATCTCGAGGATGTCTTCGTCCGCGACGAGGCGCGCGGCCGCGGCATCGGCCGCAAGCTGATGGCGCGGCTGGCCGCGATCGCCGCCGAGCGCGACTGCGCGCGGCTCGAACTTTCGGTGCTGCACTGGAACCCCGCCCGCCGTTTCTACGATCGGCTTGGCATGAAGCAGATGGCCGAGTGGCTGCCCTACCGGCTCGCCGGCCCGCGCCTCGCGCAGCTCGCCGAGGAGGCCAAGGATCAGGGCTAGGGTGCGGCGACCCGGTCTCGACTTCCGGCCCCCGGCGCACGAAGCGCGCGACCGGCCTCCGGCGGCATGGGAAGCCCTTCCTGTCGCCGCTGCAGCTCGTGCAGGCGCTGCTGAATGGATTGCGGCATCGCCGCGGTGCGCCGGGTCTTCATGTCGACATGCAGCACCAGCCATTCCGCCGTCGAGGAGAGCGTTCCGTCCGCCGCGCGATACATGGACTGGATGTAGTGCAGGCGCTTGGCGTCAAAGCCGATCAGCCTGGTGCGGAACTCGAGCAGATCGCCCTCATGCACCTCGCGCTGGTAGGTGACGTGCGCCTCGACCGAGAAGACCGAGGCGTCCGCCTCGCGCCGGTAGGTTGGACCGAGGCCCATCTGTTCGAGAAAGGATTCGCCGGCAATGTCGAATGCGGCGACATACCAGGCCACATTCATGTGGCCGTTGTAATCGATCCATTCCGGCCGCACCCTTTCGCGGATCAGGGCGAGACCATCTGCGGGAAGGGCAAGCGGCGGCGGGTCCAGGCTCATGGCGCCGGACCTTAGCCCGGCCGGAGCGACCGGGAAAAGGGCCGCGCTCCCCACATGTTTGCATTGCGGGCCCGTCCTATCCTTACGCCCAATGAGAGTGAATGTTTCGTTGACATCGCCGCGCCAAGACGCCTAGCCTCCCGCCCAGGTGGCGCGGGGCACCGGCGACGCTTCAAGCGCCACGAAACAAGGAATTGGGAGGCATTGATGAACAAACGTCTGCTGGGGGCGGCCGCAGCCGCGGCCCTGGCCCTTGGCTTTGCTGCCGCCGCCGAAGCGAAGACGCTGGTCTATTGCTCGGAAGGCAGCCCGGAGAACTTTAATCCCCAGATCAACACGACCGGCACCAGCTTCGACGCGGCCTATCCGATCTTCAGCCGTCTGGTGGAGTTCGGGCCCGGGAGCACGGAGGTCATCCCGGGACTGGCGGAGAAGTGGGACGTTTCCGACGACGGCCTCACCTACACCTTCCATCTGCGCAAGGGTGTGAAGTTCCACTCCAACAAGGCGTTCAAGCCGACGCGCGACTTCAATGCCGACGACGTGGTCGCCACCTTCAACCGCATGTGGAAGGCGGACGACGCGTACGCCAAAGTGTCCGGCGGCGCCTATGACTACTTCAACGACATGGGCATGCCGGACCTGCTGAAGGCGGTCGAGAAAGTCGACGACAACACCGTCAAGTTCTCCCTGAACAAGCCGGAGGCGCCGTTCATCGCCAACCTGGCGATGGACTTCGCCGCGATCCATTCCAAGGAATATATGGACGCGATGCTGAAGGCCGGCACGCCCGAGCAGGTCGATCAGGCCCCGATCGGCACCGGCCCGTGGTCGCTCGTCGACTATCAGAAGGACGCGGTCATCCGCTACAAGGTCAATCCGGATTACTTCCGCGGCAAGCAGAAGATCGACAACCTGGTCTATGCGATCACGCCGGATGCGACGGCCCGCATGGCCAAGCTGCAGGCCGGCGAGTGTCAAATCGCGCCCTATCCGAACCCGGCCGACCTCCAGAAGCTGAAGGCTGACAAGAACCTGCAAGTGATGGAGCAGGAAGGCCTCAATGTCGGCTATCTGGCCTTCAACGTCGAGAAGAAGCCCTTCGACGACAAGCGCGTCCGCCAGGCCCTCAACATGGCGATCGACAAGGACGCCATCATCAAGGCCGTCTATCAGGGCGCGGGCAAGCCGGCCCACAACCCGATCCCGCCGACCATCTGGTCGTACAACGAGAACATCAAGGCGTATCCTTACGACCCGAAGAAGGCGCAGGAGATGCTGAAGGAGGCGGGCGTGACCAGCCTCTCGACGGACCTCTGGTACATGCCGGTGCAGCGTCCCTACAACCCCGACGCCAAGAAGATCGCCGAGCTGGTGCAGGCCGACCTTGCCAAGATCGGCATCACCGCCGAGCTCAAGACCTTCGAATGGGGCGAGTACCGCAAGCGCCTGCAGGCGGGCGAGCACCAGATGGGGCTCCTGGGATGGACCGGCGACAACGGCGATCCGGACAACTTCATGGGCGTGCTGCTCTCCTGCGGCTCGGCCCGTCCGGGCGGCCAGAACATCGCCAAATGGTGCAACCAGGACTTCACCAAGCTCCTCGACGAGGCGCGTCAGACCGCCGATCAGGCCAAGCGAACCGAGCTCTATATGAAGGCCCAGGAGATCTTCCACGAGGAAGCGCCCTGGTTCCCCATCGCGCATTCGGTCGTCTACATGCCGATGAGCAAGAAGGTGTCCGGCTACAAGGTTCACCCCTTCGGCACGCACATCTTTGAGGGCGTCGATATCGAAGGCTGACCTTTCGAGCCCGATGAGGGGGCGGCGGAGAGGGGTATGATCCTCCCTGCCGCCCTTTTTCTTTAAAAGCGCATGCTCCGGTTTCTGCTCACCCGCGTCAGCCTGGTGATCCCGACCTTCCTCGGGATCACGGCGCTGGCCTTCATCCTGATCCATCTGGTACCGGGCGATCCGGTCGAGGTGCGGGTCGGCGAGCGCGGCATCGCACCGGAGCGCCACGCCCAGCTGTTGCATGAGATGGGACTGGACCGGCCCTGGTGGCAGCAGTTCCTCTCCTATGTGGGCGATGTGCTGCAAGGCGATCTCGGCATCTCTCTCATCACGCACCGGCCGGTGCTGGACGAGTTCCTGACGCTGTTCCCCGCGACGCTCGAGCTGTCCATCGTCGCGGTGCTGTTCGCAGTCGCGATCGGCCTTCCGGCCGGCGTCGTTGCCGCGGTCAAGCGCGGCTCGATCTTCGACCACGTCGTCATGGGCGCATCGCTCACCGGCTACTCGATGCCGATCTTCTGGTGGGGCTTGCTGCTGATCCTCACCTTCTCCGTCCAGCTGCACCTCACGCCGGTGTCGGGCCGCATCTCGCTGGAGTATTTCCTCGAGCCGGTCACCGGCTTGATGACCATTGATGCGCTCCTGTCCGGGGAAGAGGGTGCGTTCCGCTCGGCTTTGCGGCACCTGATCCTGCCCTCGATCGTGCTCGGCACCATCCCGCTGGCCGTGATCGCGCGAATGACGCGCTCCTCCATGCTGGAGGTGCTGAACGAGGACTATATTCGCACCGCCCGCGCCAAGGGCCTCTCCGGCCGGCGCGTCATCGGCGTTCATGCCTTGCGCAACGCCTTGATCCCCGTCGTCACCGTGATCGGGCTGCAGGTCGGCACGCTGATGGGCGGGGCGATCCTGACCGAGACCATCTTCTCCTGGCCCGGGATCGGCAAATGGCTGGTCGAATCGATCGGCCGCCGCGACTATCCGGCGCTGCAGGGCGGCGTGCTGCTGATCGCCTCGCTGGTGATGAGCGTCAACCTGCTCGTGGACATGCTCTACGGCCTCTTGAACCCGCGCATCCGGCACCGCAGATGAGGGGGCCATCATGACGGACATCCCCGCTCCCTCGCCTGCGCCCCGGCCGGCCCCGCTGCCCGTGCCCAAGCGCGCGGCGCCGCCTTCGCCCGCGATGGAGGTCTGGCTGTCGATGCGCGCCAACAAGGGCGCGATGCTGGGCCTCGTGATCATCGTGCTGCTGGTGCTGACGGCGGTCTTCGCGGACTGGATCGCGCCGTACAGCCCGATCGAGCAGTTCCGGCAGAACTTCCTGCAGCCGCCGGCCTGGGCGGAGGGCGGGAGCTGGCAGTTCGTGCTCGGCACCGACGATGT
>Ga0247829_10001802_pt1 | contig 10087 bp, 10 predicted proteins | sample 12C_Control_Day4_FD_207765 | JGI IMG/M metagenome (GOLD analysis project Ga0247829, IMG submission 207765) | Soil microbial communities from agricultural site in Penn Yan, New York, United States - 12C_Control_Day4 | ecosystem: Environmental > Terrestrial > Soil > Agricultural land | place... | reverse complement strand
CCGAGCCGAGGCCGCCGTAGATCTCTGAGGACTGGAACACGAAGCCGCGTCGCTTGGCGAGCGACACGAGCTTGTCCATGAGCGTGGTATCGGCCATTCCCGTCGGGGTCGGAGAAGTCGGATGTATGGGGCGCGGCATAACCTAAGCGCCGGCACCGGGTTGCACCAGCAATCACTCAGCGCGGGGCGAGCGTCTCCCGGCGCGCCACCACGTCCTGCACGACGAGGTCGCCGTGGTGGCGCGTGTTCTCGATGAAGAGCCGGTTGTCGTCGTCTCCGCCGGCGAGCACGCCGGCGATGTACAGACCCGGCACCGGCGTGGCCATGGTGGCCTCGTCGTGCGCCGGCGCGCCGGTCGCCGCGTCCACGGGCACGCCGGCGGCCCGCAACAGTTGCAGGTCGGGACGATAGCCCGTGAGCAGCAGCACCTGGTCGGCCGGGATGCGCTCGGTGCGGCCGTCGGCGCTCGCGGTCTCGACATGGGTCGTTGTGACGGCGGTGAGCCGCGTGCGCCAGCGCACCTTGATGCTGCCTTCCTTGATGCGATTCCCGATGTCGGGCAGCACCCACGCCTTCACGCTCGGGTGCAACTCATCGCCGCGCAGTACCATCGTCACGTCGGCACCGGCCCGAAAGCACTCCAGTGCCGCGTCGACGCCGGAGTTGCCGCCGCCCACGATCACCACCTTCTGGCGCCAGTGCCGGTGTCCTTCGGTGAAGTAGTGGCTGACGTGCGGGAGGTCCTCCCCGGGAATGCCGAGGCGGTTCGGTTGTTCGTAGTAACCGCTCGCCACCACCACGTTGGCGGCACGATAGGTGACGCCGTCGTGCGGTCGGCGCACCGTGACGGTGAAGGTGCCGTCGGCCTCGCGCGCGAGCCCCGTGACCTCTTCACGCACGCGGATGTCGAGCCCGAACATCTCGGCGACGCGCCGATAATAGATGAGCCCTTCGCGGCGGCTCGGCTTGTCCGTGGCGGTGACGAACGGCACGCCGCCGATCTCGAGCTTCTCCGGCGTCGAGAAGAAGGTCATGCCGAGCGGATAGCGCTCGATGGCGCTCACGACGGTGCGCCGGTCGAGCAGCACGCAATCGAGTCCGGCACGCTTCGCCGCCAGTCCGGTGGCCAGACCGCACGGCCCCGCCCCGATGACGAGCAGGGGAATGACGGGCGTGTCGCTCATGACGCCGGCTCTACACTTCGATGATCTGGTCGCGCCGCGTGCCGACGCTGACGTAGCGGATCGGCACGCCGGAGAGCTCCTCGAGCCGGTCGAGGTAGGCGCGCGCCGCGCCTGGAAGGTCGGCCAGCGTACGGGCGCCACCGGTCGAGGTGTTCCAGCCCTTCAGGCACTCGAAGCGCGGCTGCACTCGCGCGAGCGAGTCCACATCCGACGGCAGCTCGTCGCACGCGCCGCCGTCGAGCTGGTAGGCCACGCCCACCGGAATCTCCTCGAAGGTGTCGAGGACGTCGAGCTTCGTCACGGCGAGGCCGGTGAGACCATTCACGCGCGCCGCGTAGCGCACCACGTTGGCGTCGAACCAGCCGCACCGCCGCGCCCGGCCCGTCGTCGCGCCGAACTCGCCGCCGAGCTGGCGCAGGCGCTCCTCGAGCACGGGCTCCGCCTCGGTGGGCAGCGGGCCGTTGCCCACCCGCGTCGTGTACGCCTTCACCACGCCCAGCACGCCGTGCACCGCGGTGGGACCGATGCCCGCGCCCACCACCGCCCCGCCGGACGTGGTGTTGGACGACGTGACGAATGGATAGGTGCCATGGTCCACGTCGAGCAGCGCCCCCTGCGCGCCCTCGAGCAGCACGCGGTGCCCTGCCTTCACCGCACGGTGCACGAGCAGGCCCGTGTCGGCCGCCATCGGCAGCAGGCGCGGCGCCAGCGACTCGAGCAGCGCCACGTGCTCGTCGAGCGAGACGCGCTGGTCGCTCTCGAGCCCGATGAGCTGGTGGTTGGCGCGATCGACGCGCTCCGTCATCAGCGCGCGCGCCGCCACGAGGTTCCGGAGGCTGCCCACGCGGATGCCGCGACGGCCCACCTTGTCTTCGTACGCCGGCCCGATGCCGCGGCCCGTGGTGCCGATCTTCTGCGACTTCTCGCTGGCGCGGTCGAGCACCTTGTGCAGCGGCAGCACGAGGTGCGCACGATCGGAGACCAGCAGGCGGCCCTCCACGTCGATGCCGCGCTTGACCAGCGCGTCGAGCTCGCCGAAGAACTGCTCCGCGTCGATCACGACGCCGTTGCCCATCAGGCACGTGGTGCGCGGATGCAGGATGCCCGATGGAATCTGGTGCAGCACGAACTGCTGCTCGCCGATCACCACCGTGTGGCCGGCGTTGGCGCCGCCCTGGTAGCGCACGACGACGTCGGCGCTCTCCGAGAGCACGTCCACCAGCTTGCCCTTCCCCTCGTCGCCCCATTGGGCGCCGACGACCACGAGACAGGTCGTGGCGGCGTCGAACATGGCAGTTCTCCTGGACGGACAACAAAAAAGAGCCCCCGCGGGGGCTCGGCCGGTTCGTGAATCCTCGGCGCAAGCTAGCCGTCGGACCCCGCCGGGTCAATCGCGCGCGCGAGCAGTCGGCCGAGTCGTGCCGCCGTGTCGAACGCCAGGCCATCGGCGCTGTCGTCAACCGTGTGCAGGCGGCGAAGCGTGCCCCAATCGAGCCGCGCCAGCGTCACCGCGCGGGCGGACCCGGGCGTCAGCGGCAGGCTGTCGACCATGATGCCCGCCGGCAGCCGTCGACGCCGGCACGGCAGCCCCAGCGCGCGCAGGACGGGGTCCAGATGCTTCGCCAGTTCCTTCCCCCGCTTGTCGTGGAAGACGACGTACATGCCACCCTGATCGTCCACGGTGTCCACGTTCACCACCTCCCGACCTGCCAGCAGCTCGCCGTGCTCCTGGGCGAAGACGCGGGCACCCACGAGCCCGAATTCCTCGGCGCTGGTCACCAGGATGCCGAGCCCGGGCGCCCGGGAACGCTCCGCGGCCGTCAGCACCGTCAGCAGCCCCGATGCGTTGTCCCGGGCTCCCGGCGAAGTCCCGCGGAGCCGCCCACGCGCCAGCAGGGCGCCGCCGATCACCGCCAGCACGACGGCAGGTGCTGCCGCCCACGGCGTCGTTGGCGCCAGCACACGCCCCAGCGCGAGCCCGGTGAGCAGCAACACGGCCGTGCCCGCCACCCACACGGCGACGAGCCGGCCCGCCATCGACTGCGCCTGCGCCTTGGTGTCGAGATGGGCGACCAGCCAGAGCTTCACGTCGGCGCCCGGTCGGCGTGCGACGAGGTTGGCGTCCTCGCGCAGCGGTGCCCCGAGCGTGGTCCAGCCCAGCCCGATGCCGAGACCGATCGAGGCTACCGCGGCCAGCCCCACGAGCCACACGATCAGTGCCGCCTTCTCCCACACGGGCAGGACGAGAAGCGGCAGCACCAGCAGCGCCACGCCTCCGAGCCCCGCGCCCACGACGGACCCGGCAGTCAGGACGGAAGGCGCGAAGCGAAAGCGCTGGGTCTCGACTTCGTAACCGAGGTCGTGCAGGAAGGCGGAGACGACGTCACGGGCAGCGGCGCAGTCGGGCGTGCCGGCTTCGCGCGGTCCGGTGGCGAGGGCCGCCACCAGCGACCGCGCGCGATCGCTCACCGCTCAGCCGTCCGACGGCCAGGCGTACGCGGCCAGCGGCAGCGTCGCGGCGCGCGCGGTCTCCACGTTGATGTGCCCGCCGTCCAGGAGCTGCGACACGTGCTGCTCGAACGTCTGCATGCCCAGGTCGGCGCCGGCGCCCATCAGATTCTTGAGCTCGCCGAGACGCGTCTCGTCGCGCAGCACCGCGCGCACCGATCCGTTGACCTCGAGCAGCTCGACGGCCGCCACCTTGCCCTCGCTCTCGCGCGTCGGCAGGAGCTGCTGCGCCACGATGGCCCGGAGCGCCTCGGCGAGGCGCTGCCGGCCCACCTCGCGCTCTTCGGGCGGCAGCATCGTCATCAGCCGCTGCACCGTCGTCGTCACGTCGGGCGTCGGCACCGATGTGATCACCAGCAGCCCGCCCTCGGCCGCCTTCACCGCCGTGGCCACCGTGTCGGCATCGGCCAGCTCGCCGATGAGCACCACGTCGGGATCCTGCCGGAGCGCCGCATGCAGGCCCGAGGCGTAGGTGTCTGTGTCCACACCCACCTCGCGCTGGGTCACCGAGCTCATCAGGTCGCGGTGCAGGAACTCGATCGGGTTCTCCACCGTCACGATGTGCCGCTGCTGCGTCGTGTTGATGTGCTGCACGAGCGCGGCCGTGGTGGACGACTTCCCCGCCCCCGACATGCCCGCCACCACCACGAGACCGCGATCCGATTCGGCGATGCGGCCAAGTTGCGGCGGCAGGCCGAGCGATTCGAGCGAGGGCACCGTGAATGGGATCACGCGCATCACGATCATGATCGAGGAGCGCTGCCGCAGGATGTTCACCCGGAAGCGGCCCACGCCCGGCATCCCCCAGGAGCAGTCGAAGTCGCGGAGCACGTCGAGCTTGAGGCGGTTCTCGTCGCTGCCGACCAGCTTGAGCGCGATGGCGCGCGTCTGGTCGGGCGTGAGGCGCTGCTTCGTGAGCGGAACGAGCTTGCCGTTGATGCGAGCACGAAAGACGTCGCCTGCCTTGATGTGCAGGTCGCTCGCGCCGCGCTCCACCGCCGCCCGGATGATCTTCTCCATCAGGCCTCACTCGCCACGGAGGGACGCGCGGGCAGGAAGCCCATGGCGTCCTCCGTCTCGCGCAGGGTTTCTCTCGCCACGCGCCGCGCGCCGGCGGCCCCGTCGGCGAGCAGTTCGTCGACGCGCGCCGGGTCGGACTTGAGCGCGAGCGCACGTTCACGGATGGGGGCGAGCGTCGCGATCATGTTGTCGGCCAGTACGCGCTTGCAATCGAGGCAGCCCCAGCCCGCCGTGCGGCAGTTATTCGCCACCAGGGCCACCGTCTCGGGCGGCGAGAAGTGCCGGTGCAGCTCGAAGATGTTGCAGATCTCGGGCGTGCCCGGGTCTTTCTTCGTCACGCGGGCGGGATCGGTCTTCGCGGGACGGAGCTTGGCCCAGATCTCCTCCGGCGTGTCGAGCACGCCGATGGTGTTGCCCTTGCTCTTGGACATCTTCGCGTCGCCGTCGAGTCCCATGATGCGGCGTGCCGTCGACAGCATCGGCTGCGGCTCCGGGAAGTGCCCGCGCGTGGGCGAGTAGGCTGCGTTCCAGCGGCGCGCCACCTCGCGCGCCAGCTCGAGGTGCTGCACCTGGTCCTCGCCGACCGGCACCAGGTCGGCCTTGTAGAGCAGGATGTCGGCGGCCATCAGGATCGGGTAGTTGAGCAGGCCCGCCGGAATGCTCTCGAGCTGCTGCGACTTATCTTTGAACTGCGTCATCCGCTCGAGCTCGCCGAGTGGGGCCACGGCGTTGAGCAGCCAGGTGAGCTGCGCATGCTCCGGCACGTGCGACTGCACGAAGAGCGTGACCCGGTCGGGGTCCACGCCCGCCGCGAGCAACCCGATGCTCATGTCGCGCGTGCGCTGCTGCAGCTGCGCGGGCTCGTAGCCCACGCCCGTGATGGCGTGCAGGTCCACGATCGAGAAGAAGCACTCGTAGCGCTGCTGCAGCTCGACCCAGTTCTTCACGGCGCCGAGCAGGTTGCCGATGTGCAGTTCGCCCGAGGGCTGGATTCCGGAGAAGACGCGAGGCATGGCGGTGAAGCTAACGATGCGGGAAGGAGCGTCGCAAGGCCTTGTCATCCTTTGACTTACTGAGCACCGCCGTAGCAGCTGCCGAGCGCGCCGCCAGCTACCTGCGGAGCGCCCGGCGCCCCGACGGCCCTGCGGGCTGGACGGTCAAGGACCAGCGCGATTTCGTCACCGAAGTCGACCGCACCTCCGAGCGGCTCATCACCGAGGTGCTGCACGCGGCTACGCCGGCGGGGCGCGTCGTGGGCGAGGAACTGAACCCCGTGCTCGTGCGCGACGGCCTGGTGTGGATCGTCGATCCGCTCGACGGCACCACCAACTTCCTGCACGACATTCCGGCGTGGGCCGTATCGATCGCGGCGGCGGTGGACGGCGTGCTGCAGGCCGCGGTGGTGTTCGACGTGCCCCACGGCGAGCGCTACGAAGCGGCAAACGGTGGCGGCGCGCACCTCGCCGGGCGACCGCTTCGCGTGTCGCGCATCGCGGCGCCGGAGTTCGCGCTCATCGGCACCGGCTTTCCGTTCACGAACATCGCTCGACTCGACGAGTACCAGCGACACTTCGCGGCCATCGCGCAGGCCACGAGCGGCATCCGTCGTCCGGGCGCGGCGGCGATCGACCTGGCGTGGGTGGCCGCCGGACGTTTCGACGGGTTCTGGGAGCTCAACCTCGCGCCCTGGGACCTGGCCGCCGGCGCGCTGCTCGTGCGGGAGGCAGGCGGCATCGTCACCGACCTGGAAGGCGAGGAGGACATCCTGCGGCACACGAGCATCGTCGCCGGCAATCCCGACATGCACGCCTGGTTGCGCCGCGTCACCCGCCCCGCCTGACGGAGACCTTCATGTCCCAGCAGCTCGACCCACAGCGCTCGTTGATCGACTGGCTCGATGCCGTGGCGTCGGACCGCCCGCTTCCGGCGGGGGGCCGTGTCGCCTCGGTCACGGCGGCGTTTGCGGCCGCGCTCGTGGAGAAGGTCGCCCGCATCGTGCAGCGGTCGCCGAGTCGCGCGACATGGCACGCGCTCGCCGAATCGGTGCAGACGAAGGCCGCCTCGCTGCGTCCAATGCTGCTCGCGCTCGGTGTCGCCGACGACGACGCCTATGCCGCGCTCCTGGCGACACGCAGGACCGGCGACGAGGCCGCTCGCGGCGAGGCGCGCCTGAGCGCGGCCCGCACGCAGGTCGAACTCATCGAGCAGGCCGGTGAGGTGGCCCGCCTGGCCGCGGAGCTCGAGGCGAAGGTGGGCCCCGCCCTCCGCGCCGACCTCGCGACGGCACGCCTGCTGGCGCTGGCCGCGGCGCATGGCGCGCACGGCAACGTCACGGCGAATCTCGGTGCCTTGAGCGATGAAACGACGAGCCGATTGCGGGAACGGACGAACGAGGCGGTGGCGGCGCTGCCGTGACGACGAAGGGCTCCGAATCCAGTCGGAGCCCCTGACGTCCTCCCACCTACCTCACCGCCGTCAGCACCCTCGGCCCCTCAGGCGTCACCGCCACGGTGTGCTCGAAGTGCGCGGCCAGCGAGCCATCGGCCGTCACGACCGTCCACTTGTCGCCGAGCGTGCGGGTCTCGGGGCTGCCCACGGTGATCATGGGCTCGATCGCGAGCGTCATGCCCACCTGCAGGCGCGGGCCGCGCTTGGGCGAGCCGTAGTTGGGCACCTGCGGGTCCTCGTGGAAGCGCGTCCCGATGCCGTGCCCGACCAGTTCCCGCACCACGCCGAAGCCCGCCGCCTCCGCCACCGTCTGCACCGCGTGACCGATGTCGCCGATGTGGTTCCCCACGACGGCCGCGGCGAGTCCGGCGTCGAGGCACCGCGACGTCACGTCGAGCAGGCGCTGCGCCTCGGGCGAGACGCGCCCCACCGGCACCGTGGTCGCCGAATCGGCGTGCAGGCCCTCGAGGAGGACGCCGCAGTCGATGCTGATGATCGAGCCCTCCTCCAGCACCCGCGTGGACGACGGGATGCCGTGCACGATCTCTTCGTCGATGGAGACGCAGAGCGTCTTCGGGAACCCGTACAGGCCCTTGAACGACGGCCGAGCGCCCTTGTGGCTGCGGATGAACGCCTCGGCCTCGGCGTCGAGGTCCTCGGTGGTGATGCCGGCGCGCACCTGCTCCCGCAGTCGCGCCAGGGTGCGCGCGAGGATGTCCCCCGCCCGCGCCATCGCCTCCAGCTCGCGCGCCGACTTGAGCGTCACCATGCTACCGGCCGATGGCGCTCCGCACGCGCCGGGCGATGTCGTCCACGGCACCCACGGCCGGAATGTGCCGCACGAGACCCTGACGCTCGTAATGCGACAGCACCGGCGCCGTCTGGTCGCGATATGCCTTGAGGCGTACGGCCACGGCCGCCGGGTCGTCGTCCTTGCGGCTCTCGAGGGTGCGGCGCTTCTCGAGCCGGCCGAGGATCTCCTCGTCGGTCACGTCGAAGAAGAGCACGTGCGTCAGCGCGCGCCCCTTCTCCGAGAGGATCGCCGCCATGCCCTCGGCCTGCGGGATGGTGCGCACCACGCCGTCGAAGAGCACGCCCTGGGACGCTTCCGGCTTCCCCAGCTCGTCGCGCACCACGCCGAGGATGATCTCGTCGCTCACGAGATGCCCGGCCTCCATCGCGGCCTTCGCCTTGAGGCCCAGCGGCGTGCCGCGCTGCACCGCGTCGCGCAGCAGGTCGCCGGTGGCGAACTTGGGAATCCCCAGCGCCTCGGCGAGGATGGCACCCTGGGTGCCCTTGCCGGCCCCGGGTGGTCCCATGAGGAGGATGTCCATGGACGTCTCAGGTTGAAGGGTGAGCATGCACGAGAGTCGAGAGTCGGCACGCGGACATTGCCTCTCTCGACTCTCGACCTCCGACTGCCCGCATCCTCACATGAACCGCTGCTGCCGCCCCCGGAACTTCACGCGACCGGTCTTCATGAAGCTGTCGTACTTCCGGAGCGTGCGGTGCTGCTCCACCTGGGCGATCGTGTCGAGCAGCACGCCGACCACGATGAGCACCGAGGTGCCGCCGAAGCCCGTCTGGATGCCGAGCGCGTTGGAGACGACGATCGGCAGGATCGCGATGATCGCGAGGAACATCGAGCCCGGCAGCGTGACGCGCGCCAGCACCGCGTCGATGTAGTCGGCCGTGGCCGCGCCGGGGCGCACGCCGGGGATGAAGGCGCCCTGCTTCTTCAGGTTCTCCGACAGGTCGACCGAGTTGAAGATGATCGACGTGTAGAAGTAGCTGAACAGCACGATCAGGAGCGCGAACGTCAGGTTGTACGCCCAGCCGCCCGGCGAGAAGAAGGCGGCGAAATCGTTCAGGATCGGCGCCTTCACGAAGTTGGCGATGGTGCCGGGGACGATGATGATCGTCTGCGCGAAGATGATCGGCATCACGCCGGCGGTGATGAGCCGGATCGGGATGAACGTCTTCTGGCCCTCGCGGATGCGCCCGCGGCCCATGACCTTGCGCGGGATCTGCACCGGGATGCGGCGCGCCGACATCGTCATGGCCACGACCGCCGCGATCACCGCCACCGTGATGGCGAGGAACAGCAGCACGCCCAGCGGCGACACCACGCCGCCGCGGACGAAGTTGATCATCTGGATCGTCGAGGGCCACAGCCGCTCGAGGATCGAGAAGGTGATCAGCAGGCTCTGGCCGTTGCCGATGCCGCGCTCGGTGATCTGCTCGCCGAGCCACATGACGAAGATGGCGCCCGCGGTGAGCGTGAGCACCATGATCAGGCGCGACGCGAAGCCGGGGTTCGCCACCGCGCCCGGGATCGACTCGGTGAACAGCGCGTAGGTGTAGGCCTGCGTGAACGCGATGAGGACCGTGGTGTAGCGGGTCCACTGCGTGAGCTTCTTCCGGCCTTCCTCGTCCTTCTGCATCTTGCCGATCGACGGCACGACGCCGCCGGCCAGCTGGAAGATGATCGACGCCGAAATGTACGGCATGATGCCGAGCGCGAAGACCGTCGCGCGGCTCAGGCCGCCACCCAGCATGTCGTACAGGCCGAAGAAGCCGGCCGCCCCGGAATTCCGGATGAAGTCGGCCAGGGCCTGCACGTTGACGCCCGGCGCGGCGATGTGCGCGCCGATGCGGTAGATGAGCAGGGCCAGCGCGGTGAAGAGGAGCTTGCGCTTCAGCTCGTCGTCGACCGCGAGGCCGGGTACGCGTGGTGCCGTCACTTAAGCCTCGATCCGACCGCCCGCCGCCTCGATCTTCGCCTTCGCGGCGGCGGACACCGGCACGCCCTTCACGGCGTACGCCCGGTCCGCGTCGCCCGAGCCGAGGAGCTTGACGGCGGTGTCGATGCGGCTGATGAGCCCAGCCGCGTGGAGCGTCTCGGGCGTCACGTCGGTGCCGGCGAC
>Ga0247829_10001801_pt1 | contig 10088 bp, 9 predicted proteins | sample 12C_Control_Day4_FD_207765 | JGI IMG/M metagenome (GOLD analysis project Ga0247829, IMG submission 207765) | Soil microbial communities from agricultural site in Penn Yan, New York, United States - 12C_Control_Day4 | ecosystem: Environmental > Terrestrial > Soil > Agricultural land | place: USA... | reverse complement strand
GGCGGCCAGGCCGACGAGGGCGGGGAGCAGCAGGACCAGGGGCAGACGGGTGCGGCGAGCGGTCATCACGCCAGTTTGGACGTCGGGCGGAGCCCGCCGGTTCCTCGAGTTCACAAAGCATTCACAAGCAGGTGATCGATGGGAAACGGGTCCCTGACAACCTCGGAGCGTCCTGGATCGGCGTCCGCCGTCCGTACCCACCCGAGAGGAAGAACGCGACCCGTGGCTTACCAAGCTGAGTACATCTGGATCGACGGGGTGGAGCCCACGCCGTCGCTCCGGAGCAAGACCAAGATCATCGCCGACGACGCCGAACCCGGCATCTGGGGCTTCGACGGGTCGAGCACGGAGCAGGCGCCGGGCGACAAGAGCGACTGTGTGCTCAAGCCCGTGTACATCTGCGCCGATCCGCTGCGGGGCAGGGACAACGTGCTCGTCATGGCCGAGGTCCTCCTCGTCGACGGCAAGCCGCACCCCACCAACACCCGCGCCGCCTGCGCGAAGGTCGCCAAGAAGTACGCCAGCCACGAGCCGTTGTTCGGCATCGAGCAGGAGTACACGATGCTCAAGCCCAGCGGCCGTCCGCTCGGCTTCCCCGAGGAGGGCTACCCCGGGCCGCAGGGTCCGTACTACTGCGGCGTCGGCACCGGCCGCATCATGGGTCGGGACATCGTCGAGGTCCACACGCAGGCCTGCATCGACGCCGGGCTCAGCATCAGCGGCACCAACCCCGAGGTTATGCCCGGGCAGTGGGAGTTCCAGATCGGCCCGGTCGGCCCGCCGGCCATCGGCGACCAGATGTACGTCGCCCGCTGGCTGCTGCACCGCATCGCCGAGGACTTCGACGTCGTCATCTCCTTCGACGCCAAGCCGGAGAAGGGCGACTGGAACGGTGCCGGCGCCCACACGAACTTCTCCACCAACGGCATGCGGGAGGACTACACGGCGATCGAGAAGGCCGTGAAGGCGCTCGAGTCGAAGTGGGAGGTCCACGTCAAGAACTACGGAGCCGGCATCGAGGAGCGCCTGACGGGCAAGCACGAGACGGCGCCGTGGAACAAGTTCAGCTCCGGCGTCTCGGACCGGGGCGCGTCGGTGCGCATCCCTTGGCAGGTGGCACAGGACGGCAAGGGCTACATCGAGGACCGCCGGCCCAACGCCAACGTCGATCCCTACACGGTGGCCCGCCTGATGACGGACACCATCTGCTCGGCGCTCGCTTGACGGTGGCGCCAGCAGGCCCGCCGAGGGGCGGGCGCAGGTGTCGTCCGCCCCTCGGCGCGCCAGACTGGAGATGGTGAGCATGGAGCGCCACCAGGACTACGTCATGCGGACCGTGGAGGAACGCGGCGTCCGCCTGGTCCGGCTGTGGTTCACGGACGTCCTCGGGCAGCTCAAGAGCTTTGCCATCAGCCCGGCCGAGCTCGAGAACGCGCTCGAGGAGGGCATGTCGTTCGACGGCTCGTCCATCGACGGGTTCAGCCGCGTGCAGGAGAGCGACGTGCTCGCCGTGCCCGACCCGAACACCTTCGAGCTGCTGCCCTGGGCCGATCCCAAGGCGCCGGAGGCCCGTGTCTTCTGCGACATCGCCAACCTGGACGGCTCACCTTTCGACGGTGATCCCCGCTACGTGCTGCGCCGCAACCTGGACCGCGCCCGTGAGCGCCAGTTCAGCTTCTACGTGGCGCCGGACCTCGAGTTCTTCTACTTCGCCCCCGGCGCGAAGGGGCAGGCGCCGGTCCCGCTCGACGAGGGTTCGTTCTTCGACCTGACCACCAACGACGTGTCGGGCTCGCTCCGCAAGCAGACCATCCGGGCCCTCGAGACGCTGGGCATCCCGGTCGAGTACTCGTTCCACGAGGACTCGCCCAGCCAGCACGAGATCGACCTGACCCACACCGACGCGCTCACCATGGCCGACAGCGTCATGACGTTCCGGCTGGTCGTGAAGGAGGTGGCGGCGTCTGAAGGCGTCCACGCCACGTTCATGCCCAAGCCGTTGGAGGGTGTGCAGGGCTCGGGTATGCACACGCACGTCTCGCTCTTCCGGGGCGAGGAGAACGCCTTCTTCGATCCCGAGGATCCCTACAACCTGTCGATCGTGGCCAAGCGGTTCATGGCCGGCCTGCTGCACCACGCGGCGGAGATCACCGCCATCACCAACCAGACGGTCAACTCGTACAAGCGGCTGGTCCCCGGGTTCGAGGCGCCGATCCACATCTCGTGGGCCCGCAACAACCGGTCCGGGCTCGTCCGGGTGCCCATCGCCAAGCGGGGCCACGCCAACGCCACCCGCCTCGAGTACCGCTCGCCCGATCCCGCCTGCAACCCCTACCTGGCGTTCGCGCTGATGCTGGCCGCCGGCCTGAAGGGCATCGAGGAAGGGTACGACCTGCCGCCCGAGGCGGAGGCCAACCTGTTCGAGCTGACCGACGAGGAGCTGGCCAAGCTCGGCATCGATCAGCTCCCGCAGTCACTGTCCGACGCGCTGCGGGTGATGGAGCGGTCCGAGCTGGTGGTCGACACGCTCGGCGAGCACATCTTCGAGTGGTTCCTGCGCAACAAGCGGTCGGAGTGGCGCTCCTACAAGACGCAGGTGACGCCCTTCGAGTACGACCGCTACCTGAGGTCTCTCTGATGATGGAGCCGATCGTCGTCTTCCCCGACCCACCGCTGCCGGAGCTGGCCCGCACGCTCGACCTCGGCGGGTACGCGTGGAAGGCGGCACCGTCGGCCGACGTGGCCGCCCGGCTGGAGCCGGCGAACGGTTGGGCGGGCGCCATCGTGGTGGCCGACGGCGATCCTGAGGCGGCGTGGGCGTTCTGTCGAGCCGTACGCAAGCGCGACATGCCCGTGGCGCCCCTCATGTTGCTGATGTCGGGCGCGCAGCTCGCCGACCTGGAGCTGCGGGACGACCTGTTCGACGACTTCTGCCTCAACCCCTTCCATCCACGCGAGCTGGAGGCCCGCCTGCGCCACCAGTTCTGGCGGGTCGGCGGCGGTGCTCGTCCGGACCTGGTCGAGTACGGGCCGCTCAGTCTCAACCTGGAGACCTACCAGGCGACCATCGCCGGCCGTCCGCTCGACCTCACCTACATGGAGTACGAGCTGCTGAAGTTCCTTGCGCAACATCCGGGCAAGGTGTTCACGCGCGAGATGCTGCTCTCGCGGGTGTGGGGCTACGAGTACTACGGCGGAGCGCGGACCGTCGACGTCCACGTGCGCCGCCTACGGGCGAAGCTGGGCGAGGAGCACGCCGCGCTGATCTCCACCGTCCGCAGCGTCGGCTACCGCTTCGGCCAGAGCCGTTGGGGTGGCTGAAGGCCCGGGGACAACTAGGCGGCGGCGACGGCCAGGCGCTCCATGGCCGGGTGTCGGCGGAGCTTGGTGAGGATGCGGCGGCGGGTCGGGCCGAGGCTGCCAATGGGCCGGTGCACGGCCTCGCTGATGGCGGCGTAGCACGGGCGCTCTTCCACCGTCAGCATGCCGATGAGCAGACGCTCTTCGGCGGAGATCGAGGCCAGCGCCTCCTCCAAGGCCACGGAGCCCTGCTCCCGCTCGAGATCACGGTCGAAGTCCTCGTTGAGGCCGAGGTCAATGTCGGCGCAGAGCTCGACGTCGTCCACCGGCCGCTGCCGGTCATTGCGGCGCGCCGTGCGGCGGGCCAGGTTCGTGGCGGTCGTCCATAGCCAGGGCCCCAGTCGCTCGGGTTGGCGGATCTTGGAGCTGCTGAGGAGGAGGATGACGAACGTCTCCTGCACGACGTCGTCGACGTCAGCCGACGAGTAGAGCACCCGGCGGGCCGCGGCGGCGATCAGGCACCGGTAGCGGGTCACGAGCTCCTGGCCGGCGTCGCGGTCGCCGCGACCGATCCGCTCCAGCAGCTTCTGTTCTGTGCCTGGTAGTTCCATGATCAACGACCCCTCGTTGCAGGTGGCCCCATGGGACCACCTCGACCGGGTGAGCGGTACGCCGCCGTGCACGGACCGAATGCGCACTTGTGCGTTACTAGGGTGTCGCGACGGTGAGTATTGAGACGCCCCCGATGTTGAGCGCGCTGCCGGCGGAGGCCAGGGAGTCACTGCTGGACCGGTGTCGTCGTCGTCAGTTCGTACGCGGCGCCTACCTGGTCTACGAGGGCGATCCCGGCGACTCGCTCCACCTCATCACCAAGGGTCGCGTGGCCGTTCTGGTCGGCGGAGCCGAGGGCAACCCGTTCGCGGTCGCCCTGATGGGCCCTGGTGACTTCTTCGGGGAGCAAGCGCTGCTCAGTGCGCGAGCCGTTCGCAGTGCAACGATCCAGGCGCTGGAGCCGACAGAGACGTTGGTGGTGAACCGGAGCGACTTCGAGGACCTCCGCCGTCAGCACCCTGAGGTCGATCGCCTCCTGATCGGCGTGCTGGCCCAGATGGTCGACCGGCTGACGCGGCAGGTGGCTGAGCTCACGGAAATCCCGGGCACCGTTCGCGTGTACCGCCGCATCGTCGCCCTAGCCGAGCTCTACGGTGGGAACGGGGAGATGGCGCCGGCGGACCCCGTCGAGATCCCGCTGACCCAGGACCAACTGGCCAGCCTGGCCGGCGTCCATCTCCGCCTGACCAGCCGGGTGCTGGGCGAGGCGCGCGGCGCCGGGCTCCTCGACACCAACAAGGGCCGGCTCGTGATCAAGGATCTGCCCGGCCTGCGCAGTCGGGCGCGACTCCAGGGCTGACGGCGGCCGGTGCGCATCTTTCAGCCGAGCGCGGCAGCGACGGCGTCGGCGATGACGCCGGCGTAGCGGCCACCGGCCTCGGGCGCCAGGTGCACCCCGTCCGGAGCCAGCACTGGCTCGGTGGCGGCGACGGCGGCCCAGTCGGCCACCCGCAGCTGCGGCCGCTCGGCGTCCAGCAGCGCGAGCACAGCGTCGAATGCTGCGGCTTCCGCGGGCCGGTCGGCGCGGTGGACGTTGACCCACACGACCGGCGCGTCCGGGCCGGCGGCCTCCAGCTGGGCGATGATCCAGAACGCGTAGCGGCCCTGATCGAGCGGCTCGTAGGCCACATCGTTGGTGCCGAGCTGCACCACCCACACGTCGGGCTGGAGTGGGCGGAGCGACCGCGCCACATCGAGCCCGGAGGCGATCTGGCCGTCCAGGCCCAACGTCGGGATCCGCCGGCCCGGCGCCACGTCGAGCACCGGCTCCGTGCCGACGGCCCGCAACCGGCGGTCGAGCTCCGTGGCCACCGAGTACGCGAGCGAGTCCCCGATCACCGCCACGACCGGTCGCGCCGGCGGTTCGGGCGCGGCCGGCACGGGCTCGGAGGACACCGGCGTCGGCCCGACTGCTGGCGGAGCGACGGTCGCGGCCGTGGTGACGGGCGCCGCATCCTCGGCCGACGCCGACGCGGGCACGGGAGCGGTCACGCCGTAGGCCACCACGACACCGGCCATGAGGGTCACCATCGCCACCGCGAGCGGCGCCGATGAGTCCCTGCTACTCATACGGCGAGCTCCTTCACCGCGTCGTCGAAGACCTCGCTGTGCAGGTCCACGTCGGCGGCGCGGTGGTGCGGCGACAGGAGAGCCATGTTGTGGAACGGTGTGAGCAGCACGCCACGGTTGAGGGCCCAGAGGTGCATGAAAGAGTCGAGCTCGGCGTCCACCGCAGCCGCCGCGGCGGCCCCGTCCCGGGGGGCGGGGCAGAACCAGTACTCGGCCCGGCAGCCGAGTTGCTGGACCGTCCAGGGCACGCCGTGCGCGTCAATCGCCGCACCGACTCCCGCCGCCCAGCGGTCGGCCAGCGGGATGGCCCGGGCGAAGTCGTCCTCGGTGAGGGTCGTCGACAACGTGGCCTTGATGGCGGCGACGGCCAGCGCGTTGCCGCTGAGCGTTCCGCCCACGCCACCGATGTCGACATCCTCGGCGGACAGCACGTCGTCGAGCCCGGCCGCCACGTCGGCCGTGAGGCCGTAGGCCGCGGCCGGCATCCCGCCGCCGATCGTCTTGCCGATGACCAGGAAGTCGGGGTCGAGATCCCAGGCGGCGGTGCAACCCCCCGGGCCCGCGCAGATCGTGTGGGTCTCGTCGATCACGAGCAGCGTGCCGGTCGCGCGCGTCAGGTCCCGCAGTGCCTGGTGGTAGCCCGGATCGGGCAGCACGATGCCGATGTTGGTGAGCGCCGGCTCGGCGAGGACGCAGGCCACGTCGCCGACCGCCAGGGCCGCCTCCAGCGCGGGCACGTCGTTGAAGGGTACGACGACGGTGGTGAGGGCGGGATCGACCTGCGGGCCGATGGAACCCTCGCGAACGACCACCCGCCCGCTGTCGTCGAGCGTGGCGAGCGCTTCGTCGACGGTGCCGTGGTAGCACCAATCGAAGACGAGCACCTTGGGCCGGCCGGTCACGTGGCGGGCGAAGCGCAGCACGAAGCGGTTGGCATCGGTGGCCGTCATCGCCAACTGCCAGAGCGGCAAACCGAACCTCCGGTGGAGTTCGGCGGCCACCCACAGCGAGTCGGCCCCGGGGAGCATGGTGGTGACGCCGCGGCGGGCCTGCTCCGCGATGGCGTCGGCCACCTGGGGCAGCGAGTGGCCGGTCATGGCGCCCGTGTCCCCAAGGCAGAAGTCGACGTAGGTGTTCCCGTCGACGTCCGTGCAGCGAGCACCTTCGGCGTGCTCAACGAAGACGGGGAAGGCACCGGGCCAACGGGTCATCCACGGCATGGGGACGCCGCTCAGCAGGTGGCACCGCGCCTCGGCGGCGAGGGCCGCGGACGCGGGGTGGCTGTCGACGAAGCGCTGGTCCTCGGAGGCCCGCAGCCTGGCCAGCCGGTCGCGGTCGATACCCACCACCGACCCATTCTGGCCGGTCGCGCCGTGAGGTCTCAGCCGGTGAGGCCTCAGGGGAGGCGGCCCCAGAACAGGATGCGCTTGAACGCGTAGAAGTACGGCGAGCGGTCCCCCAGCACCTCCAGCAGGCGGGTGCGGTAGCGATCCAGGAACGCCGCGTGCGTGGCGTCGTCGAAGCGGGTCCGGAACCGGGTCAGGCTGGTGCCCTTCACCCACTCGACCACGGCTGCGGTCGAGTCGAGATGGTGGCCGTAGACCTGCAGCCGGACGTGCTGGCGGGCGTACCCCAGGGCATCGAGGAGCTCGGCGTACTGCTCGGGAAGGGCGACGTTGTGCACGGTGTCCCGAGGGATGTCACCACCGAGAGCGTCCGCGAAGCGCGGCTCGTGGGCCACCTCGTCGGCGACGACGTGGGAGGCGTGGTCGAGGTTGGCCGGGACCTGCACGGCGAGCTGCCCACCGGGGGCCAGCAGACCCGTCCAGCGAGCCAGCACCTCGGCGTGCTCGGGCACCCACTGCAGCGAGGCGTTGGCGAGCAGCACGTCGAACCGGCCCTCGAGCGGGGGGTCGGCGAGGTCACCGGCCACGAACCGCAGCGCGCCCCCGGCGCGCGGCTCGGCCTCGGCCAACATGGCTGCCGACGAGTCAACCCCCACGAGCTCCGACGGGCACCAGAGCTCGGCGAGGCCCGCCGTCAGCTCGCCGGTGCCGCAGCCGAGGTCAGCCACCCGGCCGCCGGGCTCCGGCGGTTCGACCAGGGCCACCAGGTCGTGGAACGGCGCGCTGCGCTGGGCTTTGAAGCGGTCGTACTGATCGGGGTTCCAGCCATCGGCCACACTTGTATGCTACTTGTATTGTCAAGCTGGCTCAGCGGGTGCAGGGTCGGGCCCGGGCGCCGCGGGCTCGAAGCGGTAGCCCATGCCCGGCTCGGTGATGAGGTACCGCGGGCGGGCCGGCTCGGGCTCCAGCTTGCGCCGCAGCTGGGCCAGGTACACCCGCAGGTAGTTCGTTTCGCGCTCGTACGACGGGCCCCACACCTGTTGCAAGAGCTGCCGCTGCGTGATGAGCCGGCCCGGGTGGCGGGCGAGCACGTCGAGGATGCTCCACTCCGTCGGCGTCAGGTGGACCTCCTCGCCGTGGGCCCAGACCCGGCGGGCCACCAGGTCCACCCGGAAGTCCGGCGTCTCCACCACCGGCTCCTCGGCCGCCGGCTGATGCCGACGCAGGGCGGCGCGCAGCCGGGCCAGCAGCTCGTTCATGCCGAACGGCTTGGTCAGGTAGTCGTCGGCGCCGAGGTCGAGCGCGGCCACCTTGTCGGCCTCGGCCTCCCGGACCGAGAGCACGACGATAGGCACCGACGTCCATCCCCGCAGGCCGCGGATGACCTCGAGCCCGTCGATCCCGGGCAGTCCGAGGTCCAGCAGCACCACGTCCGGGTGACGGGCCGCCGCCAGGTGCAGCGCCTCCTCGCCCGACGCCGCCTGGTCGACGTCGTACCCCCGTGCCTTGAGGTTGACGGCGAGGGCGCGGCGGATCTGCGGCTCGTCGTCCACGACGAGCACCCGGCCCCGGTGGGCCGACGGCCCCGTCACGCCGGCCCCGTCACGCCGCCGCCAGCGAGATGGTGACGGTCAGGCCGCCGCCCGGCGTGTCGTCGACGCTGATGTCGCCCTGCATCGCGGTGACGAAGCCGTGCGCCACCGCCAGGCCCAAGCCGACCCCGGCGTCGTGGGAGCGGTCACCGAGACGGCTGAAGGGCTCGAAGACCCGTGCACGCTGGGTCAGCGGGATGCCCGGGCCGCGGTCGATCACACGGAGACAGACCCGCCCCTGCACCGGCGAGGCCTCGATGCGCACCGGCTGCTCCTCGGGCGACCACGCGAGCGCGTTGGACACGACGTTGGCGACCGCTCGCTCCAGCAGCGCGGGGTCCGCCTCGACGAGCGGCACGGTCTCGGGCACGTCCACGTCGAGCTGCCGGCCGTTGACGCTGAGCCCGCTCAACGCCGCGGCCACGATGTCCTCGAGGGCCACCGGCGCGCAGTTGAGGTTCAGCGCGCCGCTCTGCAGCCGGCTCATGTCGAGCAGATTGGCGACGACGCGGTCGAGGCGATCGGTGGCCGTGTCGATGGTGCCCAGCAGGTCATCGCGGTCGTCCGCCGACCAGGTCACATCCCGCTGGAGCAGGCTGGTGACCGCGGCCTTGATCGACGCCAGCGGCGTGCGCAGGTCATGGGACACGGCCTGCAGCAGGGCCCGGCGGAGCGCATCGGTCTCCACCAGCGCCTCGGCCTCGAGCGCCTCCTCGCGGAGCTCGCGGCTCTCGAGCGCCAACCGGAGCTGGTCGGCGAACGCCCGCAGTACCTCCTGGTCAGCAGCCCCGAGCTGCCCGCCGGCGAGCACCAGCCGCCGCTGACCGTCCTCGTCGAGATCGATCGTCATGCCAGGCGCTCCCGCCGCGCCGACGTCGGGCCCGGGCGCGAGAGCCGGGGAGCTCGAGGCCAGGACCTTGTCACCCGCGGCCGACCGCTCGACGACCGCGGCGCCGGTCAGCCCGAAGCTGCTGCGGAGCTGCTCCACGACGGCGGGCAACGGATCGGCGTCGCCGATGAGCGTCGCCGTGGTGCGGGCCAGGGCCTGGGCTTCGGCGCGCGCCCGCAGCGCTTCGCGCGACCGACGCAGGGCCCGCCCCACCAGGACGCTGACCAGCGCGGACACAGCGACGAAGGCCGACAGCGCGACCAGGTTCTCCCCCTGCGCGATGGTGAACGTGTGGAGCGGCGGAGTGAAGAACCAGTTCTCGAGCAGGAAGGCCGCCACCGCAGCGACCAGTCCGACGGCCAGGCCGCCGACGGCGGCGATGAGGACCACCGCGGCCAGGTAGAGCAGCAGCACCGTCGACAGCGACAGGTCGCCCCGCAGCGGGATCAGTACCAGCGTCAGCAGCGGGAGGACGGTCGCCGCGAGCACCCAGCCCGCCACACGCCGCCGCCGGGGCAGCGAGCTCACGCTCTGCACCGCGGGCAACCGCCGCGACGAGCCGTCCTCCGGCTCGGTCTCGCCGGCGATGACGTGCACGTCGATGTCGCCGACGCGCCGCAACACCGATGTGACCGGGGAGCCGCGTAGCAGCTCCTGCCAACGGCCGCGCCGGCTGGCGCCAAGGATGACCTGCGTCGCCCGCTCGGCGCTGGCGAACGAGGCCAGGGCCGACGCCACGTCGTCCCCCACGACCTCGTGATAGGACCCGCCGAGCTGGAC
>Ga0247829_10001800_pt1 | contig 10088 bp, 7 predicted proteins | sample 12C_Control_Day4_FD_207765 | JGI IMG/M metagenome (GOLD analysis project Ga0247829, IMG submission 207765) | Soil microbial communities from agricultural site in Penn Yan, New York, United States - 12C_Control_Day4 | ecosystem: Environmental > Terrestrial > Soil > Agricultural land | place: USA... | reverse complement strand
CGTGATTGCGCTCACCCCGGTCGTGGTCGCCCTCCCGACGATCGTCATCGTCGTCGTCCCGGTCGTCATCGTGGTCGTGGCGCTTGTGAGCGACCTTGCCCCGATCGTGAGCGACCGGCACCAGCACGTTGCGCGTGGCGCTGTTGCCCAAATCGTCCAGGCATCGCACGGTGACCATGTAGACGCGGCCGTGGCCATGGCGCGACCGCTCGGCGCGCAGCTCGACCTTGAGGTTGTCGATGATCCGCCAGTCCGGCGACGTGTTGCCGTCGCCCTTGCCGTTGATCGGCTCGTTACTGGCGATCGAGATCACCCGGCAGCTCGGCGGGATGCGGGTTGTGCTCGCCGTACGCGGGCGGCGTGACGGCCACCACCCAGGGCAGCGCGGCCGCCGCCTCGACCTGCTGGTACGGCACCCATGCCTGGATCAAGCCGGCGGGCGAGGTCAGCGTGATCACGATGTCGGCGCCCAGGGCCACCAGATCCTGCACCTCGGCCGCGCCGATGGCGCCGGCCGCGTGGAATACGAGCTCGATCTTTCCGTCGGCGTTCACCCGGACCAGAGGATTGGACAACGCCGAGGGGTCGACCGCGATGCGCGCGAGCGACGATCGCTGCGCGCCCGTCGCCGAGAGGTCGGTCAGCATCCGCAGGACGGCGCCCGCCAGCTCGAGGGCGTCTTGTCCTGAGCCTCTGACCGTCCAGATCCCCGATCGCGATGCGGCCGAGTGGTCATGGACCGCCTCCGGGTAACACCCAACTGCGGGCCCCCTCGATCTCGGCCCGACAGGGGCGGAAGAACGAGGCGACCGATGATTGCGCAGATGGGGTGACGCGTCCAAGAAAAACCGCGACGCGTCAGGGGCAGCGCGCGGCGGGAACGGAGGTTAGCGGGACTGCCAGTACGGCGGCAGGACGCGGACGCCGAGCGCCTTGGCGGCGACGTCGGCGACTTCCTGATCGCGAATGAGCCCGATGACGATGTTCTGCTGCAGGCACGGGTCGGCGTCCCGGCGGGGCCCCGTAGCGTAGAGGCGCTTGATCGCCCGCTCGATCTTGGCCGTCGTGGAGGTCACGACCTCGATGCGCATCCCCAGAAGCTGCTGCAGGTTCTCGACCACCTGTAAGTCTGTGGGGTCGTCCACCGCGATGGCCAGCAGCGATCCCGCCCGGAAGAGCGGCACCACGCGCCGGCGCGTGGCGTACTTCTCGGTGATCAGCCGCGCCAGGGTGGGATCGATCCGGACGATATCGAGGTCGAAGAAGTTGATGTGCAGCTGGGCGCACAGCGCGCCGCGCATGGTCTCCTCGCTGACGTAGCCGAGCGCCATCAGCGTGTAGCCCAGGGGCTGACGCCGCTGCGTCTGCTGGTCGAGCGCGGACTGCAGCTGGTCCGTGGTGATCTGGCCCGCCCGGACGAGCAGATCGCCCAGGCGCGCGCTCTTGTTGTGGCGTCGGAGCAGCGTCGTCAGCAGGGAGCGCGTCAGCCGCCCGCGATTCAACAGCACCTGCCCGAGCGGCACGTAGTGACGCAGCGAGGCCTGCACACGGAGCGCCTCTTCCAGCTGCTCACGCGTGATGGCGGCTTCCTCGATCAGGAGCTCGCCGAACCGCGCTGGGATCTGGTCGCATCATCGGCGCCGGCGTTCGCACCCTCGCTAACAGACAAAGTTGGCAGCAGCACGCGCACTCCTCCTCCGAGACACTCGTTCACCGCACTCGAACTCGAACGGTTCAGCGTCTCGAATCGATCAGGGCAAGGCATGTGCCGCAGCGACAAGGCCATCGGGGATGGCCCCTTAACTATTTATTTATATTGACTATAATGGCCTGGGTTCGGCCGAGGTGGCGATGCCGGTCCGAGAAGAGCGGTCTCCCATCGGCTAGCTTTCAGCCGCCGGGCGCGCTCCGGCACGGATCAGACTTGACCGGTACAATACGCGCCATGTCCTACATCATCGGCATCGACACCGGCGGGACCTTCACCGACTGCGTGGTGATGGACGCTGCAGGACGCATCGTTCCGGCCAAGGCCTCGTCCACCCCCGACGATTTCTCCGAAGGCGTCATGGAGTCGCTCCGCCTGGCCGCCGACCGACTCGGTATCACCACCGAGGCGCTGCTGAGCGATACCGCACGCCTGGCGCTGGGCACCACCGTCGGGACCAACGCCATGCTCCAGCGGCGGGGCGCCAAGGTCGGCCTGATCACCACCCGGGGTCATCGTGACGTCATCCACATCATGCGTGGCGCACGCGGGGTGCCCGGCCTCAACAACGTCCAGGTGCTGCACTTCCCGGAGAGCGGCAAGCCGGACCCCATCGTGCCCAAGCCCTTCATCGCCGAGGTCAGCGAGCGCGTGGACTGCAAAGGCCAGGTGGTGGTGGAGCTGAACGAGGAAGAGGCGAAGGCGGCCATCGACAAGCTCGTGGCCAAGGGCGTGGAGTCGATCGCCATCTGCTTTCTGTGGTCCTTCAAGTTCGCCGAGCACGAGCGGCGGGTGAAGGCGATGGTCGAGCGGCTGGCGCCCCACGTGTTCGTCTGCTGCTCGGCCGATCTGATCCCGCGCTGGGGCGAGTACGAGCGCACGGTGGCCACGGTGCTCAACGCCTACCTGGGCCCGGTGATGTCGCGCTACCTCGGCCGGCTCGAATCCAGAGCCCAGGCGGCCGGCCTGCGCTACCCGCTTCAGGTCATGCAGTGCGGCGGCGGCGTGATCCCGGCCGCCGAGTCGGCCCGGCGTGCGTTCCTCACGCTCGACTCCGGGCCGGTGGCCGGCGTGCTCGCCTCGCAGTATCTCGGCGGCATCATCGGCCACAAGCACGTGATCGCCACCGACATGGGCGGCACATCGTTCGACGTCGGCCTGGTGTGGGACGGCGAGCCGATCGCCAGCTACCAGAGCGTCGTCCACCAGTACGAGTACTTCGTGCCGCGCATCGACATCCGGTCGATCGGCAGCGGCGGCGGCTCGATCGTGTGGATCGACGAGGTCAGCGGCACCATGCGCGTGGGCCCGATCTCCGCCGGCGCCCAGCCCGGCCCCGCCTGCTACGGCCGTGGCGGCACGCAGCCCACGGTGACCGACGCGGATCTGGTGCTCGGCTATCTCGACCCCGCCACGTTCCTCGGCGGCCGTTTGCACCTGGATGTGGACAAGGCCCGCCAGAGCTTTGCGCCGATCGCCACGCGGCTCGGCCTGGGCCTGGTGGAAACGGCCGCGGGCGCGGCCCGCGTGGTCGAGCACCAGATGGCCGATCTGATCCGCAAGGCCACCGTGCAGAAGGGCTACGACCCGCGCGACTGCGTGGTCTTCGCCTACGGTGGCGCTGGCCCGGTGCACGCCGGCGTGTACGCGCGCGAGCTCGGCGCGCAGAGCGTGGTGGTGCCGCTGGGCGGCCTCTGCTCGCTGTGGTCGGCACTGGGCGCGGCCTCCGCCGACCTGCTCCACATCTACGAGGCGGTGGACATCCAGTCGAGCCCGTTCGACCCTGCCCGCGTGATGGAGCGCTTCCGTCAGCTCGAAGCGCGCGGGGTGGCGCAGCTGAGCGCAGACGGTATCGCCCAGGCCGATGGCCGCCTCGTCCGCTCCGCGGACATCCGCTACAAGGGGCAGATCAACGAGGTCGAGGTGCCGGTCCCATCGGGGACGCTCGACGAGGCCGCGCTGGCCCAGCTCGTCGCCGACTTCCATCGTCGCTACGAGACGGTCTACGGTCAGGGCGCCGGCTTTCACGAGGCGCGGGTCGAGGTCGTCACCTATCGTGTGCGGGCCTCGGCGATCAGCGCCAAGCCGCACATCGTCGCCGCCGCCGAAGGCGATCGCGAGCCCTCCCGCGAGGCGCGCGCCGGCACGCGCCCGGTCTACTGGAGCGAGCTCGGCGACTTCGAGGAGACGCCGGTGTACTGGGGCGAGCGCCTGGCGGCCGGCAACGTGTTGCCGGGGCCGGCGATCATCCAGGTGCCGGATACGACCATCGTCGTACATCCATTTCAGACCGCGAGGGTCGATCCTTACGGTAATGTGCTGATCGAGCTCGGAGGTCGCTGAGGGCCACGACGGAGGTCGATGATGGCCAAGATCCTCGGCAGGCGGGCGGTAATCATCGGCGCCGGGATCGGAGGGCTCACGGCCGCGCGCGTTCTGGCCGATCACTTCGAGCACGTGCTGATCCTGGAGCGTGACGCGCTCCCCGTCGAGCCGGAGGACCGGCCCAGCATTCCACAAGGTCGGCACGTGCACGGGTTGCTCCGGGGCGGTCAGAACGCGCTCGAGGAGCTGCTGCCCGGATTCGAGCACGATCTGGCCGCCGGCGGTGCCGTCCCGGTGCGGTCGGGACTCGACGTGCGGGTCGAGCGCCCCGGCTTCGATCCGTTCCCCCAGCGCGATCTCGGGATCACCTCCTACGCCATGTCACGCCCCCTGCTCGAGCTGACGGTGCGGCGGCTGGTGCAGGCGTACGGCAACGTCGAGATCCGCGCGGGCTGCCGCGTGCAGGCGCTGGAGGCGAGCGGCGCGGCCGTCACCGGCATCCGCTGCGCCGGCGGCGACGGCACCGCCGAGAGCCTGACCGCCGACCTCGTCGTCGACGCTTCGGGCCGGGGGACGCTCACGCTCGACGCCTTGAAGTCGATGGGCGCGACGCTGCCCGGGGAGACCGCGATCGGCGTCGATCTCACCTACGCCACCGCCGTGTACGACATTCCCGACGACGCGTCTCGAGACTGGCTGGGACTCTTCCACTTCCCCTCGGCCCGCGGCTCGGGCCGCGGGGCACTCATGCTGCCGCTGGAAGGAAACAAGTGGATCGTCACGGCCGGGGCCCGTCACGATGAGCAGGCGCCCGCGGACGAGGCCGCCTTCCTGGCCTTCGCCAAGCAGCTCCGGACGCCGACGCTCCACAATGCGATCCAGCACGCCAAGCCGCACGGCCGGATCCTGCGCTACGGCTTTCCGGAGAGCCTGTTCCGGCACTACGAGCGCTTGCCGGATTTCCCGCGCGGCCTGCTGCTGATCGGCGACGCGATCTGCCGGTTCAATCCCGTGCACGGTCAGGGCATGAGCGTCGCGGCCATGGAAGCCGCGGCACTCCGACGGGTGCTGGCGCAGCGGGCCACGGAGCGGGATCCGCTCGACGGCCTGGCGCCGGCGTTCTTCACCGAGGCGGCGGCGATCATCGAGACGCCCTGGGCGATGGCCGCCATTCCCGACTTCCTCCATCCCAAGACCCGCGGCGAGCGCCCGCCGAACTTCGCGCAGACGATCCGGTTCGGGCTGGCGCTCACCAAGCTGGCGGCGCGCGATCCGGCCGTGCACAAGCTGACGTCCGAGGTCGCGCATCTGCTGAAGCCCCGGAGCGTCTACCTGGATCCCGAGCTCGTGCAGCGCGTGACGGCCCAGACGAACGAGTAGGAGACTGGCGTGAGCGAGATCACCCATCGCACGATCGAGACCAACGGCATCCGCATGCACGTGGCCGAGCAGGGCACGGGCCCGCTGGTCATCATGTGCCACGGCTTCCCGGAATCCTGGTACTCCTGGCGCCATCAGCTGGCGGCGCTGGCCGACGCCGGCTTCCACGCCGTGGCGCCCGACATGCGCGGCTACGGCCAGACCGACGCGCCGAAAGACATCGAGAGCTACTCGATGCTGCACCTGGTCGGCGACATGGTGGGGCTGGTCGACGCGCTGGGCGAGAAGACCGCGGTGATCGCCGGCCACGACTGGGGGGCGCCGGTGGCGTGGCACGCCGCTCTGCTCCGTCCGGATCGCTTCCGGGGCGTCATCGGTCTGAGCGTGCCGTTCCGGCCGCGGGGCTCGGTCACGCCGAGCACGGTCATGCCCCAGAACGAGCACGAGATCTTCTATCAGATCTATTTCCAGACGCCGGGCGTGGCCGAGGCCGAGCTGCAGCGTGACGTGCGCTCCACGATGCGCCGCATGGCGTACTCGGGCTCCGGCGATGCGCCGCGGCCGGGCGCGGGCGGTGCGCCGAGCAGCGGGATTGCCATGGTCGCGCGCACCGGTGGCTTCCTCGATCACACGACCGATCCCGCGGCGCTCCCGGCCTGGATCGGCGAGGCGGACATCGACTTCTACACGAAGGAGTTCGCGCGCACCGGGTTCCGCGGCGGCCTCAACTGGTACCGCAACATCGACCGCAACTGGGAGCTGCTGGCGCCGTACGCCGGTGCGCTCGTCACCGTCCCCGCCCTCTACGTGGTGGGCGACCGCGACCTGGTGTTCCAGTTCCGCGGGATGGATCAGCTCATCCCCAATCTCTCCAAGTTCGTGCCGAATCTGAGGCGGACGATCGTGCTGCCGGGCTGCGGCCACTGGACGCAGCAAGAGCGTGCACGTGACGTGAACGCCGCGATCCTCGAATTCTTGAAGGGGCTGGGGGCCAGCTGAGCCGGGCCTTGGACATGCTGAAGAGGCTGGTGCGTGCGGCGCTGAGGCTGGTAGGCGTCGAGGTGATCCGGCTGCCAGGGGTCAAGCGCCGCCTGCTGTTCACGGACCGCTGGACTCGCCGCGCGGTCGGCCCGGATTTCCTGCTGCACGACCATCTGTCGATGCTCTTCGAGCGCTACGACGTCAACTGCGTCCTCGACGTGGGCGCCAACCGCGGGCAGTACGGCCACGAGCTCCGGCACGCAGGCTACCGGGGCCGCATCCTGTCGTTCGAGCCGGTGGAGCACCTGTGCCGGGAGCTGCAGGAGGCCGCCGCCGGCGACGCGACGTGGTCGGCCCACCGGGTGGCGCTCGGACGTGAGGCCGGGGCCTTCGACATCAACGTCACCCGCCACGACGTGTTCTCATCGTTTCGCGCGCCGATCGCCTTCGCCGCCGAGCGCTTCGGCGCCGCCGCCGAGGTGGCGCGACACGAGCGCGTCACGGTGCGGCGCCTCGAGGAAGTGCTCGACGAGCTCTTCGGCAGCGGGCCACCGCCGCGCTGCTTCCTCAAGATGGATACGCAGGGCTACGATCTCGAAGTCTTCGCCGGCCTCGGCCGCTGGGTCGAGCATGTGGTGGGGCTGCAGTCGGAGGTGGCCGCCATCCCGCTCTACGGGGGCATGCCGCGGATGGCGGAGGCGATCGCACGCTACGAAGCCGCCGGCTTCGAGCTGACGGGGCTGTTCCCGCTCTCGCGTGACGAGTCGACCGGCCGGGTGATCGAGTTCGACTGCGTCATGGTCCAGGCGGCGGCCGCCCGCGCCGCCGATACTCGCCCCGCCGCGCGCCCGCCCGCGTGAGCCGCCGCTAGATCCGCAGGGCGCCGACTGCGGCAGGCATCGGCCTTGCACTGGTCACCAGTGTGACCCTATCGCGACGGGCTTTCTTGCAGACCGGCGCCCTCGCCGCTCCCTGGCTCATCGTCTCACCCCGCCTGGCCTGGAGTGCTCCAGCGCCGCGCAATGTTCGCGATTACGGCGCACGCGGCGACGGAAAGGCCAACGATACTGCGTCGATTCAGGCGGCGATCGATGCGGCCCCGGGCGGCGTCGTGCACCTTCCGCCGGGCGATTACGTGTCGGGGACGCTTCGCCTGCGCGATCACCTCGTCCTGCGGCTGGCCGACGGCGCGACACTCATCGCGAGCGCGGATGACGCCGCGTTCGATCCGTACGAGAAGCTGCCGTACGAATCGTTTGCCGATCGCGAGACCACCGATTTCAGCTTCGCCCTGCTCCAGGGCCGCGGGCTGCAGGACGTCACCATCGCCGGGCCGGGCCGGATCGACGGCAACCGGCGCTCGCGCGGCGGCCCCAAGCCGATCGCGCTCAAGCAGTGTCGTGGCGTCACGATCCGGGACCTGACGCTGGAGAACGCGCCCAACTACAACATCAGCCTGCTGGGGTGTGACCACGTTGACATCCGGGGCGTGACGATCCGCAATGGGTACTCGGACGGCATCGATCCTGACTGCTGTCGTCATGTCCGCATCATCGACTGCCGGGTGGAATCCCGCGACGACGCGATCGTGCTCAAGAGCAGCCTGGCGCTCGGGGTCCGACGCTCGACCGAATACGTCGTGGTGACCGACTGCCATCTCGTCAACGTCCGCAACGGGCTCAAGATCGGCACCGAGTCGAGCGGCGACTTCCGGAACATCGTGTTCCGGAACTGCACCCTGTCGGGACGCGCGGAGATGTGGGATCCGCCTCCCTTCGAGTTGCGGCCGTTCCCCAGCGCCGGCGTCTCGCTGCAGAACGTGGACGGAGGCACGCTCGAGCAGGTCGTTGTCACGGGCATCAGGATGGTGAACGTCCGCGCTCCCCTGTTCGTGCGGCTGGCCGAGCGCGGCTGGGGCCAGCCGGTCCCCGTGGCGGGTACGCTGACGAAGATCACGATCACCGACGTCGTGGCCACCGGCGCGGCCTGGACGTCTTCCATCATGGGGGCCCGCGGCCACGACGTCTCGAACATCGCGCTCAGCGACATCCGGATCTCGGGCAAGGGAGGCGGCGACACCGCCCTGATGACCCGTCCGGTGCCGCAGCAGCTGCGCGAGTATCCCGACGCCGCGCGATTCCGCCTTCTGCCCGCGTACGGCCTGTACTGCCGGCACGTGACGGGACTGCGGCTCGATCGGACCACGTTCACGGTGGACGAGCGCGACGGGCGGCCCGCGCTCGTGCTGGACGACGTCCGCGGGGCGAGCGTGAAGAACCTCGTGGCCACCGCGCCGACGGGGACCACGCCCGTCGCCTGGCTTCGCTCCACCCGCGATTGCCTGCTGGACGGCGTCCGCGCGCCGGACGCCGAGACGCTCGCGCGGCTCAGCGGCCCCGAGACCGCGAAGGTTCGCATCGTGAGCGCCGACGCCGAACCCTCCGAGCAGGTGGTGCTCCTCGATCCCGATGTGGAGACCGGCGCGCTCCGTACGCAGGGCAACGTGATCTCGAAGAGCTGGAGCGAGCGGCGCCGCGCCGCCGGCGCGGATCCCGGACGGCCGCTGCGCCAGGTGGACTCAGACTGACTTCTGATCTGAGGAGTAAAACGCCATGCGACAGATCAAAGTATTCAGCTGGCTGACGGCCGACGGCTACTTCGCCGGCTCCGACGGGAACCGCTGGTGAACTCGAAGCAGTACCAGTCCGGCGACGTCATGCTGCGCTACAAGCGCGCCGCCTAGGCGCCTGGCTTCTCACTGCACGGGCGTATGGGCGCCTCCTACCTCACCCTACCCGTCGAGGCAGGGCTATACTGCGGGCGCCATGCGGTACCGGTTCAGCGAGTCCGAGCTGGTTTCCGAGCGCATCATCACCTCGCGCAAGCGTCACTGAGGTCGGCGGCGCCGCGGCCAGCGCGCCAACGATCCGAGTCATGTTCGAGAACTTCAAGGCCGTCGAGGTCCAGGTGCGTGAGACCAGCATCTTCGTCCGCTGGTCCGGCTCCGGCCCGCCGATCCTGCTCTTGCATGGATTCCCGCAGACCCATTTGATGTGGCGCGCCGTCGCGCCCATGCTCGCGCGTGACTTCACGGTCCTGTGCGCGGACCTGCGGGGCTACGGCCGCAGCGGCTGTCCGCCCTCCACTCCGGACCACGCGCCCTACACGAAGCGGGCGATGGCTCAGGACATGGTGACCGTCATGGAGCGGCTCGGTTTCCCGCGCTTCTCCCTCGCTGGCCACGATCGTGGCGGTCGGGTCGCCTATCGTCTTGCGCTCGATCATCCCGATCGGGTCGCGCGGCTCGCCGTGCTCGACGTCCTTCCCACGGAGGTCGCGTGGGGACGAGCCGACTCTAGATTTGCGCTTGGCTACTGGCCCTGGGTGCTCCTGGCTCAACCCGAGCCGCTCCCCGAGCGTCTGCTGGCCGCGGCGCCCGAAGCCGTCGTTGACAATGCGCTGAGCGACTGGGGCTCTCCTTCCACGGTATTCCCACGCGAGGTGAAGGAGGCCTACGTCGAGGCGCTGCGGGACCCCGCCCACATCCACGCCATCTGCGAGGAATACCGGGCCGCGGCTACCCTCGATCGCGAGCACGATCGGGCGGATCGCACGGCGGGACGCCGCATCCCCTGCCCGATCCTGGTGCTCTGGAGCGCCCACGGAGGGCTCGAGACCTGGTACGCGGAGACGG
>Ga0247829_10001799_pt1 | contig 10093 bp, 11 predicted proteins | sample 12C_Control_Day4_FD_207765 | JGI IMG/M metagenome (GOLD analysis project Ga0247829, IMG submission 207765) | Soil microbial communities from agricultural site in Penn Yan, New York, United States - 12C_Control_Day4 | ecosystem: Environmental > Terrestrial > Soil > Agricultural land | place... | reverse complement strand
GCCGTCCGTTTAGATGGATCACAAAACTCCATCTGCGCTCGTTTTTCAGGGTCGCCAAATTCCGCGATTGCTTGGGCCAGCCGATTGGCGACTTCAGCCTCAATTTCTTCATCTGTTTTCGCACCGCGTACTGATATTTGCACGAGGTTGCAAACCATAGAATCCGCCTTGACCTCACACTCGGCGGAAATGGCATCGATCTCGCCCAAGTCAACATTTGACATTGGCGCGATAGACACCTGTTCAGCCGACGCCGCACACGGAACCACTGCTAGAAGAGCGGCGCACCAGAGAATCCCCCTCATCGCTCCGCCTCCTGACGGAAGTCTACTCGTCATCTTGGTTTGACCTGATATTCACTCCGCGCTGACCCGCAGGACGGTGCCGTCGACGCCGGTGACGCGCACCTTGGCGCCGACCGGGAGGTCCGGGCCGGAGATGCGCCACATCGAGTCGGCGACCTTCATCCGCCCGCGGCCGTCGGTGATGGGCTCGGTCAGGTGGAAGACCTGCCCCACATATTGCTCGCCGCGGCGGTTGAGGGTGGGGTCCTCGCTCGTCTGCGGCCGCCGCCGGGCATAGAGCCGCCAGGTCACCACCGCCGCGACGCCGGTCACCGCGAAGAGCAGGATCTGCACCTGCCAATAGAGGTCCGGCAGGACCAGAACGACCAGCCCGACCACCGCGGCGGCCACGGCGAGCCAGAGGAAGAAGGTGCCGGGCGCGGCCACCTCCAGCGCCAGGAGCGCGACCGCCAACACCCACCAATGCCAGAACTCGGCGAGGGAGAGGAACTCGTTCATGCCTCAGCCCCGCGCTGCCATCGCTTCGCGCGCCAGTTCCGCGACGCCCGAGACGGCGCCGATCACGCCGGCCGCCTCCAGCGGCATCAGCACCAGCTTCTGGTTGGGCGCCGAGGCGATCTGGGCCAGGGCATCCACATATTTCTGAGCGACGAAGTAGTTGATGGCCTGGATGTTACCGCCGGCGATGGCCTGGCTCACCATCTGCGTGGCCTTCGCCTCCGCCTCGGCCGAGCGCTCGCGCGCCTCGGCGTCGCGGAAGGCGGCCTCGCGCCGCCCCTCGGCCTCGAGGATGGCCGCCTGCTTCTCGCCCTCGGCCCTGAGGATCTGCGCCTGGCGCACGCCCTCGGCCTCGAGGATCACCGCGCGGCGGTCGCGCTCGGCCTTCATCTGACGGCCCATCGACTCGACGAGGTCGCGTGGCGGAGCGATGTCCTTGATCTCGATGCGCGTGACCTTGATGCCCCAGGGTGAGGTCGCGTCGTCCACGACATGCAGGAGCTGGGCGTTGATGCGGTCGCGCTGCGACAGCAGCTCGTCCAGGTCCATCGAGCCCATGACCGTGCGCAGGTTGGTCATGGCGAGGTTGAGGATCGCCAGCTCGAGGTTGCGGACCTCGTAGGCCGATCGGGCCGCGTCCAGCACCTGGTAGAAGACGACGCCGTCCACCGTCACCATGGCGTTGTCCTTGGAGATCACCTCCTGGGACGGCACGTCGAGCACGGTCTCCATCATGTTCATGCGCGCGCCGATGCGGTCGACCAGCGGGATGATGAGGTTGAGGCCGGGCTTGAGGGTGCGGATGTAGCGTCCGAACCGCTCAACCGTGTACTCGGTCCCCTGCGGCACGGATTTGACGCCTTGGAAGATCAGCAGGACCACAAAACCCAGCAGGGCTAGGGCGAAAATCGAGAAGATTTCCACGATTAACCTCGTTCCAGTTATTAGAAGGTATTACCCTTCATTCAGTTAACTACCTCGAGCATTGCGACCGGCTCCGCGCCGCCTTCCTCCAGCTGCACCTCGCCGATGCGGGCGCCGCGGCGGGTGACCTTGTCGGTGGAGATGCGCAGCTCGCGCATGTCCTTCTGGGCCAGCTCGAAATGCTGCTGCAGCCGGGCGGCGCGGTCGTCAAGCCGCTCGACATCCTTCAAGAGCAGCCCCACCTCGCGCTGGATCACATCGGCCTGCTCGCGCATGCGCACATCCTTGAGGATCGCGCGCACGGTGGTGAGCGTGGCCATGAGCGTGGTCGGCGAGACGATCCACACCTTGGCCCGGAACGCCTCCTCGACCAAGGCCGGGAAGGAGGCGTGCAGCTCGGCATAGACGGCCTCGCTCGGCAGGAAGAGCAGCGCCGAATCGGCGGTCTCGCCCGGCACGATGTATTTCTGGGCGATATCCTTCACATGGCTCCGGATGGCTTGGGAGAACTCGCGGCGGGCGGCGCTCAGCGCGGCTTCGTCGCGGGCCTCGCGGAGCGCGCGATAGCTCTCCAAGGGGAACTTGGCGTCGATGGCGATCGGCCCCGGCGGGTTGGGCAAGGTGACGAGGCAATCGCAGCGGCGGGTCCCGCCGATCGTGGCCTGGAACTCATAGGCCGAGGGCGGCAGAGCGGACCGCACCAGGTCCATGAGCTGGATCTCGCCGAAGGCGCCGCGCGCCTGCTTGTTCGCCAAGAGCTCCTGCAGCCCTACCACCTGCCCCGACAGCTCGGAGATCGTCTTCTGCGCGGTCTCGATGACCGCGAGCCGCTCCTTGAGCTCGGAAAGATTGGAGTGCGTGGCCTCGCGGGTCTGGGTGAGGCTGTCGCCGACTCGGCGGCCCAGCTCGGCCAGCCGCTCCTCGACGGCCCGCGCGAGCGCGCGCTCCTGGGCCTGCAGCCGCTCGGAGAGCTGAGCCTGCGCAGCGGCCTGGCTCTGGGCCATTTGCGCCAGGCGCCCCTCAAGTGTGGACAGCGTGGCGCCGCGCCGTGGGAGCAGCACGGCCAGCAGCACCGCGATCGCGAGGAAGGCCGCCCCTGCACCCACGACCACCCAGATGGTGGGTTCTACCATGCCGACACCCCCTATATCTGCGCCCCACCCTAGCATGGGGACGGTTGGGATGCAGCCCAAACCGGATGGCGGACACTCCGGCCGAAACCTTGACGGCTCGCCTCTGGAACCATAGGTAATCGGACGAGTCGTCCTTCGGGATCCCTATCGAACATGGCCCGCCTGCCCATCCTCACCGCGCCCGACCCGCGCCTGAAGACCAAGGCCAAGCCCGTGGAGCGGGTGGATGAGGGCGTGCGCCGGCTCATGGATGATATGCTGGAGACCATGTATGCCGCTCCGGGCATCGGCCTTGCGGCTCCGCAGGTCGGGGTCTCCAAGCGGGTGCTCGTGATCGATCTCGCCAAGGAGGGCGAGCCGCCCGCGCCCATGAAGCTCGCCAATCCCGAAATCGTTTGGGTGTCGGACGAAGACGCGGTGTTCGAGGAGGGCTGCCTGTCGGTGCCTGAGCATTATGCCGAGGTCGCCCGCCCCGCTGCGGCGCGGATCCGCTATCTGGATTATGAGAACGAGAGTCGCGAGATCGACGCCTCAGGGCTGCTCGCGACCTGCCTGCAGCACGAGATCGATCATCTTGACGGGATCCTGTTCATCGACCGGCTGACCGCCCTCAAGCGCAACATTATCCTGCGCAAGCTGCTGAAGGCGAAGAAGGCCGCCATCAAGGAAGCCGCGAGCGCCTGAAGGCGGCGCGGCTCACGGCAGCAGCCCGACCTCGCGATAGTAGCGAATGGCGCCCGGATGCAAGGGGATGCCGATGCCGTCGAGCGCGGTCTCCTTGCGGATGTGCTTGCCCTGGGCGTGCCCCGCATCCAGCAGCTTCTCGGTCGAGGGGTGCCACAGCGCGCGGGTTACGCCGTAGACCGTCTCCTCGGGCACCGATGCCGAGACGAGCCATTGCGCGCCGACGCTGACGGTGGGTGTCGAATAGACGCCGGAATAGGAGCCGGCGGGAATGTAGTTGGTGGAGAAGAACGGATAGGTCTGGCGCAGCCGTTCCGATTCCGGCCCGTTGATCGGCACCAGCCCGATCGGCACGGTCGCGGCGAGATCGGTGATCGCCGCCGCCGGCACTCCGGCCACGAAGAAGAAGGCGTCCAGCGTGCCGTCCCGCAACCGATCCGCCGCCGGCCCGGGCTCGAGATGCTCGATCGTGAGGTCCTCCGATTTCAGGCCATAGGCCTCCAGGATCAGCATGGCGTCGACCAGGGTGCCGCTGCCCTCACGGTCGAGCGAGACGCGCTTTCCCTTGAGGTCGCGCACCGTCAGGATCCCGGCGTCGCGCCGCACCACGATGTGGATCATCTCCGGATACAGATTGGCGATCGCCCGCAGATTCTTGATCGGCCCGCTTTCGGCGAAGGTGTGCCGGCCGTGATAGGCCCAGAAGGCGACGTCCGCTTGCGAGAGCGCGGATTCGAGCGTTCCGGCGCTGAGCGCCCGCACATTCTCCACCGAGCCGCTGGTCGATTGCGCGACGGCGATGAGCCCCGGCACGCCGCAGCTGCCGCCGCGCTCGCATTCACGTGAGCCGGGCGGGTTGCTGATCGCGCTGGCCAGAATGGCGCCGATCGGAAAATAGGTGCCGCCGGTCGAGCCGGTGCCGATCCGGAAGAATTGGCTCGCCTGCGCAAAGGCCGAGGCGGCAAACAGCGCAAGGAGCGCAGCCAGCAGGATGCGGCGGGCGATCATTCCGCCGCCCTCCGCCACGATCCTGTCTTGTGCGGCCTGCCGGTCGTCATCTCTGCCTCAGCATAGTTTTGTGCGGCGGGTCATGCGCATCCGTCCTGCGCGCGACCCGGCCTCCACGCTCGACGACCTTAGCAGGAGAAATCGGATGCGCGCCTCATCGGCATTTGCCAAAGTCGCGCGAGGCGCAAGATCGAGTGTGTGATCCCCATGCGGCCCCGCGGCGGAGCAGAGCGGATGGATACGGCCGCCGGGCCGCAGCGAAGCCGGACCACGGCCTACGCGCGCCAGCTCGGCACCGCCGGAAGGGCTGCGCTGCTGCCGCACATTCTGGCGCGGCCTTGGGCCCCGCTTGCCCTGCTGCTCCTCAACGCGGCGCTCGCCTTGAGCCGCCCGCCCTTGGGCGGCATGGACACCCCCGCTCTGGCCGCGGCCTGGGAGATCGTGCGCTCCGGCGACTGGCTAATGTGGCAGGCCGCCGGCGGGTCGGCCGCGGAGACCCCGCCCGCGCTGCCCTGGATCATCGCGCTCGCTTGGCACGTCTTGGGGATCGGCGTGGCCGCGCCCCGGCTGATCTGCGCGCTGGCCATGGCGCTCGCGCTGCTCGCCGTTCGCCGGCTCGCCGAACGGCTCTGGCCGCAGCGCGCCGACGCCGGCCCGCTCGCGAGCTGGGCGTTCGCAGGATCGGCCGGGGTCGCGCTGCTCGGCGCGGGGGTCGCGCCCGAGACTCTGGCCTGCGCGATCGTCGCTGGCGGCTTGTTTGGGCTCACCGCGGCGGCCGAAGGCAGGCGCGTCGGCTGGCTGCTGTTCGGGGCCGCGCTCGCGCTCGCGCTGCTGGCGGTCGGGAGTCTCGCGCTGTGGACGCTCGCCGTGCCGGCCGCACTCGCGCCTGCCTGGGCCACCCGAAGGGGCGGCCCTGGCTGGATCGGCTGGTACGCGCTGCTGCTGCTCGCCTGCATCATCGCCCTGTTGCCGCTTTGGTGGCTCGCGCAGACGAGCTCGGTGTGGAGCTGGATGGCGCCGCAAGGCGAGCCCGGCCTCCTGCCGCTGCTGGCGCTTGCCGTGTTCTTTTATCCTTGGCCGTTCTGGCCGCGTTTCTGGCGCTCGGTGCGTCGGCAGAGCCCGCTCGGCGCGGACGCGGGCGTGCGGCTCTGCCTTGCGGCGCTGCTGGCGCCGGCGATCGGCCTGGTCGTCGAAGGCGCCGGACCGGAGCGGCTGCTGCCGCTGGCTCCGGCGGCTTGCGCGCTGATCGCGCGGCTGCTCGCCGGCCGGCTGCCGGGCCGCGCCGATTTCCACGCCGGCATCCCCGCCCTGCCCCTCGCCCTCATGGGCGCGCTCCCCATCATCGTCAACACCGCCCCCTGGGCGCAGCTCGCCGGCCGGGCGCGCCAGCTGGCGGGCGTGGAGCTGCCGATCTGGGTCGCCGATCTCGGCGTCGGCGGGGGCATGCTGCTGCTGGGCGGCACCTTCCTTTTGATCCAGGGCACCCCGCGGCTCATGCTCTCGCGCGCCGCGCACATCGCGCTCTTGCCGGCGGTTCTGAGCGCGGCGCTGGCCTGGGAAATGGCGGGGGCGGTCGGACGCTCCTTCGATCTGAGGCCGATGGCCGCCCGCATCGCCGAGCTGCAGTCCCGTGAGGCGCCTGTCGCGCTGTTCGGGATCGACCCCTCCGACTATGCCTTCGCCGGCCGGCTGGAGCGGCCCCTGCCGGCCTTCGAGCACCAGGCCGAGGTGCTCGACTGGGCGCGCCAGCATCCTGACGGAGCCGTTCTGGCGCCGTTCGACGGCTCCGTGCTGCACTTGGCGCGCCAGCCCAACTATGCCGCCCCGCAGGGCGCCCGGTGGGTGGCGCTATGGCCCGCCGGGGCGATCGTGGAGACGCTCGGCGCGGTGCTGTCCGACGGCGGCGGCTAGCTCCGTGTTGTCCGCAGCGCCTCGCGCAGGAAGTCGGCGAGCTGACTGGGGCGGAACGGTTTGGCGATAGAGGGGCGCCCACGCCAAGGCTCCGCGATCCCGAGCTGGCCGTATCCGGTCATGAAGACGAACGGAATCGCACGCTCGGCCAAGGCCTCGGCCACCGGATAGACCGGCTCGCCGCCGAGATTGAGGTCGAGCGCGGCGAGATCGATCTCTGCGGTACGCGCCAGGGCCAGCGCATCGTCAATCCGCGCCGCCGGGCCCACCACGACCGTGCCGAGATCGGCCAACAGGTCCTGAATCAACAGGGCAATCATGGCCTCGTCCTCCACGACGAGGATGCGGCGGCCGGCCAGCGGCTCCTCAGAGACGGGGGGCGCCGTATCACTCATGTCATTTCTTCTCCGTCGAGAGAGCCAGGATCTCGCCGATGGTGCGGGCGAGCGTCGCTGGCTGGAAAGGCTTGGCGAGGACCGGAGCGGCGGCGTAGCCCTGGTCGAGCCCGCTCGCTCCGTAGCCGCTCACGAAGATGAAGGGGACGTCGCGCCGGGACAAGGCGTCGGCGACGCCGTAGGCAGTCTCGCCCCCGAGATTGACGTCGAGCAGCGCCAGATCGAGCGCCTCACCGCCCTCCAAGAGGCGCAGGGCGCCGGCGCCGCTCGCGACTGGACCCACGACCGTGCAGCCGATCTCCTCGAGCATGTCGGCCAGCATCATGGCGACGAGACTTTCATCCTCCACCACCAGCACGCGCGCGCGTCGGGGCAGCGGAAGTCTCGCATCTCCCGCCGCCCGTGCGCCAGTCACGCGCTCCTCCGGGCTGGGCTGCCCGGGCGAGGTGCTCCTGCGGCTTGACTCGGCACGCGCTCTCACTCGCCGGCGATGGTGATCAGATATTGGGCGATGTCGGCGGGCTTGAGCTTGTCCAGCTTCGGCTCGCGGCCCGCGAGCGCTTGCGCCACCAGGATGTGGTTCTCCACGTTCACGGGTTTCACGCGGAAGATGCCCGTGGTGCCGCGCAAGCGCGGATAGTAATTGGGCTCGAGCATCTTCTCCTTGCGCTGCGCGCGCTCGAGGGCGGCCTCTTCCCCGAGGCTCGCGACCTCCTGCTTCTTCAGGAGCTTCCAGTCGGCTTGGCCCGCATAGGCGGTCGCGTTGAGCTCGGCGACCGCATCCTCGGCAGAGGCCTCCGTCACGCCCAACTTGAACAGATGCTTGGAGATGCCGACATCGGCACCCCACTTCCCAAGCTCCTTGCTGGCGGCGACATAGACGGTGGGCATCGGCTGGCTCTCCGGCGGGGAGGCAAAAGGGTTACAACAAGCCACGAGCGCCTTCAACGGCCGGTCCGGCTCCTGTAGGGCTTCCAGCGGCCCCATGCCCTGGCGCTCACGCTCCGCCGATTTCTTCGATGATTCGTCCCGTTCCCCCGCTCATGGCCTCATCTCCGCTGCCGATTTCTCGAAACGGCAACAAGCCCGCGCGGCCGCGGTTCGCACTTCGCTCAGAGCCGGGCCGCGTCCGGCCTTTCGCTTAGGAAGAACACGACATCGAGCGGCGGCGGCTCGATCCCGCTCTGCGTCAGGGCCGCATGCACCTGCCCGCGATGGTGGGTTTGGTGATTGAACAGGGTGAGGAGGATGTGCGAGCAGCGTGTCTCCGCCTCGCCCGAGCCGATGATGCGCCGGTAGCGGACCAGCCTCGCGAGCTGCTCCTCGCCCAGCCCATCCACCAGCCGGACGAGACGCTCGTCCTCCTCCGCCCGGGCGCCGCTGAGCTCGATGAAGCCTGCATAGAGCTGCGCATCGAGGCTGGCGATCCCGTGGGGCTCGCCGTCGATCCGGCGCGTCCAGATCCGATCGACGACCAGAAGATGGTTCAAGGTGCGATGGATCGATCCGAAGAAGAGACCGAGATCGGCCCGATACCGGTCCTCGGGGAGGGCGGCCACGGACGCATAGAGCTTCTGGTTGGCCCATTGGTTGAAACGGGCCATCATCGGAAAGTGATTCATCTCGGGCGCCCTCCTGGCGTCGACAGGCTAAGCCGCCGCCGGCGCGCGACTCAAGCGCAGCGGTCAGTCCGCCTCAAGGCGCGTGATCTTCTGGCCCTCGACCTTGACGCCGGCCATCAGGCCCTGCTGGCCCCAGACGAAGACGATCAGCGGCTTCTGCAGCGTGGCCGAGCTGATCGCGCCCGAAGCGCCGATATCGGCGACCGCGAAATCGAGCCCCGCGCCGACCTCGAAGCCCTTCGTCTCCTCGAAGGTGCGAACGGCCTCGGGCGTGGTGAAAAAATAGGCCTGCGAGAAAGTCTGGGCGCCGGCCTGCAGCCCGAGCGAGCCTCCGGCGATGTTGTAATAACCTTCGCTGCGGCCGCCTTTGAACATGACGCCCTGCCCGTATTGGGCGCCGACGATGAGCCCGCCCTCGGTCACGCTGGGGAAGACCAGCACGCCGGCCGAGCTGTCGGCCAGGCTTTGGGCGGCCGGGGTAGTGCGATAGAGGCTGTCGAGCGCGGCGCGGGCGCGCGTATCGATATCGGTGCGTTCGGATGGCGTCGTGCTGCAGGAGGCGACCGTCACCCCGAAGGCGGCAATCACGAGAAAGCGCATCAGAACGCGGCGCGTGGGGACCATCTTGATCTCTCCGGGTCGGCGGCCCGCAAGGACGCAAAGGCCGCGGGTGGATCACAGGCTCGCCGGGAGTCTCGTACCGACGGGCCGCGCCGCAAGTGAGCGTTGGTGGCAGGGCGAGGGGGAGCGGCGACAAGACATCGCAGGGGCGCGCGCTGTAGGCTCTCCCGCGCATGTCGGCGCTGCTCTATGAGATCAATACGCGTGTCCTGCTGCGGACGCTTTCGCGCCGGCTCGGGCGCGCCGCGACCCTCGACGACGTCGAGGACGCGTTTCTGGACCGTCTCGCCGCGCACGGCTTCGGCTGGATCTGGCTCTTGGGCGTGTGGCGGACGGGCGCGGCCGGCCGGCGCATCGCGGGCGCCATTCCCGAGCTGCGCGAAGCCTATCGCCGCGCGCTGCCCGAGGTGAGCGAGGAGGATGTCTGCGGCTCCTGCTTCGCGGTCGCGGGTTATGAGGTCGCACCGGAGCTGGGCGGTGCAGCCGCGCTCGCGCGCCTGCGCGGGCGGATGCATCGGCGCGGCCTCAGGCTGATGCTCGATTTCGTGCCGAATCACACCGCCACCGATCATCCGTGGGTGTCGGCGCGCCCGCAGCTCTATCGGCGCGCCAGCGAAGCGGACCTCGCGCGCGAGCCGCACAATCACCTGCGCGTGGAGAGCGCGGCCGGTCCCGTGGTGCTGGCGCATGGCCGCGATCCGAACTATCCCGGCTGGACAGACACGCTGCAGCTCGATTATGCGAATCCCGATACCATCGACGCCATGCGGGGCGAATTGCGGCGCGTCGCGGCTTTGTGCGACGGGCTGCGTTGCGACATGGCGATGCTGCCGCTGCCGGAGGTGTTCCGGCGCACATGGGGCGCGCCTGCCCTGCCGTTCTGGCCCGAGGCGATCGTCGAGACGCGGCGCACGCATCCGGGCTTCACCTTCCTTGCGGAAGCCTATTGGGACCTGGAATGGGAGCTGCTGAGCCAAGGCTTCGACCACGCC
>Ga0247829_10001797_pt1 | contig 10098 bp, 4 predicted proteins | sample 12C_Control_Day4_FD_207765 | JGI IMG/M metagenome (GOLD analysis project Ga0247829, IMG submission 207765) | Soil microbial communities from agricultural site in Penn Yan, New York, United States - 12C_Control_Day4 | ecosystem: Environmental > Terrestrial > Soil > Agricultural land | place: USA... | reverse complement strand
AGAACGGTGATCAACGGGCTCAATCCGGGCGATCGCGCCACGCTCGCGTTCTTCGATACCGGCGTCGAGGTCGCACTGCGTTCGACGTCCGACAAGGGACGGCTCGAGGGGGCGCTCGGCGGCGCGAAGGTGAGCGCGTCGGCGACGAAGTTCGGCCCGGCCATGAAGCTGGCCGGAAGCATCATCAGCGAGTCGGCGCAGCCCAACAAAGAAGTCGTGCTCATCTCTGACTTCCAGAGACTCGGCTGGCTCGGCGCCGAAGGCGTCCGCCTGCCGGATGGCACCAGGGTGACGCCGGTCTCGGTCAACGACGGGCAGACGAGCAACGTATCGATTACTCCGGCCATGCTGCAGCGCGCCAGCGCCGACGGGCAGGAGCGCGTGACGGTCACTGCCGGCGCCGTGAACCACAGCGCGTCGGCCACCGACGTTGCGCTCGCGCTCGAGATCGACGGCCGCGTCGTCGAAACCAGGCCGTTGAAGCTGGAGCCGAATGGATCCTCGTCGGTGACCTTCAGTCCATTCGTTCCGACGGCGAAATACACTCGCGGCACGGTCCGCCTTGGAGACGATCGCCTGCTCGCCGACAACCTGTTCCACTTCGTGGTAACGCCGAGGCAGCGGATGAAGTTGATCATCGTCGATCGTCCGGGAGCCTCGCGCGCCACGAGCCTCTATCTGGCACAGGCGCTCGCGTTGAGTGAGTCCCCCGCGTTCGATGTCGCGCAGCGGCAGATGGGCAACGTGACGCCGGAGGATCTCTCCACCGCGGGCGTCATCATCCTCAATGACGTTCCGGTGTCGCCGGCCATGGCCGAGCAGCTCGCGAAGTTCGTCGACGCGGGGGGTGGATTGTTCGTGGCGTTCGGCGAACGCGCGACGTGGCCGGCTGCGGCGTCAGGAGCGATCGCGGCCATGCCCGGCGCGACTTCCGATCGCACGCGCGGTACACCGGGCCGGATCGGGTCGGTCGAATATGGGCATCCGGTGTTCGAAGGGTTCCGAGCGCCGCGAAGCGGCGACTTCTCCGTCGCTCGCTTCTATACGTACCGGCAGGTCACGCCAGCGCAAGGCGCCCAGGTCCTCGCGCGCTACGACGATGGCGCACCGGCACTGCTCGAGCGCAAAGTCGGGAAGGGGCGAACGCTGGTCTGGACCTCGACACTGGACGTCGGGTGGAACGACCTCGCGCTGAAGCCGGTGTTTCTTCCCTTCATTCATCGCGTGGGGGCAACCCTTGCGTCCTATCAGCAGCGGCCGGCGTATCGAACCGTGGGGGATGTCGCCCCCGCTGATTCCGGAACGCCGGGCATCGCTGCGGTGATCCTGACGCCAGCGGGACAGCGGCTCACACAGGACGCGCAGCCGGGTGTCGTCGAGCTGAAAGAGCAGGGTTTCTACCAGATGCGCGCCGGCGAACGTGACCCCGAGCCGAGAGCACTGGCGGCGAACGTGGATTTGGCCGAGTCAGATCTGACTGCGGTGGATCCGCGGGAGGTCGTCGCGGGCGTCACCGGCCTCGCGGGCGGCGCCGCCGCCCCCGGCTCGAATGCGACGGTCACAAACGAGGAGCGCGAGCGGACGCAGCGTGTATGGTGGTATGTGCTGTTTGCGGGCCTGTTGTTGCTGGCGGGGGAAACGCTGCTCGCCAACAGCACGAGGACGAAGTATCTGTGAGGCAGATCTCTGGAGTCGCCAATGCCCGACTTTTCTTCTGAACTGCGGTCGATCATTCAGCAGGTGCGCCGCCGTTGGCGGATCAAGCTCGCGATCCGCGGCGCGCTCGCCGTGCTCGGCATGGGCTTCCTCGTGTTTCTCGCCTCGGCCAGCGCGCTCGAGGCGGCACGGTTCACTCCTGGTGCAATCCTGGTGGCACGCATCGGCCTGGCGCTCGCGATTGCGGCGATCCTGGCGATCTTCTTCGTACGGCCGCTCGTGCGGCGTGTGACGGACGAGCAGGTCGCTCTCTATCTCGAGGAGCACGAACCCTCGCTGCAGGAAGCGATCGTCAGCGCGGTTGAAGCAACCCGCCTGGGCGACGCAGCGGAGGCCACTCAGTCTCGCGCGCTGGTGCGCAAGCTGGTCGAGACCGCGGTCAGAAAATCGCAGGAGGTGGAGCACGGCCGCCGCCTGGAACAGCAGCCGGTCCGCCGTTACACGTTGGCGATCGCCGCGACCGCGGTCGCGGCCCTGCTCCTGCTCACGCTCGGTCCGCCGTATCTGAGGAATGCGGCGTCGGCGATGCTCGTTCTCTCGAAGGACGTCGAAGCGTCCGTGCCGTATCGCATCGATGTGCAGCCAGGCAACGCGACGGTATCGCGCGGCGCAGACCAGGTGATCACGGCGAAGCTGGCCGGGTTCGACGCGGAAGATGCGGCGCTGATGGTTCGCAAGGGGGCCGACGCGCAGTTCGAACGCGTGCCGATGGTACGCGGGGAGAACGGCGGATACGACGGGATGCTGTTCGATCTCTCCTCGAACATCGATTACTACGTCGAAGCCGAAGGCGTGCACTCGGGGACGTTCACGCTCAAGGTCGTCGAACTGCCCTACGTTCAGAAGCTCGAGCTCGAATATCACTTCCCGGCGTATACCGGATTGCCGCCACAGAAGATCGAAGACGGCGGCGACATCGCCGTCCTGCGCGGCACGGAGGTACGTGTGCGTGCCGTGCCGACGATGGCGACCCCCGCGGGGCAGATCGTCATCGAGAAGGGATCATCCTACGGTCTGACGCCGGCGCCCGACGGCGCGCTCACGGGCAGCTTCAAGGTCGAGAAGGACGGTCTCTATCACATCGAGATGGATGCGCCGACGGGCGACCACGTGAACGCGTCGCCGCAGTACACGATCGACGTCCTTTCTGACGGTCCGCCGACGGTGTCGATCGCCAAGCCGGGGCGCGATACGCAAGCGTCGCCGATCGAGGAGGTATTCGTCGAAGCGCGCGCCGACGACGATTTCGGCGTGCGGAACCTCGAGCTCGTGTACTCCGTGAATGGCGCGGAGGAAAAAACCGTTCGTCTGTTCAGCGGCCAGAAGCGGATGCCGGAAGTATCGGCCGGGCACACCTTCTACCTCGAGGAACTGACGCTCAAGCCCGGAGACTTCGTCTCCTACTACGCGCGCGCGACCGACAACGACGCGGTCCAGGGCGCGAAGGCGGCGACGAGCGACATCTACTTCATGCGGATCCGTCCGTTGAGCAAGGACTTCCGTGCCGCGCAGTCGCAGGCGAGCGGCGGCGGTGGCGGGGGCGGCCAGCAGCAGGACGAGGCGAACAATCTCTCCGAACAGCAGAAGAAGATCATTGCCGCGACGTTCAACGTGCAGCGCGATCGAAAGTCCATGAACGCCGACAAGCTGCGCGAGAACACCACCGTCGTCGCGCTGTCGCAGTCGAAGCTGCGCGCGCAGGTGGAGGAGCTGGTGCTTCGTCTCAACCAGCGTCTCGGCGGCGACGAATCCTTCAAGAAGATCATCGAGCTGCTGCCGAAAGCGATCGCCGAGATGAAGACGGCGGAAGGCAAGCTGCAGGCATCGGCACCGGACGGGGCGCTTCCGCCCGAGCAGAAAGCGCTGCAGTTCCTGCAGCAGGCGGAAGAGGAGTTCGAAACGCAGGTGCAGATCCGCCAGCAGCAGGGTGGCGGTGGCGGCGGCGGTGGCCAGCAGCAGAATCGCGATCTCGCCGATCTCTTCGAGCTCGAAGTCGACCGCAACGCGAACCAGTACGAAATGCGGCAACAGGCGTCGCAGCAACAGGCCGATCAGAAGATCGACGAGCTCGCCGAGAAGCTGAAGGAGCTGGCACGCCGGCAGGAACAGGAAGCGGAGCGTCAGCGGCGTCGCGCGGCGGCGGGCCAGCAGCAGTCGGGCGGCGGCGCCGGCAACTCGCAGCGCGATCTCGCGGAGCAGGTGGAGCAGGCGGCGCGACAGCTCGAGCAGCTCGCGCGCGAGCAGAATCGCCAGGACCTCGCGCAGTCCGCACAGCAATTGCGACAGTCGGCCGACGCGATGCGGCGCGCCGCGGCCAACGGCGAGCAGGCGGGCGGCGCACAGTCCGCCGAAGCGATGGAACGGCTGCGGCAGGCCGAGCAGCAGTTGCGCCGTTCGCAGACAGGTCGTGCCGAACGCGACGTGAACGATGCCGTCCGTCGCGCGGAGGAGATTGCCAACCAGCAGAAGGCGATTGCGGACGAAGTTCGCGGGCTGCCATCGCCGGCACAGCGGGACCGCGCGCAGGTGCAGCAATTGCTCGAGCGCAAGACGGATCTCGAGCAGAAGGTGACGGATCTCGAGAAGCAGATCGATCGCGCCGCCGCCGACATGCGGCGCGACGAACGCGACGCGTCGCGACGGATGAGCGAAGCGGCCAGTGGCCTGCGCGACAATCGCGTCAAAGACAAGATCCGCTATTCGGGTCAGCTTGTCCGCTCGGGCATGTCGCAGGGCGACACAGAGAACTTCGAGCGCGAAATCGGATCCAATCTGCAGTCCCTCCAGGACAAGCTCGGTGAGGCACAGGCGGCGCTGGGGCGGACACGTCCGGATCCGCAGGCGCAGGCACTCGAGCGCGCGCGGGAGCTCGCGCGGAACATGGAGTCTCTCGGTGAGCGCGCAAGAGAGAGACAGGGGACTGGCGCTGAAGGTGCGCGAGCGAACGCTGAGAGTGCGCGCGCTAACGGTGAGGGTGCGGCGCGGCAACAGGATGCACGGGGCGCGTCGCCGCAAGGACAGCAGGCTCAGAGTGGTCAGCAAGGCCAACAAGGGCAGCAGGGCCGGAGTGGCCAGCAGGCGCAGCCGCAAGACGCGCGCGGCATGTCGCAGGGGCAGCAGGGCCAAAGTGGCCAGCAAGGTCAGAGCGGCCAGCAGGGGCAGCAAGGCCAGCAAGGTCAGAGCGGCCAGCAGGGGCAGCAAGGCCAGCAGGGCCAGGGTGGTCAGCAGGGCCAGAGCGGTCAACAGGGACAACAAGGGCAGCAGGGTCAACAGGGACAGGGTGGCCAGCAAGGGCAGGGCGGTCAGCAAGGTCAGGGTGGGGGACAGCAGGGCGGTCAGCAGGGCGATCGCCAGGGCCAGCAGCAAGGTGCGCAGGGCGGCCAGAACCAGGGAGATCGCACCCAGGGCGGCCGCGGCGGTGAAGGCGATACGACCGGTGCGTTCACGATGACCGGTGGCGGCGGCGATCGACGTCCGGGCTCTGGCGGCGGACCGATGTCTCCCGAAGACGCACGCCAGTTCCGCGCTGAGATCCGGCAGCTCACGACGACCGCCGAACAGTTGCGCCGCGGCGTCGGAAAAGAAGACCAGGCCGCGGTTGCCGACATGCTGAAGAAGCTGCGCGCGCTCGACAGCGATCAGGTCTTCAAGGATCCGTCACAGTTCGACCGGCTGCAGGCGCAGGCGGCCGACGCCATCAAGCGCTTCGAGTTCAACCTGCGGCGCAGGATGGAGCTCAAGGGCAACGAAGTGCTGCTCTCGGGCGACGGCGACGTCCCCGAAGAGTTCCGGAAGCTCGTCGAGCAGTATTACAAGTCACTGTCAAAGGGTTCAGACAAGAAATAGTCACAGGGAGTCAGTCACCGATGAAGAGATACAGAGTGCCGGCGGCGCTGGTGGTGGCGCTGTCGCTGTTCGTGGCCGTTCCACACGGGCAGCAGAAGCCTCCGGCGGCCAAAGCGTCCTCGATCAACATCCCCTTCGAGGACTACACATTGACGAATGGCTTGCGGGTGATTCTGTCCGTCGACAAAGCGGTTCCGACGGCGGCGGTGAACGTCTGGTATCACGTCGGGTCCAAGAACGAGGAGCCTGGACGCACCGGCTTCGCGCACCTCTTCGAACACGTAATGTTCACGGGTTCGGGCAACATTCCCTATGGCGTGCACGACAAGTACACGAACGGGATCGGTGGCTCGAACAACGGCACCACCGACAACGACCGCACGCTCTACTACGAGACGATTCCGTCGAACTATCTCGAGACCTCGCTGTGGCTCGAAGCCGACCGCATGGGCTTTCTCCTCGACGCGCTCGACATCGCCAAGCTCAACGCGCAGCGCGACATCGTCAAGAACGAGCGGCGGCAGCGCGTCGACAACGTGCCTTACGGGCGTGTGGGCGAGATTCTCTCCGCCGAAACGTATCCGAAGGGGCACCCCTACAACTGGTCGGTGATCGGCAGCCTCGACGATCTCTCCGCCGCGTCAGAAGAGGACGTGAAGAATTTCTTCAGGCTCTACTACGCGCCGAACAACGCGATCCTGACGATCGTGGGTGACTTCGATCCCGCGCAGGTGAAGCAATGGGTGGGGAAGTACTTCACGGCGATACCGAGCGGCAAGCCGATCACGCGCCCGAAGGTCGCGCCGGTTACGCTCCAGGCGGAGAAGCGTCTCGTTTTCGAAGACAAGGTGCCGCTGCCGCGACTGTACGTGCAGTGGCCGACCGTAGGTGCGAAGCATGCCGACGTGCATGCGCTCGGCGTTCTGGGATCCGTCCTCTCCAACGGCCGCACGTCCAGGCTCCAGAAAGCGCTCGTCTACGACAAGCAGGCCGTCGCGCAGATCGGGGCATTCCAGTCGGCCAGTGAGGATGTCGGCGAGTTCCTGATGACCATCGTTCCGCGACCGGGTAATACGCTGACCTCCCTGGAGCAGGAGGCGGACGCCGTGATCGAAAAGCTGAAAGCCGAAGGACCAACGCCGCAGGAGATTCAGCTCGCCACGGCATCGCAGGAGCTGCAGTTCATCAGCGGCCTGCAGTCGAATCTGGGCAAGTCCAACCAGCTGGCCGATGGCGCCGGCTATCAGAACGATCCCGCGTACTACCGCACCGCCTACGAGGCGAGACGCGCGGTGACCCCTGAGGACGTCAAGCGTGTGGCGAACAAATATCTGACGAAAGGCCGCGTGATCCTGAGCGTCGTGCCGGAAGGCAAGACCGACATGGCCGCGAAGCCGGAGGCGAGCATGAAAGTGGGCTCGGGCAGCGGATCGGAGGTGAAGTGATGCGGCGAACGGCTTCAGTCACCTCCGCACTTCTGGTTGCCGTCGTCACGGTAGCCATCGCGCAGCAGCAGCTCGATCGCAGCAAACCGCCGGTGCCAGGCAAGGTGCCGGAACTGAAGGTCCCGACGTGGACGACGAGCAAACTGTCGAATGGCGCGCAGCTCATCGTCGCCGAACGGCGTGGCCTGCCGCTGATTTCGCTGTCGATCACGTTTCAGGGAGGCGCGAATCAATTCGAGAGCGCCGACAAGCTCGGCGTGTCGGCGTTCACCACCGCCATGCTGCGTGAAGGCACGAAGACGCGCGACGCGGATGCCCTGGCACTCGCGCTGCAGATGCTCGGCACGAACGTCGGCGCCGGCATCGGCGACGAGAGCGGGTCCATCTCGTTCCTGTCGACGACGGAGAAGTTTGCGCCGACGCTCGACATCCTGGCGGACATGTTGTTGAACCCCACCTTCCCTGCACCCGCATTGGAGCGGCTGCGCGCGCAGCGGCTGGTCGCGCTCGCCAATCAGAACGCGCAGCCCGGGTTCATCGGGGGTCGCGTGTTCTCACGCGTCCTCTACGGCGCCGCGCACCCGTTCGGCCAGGTCCCGGACGAGGCGACGATCAAGGCAGTAACGCGCGACGACGTTGCCGCGTTGTTCAAGGAATACTTCCAACCCGGTCGGGCCATCGTTACTGTCGTCGGCGACATCGATGCGGCAGGTGCGAAGGCCGCCGCCGAGAAGGCGCTCGCCGGATGGGGGGCGGGCGGCGCGAAGGTCTCATTCGATTACCCGCCGATCCCTGATGCGCGCGCGACGACGATCTACCTCGTGGACAAGCCGGGCGCGAAGCAGTCGGTCTTCAACATCGGTCTGCCGGGTCCTCCGCGAAACACCCCCGACTACATGGCGCTGCAGGTGATGAACTTCATCCTCGGCGGGCACTTCCAGTCGCGGCTGAACGCCAACATCCGCGAAGAGAAGGGTTACAGCTACGGCGTGAACTCGAGCTTTTCGTATGGCAAGGGGCCGGGCCCGTTCCGCGCCGGCGGCGACATTGTCAGCGACAAAACCGATGCGGCACTGGTCGAGTTCATGAAGGAGCTGCGCGGGATTCAAGGGGGCCGTCCCATCACAGACGAAGAGATGCAGATGGCGAAGGACACGCTGATTCAGCGGCTGCCGGCGCAGTTCAGTTCCGTGTCAGCGATCGGATCCACGATCACGAGCCTCTACTTGCAGGATCTCCCGCCGGACTATTACCAGAACTACGCGAAAGCGGTGCGGGCGGTGACCAGGGAGGATGTGCTGCGCGTGGCAAAGAAGTACGTCGACCTCGACCACCTGAACATCGTCATCGTCGGCGACAGGGCATCCATCGAAGGTCCGCTCAAGGCCACGGGCATTGCGCCCATCGTGCTTCTCGATCCGGAAGGAAGGCAGAAGTCATGATTCAGCCGATTGCTGACTGCTGATTGCGGACTGCTGATCGAGAGTGCTGATCGCTGATCGCTGACTGCTAGCGCTGATTGCTGACTGCTAGCGCTGATTGCTGACTGGCGTCAGGCGCCAGACGTTGTTTCGCGTTGCCACGAAGAGCGCGCCGTCGGCAGAGGCGGCCACGGCGCGCGGCTCTCCGAGGCGTCCCTCCAGCAGTTTCTCCGTCGACGCGACACGTGAACTGTCTGTCGGGTCGAAGCGGACGCGCAGCAGGTAACTTCCCTTTCGCGCGGTGATGAAGAGATCGTCGCGCAACTCGCGCACCTGTTCCCCGCGGTAGAAGGCGAGCGATGTGGCGTCCACCGGCGGGGGGAGAACGTATGCCGACCGCTGGCCTACCCGTCGCGGACGTTCACCTCCGCTGAAAAGCGCCCTCAGCCTCTCGACACCATCGACGCCGGTCTCGGCGACCCACAACGCCCGGCCTTCGCGCGGCCAGTCGAGCCCTCCGGGGGATCCGATATTGCTCCACATGACGGGCGAGGCAGCGGGCTGATCGTCCGGCGTCGTGCCGTCCGGATTCAACCTGAGAATCTTGCCGCTCCACTCGAACAGCCTTGCGGCCGACGCCCGATTCCCTCCATCGTCGAACGCGGCGTAGAGCTTGCCGTCCGGGCCGAAGCGCAGGAGCGCTGAGGGATCCGCGGAGGCAGGCACGTCGGGGAGAACGGCCATGCGTTCGACGAGCTGCCCATCGAGCAGCCGGTGACGTAGGAGACGGAAGATGGCCTGCTGCGCCTGAATGACGTAGACGTGTCCGCTGCGAGCGAAGTCCGGCGCGAGAGCGAGGGCGAGGAGTCTGCCGTCGTCACTGGCGACGTTTGCGCTCACCGCCTCGTCGCTGCCGTTGAGTATCGTCACCCGCCCGTCACGCTGAGCCACGAGGAACCGTCCGTCCGATGCAACGGCGACATCGACGATGTCCGCGAGATCGCGCGCGACGAGCGATGCGTCGAGCTGCACGCCGTCGAGGGTGGTGATTCGCTCCCCGTCGGTCAGCGGCTGCGCGCCGACAGAGGTCGTGGACGCTGCGACGATGACCCGCAGCTGCGCGGACCGGGCGCTCTCCAGGGTGCCGTTCGCCGTGACGGTCGCGAGTTCGAGTACGTGCGAGCCGTTGCTCATCGAGGGCAGCCGGCCGGAACACGCAAAGCCTGACGACCCCGAGCTCGATGCGCAGGTTACGTCGATCATGTCTGAGCGCGTGCCGTCGACGTAGATCGCGAATCGATAGCTGCTCAGTTCCGCTGCGCTGGACGCGGCCTGATCCCAGCCCAGACGCTCGCGGCCCGTGATCGTCTCACCGCTTCCGGTGCCGGGAGATGACTCGGGCGGAGTGTTATTCGAACTGCACGCGAGAGCAAACGCGAGGGCGAAAGCAGGGAACAGTCTTCTCGCCCGAACGGCCCTGCGGCAAAAATGGTCATTCGACGACAGTCTGGAGTTTCGTGCCCTCATGATTGTGCCGCCCGCTACGAAGGAACCTTCAAACTATCTCGTAGATAATAGGCCCGGAGATGCGGACATGAGGATGGTCTTTCTCGCTGTCGCGTTGACGGTGGTCTCGATTCCGGACGCCGCCGCGCAGATGCGTGCCCGCA